>WNFY01009729.1_pt1 | contig 11091 bp, 8 predicted proteins | sample 5400091 | NCBI WGS metagenome assembly WNFY01 (sample SAMN13153364, study PRJNA577476) | soil metagenome | isolation source: 60 cm soil or saprolite under grassland replicate 1 | place: USA:California | collected 2016-06-15
TCCCGTCGATCTCGGTCGCATCGAGCGAGGAGCTCCTCGAAAAGGTGGACCACCGGACCGAGGTCATCGGGATCGATGAGGCGCAGTTCTTCGACGCCGGTCTGGTCGGCGTGGCACAGCGGCTGGCCGATCAGGGAAAGCGGGTGATCGTGGCCGGTCTGGACAAGGACTATCGGGGGGAGCCTTTCGGACCGATCCCCTCTCTGATGGCCGTCGCGGAGGACGTCACCAAGACGCTCGCAATCTGCATGCGCTGCGGTTCGCCCGCCAACAACACGCAACGCCTGGTCGAGAGCGACGAGCTCGTGGTCGTGGGCGCCCAGGGCATCTACGAAGCCCGCTGCCGCCGCTGTTTCGAGCCCCCTTCCCGGGCCGAGTGACGCCCGATTCCCGCCGTCGTCGCCGGCTCGAACGGCGGGCGGCTCGAAGAAAGCCTCAAAAAAACGGGTGACAAACCAGTTTTCCGAAACGACGGTGGATAAGTCTGCCGAAATCTCTGTGGAAACCGCGCGAAACCCGCGAAGTTTCGCGGTCGTCGCTCGGTTTGCACCGACTCCTGTGCGAAGAAACAACTCAATCACCATCAGAGATTTAGCGTAAAGGGAGCGAATTTCAGCGCGGGCCGTCTTGTGACGGGAAGAGCGTTCATTCTTTTTCCACATGGACAAGCGCTTTTGACGCTTGGACTTAACGACAAATTTACGGGCGGTGAGACTCGCCCGACGTTGGACCTTGGTCTAGGTCGTCGGGCGATGTTCCCCGTAGACCGTTTTGAGCCGGGAAACGATCTCTCCCAGGGTCGCCCCGGATTCGACGCCGGCTATCAGGCCCGGCATCAAGTTGCGGTCTTCGCGCGAATCGCGCTCGAGCGCGGCAAGAGCCGTCGCGACCCGCGCGCCATCGCGCGCGGATCGGAACGCCTGCAGCCGGGCGATCTGGTCACGCTCGATCTCCGGATCGACCGTCAGGACGGGAGGAGATTCGACGCCATCCTCGCGAAAGGCGTTCATTCCGACCACGATCCGACGCCCTTCCTCGATGGACCGCTGCGCCGTATAGGCAGATTCCTCGATCTCGCGCTGCACCCAGCCGCTCTCGATCGCGGCGACCGCGCCGCCAAGGGCGTCGATTTTCTCGATCAACTTGCGCGCCCGCTCGCGAACTTCGCGGGTCCACTCCTCGACGAGCGCCGATCCGCCGAGGGGATCCGCGACGTCCGCCACGCCGGTCTCGAACGCGATCACCTGTTGCGAGCGGAGCGCGAGCCGGGCGGCGCGCTCGGTTGGGAGCGCGAGCGCTTCGTCGGCCGCGTTCGTGTGCAGAGACTGAGTGCCTCCGAGAACCGCCGAGAGTGCCTGGAGCGCCACCCGGATGACGTTGACGTCGGGTTGCTGCGCGGTGAGCGTCGATCCGGCGGTCTGCGCGTGGAAACGCATCCGGTGAGAGCGCGGGTCCCGCGCGCCGAAACGGTCCCGCATGATCTCCGCCCAGAGCGACCGCGCCGCGCGGAACTTCGCGACCTCCTCGAAAAAATTGGAGTGCGCGTTGAAAAAGAACGAGATCCGAGGAGCGAACGAATCGACCGGCAGCCCGCGGCCGACCGCGGCCTCCACGTAGGCAATCCCGTTGGCCAGCGTGAAGGCAACCTCCTGCACGGCCGTCGCTCCCGCCTCCCGGATGTGGTACCCGGAGATCGAGATGGTGTTCCAGCGCGGAACCTCGCGGCCGCAGAACTCGAAGATATCGGTCGCGATCTTCAAAGACGGCCGCGGCGGAAAGACGTAGGTGCCGCGCGCCGCATACTCCTTCAACAGGTCGTTCTGGACGGTCCCGGCGAGCTCCTCCCAAGAGATCCCGCGCTCGCGCGCGACCGCCAAGAGGAGCGCGAGGAGGATGGCCGCCGTCGAGTTGATGGTCATCGAGATCGAGACGCGATCGAGCGGAAGGCCTTCCGTCAGAATGCGCATGTCTTCGATCGTCGAAATCGCGACGCCGGCCTTTCCGGCCTCGCCGCGGGCGAGCGGATCGTCGGAGTCGTAGCCCATTTGCGTCGGCAGGTCGAACGCAACCGACAGGCCGGTCTGGCCTTGCTCGAGGAGGTAACGGTAGCGCCGGTTCGACTCCTTGGCCGAGCCGTAACCCGCGTACTGGCGCATCGTCCAGAGACGGGATCGGTACATCTCGGGCGTCGATCCCCGGGTGTATGGAAACTCGCCGGGAGGAGGCTCTCCGTAGAACGGCCGGACTGGAATCCCGGAGGTGGTCTCGTCGGCGGCCGGGGGCTCTCTCCGGCGCTCCGGGCGCTCCGAATCGATCGGCGTGTGCGCCCGTTTCTCCTTCACGCTTCGATTGTTGCATACCCTCCATGACCCGAAAGTCATACCGCGGGGCTCTACAATCGCGCAGTGATCCCGCCGTTCCAGGGACAGTTCTCCACGTTCGGCTTCGCCGACCTGCTGCAGTGGATGGAGATGAACCGGCGTTCCGGTCGCTTGACGTTGATGCGGGGAAGGGACCGCAGGACCGTCGATTGGAAGGACGGAGAGATCGCCTACGTATCGGGCTCTCACCCGCGCGACCGCCTCGCCATCTTCCTGAAACAGACCCGGGCGATCCCATCCGCGACGCTCCATGCGCTGCTCGCGCGCAACTTCACCTCGGGAACGAACCTGACCCGGCTGATCTTGGACGGCCGCCATGACACGCTCGCGGGTCTCTCGAAGCGGGTCGAGACCCTGGCTCGCCGTCTGCTGTTCGAGGTCTTCGAGTGGCGGGACGGGGTGTTCCGGTACGATCCTTACTCCCCCGTCGAAAAGATCCTGCGCATCCGTCTCAAGCTTCGACCGCAGGCCCTCGCCTTCCAGGCCGTCAAGAGAATCGACGACGCGCGGCGCCGCCGGCGCCGTCCGACGCCCCGCGGCCGGAGGAGGGCCGGCGTCGCCTGGGGGAGCTTCGCGACTTCGCGAACCGCCTTCGCCGGCGGCTCGGCCGAATCGAATCGCTTCGGCCGGTTCACGAGGATTCCGCGGCCCTTCTCCGGGATCTTCTGAAGCGCGAGCCTCTCGAACTGTCGGCGATCGCGCCGATCGCTTCCCTCGATCCGGCCCTCACGATCGATCTGCTGGTTCTGGCCAACAGCCTCGTCATCAACCGGAGGAGATCGGTCCTGACCGCCGACGAAGCGCTGGAGCGCCTGGGTCAGGCTCCGGTTGCGGTTCTGGCGGAACGCCTTGCCGCTTCGAATTTCCCGCGAGCCGCTTCGGAGGACCGCGCGGTGGTGGCGGTGCGGCGCGCCAGCATCGCGGCTGCCGTCGCCGCACGTCGGCTGGCTCCGGAGTTCGGGATCCCGGCGGACCGGGCGTACGTCCTCGGCCTTCTCCACACGGTTCCCTACGCGGACCTCCTCGCCGTCGTCGAGGAGACGGAGCTCGCCCCAGGGTCTTTCCGCGCGGCGCTCATCGAAGCGCACCGCCCGCTCGTCGGACGTCTGCGAGCGGAGGGATGGAGCCTCCCTTCCGATCTCGAAGCCGTTTTGACCGACGAGGGAACCGATTCGCGGCCGGCGGCGGCGCTCGTGCGGGCAGCGCGCGCGATATTGCCCGACTGCGCGATCGGCCCCCTCCCGGCCGCCTCGACCTCCCGCCGCGACGCGGGCTCGATCGCGATCGAAGTCAACCGTCTCTTCGAGTTCCTCGGCCTGCCGTCCGCCGCCGTCAAACCGGCGACCCCGCGCGCTCGCTGAAATCGGACGCCGCTTTTAACGAAACCTTCATCGGAAGCGGCGTCGTGGAGGAATCGGCGGCGACCCGAAAGCGTTGCCAGAACCGAGGACGAAACGATGATCCAACGGCAGATTTCCCGAGCGGTTTTGGCGGTGCTTCTGGCGGTTTTCCCGGGCCTCCTCGCGGCCCAGCAGCCGCCGACCTTCACGGAAGAGATCGAGGTCCGGGTCATGGACTTGGACGTCGCGGTCACCGACAAGAGCGGACGCCCGGTGCCGGATCTCCGGCGCGAGGATTTCACCGTCCGCGTCGACGGCAAGCCGGTTCCGATCGACTATTTCGCCCGCGTGGACGAGGGGACGATCCACGCCCCCGACCTCGCGACGGCTTCTCCCGACCAGGTTCTGGCAGCGTACCGGCGCGGCGACGAAGCCTTCGTTCCGCGTCACTTCCTGATGTACGTCGACCTCGGTCACCTCGCTCCCGATGGCCGGAAGCGCGGGCTCGAAGGGCTGCGCGACCTCGTCACCCGGATGGGGCCGAACGACCGGGGGCGCGTCCTGATGTTCGACCGGCGCTCGAAGGAGCTGACGGAGTGGACCTCGAGCAAAGAAGAGCTCTTCGCGGCGCTCACGCGGATCGAGAAGGCCGGAGTCGGAATGTCGCGTCTCCTGACCGAGCGGCAGACCCTGAGGGACATCGACTCCGCCGGCCGGCGGTCCACGCGGGAGTTCCTCGCGCGCGGTTACGCCGAGCAGGAGCGGACGGAGGTCCGCCAGATGCTCGACGACATCGGCTCCGAGCTCGCCACGCTCGCGCCGCTCGCCGGAAAGAAAGCGTTCCTCTTCGTCTCGGGGGGCTTCGACTTTCAGCCCGGCTATGCCATGGCGAGCTATGCCCTCGGGCAGATGAGCCTTCTCACGCTGGACGTCCGCAACGTGTCGCAGGAGCTCGACCAGGTCGTTCAGCGGGCGAACGCTTCCGAAATCACGTTCTACACGGTGGACGCCCGCGGCCTCGAGGCCGAGGGGGGCTCCGCCTCCAACGACGATCCGCTCGCCTCCCGTCCGAGCGTCTCGTTTCTCGCTCGCCAGGACAGCCAGGCGGGTATGGTCGAGCTCGCCCGGCAGACGGGCGGCCTCGCGCTCCTGAACTCGAACGACTTCCGGAGAGGCCTCGAGCGCGTCTACCAGGACACGTCGGCCTATTACTCGCTCGGGGTAACGCTCTCGAAGCTCCCGGCGGCGGGATACAAGAAGGTGCTCGTGGACGTGAACCGTCCGGGCGTCACCGTGCGCACCCGGCGCGGCTTCGCGGCGCGCAACGACGCGGACCGCGCGCGCGACCGCGTGCAGGCTACCCTGAAGACCAACCTCTCCTATTCGGGCATCCCGGTGGCGCTTCGCACGGCGGCGCCCACCAAAAAGGGAAGCCACTACATGCTCCCGATTTCGGTGTCGATCCCAGCTTCGGGGCTGACGTTCACGGGAGAAGGCGCCGGGCGACGGGCTGCCGCCGACGTCTACATCGGAGGGATGGACGACGCCGGGCGAATGACCGACATCACGCGGCAAGAGGCGACGTTCACGATGCCGGAGGGAAAAGAGGGGGCACCTCTCGTCTATACCGCGACCCTCGAGACGCGGAAAGGCAACCACCGGATCGTCGTGAACGTGCGGGACAAGGCGACCGGGCGAATGGGGACTGCGAAAGCAGATTTGCGAATCGAGTAGCCTTTACTCTCCGATGCGAGTCGGCCCGGTCCTTCTCTTCGTCACCCTCTCAACGGTTCGCTTCTGGTCGCCGGCTCCGCTCCTGGCTCAGGAGAGACCCACTTTCACCGAGCAGGTGGAGGTGCGGGTCATGGACCTGGACTTGCCGGAAAGAAGGCCTTCCTATTCGTCTCCGGACAAGGCGACCGGGAGAATGGGGACGGCGAAGGCAAAAGTTCGCGTCGAATAATTTCACCCGAACCGGAAGCTCGTCTTGCGGTGCAGCGGGCTGTTCTCGTGGCCGATGAGAGCCCGGGTGATCCAGTCGGATTCCGTGATCAGCAACTTCGGTTCCCGCGTTTTCTCGGGCAGGTCGAACACGAGCCTCGTCACGTACGACTCGCCCGGCAGCATTGATCGCGAGAGCGGGTTCGAGCGCGCGCTGGCCAGCCGGATCGGGCCGGAAACCCGCTCGAGCCGCCGCTGGAGGTCTCTTAACGCGCCGAGACCTTGGTCGGGGGAGCCAGGACCCGGAAATCCGCGCGCCGCAGGACGCTGTGGCCCGCTCCGTCCCGAACCGTCACGTAGAGGACGTAACTGCCGGGCTCGAGCGAAGAAAGGGGAAGCTCGTAGCCGAAGGCATACCGCCCCGGGGCGATCTCCTGCAGCTGAACGGGAGACGCGGGACGAGCCGCGACCGTGCGGGGTCCGTGGAGCAACCGCAGCTCCTGCGTGACCTTGTCCCCTTCGGACAGGTTGGCCAGCTGGACGAAGTACCAGAGCGATTCGGTGCGCGAGAAGGTGGCGTCGGCCCGCGGGAGCGCCTCGGCCGACCCGAAAAGGAAGGAGCTCTCCCCTCCCTTGCCGGGCGGACTCATTCCGGCAGAGACGAGCATGCTCGATATGGCGAAATCGCCCTCGAGCTCCGGCACGCGGAGGGGGATCGTCCCGGATGCCACCGGACGGTCCCCCTCTCCCGTCACGGCGAACGAAGCGGAGTAGTTGCCGGGCGGCAGGTCGAATCGGCGCACGAAGACGCGGCCGGGTCGCGCCGTCGGCAGAGTCGAGGATGCCGCGGCGTTCTCGGAACCGGCCGTGATCTCCCGTCCCCCCTCGTCGGCGCGGATGAGCGCGTGGAACGTCAGCTTCCCGGTTCCCGCTTCCCTGCCTTCCGGCAGAAAGACCCAGGCGAGCGTCTCGGGCTTGTCTCTCGTGCCCCAGAGAACCGCGTTCCCGAAGACCGGCTGCTTCTCGTCTTCCGAGACCGCCTGGGGAGGAGCTTTTTCGAGGATCGCGCGCACCGCGGCGGAGAGAGGCATCACCGTAAGTGGCCGCGGCGCGGGGGCGATGGGCGCGAGAGCGGCCATGGGCACCGCCGGGGCGGGCATAAGGTCGGGGTTGACGATCGTCTTGCGAGCGAGCCTCTCGCGGTACTCGTGAACGAGACCGGGATTCTGGAGCTCGTCCTTGTGCCGGTTCGGCTCCATGACGAAGTTGACCGAGAACGACGGCACTCCGAGGGCGTTCAAGACGTTTGGCGTCCGTTCGAGATCGTAGATCCACGTGTGGGTCGTCTCGGTCCCTTCGGCGATGCCGACCGGCAGGTCGGGGCTGCCAGCGACGGGTCGCCGCGGAGGAGGTGGTGGTGCCGTGTGCGTCTCCTGCACTCGAGCGGGCGTCCCGAAGACGACGAAAACGAAGCCCTGGCTCGTTCGCGAGCCCGGGATCTTCTCGATCCGATATCGCGCAACGGCCGTGCGAATGCGGGCCAGAACCAGGTCCCGGAATTCGTTCGCAGCAGTTCCCGGCGACGGGTCGCGTTTCAACCAGTAGCGCTCGACGAAGTCGAGACGGCTCTCGCTTGAGTGCAATCCGTTCCACTCGCGGCGCTCCGCGGCAGTCAGGAAGTAGGCTTGTGGAGAGTTCGCCCAATTCTCATCGTCGGGCCCCGTCGGGATCGATCCGCTGGAAACCAGTGGAACGAGCACGAGCGCAAGGGCGAGAAGGCCCGTGAAGAGTTTCATCGGCGCCATTCTATGTCCCCGATCTGCGGCCTTCGCGGCGCTCCGTGCTAAAAGAAAAGGCCCCGGCAAGCCGGGGCCCCGGAGGAACCAAAGCAAGACTTAGAAGCGCATCAGGGCGGTGAGGCGGTATTGACGAGGCGTCTGGAAAGCGTTCCTCGAGGTCGGAAGACCGAAGCTCGAAGAGGCAGGACTCGGTATGAGACTGATCAGCGTGTTGCTGGTCTGTGGCTGCTGGTTCGTCACATTGAAGACTTCGCCCTTCACGCCGACCTCGAGCGGACCCCAGGGCTTGAACACGCCTTCGAGCGCGAAGTCGAGCCGGTAGGAGTCGGGCAGCCGGTGCGATCCGGGCTTCTCGTAGGCATAGTTGAACAGGTAGCCGTGGACCCGAGAGGGAGCGCTGCGTTGGGCGTTGTAGGGAAGGCCCGACTGCCAGATGAACGAGGGAGCCGCTGTGATCGAGACCCACTTGAGAGGCAACGTGTACGCCGTGAACGCCTTAAAGATGTGCGTCCGGTCGTAGGATGCGAGGCCATTGCGATTGACGTCCGTCACCTGCGGGCAGGGAGCGGTCGTGACCGTGCCGGCTGTGTCGCGGTACCTGCAGTTCTCAGTCGCGAAATCGAAGAGCTGCGAGGAGTAATTGGCGAACTGGTTCCCCTCCGCGCGGGAGAGGGTGTAATTGAGGGCCCCCTGCCAATTGCGCGAGAAGCGCTTGTCGAACGTGACCTCGAGCGCCTTGTAGTAGCGCTTCAAGAGATCACTGCTGAAGTTCTCCGGCTCCGTGATTACGGCACCAGCCGCCGCGTTGAAAACTTTTCGGTCGTCGACGAGGTCGTTCCAGTGGCGGTAAATTCCGCGCACACCCACGGCCATCGTGTTGCCCAGCTGCTGCTGGAATGCCACGTTGAATTCGTCGAGGTACGATGGATTGAGATCTTTATTGATCGGCGTCAAGCCTGCCCCTTGCCGGATCTGCTCATCCAAGACCCACTGTGTCCCGTCCCAAAGATAGATATCCCTGTTGGTCTCCTGCGGAATCCCCGAGTAAACCGAGTCCGCGATGTCCTGGATCAGGAACTGGTAGTAGCGGCCATAGGAGGCCGAGGCGAGGCTCTTGCCGTTGCCGAAAATGTCGTAGACACCGGTCAGGCGGGGCGAAACGTTGGTCGTGTCAATGACCGTATGTCCGATGTCGCTCTTCCCCTTCTGGTAGTCCAGGCGCGCTCCAACGTTGAAGAAGAGATGCTTGCCGACTTCGAACTTGTCCAGCAAATAGGCGCCGTAGATCTTGCCCGTCGAGACCGATTCCGCCGGGTTGATGAAGGTGTCGCGCTCGTCACCTGGATTGAGCGTCATTTGCCGCGTCACAGGGTCGAAGTCCGTCACGTAGAAGACTTCGTTGTTCGGATAAGTGAACAAGGCGATGGATTTCAGGTCCTGATAGTCCAGCCCGGCCTTGAACTGGTGGGAGTTGCCGAAGAGCTGCTGGTAGAGGTTGAACGCCAGGTTCGCCTGCTTGCGCGGGCGCTTGACATACCCGTTGAAGGTCGCGCCGTTGTAGTAAAGGTTGTCGCGCAAGTTGAAGATCGGTGAGCCGTTGCCCTCGAAGGGTCGGACGAAGATGTCGCCGTCTTGCTGCGCATAGAGGGCCTCTCCCGAAAGATTCGACCCGAAGACGCCGGACCAGCGGGCTTGCCACACGCAGAGACCGCCGCAGTCGTTCTGGTCTTGCGACGTCAGGGCCTCACGCTCGGCGGAGACGATCCCGCCGCCGATATTCCAGTAGTCAACAACGAAGCCATTGATCGGGTCGCTGTTCACGGCGCCGCTAAAGAGGTGAGACGGTGTCGCCTGAAACGTGATTTTCCCGTCCCAGAGCTTGACGTCGGTCTTCTGCTGATAGCTCTCCCCCGTTCCGTTGGGGTGAGGCGTGGAAGTCCCCGTCTGCGAGAATGCGCTGGGAACGGTCGCCCACTCGTAGGCCCCGAAGAACCAGAGGTGGTCTTTCCAGAAGGGTCCGCCCAGTGTCACGGTGTAGCGGTAGACATCCTTGTCGAATTTCGTGCGGTTCCAGGGAAGTCCGGTCAAGCGGTTCACGCCCTTGTTGTCGGCGTCCCACTTATCGTTGTTTACGATCGCCTTCGCCGAACCGGAGAAGGTGTTCGTTCCCGACTTCGTGATCACGTTGACGATGGCGCCCTGCGCGCGACCGTACTCCGCGGAGATCCCGGAGGTGGAGACCACGACCTCGTCGATCGCCTCGTAGTTGAAGTTCTGGCCGAAAGTCCCGGTCGTCACGTCGGTCGTGTCCACGCCGTCGAAGAGATACTGATTGTTGCTGGAGAGCGCGCCGTGCGCGTTGGGGTTGGCGCCGCCGGTGACGCCTGGAGCGTTCTGGATCAGTTGCTGATAGTTGCGGGTGATCGCGAGCTTCTGGGTCAGGACCGAGCTGACGGTGGTGGTCGCGCTCGTGTTGGTCTTGTCGACGAGCGGGACCTCGCCCGTGACCTGGACCCTCTCCTCGGTCGGCGCGAGCCGCATTGTCACGTTGACGTCGGTCGTTTTGTCCGGGGCCGCGATATTGCCCGTCTTCTCCACGGTCGTGAAGCCCGAGAGGCTGGTGCGGACGGTGTAGGGACCCGGCTGCAGGAGCGGGAACTTGAAGGAGCCGGTCGCGTCGGTCGTCTGGGTGCGCCGGAAGCCCTTGTCGGCGCTCACGAGCTCGACCGTCACGCCCGGAATCCCGCCGCCCTGCTCGTCCAGGACCCGCCCCGAGATCGTTCCCAGAAGTGTTCCGTCGGCGAGCAGGAAGGTGGGTACCGCGAGCGCGAGAATCCCGAGCGCGATCAGGGTAAATCGAAATCGACTACGCATAGCTCTCCCTCTCTTTTAAAAAAATCGTTCAAAAGCGAAAAACTCGCACAGCGAGACGCAGTTGTCGACCCCAGAATGGCAAGAAGGGTGCCACCGTGACAGCCCGTCCCCAATCCCACAAACCTATGATGCAGAGTCAGTTGTATGGATTAAGGAGTCCTAAAGACCCCCGCCGAATTCAAACGGTTGGATACAACTCCACCGCAACGGATCAACGCCCATTTTTTCGTGACGGAGCGGAATCGAGCCGGGACTCGGGAGCCCGGTCGCTCTATCCCGTCACGGCTTCTCGCTCTCCCGTCACGGTTTCTTGGCCGGCGCCTTCGGCTTGGGCGCGGTCTTTGCGGCGGCCGCCCGGGAGGGCAGCGAGCCGTCCGGGTTCAGCACGACGAAGTCCTCCTTGCGCTCGATCCCCTTGTAGGCCACCGAGTCCTTCGGTGCGTTCATGTCGCGGACCTGGATCCCGAACGTGTAGTAGCCGGCCTCGAAGCTCGACAACGGGATCTCGCTGCCGCTCGCGAAGTAGCCGGCGGCGAGAGGCTGCAGCTCGGCCGGGCTGGTCAACGGCTGAAAAGCGTCCTTGCCGTCACGCTGGACGCTGATGCGGGTCATGATGCGCGGCTTCGGCTCGGCGGCGGGAGCGGCGGCCGTCGTTCCCGGCGTTGTCGCCGGAGCAGGCGGCGGAGTCGCCCCGACGGCGGTCGTGGGGTTGGAGACCGCGTAGAAGTACCAGAGGCTGTCTTCCTTCGCGAACTT
>WNFY01005814.1_pt1 | contig 11090 bp, 9 predicted proteins | sample 5400091 | NCBI WGS metagenome assembly WNFY01 (sample SAMN13153364, study PRJNA577476) | soil metagenome | isolation source: 60 cm soil or saprolite under grassland replicate 1 | place: USA:California | collected 2016-06-15
GCGGGCCGGGCGGTGACGGCCGTCTTGTTGCCGGGCGCGCGGGTGGTGGGGCTGGTGGCGGCGTGGTCCTTGCGGGCCTTGCCGCCGGTGCGGCGGCGCGGGTCGCCGCCGGGCTCTGCGGGCGGGTGGGCGCCGGTGACGCGGCCGCGCCGGGCTGGGACGGGTAGATCTCAGCGCCCGGGCGCCGGCCGAAGTTCTCCCCACCTGCGCTGGCGGGGCCTTGACCTGCCCGGCCAAGGCGGTGATCACCGCGATCAGGGACCGTGCGGCGACGGTGAGGTGCCCCCGGCCCAGCAACCCGAACCTCCGCAGCGGCCTGCGGGACAACCACCAGCGACCCAACGGGCCCGCCCCTCCCGGGCCGCGCCAGGGCTAGCCATGCGCAAAGAATCTTGAACGGGAAATTAATGGTACATATTTACATTCATGCGCTGGGACACTCGGTGGCACACCGCTGTTCCTGGCCCCGGACACTCGGTGGGCCACCGCTTTTCGCCAGTTTGCGCCAGCCGCTGCGCGGCGTTGTTTAACGGGCTGCTGCGCGGCGGGCGCGCTCGACGGCCTCACCGATCACGGCGCCAACCGCGTCGACGTCGGCCTGAGTCGAGGTGTGCCCGAGGCTGAACCGCAGTGATCCGCGCGCCCGCGACACGTCCGCGCCCATCGCGACGAGCACGTGGCTGGGCTGTGCCACACCCGCGGTGCATGCAGACCCGGTCGAGCAGGCGATTCCCTTCGCATCGAGCAACATGAGCAGCGCGTCGCCCTCACAACCCGGGAAAGAGAAGTGCGCATTGCCGGGCAGCCTGCCCGGCCCCGGATCGTCGCCGTTCAAGATCGCATCCGGCACCGCCGCGAGGACCTGCCTGATCAGATCCTCTCGCAGCCCAGCGACGTGCTTCGCATACTCGGCCCGTGACTCCACCGCGAGCTGGACCGCGGTTGCGAAGGCCGCGATCGCTGGCGTGGCGAGCGTGCCCGAGCGGACATCGCGCTCCTGGCCGCCGCCATGCAGGACGGGCACCGGCTCTGCGCCCCGGCCGAGCAAGAGCGCGCCCGCCCCGACGGGACCACCGATCTTGTGCCCGGTGATCGTCAGCGCGTCCGCGCCGGTCGAGCCGAAATCGACCGGCAACTGGCCGACCGCCTGGACTGCGTCGGTATGGAAGACGAGGCCATGCTCGTGGCAGATCGCCGCGAGCTCTGCGACCGGTTGCACGGTGCCGACCTCGTTGTTCGCGAGCATGATGCTGACCAGCGCAACGTCGCCGGGATCACGTTCGATGGCCGCGCGAAGGACCTCCGGCTGGACACGGCCGCGCGCATCGACATCCAGCCAGCACACCTCCGCTTCGCCGTGCTCAGCCAGCCACTGCGCTGAGTCGATTACAGCGTGATGCTCGACCGAGCTGACGAGAACGCGCCGTCGGCGCGGCCGCGCCGCGCGCATCGCCCAAAAGAGGCCCTTGACCGCGAGATTGTCGGCCTCTGTGCCGCCGCTTGTGAAGATGACCTCGCTGGGCCTGGCGCCGAGCGCCGCCGCGATTTGCTCCCGGGACTCCTCGACCACTCGCCGCGCCCGGCGGCCCGCGTTGTGCAGCGACGACGGGTTGCCGAGCTGCCCAAGCTCGGCCGTCATGATCTCGATCGCCTCCGGAACCATCGGCGTCGTCGCGGCATGGTCAAGATAGGCCATAACACCTGGTGCTGGCCGTCCAAAGCCCTGTTGCGGATTGCCGTCATATCCCATGACGGTCCCAAGCCTAGCCGCGGCAAAACGGTGCAGTTGGCCCATGACGTTGACGACCGGACCGCGTGGGCCTAACTTCGCGTTTAAAGGGGCAGGGGGCGCCGTGCAGTTAATCGTGATGTATGAGATGCGGACCTGGCGGGTGAGGCCAGGTGAGACCTTTACGTTCGGCCGGGGGCGGTCATGTCAGGTCACGCTGCCCGCCGACGACCGCGGTCTTTCGCGCTCGGCTGGGAGCCTGAGGTACCACGACGGCGCCTGGTGGCTGCATAACGACAGCAGTTCCTCGGTGCTGTATTTGACCGGCGATCGCGGTTTCCGTGTGGATCTGCCGCCGGGAATGGCGATCCCCGTGCAGCAGTGGCACGCCAAGGTGCGGCTGACCGGCGTGCACGGCGACTACACGCTGCGGCTGCGGTTGCCCGAGTTCGACGACCTGCCCGATGGCGCGGACGAGGACGACGGCGAAGGGGCGCCCGAGGTTGCGCAGTCAACGGGGGAGCGGCGGGTCGTGACGAGCACCAAGCACCGCGCCCGGCTCAACGATTCCGACCGCCTGGTGCTCGCCGCGCGGTTCGAGGAATACCTCACCTGGCGGCACGCGGGCGCCCCTTCGCCGCGAACCGCCAAGGAGACCGCGGAGCGCATCGGCTGGCAGGCCCACACGGTAGCCAAGCGATGTGAGAACATCCGTGACCGCTATGCGCGTCTCGGCGTCCCAGGCCTGCGCGGCGGGCGGGCGCTGGAGGAGCTCGCGGCGTTGCTGATCTCGACGGGCGAGCTGACACCGGAAGACCTGCGCCGGCTGCCAGAGAAAGCGGCAGCGGAATAGGCGCCGGTCAGCAAACCGAGTCGACCGCGGCTACGAACATACGCTGAGCGGCCACGCCTTATCGGAGGTTATCCCCATCTGGGGAGGGCTCCCCTTGTGACGCGGCTGGTCCATGGCGCACCGTCTGACCAGAACGCGGCGGGTACCGCGCGCGACGCATTGGGGGAGACGATGATCACTTCTCCGCACGGGATTGGCCGCATCGTGGCCGTAGCGGCCGCGACCTGCGCGCTGACGTTCGCAGCGGCCTGCGCGAGCGCCGCACCGTCGCGGCCGGCCGCCGCCGTGAGTGCCATCCCGCGGCACCCGGTGGCGGCGCGGCCGTCCCGCACGGCAGGAACTCTCGGCGAGGCCGCCTGCGCGACCGACCGCTGGGGAACCGGCGCGAAGATGGCTGGAAACGCCATCTCCCGCGCGCCGCTCTACCTGGTCCGCGTGGGCAAGCACCGGTGTTACGACCGTGTCGTGTTCGACATCAACGGGCCCGCGCCCGTCAGCTACGTGGCCAGGTATGTGCCGCACGTGCTCTCCGACGCTGCGGGCAAGCCAGTGCCGGTGGCAGGCGCAGCCGTACTCCAGGTGGTCGTTCGGGCGCCGATCTGGGGCACTGACGACCAGGGACATCAGCCCGGGCGCAAGCCGCCAGCCGTCGGAGCTGACCTGGTAAGCCCGGCTCGGGTGGCGGGCTGGAGTTCGCTCGCGCAAGCGAAGTTCGCCGGCTCGTTCGAGGGTCAGACCACGATCGCTTTGGGTGTCAGGGCGCAGCTTCCGTTCCGGGTCCTGGTGACCGGCGACGCCGCCTACCGGCACGTGATCGTGGACGTAGCGCATCCATAGGTCGCGCCCGCGGCGTCACCATGATGATTCCAGACCGCGTCCACGCGTCCCGTCCGTCCGGATTGACCGCGCAGGCCGTCGTTGTCGCAGGCCCGCCCGCAGGCGCCCCCGCGGTCTACTTGCGCTTTCCGATCTCCTCGATGAGCTGGGGAACGACGGTGAACAGGTCGCCGACCACGCCGAAGTCGGCAAGCTCGAAGATCGGCGCCTCCGGGTCCTTGTTGACCGCGACGATCGTCTTTGCCGTCTGCATGCCCGCACGGTGCTGAATCGCGCCGGAGATGCCGATCGCCATATAGAGCTGCGGAGAGACGGTTTTGCCTGTCTGCCCTACCTGGAACTGGTGCGGATACCAGCCTGCGTCGGTCGCGGCCCTGGACGCGCCAACCGCCGCTCCGAGCGAGTCGGCCAGCTTCTCGATCAGCGCGAAGTTGTCACCGCCGCCGAGACCACGACCGCCTGAGACCACGATCGCCGCCTCGGCGAGGTCCGGCCGCTCGCCTCGTTCCGCCACCACGCGCTCGGTGATCTTCGCGGCTTTCGCGCCATCGGTGAGCGTCGCACCGACCTGCTCCACCGTGGCCTCGGCGGCGGTGGCCTGCGGCGCGGTCGAGTTCGGCCGAACGGCGATCACAGGGACGCCCGTGCGCGCCCGGGACTGCACGACGATGGCACCGCCGAAAATGGACTGCTCGGCGGTCAGATCCTCGTGAACCTCGACCGCGTCGGTCAACACACCCGAACCTGTCTTGACCGCAAGCCGCCCGGCGACTTCCTTGCCCTCAGCGGTGCCGGCGACCAGCACCGCGGCCGGCGACCTTTCCCGCACCAGATGCGCGAGCACCTCGGCCTTCGGCGCCACCACGTAGTCGGTGAACTCGGCGTCGCCCGCGACATAAACCTTTGCGGCGCCGAACTCGGCGAGCTTGGCCCGGCCAGCGTCGGCCCCGGCGCCGATCCAGACCGCCGCCGGCTCGCCGAATCTCCTGGCCAGCGTCAGCAGCTCACACGTGACCTTCTTCACCTCGCCGTTCGCATGCTCGACGAGCACCAGAACCTCTGCCATGACTCTCTTTCCTCGAGCGCCGCAACCGCGGCTCAGATGAACTTCTGCGAGGCCAGGTAGGCGGCGAGCTTGGCGCCGCCGTCCCCCTCGTCCTTCACGATCACGCCGGCCTGCCGGGGCGGCCGCTCCGTGAACGTGGTTACCTCCGTCGGCGCTGAGACGATCCCGACCTGTTCGGCGTCGATGTCGGCGTCGGCAAGGGTGAGGCGTGACACGGGCTTCTTCTTCGCAGCCATGATTCCCTTGAACGACGGGTAGCGCGGCTCGTTGATCTTCTCGACGACACTGATGACCGCTGGCATCGCGCCCTCGACCTTGTCGTGGCCATAGTCGGTCTGGCGCTGTATCCGGACGGTGCCGCCGTCGATCTCGACCTTGTTCGCGAGCGACAACTGCGGCAGCGACAGCCGCTCGGCGAGCATCGCGGCAATGACGCCCATCCGCGCGTCGGTCGATTCCGAACCCAGGATTACCAGGTCGAATCCGATCTTTCTGAGTACCTGGGCAAGCGCGTGCGAGGTTTGCAGCCCATCGCTGCCGTGCAGCCGGTCGTCTATGAGGTGAACCGCCTTGTCCACCCCCATGGACAGAGCCTTGCGGATCGTCTCCGCCGCTTTCTCCGGGCCCATGGTCAGCACGGTGACCTCGCCGCCGTGAGCCTCGGCCAGGCGAAGCGCTTCTTCGACGGCGTACTCGTCGATTTCGTTCATGACCCCGTCGACGGACTCGCGGTCAAGGGTGGAGTCGGACGGCTTCAGCTTGCGTTCGGCCCATGTGTCGGGCACCTGCTTCACGCAGACGACGATGTTCATGGCCGTGGCCGACCTTTCTGTACTCAGAGATCGCGATTTGCTGCCGCCGTGAGCCGTTGCCGGGCCTTGCGTCAGCACCCGGACCTGTCGAAGGCGCGGCGCCCGCCGCGGCGGTCGATACGGGAAGCCGACGCATCCGGCCGCTTCGGCATCAGGTTACCGATGGGTAGGAACGGCGCCAACCCGCGTCATAGTACCTGTATTCTCCCAGCCAGTCCGTGGCCGACGTGGCGTAAGAAGGCAATGCTGCGATGGACGAGGCCTCCGCCCGGCGGGTGGGCAAGGTGACGCACGAGGCCTGCGCCCGGCGGGTGGTCAAGGTGAGGCAACAGGCCTGCGCCCGGCGGGTGGGCCAAGGTACGAGAGACGAGGCTTGCGCCTGGCAGGTGGGCCAGGAGACTGGCTGGATCGGGGACCGGCCAGAAGGTCGGCGCCTTGAGCAGTGCGAGCGAGACCAACGCCGCGGCGAAAAAACCCAGCATCAGCGTGACCGCCGCGGCGGCGAGCCGTGTCGGCGCGATGGCGCCGAACACGCGGTTCAGCTCACGGCGGGGGGCCCGTGACCCCGGGCCGACGCAATTGAGCGCCATGAAGACCCCGGCCGCATATGCGGCGGCGAGCGGCAGCTGTGAGCTGCCCATGGCAATGATCGCGGCCACGGCCGCTACCCCCGCGATGAGCATCAGGGGCGGGGCAAGCAGCACGGTCACCAGAACAGATCGCGCAAGCGCCCACGGCGCGCTGGCGACGACGAGCAGCGGATCGATCGCCCGCGGCCCCCGCGCGATGCGGCGGACGGCGAGGCGACGCTGCGCCCGGTCAGCCGCTCTCAGCACGGCGATCACCGCGAGCACCGCGACGGTGCCAGCGACGGGAAGGACCAGGCTCATCGCGACGGCGATCACCAGCGCCGCCAGGCCAAGCAGGCGGTGCGTGCGCCGGGCGGACGGCTGGCGCGGCGCGTCGGCCACTCTTGCGGCCATGGCCGTGCGGGCCCGTTCGGCTTGTGGCCTCCGGCGGCGCGCGCCCTCGGACGACGGCGCGTACCGCACTGGCGGCAACAGATCCGCCACGTCGCGCGGACGCTGGTAGCGCATCGCATGATCCACCGCTGCGGCCAAGCCAGCAGCGGGTGGCCCGCCTGCCGCGACCGAGCCAGCGGGCGCTGTGCCACCTGCCGCTGTGCCACCTGCCGCTGTGCCGCCCGCCGCGGCGGCGCCAGCAAGGAGCTTGCCGTTCGCGGAGGCGGCCCCGGGCGCGATGCTCGGGACGGTATGGTCCGTCGGCGCCGAGCGTGTGACGGCCGGACCCAGGTTCGCCACGTCCTTCGTGGCAGAGGCCGTCGTAGCGGCGCGCGGCGCGGTCAGATCGAGCCCTGCCACGTGGTCGGCGAGCCAGGAAGCGGTCGGCCGCTGCATGGGCTCGCGCGCCATCGCCGCCGCTATCAGCGGGCACAAAGCCCCGTGGATCCCGTCCAGGTTCGCGTTGCCCTGCAGGATGCGGAAGAACACTGCCTCGTACGGGCCGGTTCCGTACGGCGGTTCGCCGCGGGCGGCGAACGCCACCGTCGCCCCCCAGGAGTGCACATCGGATGCGGGCGCGCTTGGCTGGCCTTCGATCACTTCCGGGGCGAGATAGCCTGGCGTGCCCATGAACATGCCGGTCTGGGTGATCCGGGTGGCATCTCCCGTCTGGGCGATGCCGAAATCGATCACCACCGGGTCGTCACCGACAATCAGCACGTTGCCTGGCTTGAGATCCCGGTGAACCACGCCTGCGGCGTGTACCGCGCAGAGCGCTCCCGCCAGCCCATATGCGAGCCGCTGCAGCCGCGCGCCGCGAAGCGGCCCGTGCTCGCCGACCACCTGCTCGAGGGTGCTTCCCGGTACGAACCTCGTGACGATATAGGGCACGTCGCCGGTCACGTCCGCGTCGATAATCTCGGCAACGAACGGGCTGCGGACCCGGCGCATCGTCTCCACCTCGCGAGCCAGACGCTGCCGGGCGATCGCGTCACCGGCCGTTTGCGGGCGAAGCACCTTGATGGCGACCAGACGGTTCTCCGAATCAGCGGCACGGTGCACCACACCCATGCCGCCTTCCCCGATCCGGTCGAGCAGCCGGTACGGGCCCAGCCGATCCGGCAACGTGTCCTGGATGGCCATCGCATCAGCACCTTACGAGATGTCTGTGCCGTCGTCAGAAATATGACGACAGATCGAAGGCGCGCGTTGTGTCTGTTGCATCACAATCGTTGTGTCAGTTGCATCACAGCCGCCGCAGTCGAGCCGTCGCCGCGCGGACAGCTACCCGGGGCGCGATCTTCGTCAGTTGGGCGGCCACCTTGTACTGGGCGCCTGGCACCGACAGCGCTCGTCCCGCTGCCACCGCTGCCAGGCCAGCCCGCGCCACCTCATCGCTGTTCAGCCAGGCGAACCTGGGCAGGCCGGAAACGTCGGTCCGGCCAGTGTGGAACTCGCTGCGGGTGAAGCCTGGACAGAGCGCGGTGACATGGACCCCGCGCTCGCGCACCTCGACGTGCAGGCTCTCGCTGAACAGGGTGACGAACGCCTTGGTCGCGGCGTAGGTGCTGACGCGCGGCGACGGCGCGAAGCCTGCCATCGACGAGACGTTGAGTATCCCGCCGTGGCGCCGGGCGAGCATGCCTGGAAGCCCCGCGTGGGTGAGCCGTACAAGCGCAAGGACGTTCAGCCGGATCAGGCTCTCCGCGCTGTCCACGCTGAGCCTTTCGAACTCGCCGGCGGCGCCGGCGCCGGCGTTGTTGACGAGCAACTCTACCGGCCTCGCCGGATCCGCCAGGCGCGCCTCCACGGCTGCAAGCTCGTCCGGCTTGGTGAGGTCCGCTTGTAACGTCTCAACGGCGATCTTGTGCTCGCCGCGCAGCTGCGCAGCCTTCTCCGCAAGCCGCTCTGCCCGCCGCGCCACCACCACCAGGTCGGTGCCCGCGGCGGCGAGGAGGCGGGCGATGCTGGCGCCGATGCCGCTCGACGCCCCCGTGACCAGCGCCGTGCGGTACGCATGTGCCGTTTCGCGGCTCATGTCGCCGTCCTCCTCAGCTTCCTGTGACCAGCCGACGCAGCGCCTGCGCGGCGCGGGCGTTCTCGCCAGCGTGCGCGACCAGGGCCTTCGCCAGCGCCTCTGCCCACTCCTGCATCGGCACCTGCTGCCTCGACAGCACAACCCCCCGCACCTCGCGGCAGATCTCGGCAGCAGGCTGGCCCTTCCGCACGGCGAGGGTCATGACCTGCTCACCCAGCCGCACGGTGACCCGGCGCGCCTGTCCCGGGCGCCCTCGCATCCGGTCCGCCATCGTCCGCTCGCGTTCCACCGTCACGCAGCCGGGTGGCAGCACGTCGCCCAGGCTTTCTGTGAACACCTGAGCGTAGGTGGCGACATCGGCGCTGTCGGCCCGCAGAGCCGCTGCGACCATGTCGAAGGTGGGTTCAGCTTCCGGCTCGGTCATCGTAGGTAATCCTCACCGCCCGGCGAAGGTGGCCTTGCCAGGCCCATTCTCGATGAAGCTGCGCATTCCCGTGCGCTGGTCCTCGGTGGCGAACAAAGCGGCGAAGTGGAGTCGCTCGATTTCCAGGCCGGTGTCGAGATCGGTTTCCAGGCCATCGTCGATGGCCTGCTTGGCGGAGCGCAACGCGAGAGCTGGCCCGCGCACGTACCGCGCCGCCATCTCGCGGGCAGCCGGGTAAACCTGGTCGTCGGGCACGACCTTGTCCACCAGCCCCATGGCCAGTGCCTCCTCCGCCGCGACGAACCGGCCAGTGAACACGATGTCCTTGGCTTTGGCCGGGCCGACAAGCCGTGGCAGGCGCTGGGTGCCGCCGGCCCCCGGGATGATGCCAAGCAAGATCTCTGGTTGGCCAAGCTTGGCGCTTGCGGCTGCGACGCGAAAGTCCGCGCACAACGCGAGTTCGAGCCCGCCGCCGAGCGCGTACCCGGTGACCGCCGCAACGACGGGTTTTCCAATCCGTGCGATCGCGGTGAAGCAGGCCTGCAGCCTTTTGGAGTCCGAGGCCATCTGAGCGTAACTCGCCTCGACCATGTCCTTGATGTCGACGCCCGCTGCGAAGACCTTCTCGCCACCGTAAATTACCGCCGCGGCGACTGCGGGATCGGCGCTGACCTGCGCTGCCGCCTCCCCTAGCTCGTCCTGCGCCGCCGCGTTCAGCGCGTTCATCGGCGGCCGGTCCAGCCGAATGGTGGCCACCGCGCCGTCGACCTCCACCCGAACGCTTCGCCCTGCGCGCGCCGCGTGCGGTCGCCGTTTCCTCGCCTCATCGTCCATACCTCAAGCATGCCGTGCCAGGGCGCGCGAGATACGTGCCAGGGCGCGCGAGATAAATGAGCCGCCGATCCTCGCTTCAGCGGAGGTCGCCGTTGGTCATGCCCGCGGGCGCGGCGGGCAGGGCCACCAGGCCAAGCTCGGCCCGGCTGGCAAGCAGCTCGTGCCTCGGCAGCACGCGCACCGTGTAGCCGAATGGGCCGGCCAGGTCCAGCTTCACCGATCCGCAGTAGCGAAAGACCGGGCTGTCGGCGCCATCAGTGTCCGAGCCCTCGACGCAGAGCGCGGAATACGACGGCCCGATGATCTCGTCGTCTTCGCCGGCTCGACCATAGACCAGCTCCACAGTCACGTCGTCGGGCGACAACTCACCGAGCGCCACGCTCGCACGGACGGTGAGCTGCGAGCCTATCTTGAGCTCGGCTGCGCTCGCTTCGACGTGCTCGATCCGGACGCCGGACCAGCCGCGAGCGATCCGCCGTTTCCATTCCGCCAGATCGCGCGCGGCCGCATAGGCGTTGCCGTCGGCGCCGGGCGCGGCGAGGGCGCGCGAGGCGCGGGCGGCCGGGGCGTAGAGCTGTGTCACGTAATCGTGCATCATCCGCGAGGCAAGCACCTTCGGGCCGAGCGACGACAGCGTGTGCTTGACCATCTCGATCCACCGTCGTGGCAGGCCGTCGCTGTCCCTGTCGTAGAACAGCGGGGCCACGTGCTGGCCGAGCATGTCGTAAAGGGCAAACGCTTCAAGGTCGTCGCGCCGGTCCGGGTCATCGACGCCGTGCGCGGAGGGGATCTCCCATCCGTTGGTGCCGTCGAACCACTCGTCCCACCAGCCGTCCCTGATCGAGACGTTGAGACCGCCGTTCAGTGCCGCCTTCATGCCGGATGTGCCACACGCCTCGAGCGGCCGCAGCGGGTTGTTCAGCCAGACATCGCAGCCCTGCACCAGGTCACGGCCAAGGGCCATGTCGTAATCGGGCAGGAAGACGATCCGGTGGCGCACCTGCGGGTCGTCCGCGAACCTGACCATCTGCTGTATGAGCCCCTTGCCGCCCTCATCGGCGGGATGCGCCTTGCCGGCGATCACAATTTGGAGCGGCCGGTCGGCGTTGAGCAGCAGCTTGGTGAGCCGGTCGGGATCGCGCAGCATCAAGGTGAGCCGCTTGTAGGAAGGCACGCGACGGGCAAAGCCGATCGTGAGCACGTCCGGATCGAGCGCCTCGTCGGTCCAGCCGAGTTCGGCGTCACTGGCGCCGCGCTGGCGCCAGGACGCGCGGAGCCGCTGCCGCGCGGTGCTCACCAGGCGTTCGCGCAGCAGCCTGCGGATCTTCCAGATCCGCTCGCCGGGCACGAGCGAGACGCGGTCCCAGCCGCGCCCGTGCTGTACGAGCTCAGGCCCGATCTCACGGTCGGCAAGCTCGAAGATCTCACGTGATACCCACGTGGGAGCGTGCACGCCGTTGGTCACCGACCCGACG
>WNFY01005815.1_pt1 | contig 11090 bp, 7 predicted proteins | sample 5400091 | NCBI WGS metagenome assembly WNFY01 (sample SAMN13153364, study PRJNA577476) | soil metagenome | isolation source: 60 cm soil or saprolite under grassland replicate 1 | place: USA:California | collected 2016-06-15
GTGGGCTGGCTTCGAGGAGTGTTATGGCTTGCTGAAATGCTGTAATGGCTTCTGTGTGCGCATAGATCCGCATAGCGACCTCACCAGCACGTCGATAGTAGGGGGTGGCCAGTTCTGGAAGCCTCGCACGCTCATAGTGTGCGGCAATCTGTCCACCGACCGCACCCAGGTCTTCCGCATACACCACCTCGAACGCCTCTGCGACACGACGATGCAAAAGGCTCCGGTGTGCGGGACTCAAGGAATTATAGGCCTGCTCTCGCAGCTTGTCGTGGCTAAAGTCATAGGTCTCAGCCGCTCCTTCACGCACAATGCGCCTCTGCCATAGTTCATCCAGCCCTTGCACCACTGTATCTTCGCTCTGCCCACTGGCTCGTGCAAGCACGGAGAACGTAAACTCGCGCCCGATGACGGCAGCCACGTCTGCAACTTCACGGGCCAGCGGGGGGAGTTGCGCGAGCCGTGTAGCGAGCACTGTTTGCACCGTTGGCGGAAGTGTTGAGGCAGGTTGTGTGAGCAGAGGGAGTGGACTGCCGGCAACAGGTTGTGCTCTTTCGTGTTGTTCCAACGTTCCCGCCCGCACCATCTCAACCACGAACAGCGGGTTGCCTTCTGTCTCGTGATAGAGCGTGTCGCTCATGGCTGGATCAAGCTGGCTTCCCGCGACGTGTTCTGCCAGGGATGTCGTCTCAAGAGTAGTGAGCGGCCCAAGCGCGACTTCTGTCACCAGGCCATCTCGCTGCAATGCTCCCAGGAACGCTACCAGGGGATGCCCAGGAAGTGTCTCCTCCGCGCGCACCGTCCCGATGAGGAGCAAGCGCGCCCCTGGCTCAAAACGCAACAGGTAATGCACAAATTCGAGGGTCTCGTTGTCGCACCATTGCAGGTCATCGAGCAGCAGCAGCAGCGGTTGACTGTAGGGACTGTGGCTTGTCCCTGCCCGCAGCAGTGCACGTGACAGGGCCTCAAAAAAGTGTTGGCGTTGCCATCCCTCTGTCATGGGAGCGGGACGAGACAGTTTTGGTCGTTTGACAAGCACCTCCGGTACCAGCCGTGCGATCTCCGTGAGCCAAACCGGATCGAGGGCTGAGAGGCCTGTTTGGAACGCCTCCGTGCGCAGCCAGGTGGTCACAGGAGCATAGACCAGTTGTCCCAGAGCGGCATAACAGCGGGCGCTCGCAGTCGTCATCCCTTGTCGGCTGACCCACGCCTCCATCTCCTCCGCCAGCCGCGTCTTGCCGATGCCCGCCTCCCCGGTGAGAAGCACGATGTGCGGGTGCCCACCTGCAGCCTGGCGCCAGGCCTCCTGGAGTTGCCGCCACTCCGCTTTGCGGCCGAGCAGTGGTGCTGCTGTCCCTCGTGAGGTGAGCGGGCCGGTCAGAGCCCTGGGGGAGGTAGCCGACTGCACGAGCGATTCGTAGACTGCCCGCGTGGCCTCGCTCGGCTCCGTCCCTAGTTCGCGCTCCAGGAGCTTGGCGCAGGTGTGGTAGACGCGCAGCGCCGCGACTCGGTCACCACGCAGGGCAGACAAGCGCATGAGCTGCCGGTAGGTCGCCTCGTGCAATGCGTCCTGGCGGAGGAGTCGCTTCGCTGCCGTGATGGCGGCGTCATAGTCCCGCTCCGCTTCCAGAAGCGCGATCAAGCGTTCCGCAGCCTGGAGAAACAGCTGGCGCAAGCGGTCTCGTTCAGGCAAGATCCACTCCTCGTAGCAACTGGGCAAGAGGTCCCCACGGTACAGGTGCAGCACCTGCTCCAGGGTCTGCCGCATCACGGTTGTGTCCTGGACGCGTTGCGCTTGCTCGGCCTGGACCAGGGCCTGTTCCATATCCTGGATATCCAGGGTGAAGGCGCCATCGGCGTGTGCTGGCAACCACTGCAGGCTGTGTTTGTCTGCGTGGAGGAACTGGTCGGCATCCGGGAGGGAGTGTCGCAAGTGATACAGCAGCTGGCGCAGATTGGTATGGGCTTGCGCTTCGGTCGAATCAGGCCATAGGAGAAAGGCCAGATGAGAGCGATCCTGGGGTGCGGTGCGGTGCAGCACGAGGTAGGCGAGCAAGGATTGTACACGGGGAACAGTGACCGTTGTCACCGGTGTGTCGCCCGATACCAGCCGGAAGTCACCCAGGAGATGGATGTGCAGGGTTGGAATCACCAGAAGCTTCCCTTCTCAGATACAGGCAATCTGCTCAACGGCGTGTTACAAATCCTCTTTCGTTCCTTTAAGGTATCTTAGCGGCAGTATACCACGTCCATTGATGGACGTATAAAGATGCTATCGTAGAGGGCAGGGTTTGCAGAGATCAAACACCCGGCCTGGAAGTTTGATATGACCCGCTATTGAGATTGCTCCTCCGTCGATTCTGCAGCAACCTCTCTATTCCCTGTCACTTCCTGCGCCAGCGATTGAGCCACAACGCGCAGGCGACGGATCTCGGCCACTGTTCCATAGACTTTCTCGAAGAGTGGTCTGTTCGCTTCAATGCCTGCGTGTATAAGCCATGCCGCTGCGTCGCTTCGTGTCGAGCGAATGCCGGCTTCGATCAGCGCGTCGACGGCATCCAGGTCGCGCCCATCAATGCGGCAAGTCACAACGTTGCTCTTGGGCGGGGACTGCTCTGCTGCCTTCCCGCCGCTTGCCAGGGCAATGGCCTGGAAGGTCTGAGCCCGCACTTTCTCCAGGGTCGTTCCGAATGCCCTCAATAGCCCTACCGCGATACCCTCTCCCTCGCGTGTAAGCCCCAGCAACAGATGTTCAGGAGCTATTTTCTCCTGCCGTAGATGCCCTGCCTCGTTAAACGCCAGGGTCGTCGCTGCCACCGCGCGTGGGGTAAGGCCGATTTCTCCAATCACCGCTTCTTTACCAGGCCCAACAATAAACGTTACAGCCTTGCGCACGGCCTCAAGTTCGATGCCCAGGCTATGCAGGACGTTATAAGCGATGCTTTCGCCCTCACGCAACAGGCCTAGCATCAGGTGTTCAGTGCCAACATAATTATGGTGCAGCTCTCGTGCTTCCTCCTGCGCCAGGTCCAGCACAAGGCGCGTCTTTTCGGTGAACTTCTCCGCAGGTATGGTTAGAGTTACTGATCCTTGCTCGCCTTGTGTCTGAGCATGCTCGCTCATAGGTTCCTCCTGATCTCCTGGCTTTTATTAGAAAACAGCCGGTAGTTTGTAAATAATTTACAATCTACGTGCAATTGTAGCTATTTATACCAGTTCTGTCAAGGGTCTCTCACTAGAAAAGCAGGGCAATCGCATCTAAAGAAACAATACTCAAGGACAGCAAAAGATGGTAGAATAGAGAGACCCATTGAAGCGAACCCATTTAGTCCAGCGGATAGAATTTTTTGGTAACTGCTCTCTACCCCGGCTGCCACACTTGCACCGTCTCATCCCCACCTCCAGAGGCAATGAGCTTCCCATCAGGCGACCATGCCACTGCAATTATCGAAGTCCCAGCGAAATCTTTACCATGACCAGTATAGATGTAGATGTTACTTCCAGCGGTGGCATCCCACACTTGTACCGTCCCATCAGCGCTCGCGGAGGCAATGCGCTTGCCATCGGGCGACCATGCTGCGGCATTTACTGCTGAGGTATGACCCCGATAGGTAAAAACATGGCTCCCAGTGAGGGTATCCCACACCTGTACCGTTCCATCAAAACTCGCGGAGGCGACGCGCTTGCCATTAGGAGACCATGCTACAGCATTCACTGCTGAGGTATGTCCAGTGTAGGTATAAATGTTATCTCCTGTAGTCGCGTCCCATTGTTGCACAGTATCACCATTCCCCGCAGAGGCAAGCTGTGTCCCATCGGGTGACCATGCTACAGCCTTGATAGATCCAGCATCACCACGATAGGTGAGCAGTGGTCTCCCTGTGGTAGCGATCCACATCTGCACGGTGGCATCGTCACCCGCTGAAGCGATGCGTATGCTATCGGGCGACCAGGCCATCGCTTTCACCGGCCCTGTATGCCCGCGATAGGTCAAGAGGCGCTCGCCGGTTGCAGCCATCCACACCTGCACACTCCCATCGCTACTTGCCGAGGCGATGCGCTTGCCATTGGGCGACCATGCTGCGGCATTCACTGCTAAGGTATGACCCCGATAGGTAAAAACATGACCCCCAGTGAGGGCATCCCACACCTGTACCGTTCCATCAAAACTCGCGGAGGCGATGCGCTTGCCATTGGGCGACCATGCTACAGAATACACCCAGTTAGAATGACCGCTATATGTGTAGAGCGTCAATGATTTTTGAGAGAGGGTGTTATGTATCCAGGTGATACCGCCTCCCACCACAACCAGCCCCACCATACCTATCACGAACTTGCGACGGGATAGGGAAAAACCACGATTGCCTACAACTATTTCATACACCCGTTTCGTCTTGCCACGCTTACCTGGCGCTGGTCGACGCTGAAGAGCTATTTGTTTTGCCACTATACCAGGTGCAGGAGGAATCTGCCCTGGGGAGGTGGTTGGCCTATGAACTGTTGGGGACGGTAAAGCTTGTAAAACGCCGGGGAGAGCCATTTCTATCTGCTCGTCAGCGGTGATGCGTTGCAAGGCTTGCTTGATAGCAGCTAGATTGGCCGGCCTCTTGCTCTCATCCATGTCTACCATCTGCATGATCAGCGTCTCCAGGCCAGCAGGACATGATTGGAGTGGCGCAAAGCAAAATGGCGTCTCTGAGGGGTCGTTCCCCGAGAGCAAATGGTGAAGCGTAGCTCCAAGGCTATAGATATCAGAGCCAGGAGTTGGCGGCGTACTGCCATATTGCTCCGGTGCGGCATAGCCAGGCGTACCGAACGCCACATCAGCTTTCGCCTGCCCCCTTCTAAAGTGATGGGCAATGCTAAAATCGATCAGATAGAGATCGTTCGCCGGAGTGAGCATAATATTGGCGGGCTTGAGGTCACGAAAGACGAGAGGTGGCTGACGTGTATGCAGATAGTCAAGCACCGTACACAGTTGGATACCGATCTGGAGTACCTGCTCAAGCAGGAGGTGTCCATCCCTGGCATCGTGCAGGTGCTCTTCTAACGTTTTGCCGTCAATGAAGTCCATGACAATATACCAGCACCTGTCTTCAGTAAACTGGTCGTAGATGCGAGGAAGATTAGGATGGACAAGACCCGCTAGCCTATGTACATCATGAGTAAACGCCTCGGTCGCTTCAGCCAGTTCTTGGCCAGTGAGATTCCCCTGCGAGATTTCCTTAATGGCAACCACACGACCATCAAACTGGTTGTCGGCAGCTTTGTAGATCGCGCTAAAGCCCCCCTTACCGATCCGGCTAATGATGCGATAGCGCTGCTTGAGCAAGTGATTCTGTTCAAATTGGCCAGTGATGCGAGATTTTGTTTGCAAGGACTGCTCATCCTCAGGGGCTGCTCCTGCCTGTAAGTCCTTGTCCCTTATTGATTGCCCGCACTGGAGACAAGATGTCGCTTGTGCCTGGTTGATCGCGCCACATGTAGGGCAATGAACAGATGTAGCAGCCATAGTACCGCTCCTTACACTACCTGCCAGACCCGCACTGTCTTGTCCCACGAGCCAGAGGCAATGCGTGTCCCGTCCGGTGACCAGGTCACCGCTGTCACCGTGGATGCATGCCCAGTGTAGGTATACATGGCCTCTCCTGTAATTGCATCCCATATTTGTATCGTCTGGTCGAAACCTGCTGATGCAACATATGGGCCTGACCAGGCCACGGCTTTCACCGGCTTTTCATGACCATTATAGACACAGACGGTATCGCCTCTAGCAGCATCCCATACATGCACCGATGTATCACGCGAGCCTGAAACGATACACTTGCTATCGGGTGACCATGCCAGCGTTTGTACAGCATCGGCATGACTGCGATAGGTCACTCTACTCAAAACACCCATTCTCCTCTTTACAGAATCCCATATATGTACCGTGTCACCACTGGCAGAGGCAATATGTGCCCCATCGGGCGACCATGCCACAACATATACCAGGTCGAAATGGCCCCGGTAAGTGAAAAGGTTCTCCCCTGTCTTTGCATCCCATATCCTCACCTTATCATCGCTTGCCGAGGCAATGTACATTCCATCCGGGGACCACGCTAGAGTTGTGACAACAGTATTACTGCGATAGGTGGTGACCCTTTGTCCAGTCGCAGCGTCCCACACTCCCACGCTGTTCCCCCAGCAACCAGAGGCAATGTATCTGCTATCCGGCGACCAGGCGACTACGTGCGCCTGCCTGGGGTGACCGCGAGAGGTAAAGAGTGTCTTTCCACTCGTGGCATTCCATATCTGTATCGTTTCATCCTCGCTCGCTGAGGCAATGCGAGTTCCGTCAGGTGACCAGGCGACCGCAGTCACGCATCCAGAATGGCCGGTGTATGTGTAGAGTATCTTTCTTGCAGATTGCACCCTCACTACTATATGTGATGGAGATTGATCAGCGACGGTGAGGGCTTTCGCCGCAGTCTGCTGAGCTGCTATTCGTTGGAGTTCCTGCCTGACCATTGCCATGCTCGCTGGTCTTTTGCGCTCATCTACTTCAACCATCTGCATAATCAGAGTATCAAGCCCTGCAGTAGCAAGCTGACCATTCAATTGAAAAGGCGCAAAGCGAAATGGCGTCAGTGAGGGATCATCCCCTGTGAGCAAATGGTGAAGTGTGGCACCCAGACTGTAGATATCCGCCTGGGGAGTCGTTTGCCTTCTCCCGTATTGCTCCGGTGCAGCATATCCCGGTGAGCCAAAAGCCATGGTGTCCCTGGCCTGCCCTGGTTTAAAGTGGCGAGCAATACCAAAGTCGATCAGATAGTAGTTCCCCTCGGCAGTCCGCATAATATTGGCAGGTTTAAGATCGCGGAAGATAATAGGCGGCTGGCATGCATGCAGGTAGCCAAGCACGGAGCACAGTTGCATGCCGATATCGAGCGCTTCCTCCACAGCAAGATATCCACCCGGCGCTTTTTGCAGGTACTCTTCCAGCGTTTCGCCCTCGATGAAATCCATCACGAGATACCAGCGCCCAGTATCGGAAAAATGGTCATAGATACGCGGCAGATTGGGGTGAGTGAGATTCGCCAGTAGGAGCGCTTCATGTTTGAAGGCTTCGGTAGCTTCGGCAATCTCCTGTGCTGAAAGGTTAACCGGGTTCATTTCCTTTATAGCCACGGCCCGGTTGCCAAATTGGATATCCTCAGCCTGGTAGACCGCGCCAAAGCCACCTCGACCAAGCTGTCCGAGAATACGATAGCGCTGTATAAGCAGGTGAGAGCTGACAAGAGGTGCTGTGGAGATACCGATCTGCTCCCCAGCTGTTGGTTGTAGAGGTTGATTACAGGCGAAGCAAAGCGTGGCCTCCGCTCGATTTGCAGCACCGCAGTTGTCGCAGTACACATATATGGAAACCATGTGCTCGCTCCCTAACATTGTTACGCTATTCTACCTGACACTAAGAACATCTGAACACTAACCACCTCGACCAATGAACCAGGCCCATGTAAGAACCGAGCAGCTTAAAAATAATAGCTTAGATGCAAGTAATATAGCATATTGTTATTCTTTAATCAAGAGATTGAGGCACCTGTGGCAGGATTGAGCTACCCCTTAAACCATAGTACCATCTGGCTGTATTTTTATCGTTTACCCAGTGTTTTATCTATTACCGCGCTATACTATCGTTTAAGAAGCTATTGATGAGATGTCGTTCTGGATAGCGAGGTAATATTTTATGGTGTCTGTCGCAGTCATTGTATTGTCGCTGGTAATCATACTTTTGATGGTAAGCAACCTTTTCGTTAGTGCATCCCGCACATATCGGCAGCAGAAGAAAGTAGAAGTCACAGAGACACACACAGCAGATACGCAAGGATTGGTGCTTGTCCACACACAACTTGGCATGCTGGTCAGCACCCGCAAATCTCTGGCTAGCCCTGGCTTTACACTCCCCCCCCATTGGTATTCCCGCCTGCGTACATATGTCTCGCTTATCCTGTTATTGATGGTACTGATAACGTTTTGTATCCAGCGCGGCCTGGCCGATGGAACGCTGCAAAATTTAAGCCGTGGGCTGACATACTTTGGTTCCACTCAATTCAGTACCAACGATATTCGAGCCGCCGCTCATGTGACTGCGTTGAATGCCTCACAACAGCTTGTGCGTATCTCGCAGCTTGACCCCGCACAATATAGCTCTAACGCGGAATGGAATACCTGGGCCTATTCCGCCTGCTCAACCGCAGCAATGATCGAGGTCTTTGATGCCTACGGTCGCCACTATCGCATTACCGACGTATTGAAAGTGGAGGCACAGATCGGCGCAATTACTCCGCAGCTGGGATTGCTGGACCCTTCAGGTATACAGCAAACTGCCGCGCAGTTTGGCTTTAAGACGAACTGGGGCAACTCGTGGACACTCGACCAGGTCATCAATACCGCGAACTCGGGGAAGCCGGTGATCGTCGGCTTCCCGCCGGACAGGTACGCTGGTGGCCATCTACTCGTCGTAATTGGCGGCGATAGCACCAACGTGTACCTGGCAGATAGCTCCTCCTGGAATCACCGGGCGCTGACGCACGACCAATTTTTACAATGGTGGGCGGGATACGCGGCAGTAGTAACACCAGAGTAGCACTATTTTTATAGAGACAAAACAAGGGGACAACCAACTTCGTCGATTGCCCCCTTGTTTTGTCTCTATGAATAAACACTACCCGCCAGCCGGCCCCCCTTCTAAGCCAGGTCTGGTCATGCTGGCCGGGTCGAGGATGCGGTCAAGTTCTTCCTCCGAAAGATTCGTTTTTTCACGTGCCACCTCGCGCACCGTTCTCCCCGTTTTATAGGCCACCTTGGAGATATCGGCGGCTGCGTCATAGCCAATGATGGGAGCAAGTGAGGTGCAGATAGCCAGGCCGCGCTCAACCATCTCGGGCCCTCTGCCGGTCGCCTGCAATCCCTTGATACACTGCTCGGTAAAGTTGAGCGCGGCAGACGCGAGCAAACTGATCGATTGCAGCAAATTGTAAGCCGTGACAGGCATCATGACATTGATCTCGAAATTGCCGGATTGCCCCGCGATGGTGATGGTGGTATGATTGCCCATAACCTGGGCACAGACCATACACACCGATTCGGCGATAACCGGGTTGACCTTGCCTGGCATGATCGAGCTACCAGGCTGCACAGCTGGCAAATCAATCTCACCGATGCCGGCGCGCGGACCAGAACCAAGCCAGCGAATATCATTGGCAATCTTCATGAGGCTGACCGCCAGCGTATTGAGCGCGCCGCTGGCCTCGACGATATTGTCGAGCGTGCTCTGCGCCTGGAAGTGATTGCTCGTCTCCCGCACCGTGACGCCGTTCATCTCCGAGAGAATGCGGCAGACGCGAACCGAAAACTCCGGGTGGGTATTGACCCCTGTACCAACCGCTGTACCGCCGAGGGCCACCTCCGACAGTTCTTCCTGGGCATGGCGCATCCGGCTAATGCCGCGCTCGATCTGCCCGGCATAGCCCAGAAACTCCTGCCCCAGCCGGATGGGCGTGGCGTCCTGCAAGTGCGTACGACCCGTTTTGATGACCGGCATGAACTCGTCCGCCTTCTGCTGCAAGGCCGCCTGTAACTGCTTCAAAGCCGGTGCCAGGTCGTCCTCAATGCTCACCAGCGCGGAGAGATGCATCGCCGTAGGAATCACGTCGTTGGAGGACTGTCCAAAGTTGACGTGGTCGTTAGGGTGCACCTTGCGGGAGCCGCGCGAGCCACCCAGCAGTTCGCTGGCACGGTTGGCGATCACCTCATTGGCATTCATGTTGGTCGAAGTGCCTGAGCCGGTCTGAAAAATATCAAGGACGAAGTGTTTGTCGAGCTTACCATCGATAACTTCCTGCGCGGCGCTGACAATCGCTTCCGCTACCTGCACATCCACCGTCCCCAACGCTGCATTCGCCTGGGCGGCAGCCTGCTTTATCTGGCCTAAGGCGCGAATGAATTGGCGCGGGAAGCGCAGATCGCTAATAGGAAAATTAAGGACGGCTCGCTGGGTACTGGCGCCAAAATAGGCATCAGCAGGCACCTGCATCTCACCCATCGAGTCGCGCTCAGTACGTGTTTCTCCTTTTTCACTCATATATCTTCTCCCGAAAGCTTTTTTTCATAGGGGAAAATGTTCCACACCGTAAGAACTTGAGGGATGTATCCCTAGAAAATATTATACCACTCCGCTCCCTGTGAAGTTTCAGGTGTGGCAGCAGTTGCAGACTACCTCGCCCATTAGCGGGTTGTATCTTTTGGCTTGACGCGTGACGCAACCGGTTCATGCCGGTCCGCGTGAAGCGCACGGATTCCCGGAAGCGCGTGGAGTTCGCTGATGACACGCGTCAGCGCCGGTGCGTCAGATGCGCGGCAGAGCAGTCCAATAGACTCAACCTCTTGCCCGCTCAGCAATTGGAGTTGCTTTACTGTGACCTCGTTGCGTACGCAGGTGTCATAGACGCTGGCGATAAATTGGGGTGTTACTGCTGTAGCCTCTATGTGCAGGTGATGTATGCTTGATGCAGGACGAGGCACGATGGCACGTTCTACGTAGTAGAGCATGTGCAGGACGAAAAGCGCGAGAGCCGTTGTTACCACGGCCTCGACAATAAAACCTGCTCCACAGGCCATGCCGATAGCAGCTACCACCCAGATGGCGGCTGCGGTGGTGAGTCCTTGCACTTTCTCCTTTTCGCGGCTCAAGAAGATGGTGCCTGCACCCAGGAAGCCGATACCAGCCACGATATTGGAGGCGATACGTGAAGGGAGCGAGCGATGTCTATAAAACCATATGCCGAGATGGTGGTAAAGAGGGCAGAACCGAGCGAGACGAGAGCAAGCGTGCGCATGCCCGCTGACCGCTCATGGATTTCGCGCTCCAATCCTATGAACGCGCCAATGAGTAACGCCACCATCAGGTGCAGCAGGATTACTGGGAACGAGATCATGTCATTTTACCCTCGGTTGTTGCAGTATCGCTTTGAACAAGTGGGTCCATCGTAAGAGACGACGAGAATGGAGTCGATTCGCTCACGCTACTAGTATAGCACCTACGTCCA
>WNFY01006619.1_pt1 | contig 11089 bp, 13 predicted proteins | sample 5400091 | NCBI WGS metagenome assembly WNFY01 (sample SAMN13153364, study PRJNA577476) | soil metagenome | isolation source: 60 cm soil or saprolite under grassland replicate 1 | place: USA:California | collected 2016-06-15
AGAGGGCATCTCATCCCATTTCGTCATGATCCGGTATGGACATGATGGTCGAGCCGGGCGCGGCGTCCCACCACTATGGACCCCGGTCTGGTAGACGCGTGCGGATGAGTACGCCGCGACGGCCCTACCGCACGGACCTGTCCGACGCCCGCTGGGCATTGATCGAGCCGACGCTTTCCGCCTGGCGTGCGGGCCGCGTCGGGTTGGGTATCTCGCCGATACAACACGATCTACGGGAGATTCTGAACGCGATCCTGTATGTGAACCGGACCGGGATTGCGTGGGAGTACCTGCCACACGACTTCCCGCCATACAAGACGGTGCACGGCTACTTCGCCTTGTGGGAGAAGGAAGGCATCACCGAGGCGATCCACGACGTGTTGCGCGGCAGGGTCCGCCGGGCGGCCGGCCGCGCGGCGGAGCCCACCGCGGCGATCCTGGACGCGCAGACGGTCAAAACGTCGGGCAACGTGCCCGAGCATTCGCAAGGAATCGACGCCGGCAAGAAGATCAAGGGCCGCAAACGGCATGTCGCCACGGACGTGCTGGGCCTGCTGCTGGTCGTGTTGGTGACCGCGGCCAGCGTGCAGGACACCACCGGTGGCCGGACCGTGGTGGAGCGGGTGGCCGCCCAGCATCCCAGCGTGACGACCGCCTGGGTGGACGCCGGGTACAAGCAAAGCGTCATCGACGTGGGCGCCGCGCACGGCATCGACGTGCAGGTCGTCACCAAAGACCCGCAACAGCGCGGGTTCAAACCGCAACGCAAGCGCTGGGCGGTCGAGCGGACGTTCGGGTGGTTGATGTTGCATCGCCGGTTGGTCCGCGACTACGAAACCAACCCGCAGCGGTCCCGGGCGATGATTCACTGGGCAATGATCGACAACATGTCCCGGCGGCTGACGGGTGAGTCAACGCTGTCCTGGCGCGACGACTGCCCCGCAAATACGGACATACTCTGACGTCCCACCAGAAGCAGAAGGCGGCGAGCAGTACGGCGACGGTGAGGAAGACGCCGGTTTCGGTCCATTGCAGGGGCCAGAAGTGGCTGGCGGGTTGGTAGGTGAGGTCTTGGCGCAGGCCGAGGCTGCCAACCCATTGCATGCATGCGCGGGCTCCCTGGCTCTCCCCGCAGTACTGCAGGTTGGCGGGTCCGGTGAAGATGTGGCCGGTGGTGGTGATGGTGTTGTTGGTCAGCACCCAGGCGTTGCTGGGGGTGGCGCCGCTGACAACCTCCATCGTGGAATTGCTGGTGTTGATCATAAACTCCTGGATGCGGCTGAGATCCAGTGGCGAGGTGGCGTGGCGCGCGGGGGCGAGATGGGCGCGGATCCACAGTGGCATCGATATGACGGCGGTGACGTAGATGGCGAGGGTGGCGGCCATCGCGGGTACGGTGCGGCGGATGAGCATGCCCATGGTGACGCCAAGGACGAAGGCGAACAGGGCGTAGCCGATCGGGACGATGCCGCGGGCGCCGTAGAGCAGGGGTGTGATCCGGTCGCCGGTCGCGTGGTCGATGTGGTGCGCCCAGGCGGTGACCGCCCAGCTGAGCACTCCTGCGGTTGCTGTCGCCGCGCCGCCGACGATGGCGAGTTTGGTGGCCAGCCAGCGGGTGCGGGTGACCGTTTGGTTCCAGGCCAGGCGGTGGGTGCCGGTTTCGAGTTCCCGGGCCATCAGGGGTGCGCCCCAGAAGATGCCGATCAGGGCGGGGACCACATACATGATCGCGGTGGCGAGGTTGTAGACGATGCCGCTGGTGCCGTTCTTTGCTTGGTTGAGGAAGCTGGTAACGGCGGTGGTGCAGTCGCCGTGGCAGGCACCGACGCTCGCGGCATAGATGTCGGCGATGCTGTGCCCGGTGACCACGAGGAGGACGCCGAGGGCGGCCAGCGCGGCGACGGTGATCCAGGTCTGGGTACGGAACTGGCGCCAGGTGAACCAGATCATTGATGCGTCTCCAATACGGCGGTGCGACCGGGTGCGGTGACGGCCTGCGACATGTAGGCCAAGACCAGGTCTTCGAGGGTGATCTGTTCGACCGTCAGCGACGGGTCGTCGATCGGGGTGGTGCTGCGCACGATCAGGGTGGACTGCCGGTCGGTGTGGCTGTCCTCGATCACCTCGGCGCCGGTAGGCAGGTCGGCGGGGTCGCGGCGGGCACCGGTGAGCCGGTAGTGGCTGGCCAACAGGTCGTCGACCTCGCCTGCGACGCGGACCCGGGAGGCCACCAGCACGATCAGGTAGTCGCAGACGCGTTCCAGGTCGGAGACCAGGTGCGAGGACAGGATCACGCCGGCGCCGTGGTCGGCGAGGTATGCCATCAGGCTTTGCAGGAACTCCCGCCTGGCGAGGGGGTCGAGGCGGGCCACGGGTTCGTCGAGGATGAGCAGTTCCGGTCGTTTCGCGATGGCCAGGGTCAGCGCGAGTTGGGCGCGTTGCCCGCCGGAGAGTTTCCCGGCCTTTTGGGAAGGGTCGAGGCCGAGTTTGGTGATCCGGTCGTCGGCAAGCCGCTGATCCCAGCCGGGGTTGGTGTGGGCACCGAAACGCAGGTGGTCGGCGATGGACAGGCCCATGTAGGTGGGTGTGTCCTGGGCGACGAAGCCCACCTTGGCCAGTTGTGCGGCACCCGACGCCGGTCGGCCGCCGAGTACCTCGATGCTGCCCGCTGTGGGGGGCAGCAGGCCCACCGCGATATGCAGCAGGGTCGTCTTGCCGGCACCGTTCGGGCCGACGAGACCCACGACCCGGCCGGGCGGGATGGCAAGGGTGCAGTCGGACAACGCCAGGCGTCGCCCATACCGCTTGGACAGGCCCTCGGCCTGCAGCACGGGGCTCATGCGGTCTCCTCTATCGGGGCGCGGAATGTGGTCACGAACAGGGCCTCGATGCTCTCGGCGTCCAACCCGGCCGCTCGTGCCCGGGCGAGCCAGCCGCGTAGCTCTTCGCGGAGTGGACCGTGCGCGGCCAGCGACTCGTCGGTCAGGGTCCGGGTGACGAAGGTGCCCACCCCGGGACGCGGTGAGATCAGGCCCTCGTATTCGAGTTCCCGGTACGCCTTCAGCACCGTGTTCGGGTTGATCGCCACCTTCGCCACCACGTCCTTGACCGTGGGTAGTTGGTCACCCTCGGTCAGCAGGCCCAGCCGCATGGCCTGGCGGACCTGCTGGATCAGCTGCATGTAGGGGGCGACGCCGGAGCGTCCGTCCAGGTGGAACTCGATCACCCTCGGCTCTCATTCATCTAGGTTACTAGCACTATAATCTGACCGTCTGAGTCCAGGTCAAGCCCCCGCGGCGAATTGCGCCGGACGGGTTCTGGCAGCGTCGAAGATCACAGTCGCCCGACCGCCAACGTCGCGCGGTAACAAGAACCGGCAGTGGCGGCTACATCACGCTGGACCGGTTCGCAAGCGGCTCGGCGTGTCGGGGTGATCTCGGTGATAAGGCGAAGGAGCATCGGCGGTTGCCTATGCACCCCCTGAAGGAAGTCGCCGCCGATGCTCCGGGTGCACAGCCTACCGGGATCGTTGATGCGCGTGCTGGAGCCGTTCCGGCCGTGCTTCACCACCCCGACGTTCGAGACATTCGTAACCCTGGTCGCTGGGATGATCGCCCGACCGGGGCAGCGCACGGTGTGCGGCATGCTGGCCGGTGCCGGCCTGGTCCGGGCCTGGCATCACAGCCGGGGCGCACCGGTTCTTCGCCGCGGCCCGCTGGGACACCGACACGGTCGGGCTGACCGTGTTACGGCTGATCGTCGGTTTTCTGGTGCCGGTCGGCGCGCCGCTGCTGGTGGCCGTCGATGACACCATGTTCCGGCGCTGCGGCCGCCGGGTGTACGCCGCGCACTGGGGCTACGACGGATCGTTGAAGGTACCCAGGGGCGGCAAGCGACTGCCTCGGGGCAACTGCTTCGTGGTCGCCGCGGTCGTGGTCGAGCTGCCGTTTCATCTGGTACCACCTGGCCGGGCATCACCCCGCGGTGACCCGCGAACGCCGCGACCACGCGCCCTGGTACACCACCAAGACCTGCCGTCCTACACCGACATGATCGCCAGACTCCGGCGGATCCTCATCGCCGCCCAATATCTACCCGACCTGGCCCACCAGCCCACCCCCGACGAAATCCGCGCCGTCCGGCTGGCCTGGGCACAGGCAGCGGCGTAACCGCGAAAGTCGAGCAACCAAGTCTGGGGGCCACAATTAGCACAGATGTTCGATAACATCTGTTGGCGTGGAGCGGGTGTTCAAGCACTGGTGGAACGGCAAGTTCGGACGCATCGCCCGCCGCGACGTCTTCGTGTGGACCGACGGCCACCACCGGTGGGAGGTCGAGGCGCGGCGTGGCGGCGCCAATGGACCGTCACGGCGCCAGGCAGTCCACGGCGAGCGGGAAGCCCTTGAACTGGCGCAGCGCTGGCGCGACATGGGCGGGGACAACTGGAGAGACGTATCCCGCCTGTACCGCGATCCGCCGGCACCGCGCGACGATCGGTCAGCGCGGTGACATCCACCCGTTCTTGCGGTACTCCGGCACGACGCCGATCGCCCAGAGCAGCCGCTTGCACGCGCGGCACGCCTCCCGCAGCTCGCGCGTCGAAATCAGCGGCGCCAGCCCCTTCTCGGTGAGGAGCAGCATGACGTCGGTCAGCAGCAACCCCGGGTCATACCCGCAACCAACGACCCCGTTCTGGGCACCGTAGTTGTCCTGTTCGGAAAACAACGGTGACCACGTCGGGTGAGGGGCGTACGGCATCGACCCGGGACCCAGTTCGATGGTCCGGGCTGTGGGTGTTCGCCCCGCTAGATCAGGTGGCGGGTTGCAGGGTGACGGTGTGGCCGAGGACTTCGAGTTGGTGGACCAGGTTGCGGATTTTGCGGTCGGTGTTGACGCGGCGGGTGTGGAAGTCCGGGCCCAGGTCACGGAACCGGACGGTGGGGTCGGATAGCAGATACCAGACGATGACCAGGATGGATCGGGCGACCGCGACCAGAGCTTTGAGTTTCCCGCGGCGTTTGACCAGGCGCCGGTACCGCTCGCCGAGGAACGTGTTGGTTTTCGCGGCTGCGGTGGCGGCCTCGCCGAGGATGCCTTTGAGGTAGGGGTTGCCCTTGCCGGTCTTGCCGCCGCGTGTTCTGGGGCCGGACTGGATGGTGCGCGGCGATAGTTTCGCCCAGGACACCAGATGGCCCGCGGTGGGGAACTGAGCCATGTCCAGGCCGAGTTCGGCGATGATGACCTGGGCGGTGTGCTCGGCGATGCCGGGGACCTCGTCGAGCCGCGCGATCGCCGACAGGGTGGTGCGCTGCTCAGATCCGCCACCGCCGGTGTCGGTGTCGGTGTGTGCCCGGTGCTGGTCGCTGGCGGCGGGCATCGCGGCGATCAGTTCGTCGATGGTGGCGGTCAGCCGCTGGATCTGGCTGTCGAGCCCGTCGACCTGCTCCAGCAGGATCCGGGCCAGGTCGGCGTGGTGGGCGTCGAAGCGGCCGTCCAACGCCTGGACCAGGGCGGCGTGTTTGACCCGCATCCGTCCACGGGCCAGCTCGGCCAGCTGCTTCGGGTCGTTCTTCCCGGCGATCAATGCTTCGATCATGTCCCGACCCGACTTGCCGAAGATGTCGGTGGCCACCGTGGACAGCTTGATCAGCGCGTCTTCGAGGAGTTTCTCCATGCGCTGCTTGTGCCGGGTCCGCTCGCGGGTCAGGTCCAGCCGCAGCCGGGTGTAGTCACGCAGCCGCCGGATATCGGCCGGGGGCACGAACGAGGGGCGCAGCATGCCCCGCTCGTTGAGCTTCGCCAACCACACCGCGTCCAGCTTGTCTGTTTTCGGCCGGCCGGAGACCTGCTTCACGTCGTTGGCGTTGACCAGCCACACGCACAGCCCGGCGGCCTCCAACACGTAGAAGAACGGCCGCCAATAGTCCGACGTCGATTCCAAAACGACCCGCTCGATGCGCTGCTCGACCAGGTGCGCGGCCAGCTCGCAGATCGCGTTGGTGGTAGCCGCGACATCCCACACCAGGGTGACCCGCTTACCGGCCTTCGACGCGTGCGGCAGGCGGGTACACACCTTCCCCGACGCCTTGGCCACATCGATCGCGGCGACCCGTTCCAGTCGCTGCTCATGCTCCTCGTCCTCGATCTGCTCGGGAACACCCATCACCGGCACCAACGCTCCTTCCCCAACGCGCAGACAGGGTGGTGGGCTGCCCGGGGGCCTCGGTAGGGAACCGAAAATCTGTTCGGCGTGCTCAACGGCAACAGTGCGTGACCCTTCAAGGTCGGGCCCCAACACCAGGCTGACTCGACGGCCTCAACGACCAAGAAAAGTACCGGCGTCGGCGGGCAACCACCCGCACAGTTTTCACGCCATCGTGGCGTCCCCAGAAGGGAGGGGTGGCTGACCGGAAACGCCGCTCTTGCCCGGCCGGCGAGTGCCATGAACTCCTCTCGGCTTTCGAACCGTCGGGGCCTGCCCGGCGGTGCGAAGGGCAGCTCGATGACGGCGTCGGCCGCGAGCAGATCGCCGTGCAGGCCCACCTGCCCGGCAAGCACGTTGGCCCGGAACCGCTCGAACGCCTCGCGCGGGCCGACGATCGCCACGCCGCTCGCTGATGTCCGCATGGCACGCCCCTATCCAAGAGACTAAAATGAGCCAACACTCGACTTCTGACCCAAGATAATGAGTGCCAACTCATCTTGTCAACGAGCCGTCAGGACAGCCGGAAGACCATGCCAACCAAAGCAGCCGCATCCACCCCGTCCGGCGAGCCCGGCGGCGAGGAGCCGCCCGTCCGCCGGGAGAAACCGCGCGGGAAACAGCCAGGCGCCCAGCAGGACAAGCCGCTACGCGCGGATGCCCAACGCAACCGGGTCCGCATCCTCCAGGCCGCCGAAGAGGTCTTCGCCAAAAAAGGCGCCACGGCGTCGACCGAGGAGGTCGCGGCCAGGGCCGGCGTGGCGATCGGGACGATCTTCCGGCACTTCCCCACCAAGGGAGCCCTGCTGTCGGCCATCATGAAGAATCTTCGCGAGCGGCTGACCGACGAGGCGACCACGTTGAGCGCCACCGGCGATCCCGCGACCGCGCTGTTCACATTCTTCAGCCACATCGTCGCGCAGTCGGCGGCGACCGCGACCGTCGTTGATCTGCTGGCGGATACTGGCGTCGATGTGCGGCCCGACAAGGCGCTCCATGGGCTGAGCGGCGCGCTCGAGGCGCTGCTCGACCGCGCCCAGGCCGCTGGCGCCATCCGGCGGGACGTGGGGATCGGCGACGTCATGGCCCTGCTCGTCGCGCAGTGCCAGGGCGCGCTGAGCGGCCGATGGGACGAGGACCTCCAACGCCGCACCCTGACGATCATCTTCGACGGGCTGCGCCACCAGGAGACGCACGCACGCCGTACCAAAAAATCATTGACCCCCGGGGAGGCCGGCGCGCGGACGGGCTAACGTCAGACACCGTGTACGCGGTAACGATCTCCCAGCCCGGTGGTCCCGACGTCCTCACCTGGACGGAGGTGCCCGACCCCGAGCCGCAGCCGGGCGAGGTGCTCATCGACGTCCGGGCTACCGCGGTCAACCGCGCCGACCTGCTGCAACGCCAGGGCGTCTACCCGCCGCCGCCGGGCGCCCCGCCCTACCCCGGCCTGGAGTGCTCGGGCACCGTCGTCAAAACAACCGAAGGGGTCCACCACCTCAAGCCGGGCGACGAGGTCTGCGCCCTCCTCGGCGGCGGTGGGTACGCGCAGAAGGTGGCGGTCAACGCCGCACACGTGCTGCCCAGACCCCAGAATGTGACCCTGGAAGAGGCGGCGTCGCTGCCCGAGGTCGCCTGCACGGTGTGGTCCAACCTGGTCGACGTCGCGCACCTGAGGCGGCAGGAGACGGTCCTGATCCACGGCGGCGGCAGCGGCATCGGCACATTCGCGATCCAGTTCGCCAAGACGCTCGGCGCGAGAGTGGTGACGACCGCCCGCAAGGCCAAGCACGACAAGCTGGCGGAGCTGGGCGCCGACAAGACCATTGACTACACCAGTGAGGATTTCAGCGAGGAATCCGCCGACGTCATCCTCGACATCATCGGCGCCGCCTACCTGGCCAGGAATGTCAAGGCCCTCGCCACCGGCGGCCGGCTGGTGGTGATCGGCCTGCAGGGCGGCCGCAAGGCCGAGCTGGACCTGGGCGCGCTGCACGCGAAGCGGGGCACCATCGCGGCCACCGCGCTGCGCTCGCGCCCCGCCGGCGAGAAGGCACGGATCGTCAAAGCCGTCCACCAGGAGGTGTGGCCGCTCATCGACGAGGGAAAGATCAAGCCGGTGATCTACGCCAGGCTGCCGCTGCGCAACGCTGCCGAGGCACACCGGCTGGTCGAGTCCAACGAGCACATCGGCAAGGTGCTCCTGGTGACCGACGACATCAACGGCGAAGCAGCCTGACCGGCCCGGAGTCCTCCAGAGCCAGCTCGTCGTCACGGTTGTAGAGCCCACAGCTCTTCAGCGACAGGCAGCCGCAGCCGATGCACCCGTCGAGCTGGTCACGCAGGCGTTCCATGAGCGCGATCTGCGCGTCCAGCCGGCTTCGCCACGCGCGTGACAGCCGTGCCCAGTCAGCCTTGTTGGGGGTACGCCCAGCGGGCAGCGAATCGAGCGCCCGGCGGATCTCGTCCAGGGGCACGCCCACCTGAGCCGACACCCGGACGAAGCCGACCCGGCGGAGCATGGCCCGGGGGTACCGCCGCTGGTTGCCCGACGTGCGGGTGGCGCTGATGAGGCCGAGACGCTCGTAGTAGCGCAGCGCCGACGGAGCGACTCCGCTGCGCGCCGATAGCTCCCCGATCGTCAGTAGGTCCTGCATCACAGCCTCTTGAGTTGAAGTGAACTTCAACTTGCAGCCTAGTTGCATGACTGTGGCGACCACGAGCCGTCCCGCCGAACTGATGGCGGCGCTGCGAAGAGTGACCGGAGACGAGAAACACGAACCCGCCGCACTGTCCACACTGGACGTGCTGTGGGTCCTCTACGACCGGGTCCTGCGGGTGGACCCGACCTGGCCGGACGACCCGGACCGGGACCGCTTCCTGCTGTCGAAGGGCCACGGTCCCGCGGCCTACTACGCCGTACTCGCGACAAAGGGTTTCTTCCCCGGCGACTGGCTGGACGACCTGGCCGGGCCGGACAGCCGGCTGGGTCACCACCCCGACCGGCTGCTCATCCCGGGTGTGGAGATCAGCTCGGGCTCGCTCGGGCACGGCCTTGGGCTCGCCGTGGGCACCGCGCTCGGCCTGCGGGCGCAGGGCCTGACGGCGTCCCACGTGTACGTGCTGGTCGGCGACGCCGAACTGGACGAGGGCTCCAACCACGAGGCGATCGCCTACGCGGGCGCGACGGGCCTCGACAACCTCACCGCCATCGTGGTCGACAACGACTCGGCCACGCATGGCTGGCCGGGCGGCGTCGCGAGCCGGCTCGAGGTCAACGGGTGGGCCGCCGCCACCGTCGACGGCCGTGACCATGACGAGATCGCCCGCGCGCTGCTGCACCGGGCCTCGCCCCGGCCACACGTGGTCGTCGCCCGCGTCGAGCCGAAGTCCTGAAGGAGCGACTGAGATGCGTGACACATTCGTACGCACGACCACGGCGCTGCTCGACGACGACCCGCGTACCGCCCTGGTCCTCGCCGACATCTCCGCCGAGCCGTTTCGTCCAGCGGCCAGGGCCCACCCGGACCGGGTGATCAACGTCGGCATCCGCGAGCAGTTGATGGTGGGCGTCGCCGGTGGCCTGGCCCTGACCGGGCTGCGCCCGTTCGTGCACTCGTACGCCACGTTCCTGGTGGACCGCACATACGAGCAGGTGAAGCTGGACCTCGACCACCAGGGCGTCGGCGCGGTGCTGGTCAGCGTCGGCGCCTCGTACGACGGGTCGAAGGAGGGCCGTACCCACCAGTCGCCGGGCGACGTGGCCCTGATCGACACGCTCGACGGTGACTGGACGGTGCACGTGCCGGGCCACCCGGCCGAGGTCCCGCCGATGCTGCGCGCCGCCGCAGCTCACGACTTCCCGGTGTACGTGCGCCTGTCCAGCCAGGAGAACGCCCGATCGCACACGAACGGTGAGATCCTCAAGCGCGGTGAGCGGGCCACGGTCATCGCGGTCGGGCCGATGCTCGACCCGGTGCTGGCGGCCACCGAGGGCCAGGACGTGACCGTGCTTTACACCAACACGCCGCGGCCCTTCGACACCGCAACCCTGCGGGCGCTGGCCACCGGCGCGGTCGTGCTCGTGGAGCCCTACCTCGCCGGTACGTCCGCGCGGGTGGTGGCGGACGCGCTGTCGGACGTACCCCATCGCCTGCTGAACCTCGGCGTCGGCCGCACCGACGTGCGGCGCTACGGCAGTCCGGCCGATCATCAGCGCTGGCACGGCCTTGACCCAGCGGCGTTGCGCCGGAAGATCAGCGACTTTATCGACCGGCCGGCTGGGGGACGGTGACCTGGGCCGGCACCTTTGCGCCGAGAGCGGTCGCCACCAGATCGCTGACGGTCCGGACGCCGGTGCCGAGCTGCGCACCGGCGGGCTGGTCGAACGTGACGGCCACCACGTACTGGGCCTCGGGGCCGGCGAAGCCGACGCTGTTGGTCACCCAGTGCTTGGCCTTGTCGTCTACCTCCAGCGCCCAGCCGTTCTTGACGCCGGGCTGCTTGTCGTCACCGGCCGCCCAGACTCCCCAGCGCTGGTTGGCGCCCACCCGGCGCATCGCCGCGATCAGGTAGTCGCGGTCGGCCGGGTCGCCCCGGTCGAGCACGTATGACATCAGCTTGCCCAGATCGTCGGTCGTGCACTTGAGGTCGCTCCACCGGCGGCCGGTGCCCGCGAACGCCAACCCGGTCATCCCGTACTGCTGCTGGAACGACGGCACCAGCGCGTCCTTGCCGTACTTGTCCCACAGCGCATCGGCTGCGGTGTCGGAGGAGACGTCGAGCATGTCGGCGATCTGCTTGCGGGCCACGGTGTCGAGCTTGATCTCGGCGGTGCGCCCGCGCTCCAGCAGGTTGGCCGCCATCGCCAGCTTGATCGTGGAGCCG
>WNFY01018439.1_pt1 | contig 11089 bp, 12 predicted proteins | sample 5400091 | NCBI WGS metagenome assembly WNFY01 (sample SAMN13153364, study PRJNA577476) | soil metagenome | isolation source: 60 cm soil or saprolite under grassland replicate 1 | place: USA:California | collected 2016-06-15
AAAGGCACCGCCATGCCGATTAGTCTTAGCCCTTTGGATTACTCACCGGGTGACATCGTCGCGTGGGACTTGGGTGGCGGCGTGACGCACATCGGCGTCGTCGTTAACAAAAAGGGACCGATCGGCCACTATCGTTATCACGGGCCGGTCGCATAGGGTACTCCGATCCAAAACACCCTACTCACTCCTCAGCACCAGCTTAAGATTATCGAATGTGCACTCAAAGCCACCACCCTCCGGCGCGGCGCACATGATGCCAACTTCAGCAGGACGATCTGGAATCAAATATCCTTGGCGAACTGATTGGAACTTCTTCCCGTCGGCCGAACATAGCGTTTCGAGGGAATCTTTGCTGCGCACTGCTCTCCACCAAACCGGACCGTCGCCGGACAAGTCTTTCATGGTGGACCAATCAGAGAAGGCGCGGGTGAAGACGACGCTGGCGTGGCGTTCGCCATCCACAAACTCGGTGCCACACTTCACCCAGTTTTCTGCGTCCACTCTCACCATCAGCCCAGCCTGATCGTAGAGCGCCGAGTATTGGCCGCCTATGCGCGCCTCAAATGTGAATTCTCCGCCGGCTGGAAGATGAAAGAAATGTCCGTTATCGGTGATGTAGCCGTAAAACGTTTTGCGCCAAAAGTCGGTCTTAGCTCGGGATTGCACAATGATTTTGCCGTTCGCAACCTTCCACGATGCGGGTTCGTTCATCCACTTCATGTGGGGGATTAGTTCATCCTGCGGAACCGTTTTGGAGGCGGCAGCGGACGCGCTCGGCACAACTGAGGCCCGCAGTAGCGCAGCACAAGATAAAGAGACAGCCCCTCCCAGAAACCACCGGCGATTTATTCCAACCATTTGTGCCCTCCAATCGAAGCATAGATTCTAGAGCACGCCCTATCCCCGGAGCAGTCACAGCTCGACCGGAAGGCAGTGTCGGCCATGAACGCCGCAATCGAGCCCGACCAACGTCGCATTTGAAAACTTCGTGAATGCAGTTAATAAAAAGTTTGAATTTGACTTTCCTGGTTCCACACCCGAAAATCCACCAACAAGTTGTAGATCGCACAGTTCGTGCGCTCTTTCCCTCGTCGCAAAGAGCCGAATTTTCAGGCACAGTGCCGTGCTGGCTAGCCGTGAAGTAGCTTCGTGAAAGTTGAATTCGGGACCGATATCGGCAGGCTGCGCTAATTAAGCGCCGGTAAAGTGGCGGTCGTGTTTTTGGCTCGAGTGTCCGATTCCTAAGTCTCTGGAGAACAGTGTTATGGACAGGTTTGCGCTACTTGAGCTTCTGCTGGCGGGGTTCTTTGCGGTGGCGTGCATTCGCGCGCGTGCGCCGCTGAGTCCGAATCAGACGGCAACTTTCGGCAGTTTCTTCAGGTTCTCCGGCCGCCTGGAGAGGCTTCGGCGGTCACGCTGGCAATGGTTTTCCATGGTGGCAATCATGCTGGTTTTGCGGGTGCAGCACCAACTGCCGCCTGCGGTCGAGATCATGGTCGGGATGATGTTCTTGATCTTTCTTGTGTGTCCCGTCCGCGCGCTAGTTAAAGCGGCGAGATGAAATCCGTAAGCGCTCCTGCGGGAGCAGAAAGGAAGTGTTCATGGCAGCAAATACAGGACAGGGACGTGGCTTTGTAACGTTTCTGGTGGGATTTACGGTGACTTGCGCTGGGCTTTATTTGTCCAACAAGTTGCTATTGGGCGTTGGTTTGATCGTCGTTTTAGTAAGCCTGTTCCAATTCCTCAAACTCAAACCGCTCGAGGGAAAAACCGCACAGAAGGCCTCTTCGACGACTATGAAATTAGTCGGAGCGTTTTTGGCCGCCTTGGGTTGGGTCATTACTTTGTATGGATTGCGGCTGGTGGCTGGCACCAACGGGCGCATTGTGCTGGCGCTGGTAGGAATCGGCGTGAGTTTGTTTGGCGTGATTTACGTGTTGCCCACTGCTTTCAACAAGAACGCGATTTGGAAGGCATAGTTTGGCCGAGACAAAAAATTCCATGGAGCTAAACAAGATGAGTCTGATCCGACGCTACTGTTTGTCGCTTTGCATGCTCACGCTTGGCATTGCAATGAGCGTTGCAGCCCATGCCCAAGCTGCGGCCCCTGCTGCAGCGCCGGCGGCTGCACCCCCGCCTTCGGCCGCTGAATTGAAAGACACTGCGGCCAAGGCTCCAACAACCGACCAGCTCAAAAACGGCGATCCCGGCGGCTCGATGACGGGAACCGTCAACGACGTCCCTGTCTCGGATACTAAGGCTGGACCGACGCTTGGGGATGTCGCCAACCAAGTCGGCCAAAACAAGATTGGCATTAACTTCACCTGGACATTGGTTTGCGGCTTTCTGGTCATGTTCATGCAGGCCGGCTTCGCCATGGTCGAAGCTGGACTCTGCCGCGTCAAGAACGCCAACCACACTTACATGATGAACTTCTTCGTGTATGGCTGTGGTCTGCTGGCTTACTGGCTGATCGGTTTTGCCATACAGATGGGCGGAGCCGCTGGTCACTCCAATTTGGGTGGTCTCCAACCTCTATCGGTGGAGCATCACTGGCTCAGCACGAATTGGGGAATCTTTGGCGGATCGGGAATGTTCCTGGCTGGCCACACTTATGACGTGGGTGTGATGGTCATCTTCCTGTTCGAAATGGTGTTCATGGATACCGCCCTCACCATCGTCACGGGCGCGTGTGCAGAGCGATGGAAGTTCATTACGTTCTCTGTAACTGCCGTGCTTATGGGTGCGTTCACCTATCCGCTGTTCGGTAACTGGGCATGGGGCGGCGGGTGGCTGGCACAACTGGGAAGCAATCTCGGGTTGGGCAAGGGCTACTGCGATTTTGCCGGCTCGGGTGTTGTGCATGCGGTGGGCGGAATTACTGCCCTCGCGGTCTGTTTGATTGTTGGCCCGCGTATTGGCAAGTTCAATCGTGACGGCTCCAGCAACGCGATTATAGGGCATGACATTTCGGCGGTATTGATCGGTTGCTTTATCCTGGCGTTCGGGTGGTTCGGATTCAATCCGGGAAGCACACTCGGAGCTTCCGCGAACGGCAACTTACGCATCGGCTCGATCGCGGTGAATACGATGCTCGCAGGCTGCACGGGAACATTCGGTGCCCTCCTCTATATGTGGGCGCTAAAAGGTAAGCCGGATGCCTCGATGAGCGGCAACGGTCTGCTGGCCGGGCTAGTGGCCATCACTGCGCCGAGTGGCTTTGTAAGCCCCATCGGCTCGGCGATCATCGGGCTCGTCGCCGGCGTGCTGGTCTGCTTAAGTTGCGCCTTTATCGAGAACGTTCTAAAGGTTGACGATCCGGTCGGCGCTATCTCCGTCCACGGCACCAATGGTTTGTGGGGCGTACTTTCGGTTGGATTGTTTGCCGACGGCACCAGTAACTACGGCGGAAGCTGGAACGGCGTCACCGGTTCAGTCACCGGCTTGTTCTATGGCGATGCCAGCCAGCTCGCTGCGCAGCTTGTGGGTATTTCTACATTGCTGGGCTTTATCTTCTCCTTCAGTTTCCTGCTGAATCTCGTGCTCGAATTCTTCATCGGACACCGGGTTTCAGCTGAAACTGAAATCGCAGGACTTGATATTCCTGAGATGGGGCAGCTCGGATATCCAGAGTTTGTGTTCCGCGAGGAAGCTGGGAACTTTACCGAAGTTCCGGCTGCGGCTGTCGCGTAGCGTCGGCACATGTAGCGGTTACTAGTCGCGGGACGCAGCTGAACTCTGCGTCCCGCTACACGTGTACTAAAACAAGCGCGCAGCAAATTTATTGACTTGGCAGGAGTCAATCTCATGAACAACGAAAATTCAGATCTTGCATTGCACCAGGCGCAAACTAAGCATGCGTTGAACGCACGCGTTTCTTCGCTCGCGCTGAACTCGATCAAGCCGGAAACTCAAGGGCGGCTGTTGCGAATGTTTGCCGACCCTTATCTCCTCGAAAAGGAAGACCGCGTCGCGCTGATTGAGCAATTGCGTGAGTGCGTCAACCGCTATCCGCAAGTTTCCGAGTTGCGTGTACTTCTCGGCATGGCGTTGTGCGTAAATTTAGACGTGCATCCGGCAATTGAAGAACTGAAAGAGTCGGTCAAGCTGGCGCCGAACAGTTTTATCGCGCAACTGAAGCTCGCAGAATTGTGGATGCGCTTGCGCGTAATTGACAAGGCCGAAGAGCACACCCGCCTCGCGGCGCTGCTGGCGCAAAACCTGGCGCAAGCGGACCTGGCACGGAAGCAGGCGGCGACGATCCGCACCATGAAACGCGAAGGAATCGAACGCGGAGGCTACGGAACACCGTGGCGCTCGTTCATGAGGCCGCTGCGCCGCCTCTGGACCCGTCGAGATCGCTCAGAGGTTGCGCTCGATCCTGTCTAGAGCATGTCGCCGGGTCTTCAACTTGCGCTGTTGGTCGCCATTCTGCTTCCCGCCGGGAAGCTAGTGGCCTCTTTGTTTTCGCGCGTCGGCATCCCGCCGATCTTAGGTGAGCTCGTTGTCGGAGTGATGCTCGGCCCGGGCGCGGTCAATCTTCTGCACATGCACTTGTTTCAAAGCGGAGAAGCCTCCGGCGCACTCTTACTGATGGCGCAGGTCGGTGGCCTAGTCTTGATGTTCATTGCCGGGCTTGAAACCGACATTGACCGCATGCGCGAAGCCAGCCTGACGGCTTTTCTGGTTGCACTTTCCGGTGTGATATGGCCTTTTTTTCTCGGCGCCGGAGTCGGTCATCTCCTCGGGCTGTCATGGCCCTCAGCTTGTTTTATGGGCGGGGCGCTCACCGCTACGAGCGTGTCCATTTCTGCCCGCACCTTAATGGACGCCGGGAAAATGGCCTCTACAGAAGCAACCGTAATCCTGGGCGCGGCAGTTATTGACGACGTGATGGGTCTGTTCGTTCTGGCGTTTTTGGCCGCCTCGAGCACCACCGCGAAACTGCAGGCGTTTGGCATGGCGCCGATGGCCAGCACCTGGCTGCAGCGCCACTGGGGCCCCGCAGCGCACCATCCCTTGATCGTGCAGATGTTTGTCATCACGATTTGCGTTGGGCTGTTTTTTTGGATCGGATACGGTGCGGCTCAAAAATTTCTTGATCCCCTGATTCTGCAACTCCGCAAACTCTCTGCCAATGAAGCCGTTCCTAGTTGCATATTCGCGCTGATCATGATCTACGCCATTTCAGCCGAGTGGCTGGGAAGTGTTGCCGGCATCACCGGAGCTTATCTTCTGGGGTACGTCTTTGCCGGCTCGGAGTACAAAGCCGACGTCGAACGCAGCTTTCACGCCATCGGTCACGGTCTGTTCATCCCACTATTCTTTGTCGCGATCGGACTCTCCAGCGATTATCGCGCTCTCGCCGGACATTGGACGCTGCTCGCGCTGGTCTTCGTGGTGGCTGTGATTGGAAAATTGGTGGGTTGCGGATTCGCGGCACTGGCTTCGGGTATGGATTGGGTGCGCAGTCTGCGGATTGGCTGCGGCATGATCTCACGCGGTGACGCGGTTGTTCTGCTTACAACTTTGTTGACGCCACTGGCGCTGCGTGCAGCATTCAACTTAAAATCCGACCAAGATTTCGAAGACGGACTGGAACTCGACAACAGCCTGACGGTCATGACTCCAAAGCTTCCCGTCGAGGCGGCCAGCAATGAGGAATCTGTCGATAAGGTTTCCGGAGAGACCAGCTATCGAATTTCGGTGGAACGCACCACAAAGCCACTGGCGTTTCCAGAAAACGAACCGATTGCGGAATAGCCGTTCGTTGTTCGTAATCTGGTGAAAGCGGGCAGGGAATCCGGCCATTCGGATTGTAAACATGCTACAAAGTCATCGAGGAATTTCGTTCAATGCGGTCAGGAGCAATCCTGGCGGCCAAGCTTTTTCTGGAACTTCCATGCTCGAACTTGAGTTTGCCCAGCTTTCTGACCCGGGAAAGGTGCGCGGACAGAATGAAGACTTCATTGGTTACGCGGAGCCCAGCACACCAGAGCAGGTCCGCAGCCACGGCTGGCTGTTTGTGCTGGCCGACGGTTGCGGCGGACATGATCGCGGCGAAGTTGCGTCCCAAATGGCAGTGGATACTTTGGTCTCAAGTTTCTACGCGAGCCCAGCTGGGGAGGCCTCCCGCGGCTCGCTGCAACGACTGGTGCAATCAGCAAACACGAAAATTTGCGACTATGCCGCCGCCAGCCCCGGCACCAGCTTAATGGCGACGACTCTGGTGGCCTGCGTTCTTCGCCGCGACCGCGCAACCGTGGCCCACGTGGGCGATTCGCGTTGCTATCTTATTCGCCGCGGCCATGCAGCTGCGTTGACACACGATCACACAGTTGTGCATCAGCAGATCCAATTGGGGCTGCTGTCGGAAGAGGAGGCAGCGGCCTCCGAAGTGCGCCATCAGCTCAGCCGCTCGGTGGGCAGTGATTCAGTAGTGAACCCAGACATTGACGAGCACCAGCTTCTGGCTGAGGATATTTTGCTGCTTTCTAGCGACGGCTTGCACGGAACGGCTAGCGCCGAAGAAATAGCGGCGGTGATCTCGCGTTTCCCTGATCTTCGAGAAGCAGCACGGGCGCTGGTCTCTCTGGCCTGCGAAAAGGACGGCAGCGACAACATCAGCGTCCAGCTCGTTCGGATAAAGGGAGTCGAACGCGTGGGGATGTATCGCGGGAGGCCCTATAACCCTCGCTGAACGCTCGGCAAACCAAAATCTTGCGGATTCTTCCTGGTACTTCTGGCATGATGGAGGGATGAAGAAAGGCGCTCGCGAGCTTCAAACGCACGCATATTCTTCATGACTTCCACATCCATGACCTCACTGTGCCCCGGCGACAAACTCGACCATTATCTGATTGAGAACTTGGTTGAACGTAGCGGCATGGCTTCCATCTTCCGTGCCACAGACGAGCAGACGGGGCGTCGGGTAGCGATCAAAGTTCCTCATCCGGAGATGGAGGCAGACCCGATCTTTTTCGAGCGATTTAACCGTGAACAAGAGATCGGCCAGAAGCTGGATCATCCCGGCGTGATGAAGGTTTTCCCCAACGACCATCATAGTCAGCACTACATGGTGATGGAGTGGGTTGAAGGCCGCTTGCTTCGCGGGCTCTTGAACGAGCAAGGAAAATTTCCGGCCGACCGGGCGGTCAAAATCGCGCTGCAAGTCGCCTCCGCGATCGAATACATACACGGCCATGGAGTAGTCCACCGTGATTTGAAGCCTGAAAATATCATGGTGGACGCCAACGACCACATCAAACTTATTGATTTTGGTATTGCCGCGAACCTGGGCTCTCGCCGCATTACCTTCGCAAAGTTCTCACAGACAGTGGGCACTCCCGACTATATTTCGCCCGAGCAGGTAAAAGGAAAGCGCGGCGATGCCCGGAGCGACGTCTATGCTCTGGGCGTCATGCTCTACGAAATGTTGACAGGCAAAGTGCCGTTCACCGGGCCGAATGCGTTCGTGATCATGAATGACCGGCTCCTGAACAATCCCATCCCGCCGCGTGAAATTGACCCAACCATCTCTCCGCAGTTGCAGGAAATCATCTATCGGGCAATGGAACGCGATCCCAACAAGCGTTATCCAAACGCCCACGAGTTGATCTTGGACCTGGAACATCAGGACAAGGTCGGAGTCGCGGAGCGGCCCGAGGTGACAGACTGGAGGAAACGGCGCACACCCTGGGCGAGAAGAGTCGTGCTCTATGCGATGCTGGCGCTGATTCCGATCGTGGTTTTTGGATTGCTCCTATGGGTTGCCCGGCACTGACTCTGACATTTTCAACGCCTTGCAATCAATCCCAGCTGGCGGAAACTAGCGTGGAATAAACTCGTCGCTGTGGGTCACAAATTCCGGATAGGCTTCGGCGCCCAGTTCGTGCAAGTCCATGCCCTGACGTTCGCCGCCCACTGCCACTCGCTGTGGATAGAGGCGGTTTAAGAGCCAGTTCAGTCCGTAGGTCATGGGCAGGACAAAGCCCACCAAGGTTGCGATTCCCACGATTTGGGCGAGGAGTTGGCCAGCGTTTTCACCAGGAATTTGGGCGAATAGGCCGACCGCTAATACTCCCCAAATGCCGCCTACTGCATGCACTGAAATTGCGCCTCCTGGATCGTCAATTTTTAACTTGAATTCGAGCCACTCGATCGTGAAGACGACCAGTCCACCGGCCACGCTCCCAACAATGACCGCCACCGCAGGCTTAACAAAAGCGCACCCAGCACTGCTGGCCACTAGCCCGCCCATCCATCCGTTGGCGGTGAGGGAAGCGTCCGGCTTACCGAACCTCATACGGGTGATGATAGCGGCCGTCAATCCGGCCGAGGCCGCAGCCAACATCGTGTTGACCGCATTTAGGACGACCCGCTCTACTCCTACGCCGGCAAAAAGCAGAGCCCCGGCAGAGTTCAGTCCCAACCACCCTACTAACGCCAGCACGCAGCCGAAAATTACGAAGACCGTGTTGTGCGCAGGGATTGCAGCCGGCATACCCTGGGCTGAGTATTTGCCCCGGCGAGGGCCCAAAATCCATGCGATCGACAGAGCTGTTAAGCCCCCGACAACTTGGATTGTGCTCGAACCGCCTGCATCAACAAATCCCCGGCCGAGCCCGTAATTCGTTCCCAGTTGTGCCAACCATCCCCCTCCCCACACCCAATGGGCGAACAGAGGATAAGTCCAACCCGCCAGCAATGCCGTGGAAGCGCAGATTGCCCCCAGCCGCCAACGCTCAGCCCCCGCGCCGACGGGAATTAACGCCGCCAGTCCAACGGTGAACAGTTGTAACAACACAGCCAACGAGGCAGGAGAACCGTCGAGCGCCAGCCCACGCATGAAAAACGATTCCGCAGCTATCCAATTCCACCCCGCCTGGCCGATCGTGAACAAATGCGCCGAGCGTCCTACGAGCCCTTGCCAGGAGAATCCGCAAGCGAAGTAGACGAGGGCAGCAATCGCGATCACGACCAGAGAAGTCATCATGGAATGGGCTGCGCTGCGCGAACGTCCCAATCCGGTGTTGATCAGGGCGACCCCAGCGCCAGCAAGGGGAACAAGCAGGATTAAGACAAAGCACAGCGCCGTGGACGTTTCGGAAAGCGTAGGAATAGGAAGAGGTGTCACCCTCTATCCCCGTGCTTCGGCAGATGCGCGCGCGCGACCAGCACCATCCCCAGCGCCTCAACCCCTGCTCCTGCCAGCACAAAAATGGTTCGCGATAGCGGCGATGCCAGCAGAGCCACCGCAGTGAGAACAAGCCCGCCTCCCGCCAGCAGCAGAAAGAAACCCGCGAGTTTCATGGAATGGGACCCTGGCGGGCTTCGGTAAGACTTCACCCCGACCTTCGCCTGTAGAATCAAACATCACAATACAAAAGTCTTGTTTCCGCAATAGAGAATTTAGGCTTGGAAGGATTCAAGTCTCAACTTAGGATGTTGATGCCAGAAACCCGGCGCACTCTGATGAGGACAATCGTTCATGACTAAACTCGAAGCCATCATTCAACCCTCCAAGTTTGAGCCTGTGAAAGAAGTTCTCATGGAGCTCGGGGTCCAGGGCATGACCATACTTGAAGTGCGCGGCCACGGACGCCAAAAAGGCCACACAGAAACATATCGAGGCCGCGAGTACAGCGTGGATCTGCTGCCAAAAATCAAGATTGAATTGGTAATTCCGGACGAACTTGTAGACGCCGCGGTCGATGCCATCATTAAGACCGCCTCCACCGGCAAAATTGGGGACGGCAAGATTTTTTTGTCGAAGATCGATGAGGCGATCCGGATCCGCAATCAGGAACGTGGAGCCGCCGCCATCTAACTTAGGCAAACCCATTTTGCTCCAACGGACTCTGCAGCATCCCTAATCCGCACCCAAATGCTGTTCGCTGGCCAGCACTGCCAACTCCAGTCGGCTATTCACACCTAACTTTCCATAGATATTGCTCAAATGACGCTTAACCGTTTCCTCACTGATCGCGAGCTTGCTGGCGATTTCGCGATTGCTGTTTCCTTCTTTGATAGCAGCAATGATCTCCACTTCGCGTGTCGTGAGTCCGAAGCCACCACCCAGCGGCTGACCTGATCGCGCCCAAGCGTTGACGGCTTCACTTCCCACCCAGAATTGACCTTCACACACGGAACGAATGCTCTTGAGCAACAACTCCGGAGGCGAAGCCTTGAGCACAATTCCGCGCGCTCCGAGTTGCAGCGCAGTCGTAACCGCAAACGGCTGAATCGCCGCGGTGAGCAAAATAGTCCGTAGCGGCAGCTCCTGTTTCGCGAGTTCACGCAGCACTTCCATGCCGGGGACACGCGGCATAGCGAGGTCCAGCAAAAGGACATCCGGCTTAAGCTCAGTTGCCAGAGCGATGGCCTCTTTGCCGTCTGAGGCTTCCGCTAAAACTTGGAAGTCCTCCTGGGTGGCCAGCAACCGGCGCAGGCCATCGCGAAAGATGGCGTGATCGTCGGCAATGAGGATTCTGATTGGGTTTGGCTCCATAGGTTATGCGATGCTGGCCCGCGCTAAATCGGGCACTTTGATTTCCAATCGCGCGCCCCGGCCTGGCGTCGAGACGATGGTCAATTCGCCTCCTATTGCTCGAACCCGTTGCTTTACCACCAGCGGTCCGCGGCGGGACTCCTCGAGTTCAGCATGTGAGAAACTCCCGGCGAACTCGAAACCGCGGCCATCATCTTCGATAGTGAGCATCCATCCGCTGCGCTGGCGGTCCAGCCGGACAATCACATTCTGCGCGCCACTATGACGCCGCACATTGGCCAGCGCCTCGCGAAGGATGCCGGCCAGCTCGCGACAAATTGGCGGCGGAAGATTGACGTTGGCCACGTCGCAGACAAACTGTGCTCCTATGCCAGTGTCCTGGCGATAACGCGTAACCATGCCGGCCAGGAAGTCGACCAGATGACGCGGGTCGAAGTCCAGAGGTTCAAGTTGTTGGATCAAATGTCGCACATTTGCCGCTTCGCTTTGCACCAGTTGCTGAATTTCAAGCAATTCCTGTTCCCGTTCGCCTTCGGCAAAGCTGGAACGCGTACGCAGCGCATAGAGACGGAATGCAAT
>WNFY01006298.1_pt1 | contig 11087 bp, 11 predicted proteins | sample 5400091 | NCBI WGS metagenome assembly WNFY01 (sample SAMN13153364, study PRJNA577476) | soil metagenome | isolation source: 60 cm soil or saprolite under grassland replicate 1 | place: USA:California | collected 2016-06-15
TGGCCGACCATGGGCGCGTTGGTGCCGTGGTGTGGCAGCGCTTCGCCGTCCCGCGCGAGCGCACGCTGTGGTACTACGAACAGCTGCTGGAAGTCTTCGAACGCGGGCTCTCGCCGTTCCTCTATGACACCTTGACCGAATGTGTGCGGCGCATGCGGGAGCTGAACTGAATGGGCCGCATGCTGGAGCTGATCCGCGAGCGGAAGGCGCCGGAGTCGATCGTAAGGCGGGCCGCGCGCGGCGAGCTTGCGCTGCCGGCGGCTGAGGCGATCGAGATCCTGGCGCTGCTGGCCGCAGACTGCGATTTGGGCAGCGAGGCCGAGCAGACGCTGCGTGGCTGGGACGAGCCGTCGATGATTGAGGCCGCCTCGGATTCGGAGTTCCCGCTTCCGGTGCTGCGCTGCCTTTTGCGGACACAGGCCGGACGGCCCTCCGTGATCGAAGCCCTTTGCGAAAACCCGGCGCTCTCTCTGGAAGAGCTGGAGGAGGTGGCGATCCAGGCCTGGCCGGCGATGCTGGAAGGCATGAGACGCAGCGAGCGCGTCCGCAGTTCTCCCCGGCTGCTCGCCGTGATTGAGCAGAATACGGCTCCGGCACAGCCGCAGTCCGGGCCGGAGCCGGTCGCCGTGACCGCAAATACCGAGTCAGGCGAGGCGGCCGCAGATGTTCATCCTCACGAGGTGCCCCCGCATCACCTCCATCCTCACGAGTTGGCAGACGAGGAGGAGCGGCCCTTCGAGCTGGTCACCAGTGCGGAAAGCGAGGCCGATCCGCTGGCAGAGCTGCTGCAGCGCGCCAAACACGGCCAGGCGGCGGCCAAGCCGGAGGAGAAAGAGCAGCTCTCACTTCTGCAGAAGATCGCGCACATGCGCGTGGGCGAGCGCATCAAGCTGGCGATGCGCGGTGGCCGTGAGGAACGCATGGTGCTGGTCCGCGACCGCTCAAAGCTGGTCTCGGTGGCGGTGCTGTCCTCGCCCAAGGTGGACGCCACCGAGATGGAGAGCTATGCGGGAATGAAGAATGTGCAGGAGTCGGTGCTCCGGGCCATTGCGACCAACCGCAAGAACTTGAAGAACTACGGGGTAGTGCGAGCGCTGGTGAGCAATCCCAAGGCCCCGCTCGACGTGTCGCTGCCGTTGATGTCGCATCTGCTCATCAAGGACCTGCGCTTGCTGGCGATGAACAAGAACGTGAACGAGACCATTCGCAAGCGCGCCGTAAGGATGTTCCGCGAAAAGACCGAGAAGAAGAAAGACTGAGGGCCGAAGTGGCAGACCAGATTTTAGAGCTGTTGAAGAAGGCGAAGACCATCGCCGTGGTGGGGCTGAGCGATGACCCTTTCAAGCCCAGCTATGGCGTCGCGGAATACATGCAGAGCAGGGGATATCGGATTGTGCCGGTGAATCCGGCGGTGAGCGAGGTGCTGGGCGAGCGCTCCTATCCGACGTTGACCGACGCGGCCAAGGCGACCAGGATCGACCTGGTGGACGTCTTCCGCCGTCCCGAAGCGGTGCCGGCCATTGTGGACGAGGTGCTGGCGCTGGGACTCCCCGCCCTGTGGCTGCAGGAGACGGTAGTGCATGAGGAGGCGGCCCGCAAGGCGCGCGAGGCCGGGGTCTTTGTGGTGATGGACCGATGCATTCTGAAGGAGCACGCCGCCCGCGGGCTCTAAAGTTTTCTGCAATTGCTGCCGTTAGGGTGAATGAGCGAGGCAGAGCCGGAGCGGAGGGCTCCAGGGTTGCACGCTCGGTAGTTCAGTTCCGAACCCAGTAGTAAGTCCCAATTCCGGGAAAGCTGCCCTGCTGCTCCACCCGCGGCAGGGCGTTTTTGTTTTGCCACATGCGCGATTCCAAGTTGAATCAGCGGGAATACGAAAGAAAGGAGATTCAAGAAAAAACCATAGTTGCCGGAGACACATCGTATGTAAATCAGTGAGGTCCGCGATGTTTCGCGATGTATTGTCTCCCTGGAAGTCTCCTTGGAAATCTCCTTGGAAATGGGCGGCCCCGATTTCGGTCGGTGGTCCGCAGGTGCCTTCCTTTGGGGTCCCCGGCGCGCCTGCTGTCGGCGGGCTGGGGCTGACCAAGCGCGGGATGCTTCTGCGAGTGAGCATTCCAGCATTGTTGCTTTTGCTGCTGACCTCATTGCCTGGAAGGTCATTGGCGCAGGACGCACTGCCGGGGACTCCGCCCGGCGCCTCTTCGCAGAACGCCTCTTCGCAGGACGCCAATTCGGGGAACACTGCCGCTCAAAACACAGCCGCTCAGCCCCAGCCGGAGCCCCAGCCCCAATCCGACGTCCCGCTGCCCCCTGCCATGGCGACCAGGAGCAAGGCTCCTTCTGCTTCTGATTACGAGGAGGTCCACATTCAGCCGAATGTGAAGTCGGCGGACAAGGCAAAGTTCGATCCGAAGTCTCCGGCGGCTGCCGAGGCGGCGATGGATCCCAGCCTGCGGACGCACACCAGGCCGATCCGCGTCGACGTGGACCTGGTGCTGGTGCCGGTGACCATCACCGACCCGTCGGACCGGCCAGTGCTGGGGCTGGCGAAGGAGAACTTTGTCGTGATGGACAATGGTGAGCGGCAGGAGATCGAGAACTTCTCCTGCGAGGACGCGCCCATTTCCGTGGGCGTGATCTTCGATGTCAGCGGCTCGATGTCCAGCAAAATTGCCAAGGCGCGCGAGGCGGTGGGCGAGTTCCTCAAGACCGCCAATCCCGAGGACGAGTTTTTCCTGATTGCGTTCAGCGATAAGCCTGTGCTCCTCAGCGATTTCACCGGCAGCGTGGAGAAGGTGCAGCAAAACCTCATATACGCGGTGCCCAAAGGGCGCACGGCGCTGCTGGATTCGATCTATCTGGGGATTGCGAAGATGCGCCAGGCGCGGCACCGCAGAAAGGCGCTGCTGGTGCTCTCCGACGGGGGCGACAACCGGAGCCGCTATACGGAGAATGAGATCCGGGCGATCGTAAGGGAAGCCGATGTGCAGATCTATTCCGTCGGAATCTTCGATCTGAACCCGCGCACAAACGAGGAGATCTTTGGCCCGGCGCTGCTCACGGACATCTCCGAGGTCACCGGCGGGCGGGCCTACCCGGTGAACAGCGCGAATGACCTGAGCGAGGTGGCGGCCAAAATTGGGCTGGAGCTGCGTAATCAGTACCTCCTGGGTTACCGTCCCTCGAATCCCGCGCGCGATGGCAAGTGGCGCAAAGTACGCGTGAAGCTGACCTCTACCAAAGGCCTTCCGCCGCTCTCGGTCTATGCGAAAATGGGCTACTATGCGCCAGGGCGGTAGACTAAAATGGTGTGCGCCGTGGGTGGCCGTGCTGCTTCTGCTGGCCTGCGTTCCTGGCGTGCAGGTTGCAGCACAGGATCAGGCGTCCGGCGCGCAGCAGGCAGACCAGAGCGGCGCTGCGGCTGCGTCGGAACAAGCGAAGCCGGAGACGAGCTCTCCACCGGAGGAAACTGCGCCTGCGGCGACCGCTCAGACGCCCGAGGCCCCGAAACCGCCTGAGCTGGACAAAGCGCCTGCCAAGCGCGACAGCGGGCTTTACGTCTTCAAGGCCGAGGTAGAGGAGGTGGTGCTGCACGCCACGGTCCTCGATGAGCACCACCGTCTGGTTACCAATCTCGGGCGCGAGGCCTTCAAGATCTTCGACGACGGCCAACCCCAGCGCATTCACTCGTTCCGCCGCGACGATATTCCTGTGGCACTGGCCATTGTGATCGACAACTCCGGATCCATGCGCGACAAGCGGCCGAAGGTGAACGCAGCCGCACTGAACCTGGTGCGCGCAAGCAATCCGCAGGACCAGGTCTGCGTCATCAATTTCAATAACGAGTACTACCTGGACCAGGATTACACCGGCAATATCGGGCTGTTGAGCGAGGCGCTGGAGCACATTGAGTCGCGCGGCGGTACCGCGCTCTACGACGCGCTGGTAGCGACCAGCGACCACCTGATGAGGACCGCGAAGCTGCACAAGAGGGTCATCCTGGTGGTGACCGACGGCGAAGACACGGCGAGCAACAAGACTTTGGAGCAGGCGGTGCGCGCCATCGCGGTGGACGGCGGGCCGGTGGTCTACGGCATCGGAATCCTGGGCCATGATCGCGGCGAGAAGAAGGCCCACCGCGCGCTGCGCATCGTCGCCGAGCAGACTGGCGGAGTTGCTTTCTTTCCCGCCGAACTCAGCGAGGTGGAGGCCATCTCGCAGCAGATCGCGCACGACATCCGCAATCAGTACACCATCGGCTACAAGCCTTCTGAAGGCCAGCCCCCGGCAAAAAAGGCCGATGCTGCCAAATCGCCGGACGGCTATCACAAGGTTGTGGTGAAGGCCGAGGCCCGCGGCTACAAGGGCCTTTCCGTGCGTACCCGCAGCGGTTACTACTTCAACGACGGTAAGCCCTCCTTCGGCAAGCAGTAGGCCGAAGCATATGCGCGGTCCTCCCACTTCTGCTGTAGGCGGCAGATGCGGGACACCTGGAACACTGATTTTCAACCGAAAGGCGAGACATTGCGCGCAACCGACTGGAACGCGGCGTCCTACGACGAGATCTCCGACCCGCAGTTTGCCTGGGGCATGGCCCTGCTGGAGACCGTCGAGCTCCAAGGCAACGAGCGCGTGCTGGATGCCGGCTGCGGCAGCGGCCGGTTGACCCAGGAGCTGATTCGGCGCCTGCCCGCGGGCGAGGTGGTTGCGCTGGACTCTTCTCCGCAGATGCTGGAGCAGGCGCGGCAGCGACTTTGCACCAGCAAGCCAACATCGGGCTCGCTGGGGACCCCGCCCACGGGCTTCGCCCCGCGTGTGGAGTTTGTGCAGGCCAGCCTGCAGGACTTTGTGCTGGACAAAAGGGTCGATGGAATCTTCAGCAACGCGGTCTTCCACTGGGTGCCCGATCACGAGGCGATGTTCCGCTGCCTGCACCGCGCGCTTGTTCACCCGAGCACGTCGCCCGGAGGCTGGCTCGTCGCCCAGTTTGGCGGAGTGGGAAACCTGAAGCGGACGCATCGCCGCGCCGATCAGATTGCGGAGCAGGCACGCTTCCGCGAGCACCTGAGCCAAGTGGAGTACGGCCCCCACTTCGAGGATGTGGCCAGCACGCGGCACCGCATGGAGGCCGCGGGTTTTCGCGTGAGCCACGCCGCACTGCACACGGTGGAGGCGCCCTTCGAGCACCGCGAGCGCTACGAGACGTTTCTGCGGACGGTGGTTCTGCGCCAGCCGATCGCGAAGCTTCCCCAGGAGCTTCAGGGCGAGTTTTTGCATGAGGTTTCAAGCCGGACACTCGAGGAAGAGGGCGCTTACATGCTCGACTATGTGCGGCTGACTGTGCGTGCGACGAGCTGAGAGCACAACACCCGAACATTCATTTCCCGACCGAGGCGGCGATCCAGTCCAGATAGCTCTCCAGGCCGGCTTCGATACTGAGCGAGATCAGCTCGGGGACCTCGTAGGAGTGCAGCTCGCGCAGCGTCTCCTGGATCGCGCGGCGCTGGGCCTCGGTGGACTTGATGAGCAGGAGAAACTCCTCGCTCCGCTCGACCTCGCCCTTCCAGCGGTAGACCGATGCGATTGGCCCCACTATGTTGACGCACGCGGCCAGGCGGCGCGAGACCAGCGCGGAGGCAATCGTGTCGGCCTCTTCGCGCGAGGCGGTCGTGGTCAGCATGAGGCGCTTATCAGTCATCGCAGCACAGAATCTCCACCCCAGCGAGCCAACAGCAGGCGCGCTGGGGACCCCGTTTGAAGCACAGGAATCATACGCCAGGCTGATTGAGAACACGGATTAATCCACAGGGAAGCGGGCGTTGCGCTGATAAAATTTCTGCCGGAACTATTTCTGCTTGAATCGGGCATTGCAACTGACTTCAAGCAAAATGCAAATGCCCCACTCAAGCAGAAAAAGCTTCCGTGGGCACCACGGACCGCGGTTTGAGAGGGGACCAGACAGCATGGCGACGGCGATCAAATTCGGGACCTCCGGCTGGCGGGCCATCGTGGCCGATGAGTTCACGGTGGCCAACGTCAGGCGCGCCGTGAGCGGCATTGCGCGATATGTGCGCTCGACCGGCTCAGCCAATCCGAAGTTGGTCGTAGGCCGCGATCCGCGCTTCATGGGCGAGACCTTTGTCGAGATCGCGGCGTCGATCCTGGAGAGCTATGGCATCACGCCGCTGGTGATCTCCGATGCGGCGCCCACGCCGGCGATTGCCTGGGAGGTGATCCGGCAAAAGGCCGACGGTGCCATCAACTTCACGGCCTCGCACAATCCGGCGCAGTACAACGGCATCAAGTTCACGACCCCGGACGGCGCACCCGCGCTGCCGGAGATCACCAGCCGGATCGAGGCTGCCATTGTCCAAGCCAATCATGTCCAAGCCGATAATGTCCAAGCCGATAATACTCACGCGGACCAGGAAGGCGGCGCCGCTCCGGCTGGAGTGAAGCGCGCCGTTCGCCAAAGCATCGAGGTCAAGTCGCCTTACCTGGCGCGCCTTCGCGAGATCGTGGACTTCAAGACCATCCGAGAGAGTGGACTTCGGGTCGCATTCGATCCCATGTGGGGAGCCGGGCGCGGCTACAGCGACACGGTGCTGCGCGAGGAGGGGATCGAGTGCGCGGTGGTGCACGATTCGCGCGACGTGCTCTTCGGCGGGCATGCGCCGGAGCCCGACGGTGAGCTGCTCGACGAGCTGCGGCACAAGATGAAGGAGAGCGGGGCCGGCATCGGGATCGCCTGCGACGGCGATGCCGACCGCTTTGGCATCGTGGACGAGGACGGCGCCTACGTCTCGCCCAACTACGTCATCGCGCTGCTCTTCGACTATCTGGTGGAGACGCGCGGCTGGCGAAACGGCGTGGCCAAGAGCGTCGCCACCACCAACCTGATCAATGCTGTCGCCGCGCATCACAAGATCGAGCTGTATGAGACTCCGGTGGGCTTCAAGTACATCGGCGAGCTGATCAAGCAGGACAAGATCATCATCGGCGGCGAGGAAAGCGCGGGTCTCACCATCCGCTATCACGTTCCGGAAAAGGATGGAGTGCTTGCGGGCCTGCTGCTGTGTGAGATGGTGGCGCGGCGCGGCAAGTGTCTGGGCTCGCAATTGAAGGAATTATTTAGCAAGGTTGGTTCCTATTACCCGGAACGGCAGAACTTTCGCTTGACCGAGGCAGCCAAAACGAAGTTTATTGAGAAGATAAGAGGTAATCCGTCCGAGTTTGCCGGGCGCAAGGTCTCGCAGATTGTGCGGACCGACGGACTGAAGCTGGTGCTCGATGACGGCTCCTGGGTCTGCTACCGGGTGAGCGGCACGGAGCCGGTGGTGCGGGTCTACACCGAGGCGCGAAGTCCGGAGGCGTTGGCGGAGTTGAGTGCGGCCGCCAGGCAATGGGCAGTGGATTGATGTTCAGCGACAGAGCTGTGAGCGATGCGGCGAAGTGAGGGTTGAGAGCGAGTGAACCAGGTGCAACAGTTCGTGCAGAGGCTGGTCGCCTGGCGCCGGCTGCTGGCCAGCGCGCTGCTCGCACTGTTTGCCGTGGGGATCTTTGCTCACGTTCTGCTGGGTAACAACGGCTGGCTGAGCTACCGGCGGAAGCAGGCCGATTACCACAAGCTGCAGGATGATATCGAGCGTATGGATGAGGAGAACCGCCGGCTGGAGGCGGAGATCAAGGGGCTGAAGAGCGATCCCAAGGCGATCGAGAAAGAAGCCCGCGAGCAGTTGCGTTACGCCAAGCCGGGCGAGGTGATTTATCTCATGCCGGAGCAATCTTCCAATCCGGCAGCCCCGCAGACCGAAGCCCATCGCCGGTAATCTTATTCAATCCGGCGGTCACCAGCGGCTCCTTTCAATTTTTTCAATACATTACACAGCAATTCGCTAGCGCGGTGGCGCGGTCTGTACTACGCTGTCACGCGCTGAGCGTATCGGCAGGAGGATGAGCAGCAGCTCTCGCTGACCTCCGAGGACAGGTGGAATTCCACCCGGCACGCCATGGAAGGCGCTGCTGGATCCGACTGCAGGCGTACACGGTCTACAAGCTCAACAGCAAGGAGTGAGTGAAAGATGGCAGACAATATCAAGGTTGCAAATCCGGCGCCGCTGGGACTGGCGGGATTTGGCCTGACCACGGTAATGCTGAGCTGTATCAATGCGGGCATTACGCCGCCGGAGGGCGCCAGTGCGGTGGTTCCCATGGCATTCGCCTTCGGCGGCCTGGCGCAGATCATCGCCGGAATTCTCGAGCACGCGAACGGCAACACCTTCGGCACGGTTGCCTTCACCGCGTATGGAACGTTCTGGTGGTGGTATGGCTTCCTGGTATGGACGATCGGAGCGGGGTGGCTGAAACCGCCGGCGCCGGTGGAGGTGGGACTCGCGCTGCTGCTCTGGGGGTTCTTCACGCTGGGGATGTGGGTCTCCACATTCAAGTCGAGTAAGGCCGTCTGGACGGTCTTCCTGCTGTTGTGGATCACCTTCTTCCTGCTCGCCGCCGGCGATTTCGGCATCGCTGCGGCCAAGACCCTGGGCGGCTACATCGGCATCCTGACCGGAATTGCGGCGCTGTACACGGGCTTCGCCGAGGTCACCAATGGCACCTATGGCCGTGAGGTCATTCCATTGGGCAGCCCGTTCTACAAAGGACTGGTGTAAGAGGCGGGTTCCACATCCCGCAGGGTAAAGTACCAGCGCACGGAAAGAGGGCCCCTCGCGGGGCCCTCGGTGTTTTTGGATGCGGTGAGTATCAGGCGGCCAACGCCACGTCGTCGTCCACGCACACACACGGATGCGACGGCGCCATGCGCGAGGCGTGCAGGATCGAGCGCACGTCGTGCGGATGGCAGAATTCAACCGCTCCGGCATTCAGTGCGGAGGTCCACATCTGCTCGTCCGGCGAGCGATGGGTGCATACAATCACCAGGTCACCGAAGAGTTCGGAGAGCTCGCGCACCTCTTGGATGTTCACTGTTTCCAGGTCAATGATTGCCACTCGTACTTCGTGGCGCTCCAGAAGCTCGCGCAGCTCTTTTGCATTCTGCGCAACGGCGACCCTGGGAAAGTGTGCATGGAGATCGTTGGACAATCCCAGGACGGCGCGGGGATCGCGCTGTGCGATAACTACGGTCGGCGAGGGCATAACTACCTCCTCAGGCGGGCCTGCGCCTTGTGGCGCGTCGCTGGTTTACCCCAGCGAGCCAACTGAGGACCACAAATCCAGTAATCCAACGGGATTGCTGGGGCCCACTGCTGCTGGGGGACCCGGGGGACGCTCGCGACGTCTACCGGGTTTCGCTGCTTTCGCCAAATGGCGCGGTCTGCAGCTTACCGTCTTGCTTAAGGAGAACCTCGATCTTGCCTTCGGCCTCGTCCAACTCCTTGCGACACGCAGTGGAGAGGGCGATACCTTCCTCAAAGAGTTTCAACGACTGCTCCAGTGGGAGATCGCCTCGTTCCATTTCCTTGACGATCGCTTCCAGCCTTTGCAGGCACTCCTCGAATTTTGGCAAGCCGTCCCCCAGATGAGTGAATGCATTCTACTGCGGAAGCAGAGCTGCATATACATTTTTAGGGCAATCTAAGGTCAAAAAGCCAGAGTAGAAGGCAACCCGCGCCGTCGTGCTTAGTGGCCAGGCGGGGTCCCCAGCGCGCCTGTTGTTGTTGGCGTGCTGGGGTGGAGAGTTGCCTCTCGCAGGAAGTCGTAGCCTCCGGCAGAGTTGATCCGCACGTTCTGCAGCCTGCGGCTGTGAAGCATCACATGGTCGGACCACCACAGGTGAATGTAGGGCAAATCGTCATTCAGGATCTCCTGCAGCCTGGCGTAGATCGCTGCGCGCTGCTTTGTGTCCACGCTGCGCCGGCCCTCGGCGATGAGGCGGTCGGCCTCGGGATTGGAGTAGTACCCGCGATTGGCGCGGCGTGGCGCAAAGCTGGCGCTGTCGAAGACGTTCTCAAAGACATCCGGGTCCTGGTTGCTGCCTCCGACCCAGCGCAGAGAATAGAGCTGAAAGGCGCCCTTCACCACGTCGGCGTAGAAGGTCGCGAACTCGTAGCTGCGAAGATCGAGCGCGATGCCCACCTCGCGCAATTGCTGCTGCAGAACGGCGCAAAACAGGCGCGTGCCCTCGTCGGTGGAGGTCTTCATCATCAGGTGGAAGCGCACGCCGTCCGGACCCGCGCGATAGCCGGCCTCATCCAGCAGCTCTCGCGCCCGCGCCCGATCGTGCGCGTACTGCCTGGCCGAAGGATCGTAAGCCCAGTGCTGTGGCGGCAGGATGCTGTTCGCCGGGCGCGCCATGTCATGCCAAAGATAGTGGATCATCGGCCCGCGGTCGATGGCATAGGCCAGCGCCTGCCGCACGCGCACGTCCTTGAGGATCGGATCGCGCAGGTTCATGGCGAGATACTGGTAGCTGGTTCCGGAGGCCTCCTCGAGCCGGAGTTGCGGCTGGCCGGCCAGCATGGGGACCATGTCTCCGGGCAGGGCATCGATTTCAACATCCGCCGAGCCTTTGCGTAGCTCGAGCGCCCGGGTGGTCGCGTCGGGAACCACGTTGAAGCGCACCCGCTCAAGGGCGCCGTCGGAGAGATTCCAGAGCAGCGCCGCATAGGGCTCTTTGAGCCGAATCACCACCGTGAATTCGTCGGGCGCCTCCACCCGGTCGATGTAGCGGTAGGCGCTGCTCTTGGCCGAGCGCACGGTGCCGTCGAGCAGGGAATCGAGCGTCCACTTGACGTCGGCCGAGGTCATCAGTCGGCCGTCGTGGAAGCGCACTCCACGCCGCAGATGAAAGATGTAGGTGAGCGGATCGGGGATCTGCCAGCTCTCAGCCAGCCGCGGCCGCAGCTCGAAATTGTTATTGCGGCTCGCCAGCCCTTCGAAGATCAGCTCGCCGATCCGCTCCGACTGCGCGTCGGTGCCGATGCGGGGATCGAGGTTCAGGGGCGAGCTTTCGATCAGCATCACCGCCGTCTGCGGGTCGGCGTTGTGGCGGTCGCAGCCGGAGACGAGCAGTGTGAAACAGAGTGTGAGGGCAAGGTAAGGAACTACCCTACTCAAGCCAACAGAGGGCT
>WNFY01009034.1_pt1 | contig 11087 bp, 12 predicted proteins | sample 5400091 | NCBI WGS metagenome assembly WNFY01 (sample SAMN13153364, study PRJNA577476) | soil metagenome | isolation source: 60 cm soil or saprolite under grassland replicate 1 | place: USA:California | collected 2016-06-15
CACCGTAGCAGTATCGAGCAGTTCGGCTGCATGGGTGTCACCAGGGAGCCCTAACCGGCGACACTTATTCGTGCGCTGATGTTTCGCCATGAGTCGACGCGATCAGGTTCGCTACTGTGCAGGTCAGTTCGTCTGCTTCGACAGGTTTTGGTATGAACACCTGAAACCCGGCAGCAAGCGCGCGCATCCGGTCTTCGATCCGTGCGTATCCGGTCAGAGCAATGGCTGGTGTTTTGTGCCTTGTTTGGCTTCGGTCTCCCGAACCTTCTGAATGAGCGCATAGCCATCTTCGCCTGGCATTCCGATATCGCATATAAGCACATCCGGATTCCAACCCGGCAACGCCTCGAACGCTTCTTTCGCTGACCCGGCAGTCAGAACATTCGCGCCGCATTCTTCAAGCACGGCCTTGACCATCTCTCGCGTGTCCGCTTCATCATCAACGGCCAGAATCCTTACGCCGGACAGACTTGGCAGTTGAACACCGAAAGGCCTTAAGTGGGGGGTTGCACCGACCTTTAAGTCGAGAAGAGTCGGCGATGTTGTCTGAACAGTCACGATTGGAATACTAATCGTGAACGATGCGCCGTGGGCTTCGCCTTCGCTCGCCGCTGATAACGTGCCGCCATGCATTTCGACCAGCTGGCGCGCGATCGCCAATCCCAGGCCTAAACCTCCTTGTCGTCTCGTGATAGTGCCATCGGCCTGCCGAAACGGTTCAAATACGTGAGGCAAAAATTCCGGCCTTATACCTACACCCGTATCGCTAACGATAATCCGAGCGTGTGAGTCGATGTATTCTAGTTTGATCTTCACGCGCCCACCTTTAGCAGTAAACTTCACGGCATTGGATAGCAGGTTCCAAACGACCTGTTGGAGTCGGTTTGCATCTCCAAAGAGACGATCCGCCTTGGCGTCAAGGACCATCTCCAGGTGTACACCTTTAGCTTCAGCTGCTGGTTGAACGGAGTCAATAGCGGCTCTGATAACCGATATCAGGTCGATCGATTTCGCGTTGAGCCGCAGCTTGCCCGAAATCATACGTGAGACATCCAGCAGATCTTCAATCAATTGCGCCTGTGCTTTGGCATTGCGCTCGATAACCTCGATGGCACGCGTAAGGGTTGCCTGATTGATCTTGTCACGCCGCATGAGGGTAGCCCAGCCCAATATGGCGTTCAGTGGAGTGCGCAACTCATGTGAGACAGTCGCCAGAAATTCATCTTTGATCCGATTTGCTGTTTCCGATTCAGCTCGCATGCTCTGCTCTCGCATCAGCAGATCTCGCACTTGATATTGTCGGCGCCGCGAGCGTAGTGCTACCTGCACTGAGCGCAACAGGGTAGCTGCGATCATAGGTCGCTCCAACAGCGTCAGGCTGCCGGGCCGCCTCAGCGATCGAATCCAGCAATTTCACCAGATGTGATTCCCCACCTCCTGTTAAGATAATAAGCGGCAGTTCGGACCAGGGCGGCTGATCCTTAAGTGTGCGGAACAACTCTGATACTTGTGGGAGTTCCAGCGCTTCTTCAGTCAGCAATAACGTACCTGCATCTCGAAGTTTTTCGCGAACTTCCGCGAGACTGCTGGCTATCTCAGTCTGATATCCTTGTGCACCGAGCATCGTCGCTATGACTTCGGCGTCCTGTCCGACGGGCGCGATGATTACTACTCGCTCTTCTGTGTTACTTGTCGGCATCAGTTGCGTTCATGATCTGTGTCGCCGCTCCACGAAACATCGGGACGCCCGACAGAATGCCCTGAAATTCTTTTAGCGGTTCTCCAATACGAATGCCGTGACCCGGGTCCAATTTGAATTCACGAATACTCTTCTCGTGATTGCCGCTCCGCTTTTTCACTACAGCGAGCGCCAGCTTTACTTCACCTGCCGCCTCAAAATAGCGCAGGGTCATTACCGTATCGGTAAGGTAACTGAGGTCAACCGGTGATTCGGTTGCGCTAACGAGTCCGTGCTGGGCTAGCACCAGGATCGTGACCACGCCCCGCTGATTGAGATAAGACGAGAGTTCATGGAGTTGATTGTTGAGGTACTTTTCGCCAGGCATGGCATTGAGATAACCGTTGAGACTGTCAATTACCACCAGCTTCGCACCGGCTTCTACCCCTTGTTGAACGCGAACCGCAAATTCCCCTGGCGACAGTTCAGCCGGGTCCACTTGCTGGACGGTGACGATGCCGCTCTGAATATACTTTTCTAAGTCCATACCGAGCGCTTTAGTCCGGGCCAGCATGATCCCGACGCTTTCATCGAAGGCGAAGATCATAGCCCGCTCGCCCTGGGCCGCCATTTTAACGGTGTACTGCAACGCTAAGGTTGATTTCCCCTGAACCTGCCGGCCCGAGGATCAAGGTGGTGGTTCCACGGTCTAAACCTCCGCCCAACAAACGATCCAATTCTCTTAATCCACTTGAAACAGGCTCGCGCTGAAATTCTAAGTGGTGTTCAGCCGCGATCAACCTGGGAAAGATGCGCAGCCCGCCGGTGACGATGGTGTAATCGTGGTACCCTTCGCGGAACTTGACACCGCGCAATTTGGCTACGCGCAGACGTCGTCGCGATATCCCATAGTCCGGCGAGAGTTCTTCCATCTCGATGATTCCATGAGTGAGACTCAGCACATGAGGATCGGCTCCGCCATTCTTGTTGTCAGTCATCTTGTCATCCAGCAGCAGCACTGTGCTTTGATACTTGGCAAACTCCTGCTTAAGGAGCAAGAGTTGCCGTCTGTAACGCAATGGCGTCTCGGCCATCAGCCGAAACTCAGAGAGCGAATCGAACACGACTCGGGCTGGGTTAGCATTGCGGGTATGTTCCATCAACAACTCGCTGACCTTAGTGAGTTCCACTTCTGAGGGACGGAACACCGTCGTCTGCCCCTCCGGCCTGAGGAGGGTTTCGATGGACGAGAGTTCCAGTAGCGGGATGTTGTCGAGAGACCAACCATGCGAGCGCGCGACGCTTAATAACTCTCGTTTCGACTCGGACAGGGTGATGTAAAAGACCCTTTCCCCAGTCGTAAACCTTCTAGTAGAAACTGTAAGGCCAATGTTGTCTTGCCGGAACCCGGATTGCCCTGAACGAGATAGAAACAATCCCGGGGCAGACCACCAGCGAGGATATGATCCAAACCTTCGACTCCAGTCGTGCAGCGCTCGGAGTCTTTCGGCGGGTAAGGATCAGGAGATGAGTTTGAAGTCATAAGTTTGTCCATCCAGGAATGCAATTACCGGCATGACAAGCGCCCAAGAAGAGGGAGAAAAGCCTTCCTTGCACGAGGCACTCGTTAAACTACTCGGGCTGTTCAATGTCTTGATCAGCCGGTTATTCAGGGGGTTGATTGGAAGGATTCTATCACACGGACTCCCGCTCCTGACTTATCTGGAAAGACAATGTGCTGAAGCGTTCGGATCCTCGAGGGAGTTGGGTCTACTACGCTTTGCCCTTACCACTCCACGCTTCAATCATTAATCAGCTAAATTAAGAAAATATCGATATGGACCAGGTGCGCAGGAAGCGAAACACAAGTGCACGCCGACAGCCAACGCTGCCGCCACGCGATTACAACTGAAAGCACTTAGCGAGGTCGTGTTCACTCCGTCTAACCCAGCGGGGATTACCGCTTTTGTCTGCTAATTAACACCCTTCAGGTTGGTACAAGCGAGAAGTTTTGCCATTTAGGTCCCACAGTATTTAAGACTCTTAAGAAAACCGCTGAAGTTCTCTCCGAGGCATTGCCTTTGCCTTAAGAGTGAGCGACCAACCTGGTTCCAAGGATTTGGTTCGCTGTTCTTGCTAGAAACAGAACGACCTAGCTGTATCTATGTACCGGAAGATTACACGGTTAAAACTCCACGCCACGATCCCGCTTGGCTCTGGTTCGCCGTTTGCCGTCAACGAAAATCCAGTGATTCAATACTGCGAAAACAATACAGGTGTGACACTTTCACCAATGTCGGAAGCGCTCATCTGCTAACTGTGACAAAGGCACATGAGAACAAAAAGGGGGTATCGAATTTCTTTCATGCCGAACAAGGTAACAGGATTTTCCGCCGACGATTCAGCGCTCAAGGCTTTTCTCATTGGCACTTATCCACCGCGAGAATGCGGCATCGGGACGTTTACTTACGATCTGAGACATTCATTGAACGATATTCAGTCAAGTGTGATTGCCATTACTAGTCAACACTTGAAGTCTAAGTACCCCAAAGAGGTGGCCTTTGAAATCCGCCAGCACGACTCGGACGAGTATCAGCTGGCGGCTGAATACATAAATTCGTCTGGAGCTGATCTCGTTTGCCTGCAACATGAATTTGGGATCTTTGGTGGACCCGACGGAACATATATCAATGATCTCCTGGCGAACCTCACTGTACCAGTGGTCACGACACTGCACACAGTCTTGGCAAAGCCACGAGCAGGCATTCGCGAGACCCTGCTTCGGGTGGCGGAATTTTCTGATCGGTTGGTCGTGCTGAATAGTCGCGCGATTCCAATTCTACGTGATGTTTATGGAATCAAAGAACCCAAAGTCAATCTAATTCATCATGGTGTTCCCGATGCGCCCTTTATCGATCCCAATTTCTACAAAGATAAGTTCTCCGTGGAAGGGCGTCTCGTATTGCTCACCTTTGGTTTGCTGAATCCGAATAAGGGAATCGAACTGATGATTGAAGCGCTGCCTGCGATAACGCGCCAACATCCGGAGGTCGCGTACATCGTTCTCGGCGCCACTCATCCAGAAGTCCGCCGCGCGCACGGTGAAGAATACCGGCGCTCGTTGGAGCGAAGGGTCAAGGAACTGAGGCTCGAAGATCACGTCATTTTTCAAGATCGTTACGTCAGTTTTCCTGAGCTTTGCGAGTTTATCGGTGCTGCGGATATCTACGTCACGCCCTATCACTCAAGAGAACAGATTGTCAGCGGAACCCTGGCCTACGCCGTGGGTATGGGCAAAGCGGTGATCTCGACTCCATATCTTTATGCGGAGGAATTGCTTTCCGATGGGCGCGGCGAATTGATCGATTTTGGCGATGCTGAAGGGTTGGCCGATACTGTAGTTCGATTGATCGAAGGCGAAGCAGAAAGGCATCGGATGCGAAAGCGCGCCTACGAGTATGGACGGCAAATGACCTGGGCAGAGGTCGGCCAACGCTATTCAGCATTGTTCGAGAGTATCGCGACTGCTGCCGCGCCTCGGATTTCATTTGGCGGAGGCGTACCAAACGTCATGTCGGAGTTGCCTGAAATTCGGATGGATCATCTCCTTAGCCTGACGGATGACACCGGCGTAATTCAGCATGCAGCTTACGGCATTCCCGACCGCCGCAGCGGCTACTCCGCAGACGATTTGGGTCGCGCTCTGGTCGTGGTTGTGAAGCACTACCAGCAGTATCACGACCCAGCAGCACTATCGCTGGTAACAAAGTGCCTCAGTTTCCTCCAGCTTGCTCAGTTGCCGGATGGACGCTTTCATAACTTTATGAACTATCAGCGAGAGTTTACTGATGAGGTCGGTAGCGAGGACACCCAGGGCCGAGTGCTGTGGGGTCTAGGTGCCGTCGTTGCTGGTGGAGTTAATCAAGGCACGCGCACGCTCGCGCGCGAAATGTTCGAGAAAGCATCAGGGAATTTGAAACTAAAGCACCCGCGAGCTTTGGCATACGCGATCTGCGGACAATATGAGTTTTTGCAGTATTACGATGGTGCGTCCCAGGTACGAAGGAAGCTCCACCAATTCGCTCGCCGCCTGGCCGCGATTTATGAGCGATCGCGGAGCCAACAATGGAAGTGGTTTGGCGACGACTTGACCTACGCAAATGCCAAACTGCCTCAGGCAATGTTGTTGGCGGGCGAGATCACTGGGGACGAACGCTTCCTGAAAATCGGGATCGAATCACTGGAGTTTCTGCTCGGGCAAACGTATCGCGAGAACTTCTTTGACTTTCCAGGCAATCGCGGTTGGCAGCAGCGTCAGGGTAAGCGGGCAATCTTCGGACAACAACCAATCGAGGCGGGCTACATGGCTGAGGCATTAATGACGGCTGCCAAGATCACAGACGAGAGTCGGTATAAAGCGTTGGCGCGAGCCGCGACTGAATGGCTACTAGGGCGTAATCGACTAGGCCAACCGTTGTATGACGTCAATAGTGGCGCGTGCGCCGATGGCTTGGAAGCTCGTGGTCCAAGCATGAACCAGGGCGCAGAATCGGTAATCTGTTCTTTGCTCGGTTTTCTGTCACTTTCTCTGGAATCTGAAATCGATTTGGAACTGTCGCCTCCATTCAAGACCAGCGCAGCCATGACCGCGCCGAATCTTCAGAGGCCACAAACTGAGCTGTCACCTATATCACGCGACTCAAACGGACTTCGATATGTCGACGACGAATCAGTCAAGAGAACTCTTTCATCGCTACGAGGGGAATCCGATCCTGACCGCAAGTCAGTGGCCCTACCGAGCTAATACCGTATTTAATGCCGGTGCAACACTGCTGCAGAACGGCGAGACTCTCCTGTTGGTACGCGTCGAAGATCGGCGCGGCATTTCGCATCTGACGGCGGCGCGCAGTCGGGACGGAAAGACCACCTGGTCAATTGATCCTCAGCCGACGTTCGCACCGGATCCGGAAAATTATCCTGAAGAAGTCTGGGGTGTCGAAGATCCACGTATCACATGGATCGAAGAGCTGAACCAGTTCGCTGTTGTTTACACCTCATATTCAACCAGCGGTCCGCTCGTTTCGCTGGCGGTCACGAAGGACTTTCAATCATTTGAACGCAAGGGCAGCGTGATGCCTCCGGACGATAAGGATGCTGCGCTGTTTCCGCGACGCTTCAATGGGCGCTGGGCTCTTATTCACCGACCGATCGCCACGTTCCCTACCAATCGGGCCAATATCTGGGTTTCATTCTCGCCCGACTTAAAGCACTGGGGCGACCACACCGTGATGCTGGAAGCCAGGCGCGGCGCCTGGTGGGACGCCAATAAGATCGGTCTTTCGCCACAGCCTATCGAGTCGGATGAAGGATGGTTAATGATCTATCACGGCGTGCGGATTACGCCCGCCGGCCATTTGTATCGTCTGGGCCTGGCCCTTCTCGATCTGGATGATCCCACGCGAGTCATCAGGAGAGGCGACGAATGGGTTTTTGGGCCGAAAGAACCTTATGAGCGTGTCGGTGACGTTGGTGATGTGGTTTTTCCGTGCGGCGTTACTCATGACGCGACAACAGGAGAAGTTCGTCTTTACTACGGCGCCGCTGATACGTCGATCGCGCTGGCGACTGGCGACGTAAATGAGCTACTCGATTGGTTGAAGAAAACCAGTTAGCTCTCGGTAGCGTCTCCTTTCCCCCCTGAACTTTTATGAGACTAGCGATGTTAGCCCCAATATCGTGGCGAGTGCCGCCTCGTCACTACGGTCCCTGGGAACGAGTCGTTTCGCTCTTGACCGAAGGATTGGTGGCGAGTGGTATTGACGTGACGCTGTTCGCGACCGGAGATTCAACAACCCAGGCGCAACTGGTCTCTGTTTGCCCTCACCCATATTCCGAAGATCCATCTGTCGATGCGAAGGTCTGGGAATGCCTGCACATCTCCGAAGTTTTTGAACGTGCGCACGAGTTTGATCTGATTCACAACCAGTTTGATTTTCTGCCGCTCACTTATTCCGGGCTGGTTGATACGCCGACGTTGACGACGATTCATGGCTTCTCGTCTGAGCGGATCCTGCCGGTATTCGAGAAATATAATGGCCGGGCGCATTACGTCTCGATCAGTAACGCAGACCGTCATCCGAACCTGGATTACGTCGCCACGATCTATCACGGAATTCCGCTCGAGGAATTCACCTTACCCGAGCGTCGTGGTGAGTATTTACTCTTCTTCGGCCGCATTCATCCTGAGAAAGGCACTGCAGAAGCGATAGAAGTCGCTCGTCGCGCTAATCGGACTTTGGTGATCGCCGGAATCGTGCAGGACCAGGAATACTTTGACCGTGAAGTTGCGCCGCACATCGACGATGGTCGTGTGCGCTATATTGGATCGGTTGGGCCTGATGATCGCGATTCTGTTCTCAGCGGAGCGTTTGCCCTCTTACATTTGATCAACTTCGCCGAGCCGTTTGGTCTGAGCATGATCGAAGCGATGGCTTGCGGAGTTCCGGTGATTGCCCGAGGTTATGGCTCGGTCCCCGAGGTGATCAAGCACGGCCAAACAGGATTTATCGTGAATTCAATTGACGAAGCTGTTGGAGCGCTGAGACAAGCAGAAGAATTAGACCCGCGATTGATCCGTCGCCATGTGGCTGACAATTTTAGCCGCGAGCGCATGGTCGAAGAATACATTCGTGTTTATGAGGAGGTACTAGTTAATGCCGGACACAAGCGGCGCCACGTCGCCAATGTTTGATCAGAGGCCGTGGGGAACGTTCACTGTGCTCGACGAAGGAGCAAATTACAAAGTGAAACGCATTGAGGTCTTCGCCGGGAAGCGCCTCAGCTACCAAAAGCATTCACAACGCGCCGAGCACTGGGTAGTGGTTCAAGGTACGGCCAGGGTCACTTTGAACGACGAACTGATCGTTATCTCAAAAGGAGAATTGGTGGCAACGCTTCGACGCCGACGAGTTCGCGCGAGACGCAGCGAGAATTCGAGTCGCCGGCTTTGACTCGATCCGTATCTTCCTCCTTTGGGATGATTTCCAACCAGCGCCCGATTGGGTTTCAAAGAACGCCCTCGGAAACCTGAAAATAGTTGCCGATATAGCCAAGGCTGAAGAACTCTCAATTATTGTGACGTTATTCACCGGCCACATGAGCGGGGCGAACTGGTTGCCGCGATGGGCTACCCAAACTGTGCAGTCGGTCTCAACAGTGCGGTTCCCGATCATTTCCGATGGTCGAATTATTCAGGGGACGCCAAAAAACTGGTACGCAGATGAAGAAATCATGAAGGCCCAGACTTTTCTGGCCCGTGAGGTCGCCGGAAGCCTATCCGGTCATCGCTCAATATGGGCGTGGGATCTCGGAAACGAGAATTCAAACGTTGCGGTGCCGCCGTCACGGACGGCGGGGATTAACTGGCTCAGCGCCATTGCCGGCGAGATCAAATCCGTAGATTCAACTAACAAGATAACGATTGGCTTACACATGGAGGACCTGGAAGAGGACCGCCGAATTGGCCCGAACGAGGCTGCCCAGGTTTGCGATTTTTTGTGTATGCATGGTTATCCCATCTATGCCGATTGGGCCAATGGTCCCACGGACGCTCTATTACTTCCCTTCCTCGGACTGCTCACCCGATGGCTGGGAAGATGTGAGGTGCTGTTTGAAGAATTTGGCGCGCCGACCCTCCCGGATCGCGAGATAAACTCGATTAGTCCGCATTCAAATTTCACTCTCTTGGAAGAAACGGTGGCAGCAGAATATGCGAAAGAGGCAATCGGCTTGTTGAATGAATATGGATTTATCGGCGCCATGCTCTGGTGCTATGGCGACTATGCGAAGGAGTTACGGCAGCGACCGCCTTTCGATCGGGCACCTCACGAACGGTTCTTTGGTCTCTGGCGCAATGACGGGACGCCAAAAGCTACTGTGGACGCAATCACTGCGATTGCTGACATGCGAAAGACACTGGATCCCGATCTCTCGTGGATCGATGTTGAACCTGAGGAATTCTATCAGCGGCCCCGAGAAAATCTGGCTCGCCTCTACCGCATGTTTAGCTCTGTGAACAAACCGAGCCTGGCCAGTTTCACCACCTAAGCGCAGCTCGTCCGGAGTTCATTTTCTTCGGCCTATCCTATATGCTAAAAAAAGTCCGCTTTCCGCCTCAAAACATTTCGGCGGATGGTATTGGCTAATGACTGCAATTCGGACTGGGATGCGTGTCGCGCCTCGCCCTCGAGCGGAAGTTGATCTTGATATTTCGTGACTAACCGCTCACACATTTCGTCTTCATTTTCCGTAAGCAGGGAATCGGCTCCCATTCCCTGAATTTCCTGAATCGCCGCGCACTTTGTCGACTGCATTCCATTACGCAAGCTGACGCCAAGCTGATTTGACATCGAATTCCCCTTCCCTTGATTGTTGGACTCAGTTAACGAGATCGAGACCTTAGAACTACTCCGTCACAACATTGTGGCGAAATGAGCAATTATTTAAAGCAGGCGTACTACCCCGATGACTGAGTTCACCGCGTCAGAGACGAATACCTGGCGCATGGTGGGCTTGGGCAATGGCACACGAGCAACGACTATGCAGATGTAGATTACGGGTTCGATCTGTGGGGTAGTAACTCAGCCCTGCAAATCTGGGAGGCTGGGGTGTACCGAGGCGAGCTCGGTACCTATGCTGCTTCAGATCGCCTGCGGGTTGCCCTTGAGGGAGGAGTAGTAAAATATTATAGGAACAGCGTGGTGCTTTACACTAGTAGCGTTGCCCCACAATACCCACTGTTGGTGGACACGTCCCTAAACGGATTGAACGGCTGGATTTCGAATGTGGTGATCAGCGGAAACTTGAGTACTGGCGGATGCAGCTACAACGCAGTCACGGATTTCTCGAGCACGCAGAATCCAACTGGATCGTGGCGCTATGGCTATAAAGCATCTCCAGGCGCTGCCTTCACGAAATACCCGAGTAGCTCAGCCCCCTGGTATGATCCGGCAATTTCAGATCCGTACAATCTCCCTACGGTCGGGTCGCCGAGCGGTGGGCTTGTTTTTATGCACCCTGGGCCGCAGGGACAGCAAACTATTGTCAGGTGGACGGCTCCGTCATCCGGAACCTTCAATATCAGTGGTCGCTTCGAAGGAATAGCTGGTGGACACGCAACGACAGATGTACATGTCATGCATAATTCCACGTCGATCTTTGACGGCTACGTGAATGGCTTGGGCAGTGTCGTTCCTTACTCAATGCAGAGAACGGTTACAGCGGGCGACACGATTGACTTTGTGGTCGGTGATGGCGGTAACGCCTACTGGTCTGATAGCACCGGCCTGGGCGCAACGATCACGGGGCAATCGGTCGCGCAAGGAGGGAGTGGGACGAGTATTCAATGGCT
>WNFY01005823.1_pt1 | contig 11082 bp, 5 predicted proteins | sample 5400091 | NCBI WGS metagenome assembly WNFY01 (sample SAMN13153364, study PRJNA577476) | soil metagenome | isolation source: 60 cm soil or saprolite under grassland replicate 1 | place: USA:California | collected 2016-06-15
TGCGACCAGATGCGCCACCGCTTCGGCCAGCGCCCCTTCATCGCCGAGAATCTTTGGCAAGTTGGCAGGCAGTTCGGTTTCCACCGCCACGCCGCCGTTGACCCGAAATTTGCTGCGCGCCAGCTCGAGCCCGCGCTTTACCGGCGTGCGAATATCCAGCGGTCTCATCTTCAACTCCGCCGGATGCGCAGAAGCGTTAATCTGGGTGATAATTTTGTCGAGGCGATCAATTTCCTGAACGACGATCTGGTTGAAATTTTTTCGGAACTCCGGATCATCGAAACGCTCGGGCAAAAGTTGCGCGAAAGTCTTAATCGCGACGAGTGGATTGCGAATTTCGTGCGACATGCTCGCGGCCAGGTCCGTCCAAAAGGCGGCGCGATCGACCAGATCTTGCTTTTGCCGCAAATTTTCCTCCGCAGTCAGATCATGAATGACGGCGACGGCACCGAGGGGGGTGTGCTGGTCGAGAAGTCGCCGCGCTTCGACCGAGAGGGAGCGCCGTGTGTTCGGATCGATCCACTGTCGTGGAGGAAGGTTCGCCTTCGCCTCAAGCGTTTCCCGCAACATGGTGGCCAGCCTTCGGCCAACCGCTTCAACCGGCCGGTTGAGCGCATCGGAAGTTTTCAGCCCGAGGATCGATTCCGCGGGGGGATTAAACCAGCGAATGATGCCTTCTTCGTCAATGGCGACGATTCCGGGCGGGATCGATTTCAGGAGCGTTTCGGCCAGGGTTTTTTGCAGTGTGACTTCTTCGTAGAGAAGCGCGTTCTCGAGAACGGTGGAAACATGCTCGGCCAGGATCATCAGGCCCTCGAGATCGCCGTAATCAAAGGGTAAACCGGTGATGCGATGGCCGAAAAACAACCAGCCGATAATTTGGCCGCGGGCGTAAAGCGGGACGATAACTTCGGCGCCAAAACTATCGAGCGCCCGACGCAGGAGCGGCCGCTGATTTTGCGCGGCGATGTGTGCGAGGTTGGCGCGAGAAACGAGGTGCCCATGTAATTCGAACCAGCGGACCAGTGGATCGCGCTCGTAGTACTCGATCTCGTTAGTTTCTGGCAGACAGCGCAGCCCAGCACGCAGGCGATAGCGATCTCCCTGACGAATGCGCGAAAAAATTCCAACGCGGGTCACGCCGGCGGCGTCCGCCACTCCTTCAACGATGCTGGCGAGCAATCCTTCGACGTTATCCAGGCGCCGAAAGACACGAGGGAAACGCAGCAGCGGCAGCGATGGCGCGTGCGCACGGTCCAGCACTGCCTCGGCCCGGCGGGGCTGTTCCGCTAATGGATGATAATGCGATTGCTCGCGCAGGTCGCGATTCTCCTGCATGATCTTTAAGTGATCGAAGGCGTGGCCGACTAGAGTTTGAAAACGGTGACGGTCGAGTTGCAAATCTTCCGCCGCATAAATGCCGGATTGTTCGGCCTCACGCAGGGGCTCGGAGCGAGGAGCACCGAGAGCGATGACCAGCGACTCGGGCCAATCCTGTTCAAGTTGCTCGAGCAGGTCGCGGCATTCTTTTGCTCGCAGATCCATTAAAATTACCGCGGGCGCATTCTGTTGCAGCACGGCTTCCATCCGGTTGGGGTCAGTGACGTGGCGGACCTGTGCCATGGCCCGAAGAAAAGCTTTGATCCGTCGCGCCAGGTCAGCGTCCTGGGTGTAGAGAATGCAAACGGAAGCCGCGCTCATGCGGCCACCACTTCCTGATCAAAATGCACCAACGGCAGAAAAATGTGAAAGACAGTTCCCTTGGCTACATCGCTTTCAACTTCGATTTGTCCGCCATGTTCCTCGATAATTCCATGTACCACGGAAAGGCCGAGCCCGGTTCCGAAATCCTTCGTCGTGAAAAACGGATCGAAGACCCGTGCAATATCCTCCTTTTTTATCCCTTCACCGGTATCGCGAATGGAAATGCATAGCGCTTCGTGCCGTTCCTCGTCCGCCGGCAAAAGGCGCGTCACGAGAGAATCACCGGTCCGGATTTCGGTCTCGACCGTGAGCTCGCCGCCGCGTTTCATCGCATCCATTGCATTAAGGAAAAAATTGAGAAAAACCTGTTCCATTTGATCTGAGTCCGCTCGGATAGTATCGAGGCTTGCCTCAAACATCCGGTTGATTTTGATCTCCTTTTGATACAACCGATGTTGAACGAGTTGGAAGGTTTTCTCCAGTACTTCGTGCACGTGCATCGGCCGGAGCAATGGTTTTGCCGGGCGTGCGAACCGAAGCAGCTGATTGACCAGTGAATCGATCCGATCAATCTCGTGCACGATTAAGCTGGAAAAGGTGGCGCGGAAATCAGACTCCTGGTAGCGCTCTGGTAAGAGCTGGGCAAAAGTCTTGATAGAAACCAGCGGGTTCTTGATCTCATGCGCCATTCCGGCTGAGAGAGTCCCGAGGCTGGCGAGGCGATCACTGCGACGAATTTGCAGTTCGAGCCGTTTTAGCGCCGTGATGTCGGTCACCACCATCAGCGCGCCCAGAAGCTCGCCCCCCTGACCGCGAAAGGTTGCGCTGCTGGCACGAGCAAATGTGCTTCCCGCCGCGGCCCGCAATTCAACTTCCCGGTCTTCCTGGCGCTCCCCCGAAGTCAAAGTAGTCTGAATGATGTCACGCAAGGGTGCGGGCAGATCGTCAACCGTTCGTTCTCCGCCGTTGGTATTCAAGCCGGCTATTTGCGCCGCTTCCTGATTGAATACCGTAATTCGACCGTCGGCATCGGCGGCTACTACTCCGGTAGTTAAATTTTGGAGTAATATTTCATTATAGATGCGCGCGTTTTGGACTTCGGTGAAGAGCTCGGCGTTTTCAATGGCGACAGCAAGTTGACCACACAGGACTTGGAGCGCGCTCTGCTCGGTACTGCCATAAACGCGCCCGGAAAGTCTTGGCCCAAGAAGCATGATGCCCACGAGGTGCTCGCGTGATAGAATCCCGACCGCTGCCGCGGCCCCGGCTTCTTCCAGCTGACGGCGAACGGCAAAGGTGGTTGCGGTGGCACGGACGCGGTGAAGCTCTTCGAGGATGAGCGGTTCGTGATGAGTGGCCAACCATTGCACCAACGGCTCCTCCTCCTTGAATTGATCAACCGTCCCAGCCGAACTCGGGTAGCTTTTTCGGAAAACTTTACGCCGTTCCAGGTAAATCGTTACGCTATCAGTGCCAACCGCTTGACCGATCGTAGTCGCGAACCTTCGTAATAAATCCGGCAAGGTAGTTACTGATTCCAGGATCGCGGCAGCTTTGCTAACAGTGGCACGAAAATCGATTCCACGGCCACCGACGAAAAGACGGTCGGCTAACGATTGAGAGAAGCCACGCGCCGGCGCCATGGCGAAGGTGACGACCAAAGCGGCCGCGATATGGGCAAAAGTATGATCGGTTGAATAAAAAAGAGAAGCTGTGACCTGGACTACCAGCCACCAAACCGCTCCGTAAAGGGCGAGCAGGTAGGCAGTGAGAACTCCATAAGAAATCACGCGCCGCAGAAAGAGGCCAACATCCATAATCTTTCGCGTCGCCATTCCATACGCGACGATCAAACTTAAAAGGAGGATGCGGAAGGGTGCGAACCAAACGAGTGTAGAACGGTTGATTACAAATCCTAATACAAAGAAAAGAAGGACAGTGCCCAGAGTAACGACAGCGCCGATAAGAATAAAAGCGAGCTCTGCTCGCTTTACGCCGCTAGTCTTTTGTATATCGCGAGCGTAACTTATGATCGTAGCAGAGCCGGCAAGCAGGAAATAAAGAATGTAAATAACCACCCCGCGCCCATACAGCGGAGCAGGCAGAGCGATGGAAGATCCGGGCGTTTGTGAGAAGGTCGCTCGAATCAAAAAGAAGCGCGTCTGACACAGAACGATGATTGCCAGCACTGCCGTCAACCAAGGCAAAGAACGCTGCAGGATATCTCGCCAGCGACCTTGCTGGCTAAGAATGGACAATCGAAGCAGATTGGAGGTGGTAAGAATTAAGGCGCCTGCGGCCGAGGCCTCCCGGATCGAGAATTCGAGTGTCGTATTGCTGCGGGTGGAGAGGCCGAGATAGAGGCAGCCGAGCCACATTGCAATCGCCACCGAGAGCAGGAGAAAACATTGATTCGGTTTCCGACGCGGATTAGCTTGGATTACCGCCAATCCTAAGACAAGCTGGAGAACCAGCGCAACTAGGCATAAGGCCGGACCCGTGTTCACCGGTCTTGCGCTCTTTTAACTACAGCGCTAGTAGCGCTTCCGCCTAGTCCGCGCACGTTGATGAGGGCGCAATCCACTTTGGACCTGCGCGCGCGACCGGCGACAAAATCGAGATCACATGCAGGATCGGGAACTTCGTAGTTCGCAATGGGAGGAATGAGCTGGTCACGAATACTTAGTGCGCAAGCAGCGATTTGAAGAGCGCCACCGGCAGCCAACGGATTTCCGGTAACGCCTTTGATCGAAGTAATAGGAATAGAATAAGCTCGCTCGTGAAACACCTCTTTAATCGTACTCACTTCGGCTGCATCCAAGTACGGATCGCCCGTGCCGTAAGCGGAAATGAAGTCGATGTCAGAAGTAGTTACCGCCGAATTGGCCAGCGCAAATCGCATGGAATCGATTAAGCCGGATGCGGGCCGGCCCGACTCGGAATCGCGCTGCCTGGAGAATCCGCCTAGTTCGATGTATGTACGGGCGCCTCTCGCCAGCGCTCGATCCATATTTTCGAGCACGAAGATACCAGCTCCCTCAGAAAGAACGCCGCACCGCCTCAGTAAATCGAACGGGCGGCTGGCACGTTCGGGATCACCGTTCGCCTCCGATGAGGTTAACCCCGACGCGATGAATGCAGCGAGGCTATGTTCGGTGATAGAGGCATCCGATCCTCCCGCAATCGCCAACTCGGCTTCGCCTGAACCAATCATGCTCGCCGCCAGGGCAACAGCATCCAGCCCCGACGGGCATGCTGAGGACACGGTCGCGGCGTTGGCGCAAATTCCTATCCGCTCTGCAATAGCATTCGCAGGTGCCTGTGGCGACAGAGCACTCAACGTTATTGGCGAGACAGCATTGGGGCCGCGTCTGCCGAAATTGTCGAACTCGCGCTCGATCACATCCATGGCGCTCGTGCTGACTCCAACTATCACGGGCGTGGGGCTCGGGAAGTCGCACGCGTTGATTTTCAGTTCTGCGTCTTTCATTGCCATCATGGCGGCTGCGTAAGCAAACTGCGTATGGCGTGCCATCCGCTTCGGTTTTGACTCCGGTTCTATAAATTCCTGTGGATCGAAATTCTTGACTTCGCCCGCGATACGGCTTTTCAAATTGCTGGCATCAAAAAGAGTGATCGGTCCGATGCCGCTGCGGCCTTGGAGAAGCGAATCCCAGAATGCTTCCAATCCGATCCCGTTGGGGGCGATAACCCCCATTCCAGTGATGACGACGCGGTTTCGTTTAATCATAGCGCATACCAGCTGACGAAGAACCTGCTGCGTCCAGCGGTTGGTTTAGACGAGTCCCGAAAAAATTTAGCGCTGAAAGCAGACGAATCTCTGGCATGCATTAAAGACCCGAGTTCTAATGTCCCCACTAAATGCAGTCATTATAATTTCATTTCCCCCCTGCCCGGCTGCACTTATTCACAATTTTTCACTTATTCACAAGATCGATCTTGCGCGCCGTCCGTTTTTGTTTAACCCTCCGCCAAGGCCCGCAGTTGTTTCAGCCCGGGAGAATTTCACATTGAATACGGCACGCCCCTAGCTCTAAACCCGCCCACAGTGCACATCTCCGCTGCTCCCGATCCTGCCAAGGTTCTCATCATCGACGATGAAATCGGACCACGCGAAAGCCTGCGCATGCTGCTCAAGCCTAGCTATCAGGTTCATACGGCGGAAAACGTCGAGACGGGCCTGCAACTCTTACAGGAAAAGCGCCCTGATACCATCGTGATGGACATTCGCATGCCGGGAATGAACGGCATCGATGGCTTGCGCAGGATCCGCGAAATCGATCCGCATCTTTCCGTCATCATGTTCACCGGTTTCGGCGCCCTCGAGACCGCCCAGGAAGCGCTTCGGCTCGGCGCTAACGATTATATCAACAAACCTTTTGACGCTGTGCAGATGCGCGAAGTGATCGGCCGCAACGTCGAGCGAACCCGTTTGCAGCGGCAAAGCGAGGCGACCGCGCACGAACTGCAAGAACTAAATGAGCGCCTTCGCAACGAGCTCGCCCAAAAAGAACGCCTCGCTTCTCTCGGGCAGGCCTCGGCCGAATTTGTGCACGATCTGAGCAATCCACTCACCATCGTCTGGGGTTACGTTCAAATTTTAGCCAAGAAACTGGAACACTCTGATGATGGGAATAACGGCGAACGGAGCGCGAGTTCACAGAGAGAATTGCACATTATCGAACAAAACGTGCGGCTTTGCCGTGAGCTCCTGACGATGTGGCAAAGCTACGGCAGGGTTGGCGCGACGAAACCGAAACTGGTCTCGATGTCCAGCATCGTCCAGGATGTCGGCAGGGGGGTCAGCGGCATGGCCTCGCAAAACGGCGTCCAACTGGACTGCGAAATTGCCGAAGAAGAATTGACAGTTCTCGGGGATCCGACGCAGCTCACGCGCGCGCTGCAGAACGTCATTGTAAATGCCATCCAGGCCGCAACCGAGAAACGTGGCAAGGTGGTTGTGAATTGCCGGGAGAAAGACCTTTACGCTGACATTCAGGTGCGGGACACCGGCTACGGGATTGCAGACAGCGAAATTGGGAAAATCTTCGAGCCCTATTTCACTACCAAACAGGGGAAAAACGGTACCGGTCTCGGACTCTACATCACGAAAAAAGTAATCGACGACCACAAAGGATCGATCGAGGTCGCCAGCACCCTGGGAGTTGGAACCACTTTCACGCTGCGGCTGCCGCTGCACGATAAGTAAGCGTAGCCGACGCCCTCACCTCAGTCCTTTCCCTGAGGGAGAGGACGTGTTTGGCGTTGCTGTGCCATGTCCCATTTCATTAAGACTTCGCTTCAGCGAAGTGCATGGCCGAATCCCCTACGACACCGCTTTAGCGGTTTACTTGTTCATTGACAAAAAACCGCTGAAGCGGTTGGGGCTCCCTCACGCGTGGTTAACACCCAGCTAAAGGGGGTTGTTAATGAGAGGGTCAATCGACGTTAAACAAATACAGGTCCGCAGGTGGCGGATTCCGTTAATCGCTTGTCCAACTCACCGCCGCGCCTTGGGCGGAACTCGCCACAGTCTTGTTGAAAATGCGCTGAATAAATCGCGCTTTTAGCGCTGACGTTTCCAGTTGCACGGTGAATCCGCGCCTCGCTCGATCTTCGACGGCGTCGACGTAACAAAAATATAAACCACTTGTCAGGCCGCGACAGTTTCGTTTTGCTGCGAGCGTGTCGTCTGTCTACCGAATCGCTTCGCCGTTTTTAATTCGCCTGGCCGGAGTTCCATTTGATGTTCTTGAGGAACTTGCGACGCCAAATGCCTGCGCCGCCGCGCGCGATCTAGTTGCGCAGGAAAAAGAACTCCACCAGCTCAAAAGCGGCGCTCTGGAATTTGTCACTCGTCGCGATAGCGGCCTTAGCTCTGAAGAGTTCGCGGCCTGGCGCACCGCCATTCGTCGCGATAAAATTCCCGAGCAGAAAATTCCGCCACCGCTTCAAGAATATACGCGGGTCGCGACCATCGCCGGACAAGGACGTTCGCATTTGGAACACCAGCTTCAAGAGGAATTGAGCCGAGCGCGTCGCGCCTTGTTGCAAACAAGCCAGCGGATTCTTCCACGCTATCTCGTCTTCGGCTCGGGTGAGGTTCATCACCTGATCGATCACTGCGGCGGCGAGCTTCCGCCTCGCAACAGTCGCACCCGCGAACGTGAACGTCACCTTCTGCTGTACCTCCAGCGTATCGCGGCCAAGAACGATACCTTTAGCGAATTCGGTCCTTCGGCTTGGGGTTCGGCCAGTCAAACTGGTTCCGCGCTAAATTTTGAACCGCGTCCGGGCATCGCGCGTCGCGAAGTTTTTCTCGAACGCTGGACGGCGCATGCTCTAGCCGCAGCGATTAATTCCGACCCACAAACTTTTTTGGAGCACCGGCCGCGACTCAATCCAAATGGCCTTCTCATCGACAATCGTTTCGTGTTCGTGGATAGCGGCACTGCCATCGAAATTTCGCCGCAGGAGCTGCCCATTCTGGCTCGATGCAATGGCGCAACGCCAATACACACGCTAATCGAGTCTCCGAATGGCGACGAGTCTGCTGCGACGCCCGTCAACGGAGAGCTCGATCTTATACGCGGTTTAATCGATAAAAAGATCCTGATCGCTGCGCTGGAAGTTCCGGCGCTCGAACCCTTCGCCTTCCAGATTTTGCACGATGATATCGCGGCCTGGCGCGAGGGAGCAGCGCGTCAGCGTTGGCTGCCGCTCGCTGATTCACTGGTTAAGTCCGGCGCGGATTTTTCAGAAACAACCGAGCCGAATCAACGCCAACAAATTTTTGCCGCAGCGCGCCAGCAGTTTTCTCAAGTCGGGGCGGAACGCAAATCAGGTCAGCGCTCGCTTTATGCCGCGGTCAATCCGATCGCGGAAGAATGTTTTCGCGATTGCAGATTCGAAATCAGCGAAACTCTTCTCGACGAAGTCGCGACCGAGGCAGAACCCTGGATTGATTTTTGGCGCGACAATTACGCTTTTGTCGCCTCCCGCGTTGCCGCCGGTTTGCGCATGGTATTGGAAAAGGTTGGAAAAAGTGCGCTGCCACTGCCCGCGTTTTTGCGCGCCTGCGAAACAGCTAAGCTTCCATTAACCGGTCCAGGTCTCGTTGGCCTGGCCGTGATGGCGTTTCAAGAAATTAAAGCCGCCTTTCGCGAACGACTAAAGCCGCATGCTCACCTCGCCGAGTACGAACTCACCGCCGCAGATTGCCATTTCGTTCGCGAAAATTTTTCCTACCAGAAATTTGACGAATTCACTTTTCCTTCCGGTGATTTGCAACTTGCAGCCAAATCGCAGGACGCGATTTTGCGCGGCGAATATCGCTGGATCGTAAGCGAGCTGCATCCGGCCGCTGCTACGTTGCATCATTGTATGTACTGGAGTTGCCCCGATCACGCTGCCCTTTCCGGTGCACTTCAATTAAGCACGAGCGGCAAACCATTTTTTCATTTCGGTTTTTTCGCCGCCGATTTTACCGCTCATACTACGGTACGGATTTTCGATGCCCTGCCCCAGCAGGCGGTCTTCGCGTCCCCGCAACGCGGTAATCCCCGTTGGCATTCTGTTTTACCAGCGCAGACCGAAGTTTTCATCGAGCAAGATGGCGACGTTGCGCTTCGCGCCAATGGCCAATATCTCGGATCTTTTGCCCGCAATTGGATCATTCCGCTCGGGTTTCATCCGTTCCAATTCGGGTTGGCGCCGCACACACCGCGATTGCGTTGCGGGCGCGTCATTGTCCAGCGCCGCAGCTGGACTGTCTCCAATGAGAAAATGGGCGATGGAAATTTCTCCGGCCTTTCCCGTGAACTGGTTCTCGCCATTGAAAGATTGCGCGCCGCCAAAGATTGGCCCCGCTTTGTTTACATTCGCCCGACGGAACAGGCGTTGCGACGCAGTGGCGCGGAAGGCCGCGACAAAGATACCAAACCGGTTTTCATCGATCTCGAGAGTTATCTTTTTCTGGAAATTTTTCATCGCTGGTTGAGTAAGGCCGGCGAATTGGAAATCACTGAAATGTTACCCGCGCCTGACGACCTTTGGTGGCAAGAAGCCGATGGCCGCCGCACTTTCGAGCTGCGTACGCTGATGGTCCCGCGATGACACGATGAAAATCATTGCCATCGCGAATCAAAAGGGCGGAGTCGGCAAAACCACGACCGCGGTGAATCTAGGAGCTGCGCTGGCAGAACACGCCCAACGAATTCTGCTTATTGATCTCGACCCGCAGGGGAATGCCACCAGCTCGCTCGGAATGCAGGACTTCGAAGGAGAGAGCCTGTATGATCCTTTGCTGGGCGAGACGACCCTTGCCGACAAGATTTTGCCGACGCGATTGGATCACCTTTTTCTCGTTCCGGCCGACCTCGATCTTGCCGGCGCGGAGGTGGAAATTGCGCGGATGCCCGATCGTTTGCTGCGGCTGGCGCGAAGATTGCAACCGCTACGTGCCGACAGCGCCTTCGATTTTGCGCTGCTCGATTGTCCACCTTCGCTGGGGATTCTCATGAGCAACGCGCTCGCAGCGGCCGATGAAATTCTGACCCCGATTCAATGCGAATACTTCGCACTGGAAGGTCTGGTCAAAATTGTGCGCGTGGTCGAGCAAGTGCGCGATTCCGGAGCAAATCCGAATATTCAAATCGGCGGTATTCTCATCACGATGTTCGACAGCCGCACGAATTTGAGCGCGCAAGTAGTGGCAGAAGTGCGTCAACATTTCGCCACAAGAGTTTACGACACCGTTATTCCGCGAACGGTGCGCTTAAGTGAAGCGCCCAGCTTCGGCAAAACTATTTTCGAATACGATAAGAGCGGGGCCGGCGCACGCGCCTACCGCGCTTTGGCGGACGAATTCATCCGGCGTCACGCGCCAGTTGCGGCTGCGGCTGAAGAAAGCGAGGCCTAATCGGCTGCTCTTTTAGATCTCACTTCGGAGCTTCACCCACTGCTCCCGCGTAATCGCGAAAACGAATGTCGGAAAACCTCTAAAAGTGGTTTTCCTTTCCAAAGTCATTCCGTTTTTCTCCGCCACTCGGCGAGATCGGTGGTTTTCCGGATGGATCAAAGAAATGACGTAATTGAGTTTCAAATCGCGAAACCCGTGATCACGAACGGCGCGGGCTGCTTCAGTGGTAAGTCCGCGGTTCCAGAATGCGCTATTCAATCTGTAACCGACCTCAATTTCCATTTTGCCGTCGACTTCATGGTGAAAAAAACCGCAATAGCCAGCGAGCGTGCCACTCGATCGCACAATCATGGCGAATTGTGATGGTAGACCACCTCGGTCCCAGCCCATCACTTTATCGAGAAAACCCTGTACTTGTTCTCGCGTCATCGGGCCCG
>WNFY01005825.1_pt1 | contig 11081 bp, 10 predicted proteins | sample 5400091 | NCBI WGS metagenome assembly WNFY01 (sample SAMN13153364, study PRJNA577476) | soil metagenome | isolation source: 60 cm soil or saprolite under grassland replicate 1 | place: USA:California | collected 2016-06-15
CGAGCATCACGTTCTACGCCATCCCCATCCCGCCCGCGGCGGGCGAGCCTCCCCCTCCGCCAGCCTCCACCCTCGCCGCGGTCGACCACGATCACTTCACGTGGACCGCGCAGGATCGCGGGTGGCGGGCCGTGTTCACTCGCCAGCTCTAGCAGGTCGGTTGGGACTTGCATCCCACGCGACGCCGATGCATGCTGTTGGCGCGGGCGGCGCTCTACGCCCAACCTCGGCGACCCCTCCCCCAGCGGGGGTTCACGTGAGGCAAAGGGGGGCATACTCCCGGATCGGCATCGAGGCACCTGTGCCGCCCGCGCTCATCTCATCACCAAGAAGCAGGCCCGGACCCGCGACTACGCGAAGCTCGCCGGTGTGAGCAGGCTCACACTTGCGAGGGGGGGCGGAAGGTGAATCTTGCTGTACTCCGGGAGGACGACCGACGGTGACCAGCTGGCAAGACACCATCGCGCGCCGGCTGCGCGCGTTGCACCTCGACACCATCAGGAACCAGATGCTGGTGTTCGCGGTGGTGGCGACGCTCGTTCCCGCGCTCGCCGTGACTGTCGTGTCTCACCGCCAGAACCGGCCGCCGTCGATCGGCGACCAGGTCGCGCCCGAGCTGCGCGGTGCGAGCGCCGACGCAGCCTGGAACATCGATCAATGGCTGAGCGATCGGCTGCGCGACCTGCGCGTGGCGGCGACCGCGTATGCGGTGGCGGAGAACCTCGCCCGAACGCAGGGCAGCGCAGAGGCCGTCGGCCGGCTGCGCGACTACCTCAACTCGGTGCGTGAGCGCTGCCCCGACTGCGAAGGGCTGCTGGTCCTCGACGCGCGCGGCCGGTTCGTGACGAGTAGCGGCGGCCGGATGAGCGGCGTGCAGTTCACGCAGGACCGCTTGACCGCCCTCCGGACGGGCGACGCCCTCGTGGGCGACGCCTACTGGGACGCGGGACTCGGCAAGGCCACGCTCGCGCTCGCCGTCCCGATCCGTCAGGCGGATGGGCGCTACGTCGGCGCGCTCATGGCGAAGCTCAATCTGCGCTCGGTCGCGGACATCCTGCAGCGCATCGCCCCGACCGACTCGGGCGACGTCTACCTCATGAACGAGCAGGGCAGGCTCATCCTGCGGTTGCGGAGCAGCTCTGCGGAGGTGATGCGGACGAAGGTCCCGCCCGCGACGGCGCAGGCGCTCAACGATCGAGAAGGCACGACCGTGGAGTACAAGCGCGCCGACGGGCAAGCCGTGATCGGCACCCTGCGGCGGATACCCGCGCTCCGCTGGGCGGCGGTGGTCGAGATGCCGCGGGCGGAGCTGGTCCGCCGGGCCGGGGGGTCCGGGAGCGGCCTCGGCGTGACGCTCGTCCTGCTGCTGGCGGGAGCAGGGTTGGTGGCCTACGTCGGCGTGCTCATGGTACGGCCGCTCGAGCGCCTGGCGGGCGCCGCGGGGAAGGTCGCGGCGGGCGATCTGTCGGTCGAGTTGCCGTTTGCCGGGCGCGGCGAGGTGGGCACCTTGACGCAGGTGTTCAAAAACATCCTGATGCGCCTGCGGGAGCGAGAGGGTCAGGGCGAGCTGGAGCGGCTCTCCGTCACCGACGCGCTCACCGGGCTGTATAACCGTCGCCATCTCATGGGGACGTTGGCGAACGAGGTCCAGCGGTCGCGACGTCTACGGCGCACCTTCTCGGTGCTGCTGGCCGACGTCGATCATTTCAAGCAGTACAACGACACGCACGGGCACCTCGGGGGGGACGCGGCGCTCGTCAAGGTCGCGGAGATCCTGCGGAAGATGACGCGCGGCGTGGACAGCGTGGCGCGCTACGGCGGGGAGGAGTTCGTGGTGATGCTGATCGAGGCCCCGATCGCGACCGCGGCCGCGGTGGCTGAGCGCATCCGAGCCCGGGTGGCGGCGGAGGAGTTCACCGGCGGGAAGCTGACCGTGAGCGTCGGCGCCGCCGAGTATCCGACGCACGGCGACACGCCGGAGGAGCTGATCGCGAGCGCCGACGCGGCGATGTACGAGGCGAAGAGCGGGGGTCGCGATCGCGTGGTGGTCGCCGGCCGCAGAGCGGACCTCGAGAAGGAGGACAAGCGGCGCCGCAAGGGGGAGGCCTGACGGGCTGTGCCTGCCCCCTGCCGCATTCGCACCCCTCCGTGCCGCAAAAACGCCCTAGGATCGGGCCCCGGGGCGTCCCAAACTTGATGCCATCCGATGCAAGAGCACCGTCGCGAGGTCTTGCGCGAAGCGAGCGTGGCCCTGCAAGGGCGGGTCGTCACCCTGTGGGAGGTGTCGGCGCGCGCGGAAGTGATCCCGGTCATGACCAGCGCCAGGCCGGCCCAGTCGCCGGACGTCCGCCTCGACCTCGATAGCACGCTGCATCACTGGGGCGCCCCGATTATCCAGGGCAGTCGCTGGGTCGGCTGCCTGCTGGAGGACGCCGGGCCGTGGTGCATCGCCCCCGTGAGGAAGCAGCCCGCCGCGCCGCCGCCCAACGGCCTGGAGCGCCGCAGCCGGGAGCGGATCACGCTCGAGCTGGCGGGGCTCTGTCTCGGTCTCGTGGACCAACCGCCCGTGGCCAGCCGGCCCCGCCTGCCGGAGCCGGACGCCCTGGCCGAACTGGCCCGCCAGCCGAGCGTGATCGCCCACGAGGTCGCCAATCCGCTGACCGCGGCGCTCGCGAGCCTCGATCTCTCCCTCGACCTAATCCGGACGACGGCATCGCTCACGCCTGGCTTTCGGGGGGAGCTGCTCCAGGAGCTGGCGGGCGTGGGGGAAGGCATGGACCAGGCCATCCAGTTTCTCCGCTCGATTCAGGATCGAGCCCGGGGAGGCCTGGCCCGCTCGGAGCGGTTCGATGCCGCGCACGTCGTACGGTCCTGCGTGGCGCTCGAGCGGCCGCTCGCGGGCAAGCGCAAGATCGCGCTCCAAGGCGTCATCGGCGCGAGCGGCGTCTTTCTCCAAGGAGATCCGAACGCCCTGTATCAGGTGCTCACGAACCTCATCCGTAATGCGGTCTCGGCGTCGCGAGAGCGGAACTCACCGGTCGTGGTCACTCTGGAGCAGGTCGGCGAGACGCTGCGCCTGGCGGTCCAGGACCACGGGGTGGGAATCGCGGGGGAGCATCTCGAGCGGATCTTCGAGCCGGGCTTCACGACCAAGGAGTTCGGCTCGGGCTCGGGGACCGGACTAACGGTCGTGCGCCAGATCACCCAGGACATGTTCGGTGGGGCGGTCAAGGTGGATTCCGCGGTGGGTCGCGGCTCCACCTTCGAGATCACGCTCCCGATCCCCGTGCAGCGAACGCCACGCGACCGGCGCCAGAGCTAGGACTCGAGAAACGGCCCCGCGACGGGTATCGCCGCGGGGCCGCTCTTCACGTTCATGGGACGCCGCGGTTACACGGAACTCGTCGCCGCATGGCCGTTGCCGTTAGCAACGCCAAACACCTTGGAGCGGCCGCCCGTGACGGCCAGCCAGCGCTTCCGCTGGGTGATCAGGTCGTCGAGCTGCTGGCGCAGCCTGGCGATTTCGGTATCCACGCTCTGGATGCGCCAATCGATGTAGTGCTCGGCCTGTTCCGGGGTCCAGTCGGAGGAGCCGGTGAAGATCACCTGCTCCTTCAGAGGCATGTCCTGCGCCAACTTCAAGCCTTCGCGCTCCACCGCACCTTCACCTTCGACGGCACCTGCCTTCGCGGCCAACAGCTCTACCTTCCGTCCCATGTGATCCTCCTGAAATGCCTCTGAACGGTCCCATGACATCTGCTGGGCACTGCGCACTCCGATGATCATCCCTAGTCCGAGCACCTGGCATCGCTCCTTAATGGGCGCACGCGCGAGCGTGGTTGTGCCTCTTGACGACAGCCTGCAGGCGTGACAAACTTGTCCTCATTGGGGGTCGTTACTAGACGCTCGCTTGGCGCCTATTAGGTCACTAAACTAGGACCAATTTGGCATCTGTCAAGGTCTTAAAAGGAGCTAAAATGGGCCCCGTATATGAACGGTTGGCTCGCCTCCTGGACGCCTTCAGCCCGTGGGCAGGGATCTCACTGACGTACCGACAGTTCGCCGCCGAGATCGGTGAGCCCGTGACGGAAGCCGCGATCAAGAAGTGGCCCCAACGCACGAAGTTTCCAGCGGATGTGGCGCGGTTGATCGTGACCAAGGCGCGGCAGCGGGGCCTCGTGGGCGTGACCCTCGAGTGGGTACTCTGGGGCGATGGACCAGGGCCCCAAAAGGGGCCAAACGGGGCCCATAGTCAGTCTACGGAACCCCAGGCGGTTGATCTCCAGGCGACGTCGCAGGAGTCCCACGGCCAGTTCGCCGCCCGCATCGCCGAAGCGCTGCAAGCTGACCTGAGTCACAACGAGTTCGGGCAATGGTCGTCGGCGGAAGTGCAACATACCGTCATTTGGGCCTTGAAGGATCTGGCCCGCCGCCTCCGCGTGCTGCAGTTCGACATGGGCGAGACGTTCCAGTTGACGGACGGGTGGGCGGGTGAAATCGGTCTGCCGGTGCGGCCGCAAGAGGCGGAAGATTCGTCCGGCTGAGCCAAGTGTCACCATCGTAACACGGTCCGAACACCGTCCGCGATTCGCTGCTTCGCGTGCTGACGCGCGATGGGTGGCTGCTGTTCCTGACGCGGTCGACCCGCCTGTTCGCCTACGGCGCGTTGTCGGTGGTCCTGGTGTTCTACCTGACCACCCTCGGGCTCAGCACGCCCCAAACCGGTCTGCTGCTGACCCTCACCCTGGTCGGGGATACGGTCGTCTCTCTCTATCTCACAACGCGAGCCGATCGGATCGGGCGGCGGCGTATGCTGATCATCGGCGCCATGCTCATGGCGGCCGCCGGTTTGGCCTTCGCCTCCACCCGCAACTTCGTGTTCCTGGTCGTCGCGGGGACGATCGGCGTCATCAGCCCCAGTGGCAACGAGGTGGGGCCGTTTCTTTCGATCGAGCAGGCCGCGCTGTCGCACGTCGTTCCGGATCAGGCGCGGACGGCGGTCTTCGCCTGGTACACGCTGGCCGGCTCGTTTGCGACCGCCGTCGGTTCACTCGCGGGCGGGACGTTGTCGCACCTCCTGCAGACGACGGCGATGGCGCCCGTCGCGAGCTACCGCGTTGTCGTCCTGCTCTACGCCGGTTTGGGCGCTCTGTTGGCGTTCCTGTTCGTCCGTCTTTCGCCCGCCGCTGAAGGGAGCGTGCCTGGAGCAGGGTCTTTCGGCATCGCGCGCTCACGTGATGTCGTTCTCAGACTGTCGGGCCTGTTCGCCCTCGACTCCTTCGCCGGCGGCTTCGTCGTGCAAGGCTTTGCCGCCTATTGGTTCTATCTCCGCTTCGGCGTGAACCCCGGAACACTCGGGGTGATCTTCTTTTGGGCGAATGTATTCGCCGGGGCATCGGCGCTGCTGGCGTCCCGGCTGGCCTCGCGCATCGGACTGGTGAGAACCATGGTGTTCACGCACCTCCCGTCGAACATCCTGCTCATTCTCGTGCCGCTGATGCCGAACCTCACGCTCGCCATCCTGGTGCTGCTGGCGCGCTTCAGTATCAGTCAAATGGATGTGCCGACCCGACAGTCATACGTCATGGCCGTGGTGGGGCCGGACGAACGGTCCGCGGCGGGCGGCATCACGGGGGTGGCACGAACGCTCGGCGCTGCCGTCGCTCCTGTGTTCGCGGGACTCCTGTATGGTCGCCCCTCGCTGATGAGCATGCCGTTCTTCATCGCCGGCACGCTGAAGGTCGTGTACGACCTATTGCTCTACCGCGGATTCGCGGCGAGGCGTTAGCCTCGGTCGTATGCCTGCTGCAAGCCCTTGATGTCGATCTTCTTCATTTGCATCATCGCCTGCATGACCCGGTTGGCCTTGGCCGGATCCTTGTCCCCCAACAGCTTGCCCAGGAGGGACGGGACGATCTGCCACGACAAGCCGAACTTGTCTTTGAGCCAGCCGCATTGATCCTTTGATCCGCCGGCAGAGAGCTTCTCCCACAGCTCGTCCACTTCCTGCTGCGTCTCACAGTTCACGAAGAACGAGATGGCCGGCGTGAAGCTGAATTGCGGGCCGCCGTTCAAGGCGAAGAACTCCTGACCGTCGAGCACGAAGGTCGCGGACATGACCGACCCTTTCGGCCCGGGCCCCGCGTCGCCATATCGCGTGACGCGCCCGACCTTCGAATTCTTGAAGATCGACACGTAGAAATTCATCGCCTGTTCGGCGTTACCGTTGAACCAGAGGAACGGGGTGATCTTCTGCATTGGGCTCTCCTTAGGATTGCGACGCCACCCTCGCCCGGGTACCACGCCTCGTCGAACCGTTCAGTGGAGACCAGCCGCTCGGGCGCCACAATCTCGCGGTATACGCCACCCATCCCGTCGCGGCCGCGCGAGATCAAGCCGGCGCGCTCCAGCACCTTCAAATGCTTGGAGACGATGGGCCCGCCGTCAACCCCCACCGAGTACCTTGAGCAGTTGGACCTGCCCCGCATGGTAGATCGCGTGGCAGGTGATGCCCAGCACGAGGTCGAACCGCTCGCGCTCGGACAGTGGCGACTGGATGCGGCCGGCGCCGATATCGGTGATGACCGCGGCGAGTCGACGCTGCTGCTGCTCCACGAGGTCCGCGATTTCGGGCCAGCCCGGGCGCCCGCCGTCGGACACCGCGAACCAATCCTCGCCCTCGAGCACGAAGGGCTCGGGGGCCTCGCCCGTCAGTCGGCCGATGACCGAGCGGACACACCAGGCGTGGTGCAGCGCGATCTCGGCGACATTGTGGCGGCCGGGGCCCGGTCGCCAGCAGGCCGCTCGGGGCGAGAGGTCGGTTAGGGCCGCCTTCAAGTCGGGGCCATGCCAGGCACCCGGTCCGTATCCCTCCTCGATGATTCGCGCGGCGATGCTCGGATCGAGCCCCGAGACGGTGCTCATGGTGTCCTCCTTGGTCCAGGTTCGACCGGGGTTGCGAGCTCCACCCCGGCGTGCCGATGTTCCAGCAGGTTACCGACCAGGCGAGGTTCCCGTCTTGGGAAAAATTGCTGCTGAGCTGGACGAGGCCCTCGCCCGGCGCGCCGCGAGCGGCGCCCCGGGTCGGACCACGGGGAGACTCGTGGCCGGCGGCGACGGCTGGTCGGTCGAGGACGTGACGTGCACGCTCGGCCCGGCGGATCGCCCGTTCGAAGAGCAGCACGGGGCGGTCTCGATCGGGGTCGTTGCGGTCGGCACCTTCCAGTATCGCACGCCCCTGGCGTGCGATCTGATGACGCCCGGGTCATTCCTGCTGGGGAACGCAGGCCAGGGCTTCGAGTGCGGGCACGAGCACGCGGCCGGCGACCGCTGTGTGGCGTTCCGATACGCGCCCGAGTATTTCGACCGCCTCGCCGCCGACGCCGGTGCGACCCGGGGCGAGCGACGCTTTCGCGTGTCGCGGCTGCCACCGGTCCGCGAGTTGTCCGGGCTGGTCGCTCGAGCGTCGACCGGGGTAGTGGCTGCCACGGACGTGTCGTGGGAAGAGCTCGCCATTCAGGTCGGGGCCACGGCGATCCGTCTTGCGGGCGGTGTGCCGCATGACCGACCCAGAGTGCCGGCGCGCGCCCCTGCCCGGGTGACGGCGAGCGTACGGTCCATCGAGCGCGACCCCGCCGCTCGCTGCACCCTGCAGCAGCTGGCTACGGACGCGGGTGTGAGTCCCTTCTATTACTTGCGGACGTTTCAGCGACTCACCGGCGTGACCCCACATCAATTCATCCTGCGCGCCCGCCTGAGAGAGGCTGCCACTCGGCTGGCGCGGGACAGGGCGAAAGTCATCGACATCGCGCTCGACTCGGGCTTCGGAGACATCTCCAACTTCAACCGCGCGTTTCGGGCCGAATTCGGCGTCGCGCCCGAAGCGTATCGCAAGCACATCGGTAAGCTTGTCGCGAAATCACCCCTCGGTGCCGCAAAAACGCCCTAGGCCTCGCTTCCCGAACCCCCATGTTGTGACCCGCGGTTGGGGCCCGTGACTTAGGTCACCACGGCGCTGCGCAGGAAGGGCATGTTGTGCGGGAATAAATTCCCGATAGCCATAGAAAAGGGGGGGGACCGAGCGATGGCGGACATGAAGACCGTTGCGGCCGCGACAGCGATTGTCTTCACGTTAGGTCTCGTCTGCTTCACTCCCCTCGGCTTCGCCCAGCAACCGGAGTCCGCTGTGTCGGCCGATTCCTTGAAGAAACTGAGCATCGAGCAATTGATGAACCTGCAGGTCACCTCCGTCTCGAAGCGTCCCGAGCGATTGTCCCAGACCGCTTCGGCGATCCAAGTGATCACGCAGGAGGACATTCAGCGCTCCGGCGCGGCGAGCCTACCCGAGGCACTTCGCCTCGCCAGCAACCTGCAGGTTGCGCAGGTCGATTCGCGCCAGTGGGCCATCAGTGCGCGCGGCTTCAATGGCACGACCGCCAACAAGCTCCTGGTGCTCATCGACGGACGCACGGTCTACACGCCGCTGTTCTCCGGTGTATTCTGGGATGTGCAGGAGGTGCCCCTGGCGGACATAGACCGCATCGAGGTCATCAGCGGGCCCGGGGCCACGCTGTGGGGAGCCAACGCGGTCAACGGCGTCATCAACGTCATCACGAAGGACGCCAAGGACACGCAAGGGTTGCTGCTGTCGGGCGGCGGCGGCACCGAGCAGCACGGCTTCGGAACTGTCCGCTACGGCGCGGCGCTGGGCCCGAGTGTTCGCGCGCGATTTTACGGTCGGGGGTTCGACCGCGACGCGACGGCGTTCCCGGGCGGACAGGGCGCCGCCGACGACTGGTACTTGGGGCAGGGCGGGTTCCGCATGGATTGGGATGCATCGAGCGGCAGCCGCGTCACCCTGCAGGGCGATCTGTACGATGGCCGCATCGCGCGGGACTCGGGCGGCGACATCGCCGTGAGCGGCCGTAACGTGATGGCGAAGTGGTCGCACAAGCTGTCCGAAAGGTCGAGTCTGGCGGCTCACCTGTACTACGACCGGAGCCACCGCGACATCCCCGGCGTGTTTGGGGAGGATCTCGACACGTACGACGTCGATGTGCAGCACCGTGCGCGCTTGGGCGCTCGACATGACGTGGTGTGGGGACTGGGCTACCGCCTGATCAACGATCGCGTCGTCAACAGCGCGTCCCTGGCGTTCTTGCCGTCGCACGTGGCGCGAGAGTGGTTTACCGGATTCGTTCAAGACGAGATCGCGCTCGTTCCCAACCGCCTGCAGGTTGCATTCGGCAGCAAGGTCGAACACAACGACTACACGGGCTTCGAGATCCAACCCAGCGGTCGAGTGAATTGGACGCTCAGTCCTTCCACGACGCTCTGGGCGGCGGTATCCCGAGCGGTCAGAACTCCATCGCGCATCGACCGGGAGCTGTTTGCTCCCGCCCAACCGCCCTATTTCCTCGCCGGCGGCCCGGGCTTCCGTTCAGAAGAAGAGCTGGCCTACGAGCTGGGATACCGCCACCAGCAGGGGTCCTTGGCGCTGTCGGTGGCCGCGTTCTACAGTCGCTACCACGGGCTCCGCAGCCTGGAGCAGGTCAACCCGCCCAATCCCGTCCCCCTCGTCATCGGCAACAGGCAGGACGGCGAGTCCTTCGGAGCGGAGGCGACGGCCGAGTACTGGCTCACCAACCGGTGGCGCGTGCGCGCCGGCTACACCGAGCTGCGTGTCCATGTTTGGCCGAACCCCGGCAGCACGGACATGTCCCGGGGCGCGACGGAGTCCCAGGCTCCCGATCGACAGTTCTTCCTGCTCTCGTCGGTGGATCTGCCAGCACACCTGGGACTCGCCGCCTGGTTCCGGGCGATCGATGACATCAACAATCAGCTGGTCCCGGCGTATGCCGAGCTGAATGTCACGCTCACCTGGCAGCCGACGTCGACGCTCGATCTCTCGCTCGTTGGGCAGAACCTCCTGCACGGTCAGCACCGGGAGTTTGGCGCGGCGACCAGTGCCAGTCGTCGGGACATCCAGCGCGGCGTGTATGGGGCGGTGGCATGGCATTTTTGAGGATCACCGCCGCGCTGCTGCTGGTATGCGCCGCCCGCCTCGGGGCGCAAGCGACGAAGGCCTCCGAGGCTCAGGTGAAGGCCGTCTTCCTGTTCAACTTCGCACAATTCGTCGATTGGCCGGCTGAGGCCGTTCCGGACTCGCAGGCGCCGCTGATCATCGGGATTCTGGGTGACGACCCGTTCGGCAACTTCCTCGACGCAACCGTGCGCGGTGAACATCGGGGCGCGCGGCCATTCGCGGTCCAACGCTATCAACGAGTGGACGACATCACGCGGTGCGACATCCTGTTCATCAGTCGGTCCTCGGCGGATCGGCCGGAGGAGATCCTGGCGCGTCTCAAGCGCCGGCCGATCCTCACGGTGAGTGACGCCGACCGATTCGCCGAACGAGGAGGCATGATACGCTTCGTGACCGACCGAAGCCGTATCCGGCTCCAGATCAACCCGGAGCCGGCGGAAGCGGCACACCTGACGATCAGCTCCAAGCTGTTGCGCGTGGCCGAGGTCATCACTCCGACTGCGCGTTGAGATGGCGCTCTCCGACTGGCCGATCAAGCAGAAGCTGACGGCGATGCTCGTGTTGATCAGCGGGCTGGTCCTGCTGCTCACGTCCGTCGCGTTCGCGGGATACCAGTACTGGTCCTTACGGCAGGCGACGCGCGACGCCCTGTCCGTTCGCGGTCGGATCATCGCCGCCAACAGCACGGCCTCCCTGGCCTTTGCCAACGACGCCGACGCCAGAGAGCTCCTCTCCGCCCTCCGCGTCGACCCCCGTATCGTCGCCGCGGTCCTGTACGACAAGGGCGGCCACGTGTTCGCCGCCTATCCGGCCGGCCTGGCGGGCGATGCCGTGCCGGCCGCGCCGGGGCCCGATGGATACCGCTTCGAGCGGGGGCTGCTGATTGGGTTCCAGCCGGTGGAGGAGGCGGGCAGCCAGCGCCTTGGCACGTTGTACCTCGCGTCCGACCTCAAGGCGATCTACGACACGTTTCGCCTCTCCGGCATCATCGGCCTGGCCGTCCTGGCCGTCGCCTTGCTGGCGGCGTACCTCCTGT
>WNFY01023371.1_pt1 | contig 11081 bp, 10 predicted proteins | sample 5400091 | NCBI WGS metagenome assembly WNFY01 (sample SAMN13153364, study PRJNA577476) | soil metagenome | isolation source: 60 cm soil or saprolite under grassland replicate 1 | place: USA:California | collected 2016-06-15
TGGCAAACCATGCCCCGCCCTGTCCCTCTGGGGGGCGTATGGGGAGAAGTACTCTCCAGGCCAACCCGCCGGGCAAGATGGCAGCCGGGGGTGCGGGCGGGTGTCCCGGCGCTTTTCAAGACGGGCAAGCGGCATCCGGCCCCATAACCAGCTCCGAACGGCTGGGAACAGTTCCCAGGTGGCCGGTCGCGGTCAGCACATGCGGCAGCAGCACCGCCCAGCGGGGCCAGTCCTGGGGTGCGCCCATGATCTGCCCGGGCGCATCAGCGCCCAGCAGGCCCAGCACCACCGCCAACGGGCTCGCATCCCGGGGCGCCACCTGGCTAGCCATCAGTGATCATCCCCGAGGTTGCCGAGGATCTGCGCGACGTTACTCCGAACGGTGGCGACGTCGGGGTGGTCGGGGCCGTAGGCGGCCTCGCCGATGGCCAGGGCCCGCTCGGCCAGCGGCCGGGCGTCCTGCGGCCGGCCCAGGTCCCGGAGGATCTGGGCGAGGTTGTTCAGGCCGGTGGCGACTTCGGGGTGGTTCGGGCCGTAGGCGGCCTCGCCGATGGCCAGGGCCCGCTCGGCCAGCGGCCGGGCATCAGCCAGACGAGCGTGCACCCGCAGGTAGGCGGCGGCCCGGTCCAGCAGCCACGCGGCATCCGGCCCGGTAGCCGCCTCTGGGGCCGGAATAGTTCCCAGGTGGCCGGTCGCGGCCAGCACATGCGGCAGCAGCACCGCCCAGCGAGGCCAGCCCTGGGGTGCGCCCATGACCTGCCCGGGCGCATCAGCGCGCAGCAAGCCCAGCACCACCGCCAAAGGGCTCACATCCCGGGGCGCCACCTGGCTAGCCATCAGCGATCATCCCCGAGGCTGCGCAGGATCTGGGCGAGATTTTTCCGAAGGATGGCGACGTCGGGGTGGCCGGGGCCGTAGGCGGCCTCGGTGATGGCCAGGGCCCGCTCGGCCAGCGGCCGGGCGTCCTGCGGCAGGCCCAGGTCCTGGAGGATCAAGGCGAGGTTGTTCAGGCAGGTGGCGACGGTGGGGTGGCCGGGGCCGTAGGCGGCCTCGGTGATGGCCAGAGCCCGCTCGGCCAGCGGCCGGGCGTCCTGCGGTCGGCCCAGGTCCTGGAGGATCAAGGCGAGGTTGTTCAGGCGGGTGGCGACGTTGGGGTGGTCGGGGCCGTAGGCGGCCTCGTCGATGGCCAGGGCCCGCTCGGCCCGGGGCCGGGCGTCCTGCGGCAGGCCCAGGTCATAGAGGATGGTGGCGAGGTTGTTCAGGTCGGTGGCGACGTCGGGGTGGTCGGGGCCGTAGGCGGCCTCGTCGATGGCCAGGGCCCGCTCGGCCCGGGGCCGGGCGTCCTGCGGCCGGCCCAGGTCCTGGAGGATCTGGGCGAGGTTGCTCAGGCGGGTGGCGACGTCGGGGTGGTCGGGGCCGTACGCGGCCTCGCCGATGGCCAGGGCCCGCTCGGCCCGGGGCCGGGCGTCCTGCGGTCGGCCCAGGTCCCGGAGGATCAAGGCGAGGTTGCTCAGGCGGATGGCGACGGCCGGGTGGTCGGGGCCGTACGCGGCTTCGGCCATGGCCAGGGCCCGCTCGGCCAGCGGCCGGGCATCAGCCAGACGGGCGTGTACCCGCAGGTAGGCGGCGGCCCGGTCCAGCAGCCAGGCGGCATCCGGCCCGGCAGCCGCCTCTGGGGCGGGAACAGTTCCCAGGTGGCCGGTCGCGGCCAGCACATGCGGCAGCAGCACCGCCCAGCGGGGCCAGTCCTGCGGTGCGCCCGTGATCTGCCCGGGCGCATCAGCGTGCAGCAAGCCCAGCACCACCGCCAAAGGGCTCGCATCCCGGGGCGCCATCTCGCTAGCCATCACGAAACGCTTGGTGTCGCATCAGGGGGTGCCTGGCCGGTGTGCCGGGCGCGTATCGCGCCCTGAATGAGCCGGTGGATCTGCAAGCCCGCGGCTGTTCGTTTTATCAGGGAGTAGTCAACGAGAATCCCGATGGCTTCATTGAACGCAAGCTCATCAGCGGCAGCTGCGGCGAGCGGTTCCGGGAGCAGCCCGGGATGCAAAGTGAACAGGTCCAAGGGAATGCGCTCAGGTGCCAGGTAGGCGCACAGATCGAGCAGCTGAACGGCTGCAGGGTTCTCGTCAGCGATGCGCTCCAGGCTGATGTCCCACAGTGTTGCGATCGTGTCTGTGCGCCCGCTGACCTGACCCCGGGCGTAAAGATCCGCTGCCCGCTGCCGCAGCAGGCGCAGGTAATCCTGGGCAGGAATCGCAGAGCGATCCAGGTAAGCACCCGCCTGCTCCAAGGCGAGCGGCAGCCGGCCGAGTTCCTCGGCCAGTTCCTTCCCGGCGTCATCTCCCAGGCCCGGCGCGCGGGTCCGCAGCAGCACCAGCGCGTCCGCAAGGCCGATTACGTCCAGGTCCATGACCTCGCCCAAGGCGGCGAACCCGCCACGGCGGGTAGTAACGATCACATGCCCAGGGATTCCGGGCGGCAGGAGGCCGCCCGGAAGCCACGGCCGCAGGTCGTCGACACCGTCAGCATTATCGAAGATCAGCAGCCATCCGGGGACGCTGCGCAGCCGGTCATGCACCTGGGCCTGGAGACCTTCCGGATCGGAAACCGGGTTCAGGCCCAGCTGGGCTGCCAGCGCTGTGAACTGGTCCGGGATGGAGGCTGGCTCTTCGGCCGAGATCCAGTAGACCAGGTCATAATCGACGGCGTGGGCGTAAGCGAACTCTGCGGCCAGCTGCGTCTTGCCCACCCCGCCCATTCCGCGTACCGCGCGCACGGTCACGGTGCCGCTGGCCAGCGCTGCCGCTAAGGCAGCCAGGTCATCACCGCGGCCGGTGAAGTTAGGGTTACGAGCAGGAACCTTCCAGACACGCGGCAGAGCACCGGGGAATTGCGGCTCGCGCGGCATCGCCCGTTCATAGCCCGGGAAATCCGGGGGCTCGGTCGGCTTGGTGCGGCCCGTTTTAGCTGATGAGACCATCGTTCGCAGTCTTGCCCGGGCGTTCGCCTCTGAGATCCCGAACAGGTCCACGCTCACCACCGCGGCCAGGAAATCCGGCCGGTTACATTCCTTCACCCGCACCGTCAGCAGCTTCCGCTGCGCTCCCAGCGGATCAGCTGCCCACGCTGCCTCCCACTCAGCGGTCCCGTACTCGGACTCCAGGTAGTCAGGAGACAGCACAGCGATCGTCCGCTCAGCCTTCGAAACTCCAGCCCGCATGCCCTGGATCCAGTTGCTCCCCGGGACGAAATCCCACGCCTGGATCAAGACCTTATGGCCGTCCTCCTCTAGGGCCCACGCCATCCATTCCGCCCAGGACCGGTCCGCCTGCGTGTAGGAGATGAAGAAATCCCGCTCAACCTGCTGGCCTCGCCCCATAGTCACGCTGAAACGCTCCCACACCAACGACTCAGATGACACCAAATCCATACCTATGCCGGTCCAGATTTACCGTCCGCTGTCCTGTCGCTGATAAATCGGCCCTGTCTCACTGAATCCAGCCCGTTATCGCCTCGGTCTCAGTTAATTCGGCCCGCTTGGCCCAGGCGGAGATGATCTCGGCTGCCAGCCAGTGTCCGAGTAGTTCGGCTTCGGCTGTGCGTGCAGGGGCTCGCCCGTCTTGGCATGGCGGTCGGCCTCGGCATGGATAGCGCGGCGGAGTAAGGTCCAGCCGTCGCCGTTGTCGTTCTCGATGTCGTGGCCGTCATCGAGCAGGCCGCGCAGGCGGTTCAGGTCGTGGTCCGTGACTGCTTGATGAGCTGGGGAGAGCGACTGGTGCCGCATCACTGCCCGCCGGCGGCCGGCGTATTGGCGCACCATCTGGTAGGAGATCTCGCCCGCCCCGTGCCTGGTGACGAGTTCGCGGTAGATGCTGATGACGGGCTGGCGCTGCGGCGGGAAAGCCTGCAGCTCGGCCTGGAGCATGTCATCGATGATGGCGGTGAACGGGTCGAGCCGTGATCCTCGGGGCGGCTGCGGCTTGCGCGGGGCCGGACGTGGTGACCGGAGCGCCTCGCGGACGATTCGCTTGCCGGTTCCGTACTTGTCGGCGAGCGCTCGTGCCGACAGCCCGCGCTCGCGGGCGTCGCGGCGGATGAGCGTGAACAGTTCTGCCTTTGACCGCTTGCGGCGGCGCGCGTCGGGCGGGCGGCTGCGTGAGGTGGTTCCGGCGGGAGGATCCTGGTCAGCGAGCGCATGCTGCAAGGAGGCGACGGGCCGTCCGGCCAGGACGGCAAGCCAGCTGAGCCGGAAGCCGCCGCCGGGGCCGGGGTCCTTGAGGTAGCGGCGCAGGTGCATCGGGCGCAGGTGGTTGGCGACGGCGAGACGGCGGATATAGGAAAAGGTCGATTCGCCGCTGACGGGCCCGGGCCGGATCGGCAGCGGCCGTGTCGGCGGCTGCGCTGCTTCGGCTGTCACCGGCGGGCGGCGGTGCGGCGGCCGGCAGCCGTTCCGGGAGACGAGTCCTGCTGGGCGGCGTGGTCGATGTCGATGGTGTCCAGCAGCTTCCTGGTGATCTGCTCGGTGCCGGACTGGATCGCCTCGATAGCCGCGCCGCGGATCAGGTGGGACAGGCTGCCGATCATCCCTCCGGTGCGCTGGTGGAGGTAGCGGTCGAGACCGGCCAGGGTCCCGGCCTGGTGGCGGCGGAGGCGGAGGGCGTCTTCGAGGGTGGCGGCCAGGCCGCGCCACTCGTCGGCGAGCGGGAACGGCAGCGTGCGGATGAGGGTGAAGCGGCCGGCGATCTGGCTTCCCCGGATGCCGGAGAACAGGCCCTGGCGTTCCAGGTCGATCCCCGCGTAGACGAACGTGGCCGCGATTCTTTCGGACAGGTATTTGAGGGTGTCGGATACTTCGGCTCCGCTGCGGGTGGCCAGCTGCATGTTGTGGATCTCGTCGACCAGCACCATGCTGGCGGACGTGTCGATCGCGACGCCGCAGACGGCCTCGATGATGTCGGTCATGTTGGCGCGTGCCGGGATCGGGAGGCCGAGGAACCGGGCAAACTCCATGGCCAGCATCCGCGGCGTCGCCGCCGGCGGCACGGTCACGTAGATGACGGGAATCCGTTCCCAGCCCGGGTGACGTGCCCGGTCAGTCGCCTCGTGGGTCTTGCCGAGCTGGGTGATCGCGGTGGTCTTGCCGGTCCCGGCCGCGCCGGACAGGATCAGGCCGCGGCGGGCGCTGATGGCATGCCGGTTCAGCAGCGTCAGCCGCCGGCCGGTGGTGACGACCTGCCGCAGCACGGAGGTTCCCACCACGCCGAGACGGGTGTGGTAGTCCAGCCGTTCCTCGTCATAGGTGGCCTTGGCGTCGCTGCCGAGGGCCGCGTACCCGGCTTCTGCCAGAAGATCGGGTGGGCTTGCCGAGAGGGTGGTGAATTCTCTCCACCCGTCCAGGGTGGACAGGTGCTTGTGCGGATCGCCGACGCTGGGGCTATCGCCTTTCACCATGGTTTCTTCGCCTCCTCGAAGGGGTCGAAGATGCCCAGCGGGATCACCTTGGCGAGCGGCTCGTCGCTGTCCTGCCCTGGTGTTTGCGGATCGTCCGTGGCCGCGGCAGGATCCGGCTCTCCGGTCACCCCGGTTCTTGCGCGGGCTGCCGTGCCGGCACGCGTGCGGGCTGCGACCCGCCGGTCCCGGGCCGATGACTGCCGACGGGATTTCCTGGCGGGGGCTTGCGGCTCCGCCGCTTCGTCTGACGGGCCGTGGTAGGCGCGTCGCAGCAGTTCGTCGACGGCAAGGGCTCGCTCCAGCTCACTGGGGGCGGGCTGTCCCTGCTCGGCGAGCTGACCGGCGACGTGGTCCCAGGCCAGTTCCCCGAACGGTGCCGGGACCTTCTCCAGGTATTTCCACGGGCAGGTGATCCAGCCGCCCGGGCCGCGGGCGAACACCCGTGACACGTCGTAGGGGTCGTGGTGGACCTCCCACAGGCCCTTCCGGTCGGTGACCCCGGATTTTTGCTGCCGGATCGGGTTCAGCTCCTCGGCGTCATAGGTCCGGTGACTGATCTTGATGCCGTAGGCGTTGACGGCCCGCCAGACCGCGGGCAGCAGCTCGATGTAGTCCCCGGCGCTGAGCGGGACCGGCACGTATCCGGCCGTCTCGATCAGCGCCGCGTACTTCTGGCTCGGGGAGAACACCCGCTGCGGGTGCAGCGGGTCCCGCAGCCCGTCGTGCTCCCTGTTCTGCCAGACTGCTATAAGCCATTCGTCGAGAAGGTCCTGCATCTGCATCAGGGACCACAGCGGCTGCTCCTCCACCCGGCGTCCCCGCCGGTCAGCGCTGCGGCCCAGGTAGCCGACCGCGAACTGGCAGAACAGCGTGCCGAGCGAGGAGAACATCTTCTCGATGTGAGGCTTGTCCGATCCGGTCGCCAGGTGCGCCGGCTGGATGCTGATCCCCAGGTGCCGGCACGAAGCCCGGAAGTTGTCCGACACGAACACCGACCCGTGGTCGATGACGATGGTGTCCGGCACGATCACCGGGCGCGCCGCGGCATGCCGCAGCCGCTCGTCAATGCCCAGCAGCCGGTCATAAGGCAGGGCCGAGTGCGCCATCGCCAGGCTGGCCGGCCACCCTGGCCGCATCGGCTCGGGTGTCAGAGCGCGGGCCAGCAGCACGCTGGCGTCCACCGACTTCGTCGTCGGGCGGATCACCGCTGCGGGCACCGTCCGGGTTGCCACGTCGATCATCCCGGTCAGCTCCACCCGGCCGGGAACCCCGTCATCGAGCAGGACCAGCACGTCCAGCGGGGTGGAGTCGATCTCCATCAGCTCGCCCGGCGCTGCCGGGTGAGCCTGGGAGAACTTCCGCTGCGGCCGGCCTGCCAGGCTCCGGCGGGTGGCCGCCGACCCGGTTGTGTGCTTTCCTGCCGACAGCCGGGCGAACAGCCGGAACATCGTGGCCCGCGACGGCTCCGTGCCCGCCTGCCCTCGCTCGGCGAGGATCTCGCGGGTCCGCCAGACGATGAACGTCGCCGCCCGCGACGACTCGTCGGTCGCCTCGGCGATCGCCTGCTCCATCGCCTCGGCGACCGCGGGATCGGCCCGCCCGGCCGGGCTGCGCCTGCGCTGGACCCGCTTGTCGACCAGCCCGGGCAGGCCCTCGGCCTGCCACCGCTGCCGCCGGTGCTTGACGGTCGAGGCCGCAACCGGCCTGTCCGGGGCGGCGGACAGCTCGGCGGCCTTGGCCTGCTCCCGCCCGGCCAGGCTGGTGCGCTCCACGTCATAGGCCGGCCGCGGCGGCGTCCCGGCAGGCGCGTCCGGAGGCGTCCCGTCCACGACCTCGATGATGTGGGCCTCCCACCACCGGGCCCGCTCAACGGCCTCCGGCGGCAGCCCGGCCAGCCCGGTCTGCGCCGCCGGGTGCCCGCCCGGTCCCCGCGGCTGCAGCCGCATCCGGCCGCTGCCGACCAGCTCCGCGACCGCTGCCTCCTCGACGGCGCCGTCATCGTCAGTGAACCGGATCAGCGGCCCGGAAGCACCCAGCACCACCCGCGGCCGCTCGTCGATGGTGACCCGGTCCCCGGCCCTGATCGGGTCAGCCGCGGTCACTGCGCGGCTCCGGCCGGGACCCGCCATGCCATTGAGGCAATGCCGAGCAGGACGGACATGTCGCAGGCCAGCTCACGCCGCCAGAGCAGGTGATATGCCACCGGCAGGACCGCGACCGGGTCCCCGGCCTGCGCCACGCCGGGCAGAAGCGGCATGCCCGGCGTGAACGCCTCCAGCAGTTCCGTGGCTGCCGGCTCGCGGCGGCAGCGCTGGTGCCGGTATCGCGACAGCCACCGGATGTTGGCCCGCACCACCGGGTCGATCGTGCCCGCCCGGCGGAACTCCCAGCCAGCCTGCCCGCAGGCCATCGCCGTCATCCGGAACACCTCCGCGTCCTGCGCCGGGATCCGGTCATCCGGACGCACGTCGACCACCAGGCCGCCGCCGCCGGCCCGCCGGGCGAAGAAATCCGGCGCGTGCCGCCGGGCCCGGCCGTCCTCGTCCAGCCAGTGCAGCCAGAACGGCTGAGAGGCGATACCCACGATGGCGGGGTCGAAGTCCATAACCATGACGTGATCGCGTTCTAGCCACGACTCGAAGCCCACGTGATCCCCTGTGGTCGATGACCACCATGAGCCCGGGAAATGCGAGGCCCCCTTCGCCCACTGAAACGACCGCACCGGCAGTGCGTTTTCAAACCGCTCGGTCACGCACGCCGCCAGCGGCTCCCGGTGCTGTGTCCCGTCCGCCCACGTGAACTCAAGGAAGAACCGCGGACCAGCGCCAGGCTCAAGGTTCAACGCAGCAACAGCCATAGCAGCCCGCCCGCTATCAGTGACCCCGACAGGCCAACAATATTGAGACACGGACCGTAACGAGACACGGACCGTAACGGGCCGGATTCAGTGAGACAGGGCCGATTTATCAGCGACAGGACAACCGCCAACCGGACACATCACGGCGGGTTACAAGAGCCTGAAGCAACCAGACCCGACGTCTGCCAGCTGCCGAAGATCCTGCGCTGCCACCGTCTGGCCACATCCCCCGGGCCGGGATGCCCCCTGCACCCTGGAGGTGACGCCGAAACCGGGGCGCCACGTACTGGACCGGCATTTCGCGGACCGGCCGTTTGATTTGAGCAGTTCGCCGCCGACCTCTGGCAGGTCACCGAGCCGCATGTGGACCGGGCCGATGTCACCCGGCCGTGGCGTGATGGCGGGCGGGATGCCGTCGGGGACTACCTGCTGGGCCCGCGCGATGATCCGGTCGCGGTCGAGTTCGCGCTCGAAGCCAAGTGCTACGGGCCCTCGAACAGCGTCGGGGTCCGCCAGACCAGCCGGCTCATCTCGCGGCTGCGGCATCGCCAGTTCGGCGTCCTGGTGACCACGTCCTATGTGCACGCCCAGGCATACCAGGAGATCCGCGAGGACGGTCACCCTGTCGTGATCCTGGCCGGGCGGGATCTGGTGGAGATCCTCAAGGCCAGCGGCCACGACAGCGTCAGCGCAATCCGCCGCTACCTCGCCCAGAGCTATCCCTGACCACGAGCGGCAACAGCTGGCCGCTGACCCTGACCGCAACGGAAGCCAGACCGTGGGCCAGACATACGAGCGTATGTTTGAATAAGCTGCATGAAGCAGCCAGGACGGCAGATGTGGCCTGGCTTCCCTGAGCAGTGCCGCCTTCAGCATCCGTGGAAGCCGGGCACGGTCCGCATCACCTGGCGGCCATGCGAGTGCGAGACCGCAGCTGCCGCCCGCGGCGGCCACATCGAAGTGACCTGCAATGCACCCGGCTGCTCCGAGCGCTGGCAATGGCCACTGCACCAGCCCATCGGATTCCTGGGCCATCACCGGCCGACCCGGTAGCGAACGCTGCGGGCCGCTGCCAGAACTGACAGTGAACCACCCACCCGCTGTGCTCGTGGGTGCCGGCCGTTCGGTCCGTATGTAAGGGATTGACGATCGTATGTCCCTCACATACGATCGTCACATGGCATCAAAGACCGAGGCGCAGCAAGCACACGGTGGCAGCAGGCGCGACGTATATGCCGACGTCACGAACCGGATGATTGCTGCCCTGGAGGCGGGCACGGTGCCGTGGCGCAAGCCTTGGCGGCACGGGCCGGGCGGCCACGGTCGATGTCTACTGGCCAGCCCTACCGGGGCGTGAACGTGTTGCTTCTGGGGCTGACGGCGGGGGAGCGGGGCTACGCCTCGCCGTGGTGGGGCACGTTCCGGCAGGTTCAGGATCGTGGCGGGAACGTCCGCAAGGGCAAGAATCGGGAGAACGGCCGGGGCGCGACCCAGGTTGTGCTGTGGCGCGACGCAGAGTCCAAGCGGGAGATTGATCCCGACACGGGCGAGCCCAAGCGCTACGGCTACTACACGTCGTTCTCCGTGTTCAACGCCGAGCAGTGCGAGGGCCTGGGCGCGGACTTCTACCCCCAGCCCCGCCAGCCGTCCGAGCTGGAAGTCATCGAGGCGGCCGAGGAAATCACCGCCCGGTATCTTGCGGCCCCCGGCGCTCCCACGCTGGAGCATGATGGCGGCAATCGCGCCTACTACGTGCCCGCCCAAGACACCATCCATCTGCCGGTCTCGGCCGCGTTCGACAGCGGGCCGCATTACTACGCCACGACGTTCCACGAGCTGGCCCATTCCACCGGCCACGCGACCCGGCTGAACCGCCCTGGGATCACGGACAAGGGCTCGGAGTTCGGCTGCGGAGACTACAGCCACGAGGAACTGGTGGCCGAGATGGGCGCGGCCATGCTGGCGGCACAGGCCGGGGTCGACGAGAAGGTGTTCGACAACTCGGCCAGCTACGTGGCGTCGTGGCTGCACCGCCTAGAGGACCACAAGAAGCTGGTCATTCCGGCGGCCCGGGAGGCGATGGCGGCAGCGGATCGCGTGCTAGAGCCCAGCCGCGAGGCGCAAGTCGAGCCCGACGTAGACCGCAGCGCCGACATCGAGGCGGCATGACTAGGCAGGTGCGGCCGGGCTGGATTCAGGACCCGCTGTTCCCGGCTCCGCCAGTTCCGGCAGGCCCGCGGCCGATGGTCGCAAGCGGCGGCGGGTCCACTTCCCCGGTTCTCTATCTCGGATCGCACAAACCGCACTGGCTCTGGCGGCCCGAGGCGGCCTGGCCGCTATTCGGCTCGCACCGGACTCTGAGGCACTACCGGAAGCTGCGCCGGGCCACGCACAACTGGGCGCTGGATTCAGGTGGGTTCACGGAGCTGGCCAAGTACGGCCGGTGGGTGACCCGGCCCCGCGAGTACGTGACCGCCGTGGCGCGGTACCAGCAGCAGGTAGGACTGCTGGACTGGGCGGCTCCGCAGGACTGGATGCGCGAGCCAGCCATGATCCAGGGCGGCATGATCGGCAAAGTCCGCGCCCCCGGGAACCGGGCTGTCCGTGCCCATGCACCAGCACCTGACGGTGCTCAACTACGTCGAGCTGTGCGGGCTATGGCCCGAGGAATCCGACGGCCGGTGCCCGTTCATCCCAGTCCTGCAGGGCTGGACGATCGGGGACTACGACAACTGCGCGGGTCTATACGCCGCCGCAGGCGTGAACCTGG
>WNFY01005826.1_pt1 | contig 11080 bp, 15 predicted proteins | sample 5400091 | NCBI WGS metagenome assembly WNFY01 (sample SAMN13153364, study PRJNA577476) | soil metagenome | isolation source: 60 cm soil or saprolite under grassland replicate 1 | place: USA:California | collected 2016-06-15
TCGCCATCGCCGTCCGGGTCCCAGGGCATGTAAACACTCTCGCCCGGCCGTGCCTTGTTCCCTCGGAACACCGTCAGGTCCCACTTGCTCGTAGCCGGATCCTGAACCTGCCGACCGGCACCGCTGTCGATCTGGCGGTCCGCTAGCCCGACCTCAATCGCCTCCTCCGAGTCGTACCACGTCTCGGCCTTCATTACCTCACGCCAGTAGACGGCCGGGCGACCGGTATGCTCGCTGTAGATGGAGGCAATGTTGTTGCTCGTCCGGTCAAGCAGCTCGGCCAGGTCGCGCATGTCCTGCGCATTCCCGATGGCCATCCCGAATCCATCATGGACCATCATCTGGGCATTCCGCGCTACGAGCACCGGATTGCCGGCCATCGCGATAACAGAGGCGATCGAGGCAGCCAGCCCGTCGATCATGATCGTCACGTCACGCCGCGCCAGGAGCGCATTGTAAATGGCGATACCGTCGAACACCTCCCCGCCGGGCGAGTTCAGGTGGACCTCAAGAGGCCCATTGACGTCAGCCAGATCACGAATAAGATCCCCAGCCGACACCCCGAAGTAGCCGATCTCGTCATAGATGTGCAGCTGAGTCGGTCCCTCCTTCTGGTTCCGGATTCGGTACCAGTCATTAGCCTGCTGGTGCAGGCCATACATCTTCCTGGACGTTCGCCAGGGAGTATTCCGGCTCACGTACCCTCCTTCAGCTACCCGCTATGTCTTCGGAATCTTTGCGTTTCCTCGTCGAACTCAATATCGCCGTCAGCCCAGGCGAAACGGTCATCAGCCATTCGGCATCACCATCACGATAATTTTTCGCGGAGTCCCTGTGCTCGATTCCCCAGGGACGTCGGAAGTGACAGCAAAATGCGTGCCGGCTGGCAGGGTGTACTCTTGCGTCTCGCTCGCAGCCGGATCGTTACTGCCCGGCGGAGCGCTCTTTAGGGCGTGCGCACCCTGGGGAATCTGCACCAGGATAACGGTGTCTGGCATACCGCTGCTCTTCTGGCCATACTCCGCTGCGATTGAGCTGTCCGAGGTGACACTAACGAATCCCTTGTCGGTGAATGTCTTCCCCTTGGCTGTTCCCGGCTTCCCAAACGGTCCATTTCCCCGGACGCCACGATACGCTAGAGCGTCTCGGGTGAAAGCAGGCGAGCGCATAATCGCAGCCTGGAAAGCGTCAATGTCCTCGATAAACCTGTCCTTGTGAAGCCAGGGAGCTGCTGGATCCTCATCCAGGTAACTAGGCAGTTTCCCCTTGCGAAGATACGCATTGGTGTTCTTGTAGTTCTCGCTACCGTACCAGGCACTCTCCGCTGCATTGCCCTCGTCTCGGCTGAGGTACAATGCTCCTTCGTCCGTTCTCCAGAGCTCTGTGTCCTTGAGCGGGCCTCCCGCCCCTCCGGTAGTCCACCTACCTTTGTCATCACGCTTCTCGCCAGGATCAAACGCAGCGAACAGGAAAGGAACCCAGTCAGGTAGTGCTAGCTCATCCCGGACGATCTTCTGACGTGACAGGATCGGCCTCATCGTAGCCCCCTGCCGTTGCCATTCCCACGAGCAGCCTCGGAGAACCCTTCTCTGATGATCTGGGCGAGGTCGCCACTGATCTCCCGATCCCTGTCCTGCCAGTACCTATCGAGCGCGGGTGTGGCTGGCGGAGCCGGCGAGGACGGCGCTAGAGCCGGGGCTGCCACCGGGGGCTGGCCAGGAGGCAGTATCCCGCCAGGAGGTAGCGCTGGAGCCGGAACCGGCTCCGCCAGGTCCATATCTGGCAGACCGACACACTCTAGCACGGCATGCGGGTCAAAGCCTGCCTTGATCAGGGTAGCGACTGCATTAGTTTTCGCGGTGAGCTCCGCGTTGTCCTGCTCCCTGTTCCTGGGATTCGGATCCGGGTAGTCAAACTCAACGGCCTCTTCGTCCCCGAAGATCTCCAGGAACTTTGTATTGAGGACAATCTTGGTCCGGTCCAGCCGAGGGATCTCGTGCCAGCTAATATGAACTTCCTGGGCTACCGTCGCGTTTGCCCGATTAACGTCGGTACTCTCACCCATCATCGACTGGTGTATCCGATACGCCTGCCGGAGCATATCAGTTGTCACTCGCCGCAGCTCCGGGAACTCCATTTCCCGCAGGCTGAAGGTATTCGGCGTCCAGCTAGCCCCCTGCTCCAGGACACCAACCCGATGCCCACGACTGACACCCTGATGCTGCTCCCGCCAGCGATCGGTAAACTCTGTAAACTCGTCGTCACTCAGCCGCTTAGCAAACGTGACAATACCACCGGGCTGAGCCGAGTTAAGGAAGAAGTTCCGGGACCATTCCGCACTATACCGGGCCGCGTCAATATCAATCAGGATTGCCTGGACTGCACTCAGGCCCCGGTAGTAGTCAATCGGGTGCGGATACCTCAGCTGGATAACCTCGTCCGTGCTAAGGGGTACAGGCTCCCCGTTGGGCCCAGTATACAGCCAGCCCGCAAGGAACTTGTCCTTGTCCGGTACTGGTTCCATCCGGTCGGGCCGTACAGGCCACATCTCGATTGGGATACCCGTCCCGCTCGGGCCACGATCCAGGACCCAGTACCATTCGCCAGCCAGTTCCATATGCTGCCAGCCGATCTCGCGGAACTCCTGGCCCGTCATAAAGTGGTTCGGACGTTTCCACAGTCGCAGTGCCTGGTGCTGGAGCACCTCAGTCCGGGTATCACTTCCCCGGTCAGAAGAGGCGTACCGAACTCGCTTGTCCCGGCGCTTACGGTACAGATTCCATTCGCCATACGCCTGCGCGCCGGTAGAAAGCAGCTGGATAATCCCGTACATCGTGCCCTGCACGCCCGAGGCATTCAGCTGGGTGAAACGATCTTGTGCCTGTGTACCGTACAGGCCTCCCTGGCTATTCCACCGACTGGGAAACGGAATCCGGTTCAGTATCAGCTCACGCCGAGCCTTAGCAACGAGAGACTTAGTCACCAGGAGGCATCAGGAAGTCCTGCCTCTGCTCGTTCCTTACAACTGACATTTTCAGGGCGTTCAGCGCACCCGTGAGTAGCCTAGCAACCTGGCTATCTGGGACATGCATCCAGTTCCCGGCGGCCGGACGATGCTCCATGTCGTACTTCTGGGCCGCCCGGACAAGCCTCTCCATCTTCATTCGACACTCATGTCCACAGTCGTCATCTCGGCCGCTGCAATAAGAGCCGACGGATTAACAAGGACTCGCCGGTCAATCTCCTCGCAGCCCGGAACAACCGAATAGGAGATCATCTCGCTACCATTCGCGGCGATAATCGTGAGACTCGCCGGCAGCGCATCGTCCTCCAGCTCGGCGTACAGCTTCCGGAGCGCACTCCAGAGCCAGTGCCAGCGTGGATCCAGCAGCTGCCGACCGCCCATAACTCACCCACCTTCCACTCGAGTACAAGGAGAAGAGAACCGAGCACAAGCAGTCCGGAGAACAACGAATGAGTAAACGCGGCGCCAGCCAGGCATCCGAACCCTGCCAGGGTATAGAAATGGTCCCGGAGGTGCCTGGCTAGCGGACGTGCCGACACACGCGCCCGATCTAGCCAGGCACCCGTTATCCGCTCGCTCCAGCCACTCACACGCTCACGCCAGTGAGAAGCCGACCGGAATGTCACGGTCATCGCTGGTCCTCCAGAGCCTGGATTACGAAGCAATCCATCGCCTCACGTAGCTTGCGGAGGCCAGCACTCAGCTCCGGTCCGTCACCGAGTGCCGAGACAAGATCCTCCGCGACCACCCAGACAATGCTCGCCACAGCGAAAGCCTCCTCCGGAAGACGGGGATTCGGTACAAGCCAGCGCATGGCGTGCTGTGTAGCCGAGTGCCGAGAGACGTAGGCGTCCAGCGGGTCTCTGTCAGTCGTCATGCCACGATGCTCCTGTAGATCGCCCGGATGCCAAAGGCTCGATTGGCGACAAGATAACGCATCGCGTCGCAGCCGTGATCGTCCTCCTTGGTGGGCGCCTCCTTTGTCTTGCTATCCGACCACACATACGCCGGGATCTCCTCGACGGTACATGTCGGCTTCTTTGCCTCGACCAGAAGCGGATCCGTCTCGTGTAGCGCGCCCCGGAGAATGAACAGCCCAGGCCGTCCATCGCCCTTCACCCGCATTGCTACCTGGACGGCTTCAATCCCCTCCAGCACCGACTTGTGAGCTGGCTCGGTACTGCGGCCGATCTCCCGTTCTAGTGTCGCCCGTCCCTCGGCATCTGTATCGGCAAGGATGGCGCGCGGTTTCGGCTCGGTCCAGCTGCCACGCGAATTCGTCACCGTGCCCAGGACAATCCGAGCATGCTGGTCAACCGTCCGCTGAGTATAGTAGATCTCTCGGTACAGATACAGTCGTCCGTCTGGGTCCTCGGCCCACATCTGGCACACGAACGGATTCGTATAGCCAAAGTCAACAGACCAGTACCTCGGCCACGCCAGCGGAATACCAGCCTGGTCAATCGCCCTGTCGTCTGTATCCGGCCGATCAATGAGGTGGATCGTGCTGTTCCACTCCTCATAGATCACACCTTCTGCCGCGACCCACTTCCCCAGCCGCAAGCGCTTGTACCGGACACCTGTCAGAGAATCCAGCTTCGCCATGTAGTCCGTTCCCCGCTGGGTGGGGATATAGCGACGCTCGAGAGAATCCCAGCTGAACAGCGTCGGATTGTTCTCGTGCACGCTGTCAAGAAGAACGGTCTTCCCCGCGTCGCATCGCCGCTTCAGCCAGTGGTCTGGGTTCTGTGGATTGCAGTCGGCAATGAGCTGCTGGAGCTCGCTTACGCTATTCCGAAGCCGTGTCGTCAGCGTCTCCCAGTCGTCCTCCGAGAGCTCAGTTGCCTCCTGGACATAGATAACATCATACTCTGAGGACATGATCTTGCTCGCCTTGTCCAGTCCGCCCACCGTCACGACCGAGCCATTCTTATACTGGTAGCTGGCCGGCTCCTTCGTGCTGCCCCCGAAGAACCTCACCTCGCCCGCCGCAATGTGCTCGGCGGCTACAAACCTCTGCCAGGTTACGAGCGCCGTAGACGAGAGGGTGGTCGCTGCCTTCCGAACGATCAGCCCACGTGCCCCCGGGTGCATCAGCATAAGACAGTGCAGCTTCTCCATACATGCCCGGCTCTTGCCGGTGCCTGCCGGCCCGGCAACCAGGATCTCACCCGCCCGGCACTCAAACAGCTCCGGAAAGCGATGCCGGAAACGGTGCTCGACTATCACTGTCGTCATGGGCCCACCCACACCAGCTCCGGCGGCCCTTCTGTCGTTCTGTGCACATTCCGGAGCCAGGACGCGTCGTGCCCGAGTCGCGCGAGGACCCGCGCCCGTACGTCAATCGCCAGTCCTTCCGCGTGCATCGCCGTATCAATCACCTGCGCTACCTCGCCCGCCAGCGGTACGCGCGGCAGCGGAACAGGCACCTGCGACACTGGCGCCTCCCAGGCAGCACAGCGCGGACACCGCAGCATCAGGGATGCCTCTGCACTGGCCTGGCGGATGCGCTCCCGCCAGGCAGTATGGCAGGCGGAGCACACGAGCAGGCCTGCCCCCTCGACGTGACAGAAGAGCCGGATTGAGGGGAACAGCAGGCACCCCGGCCCACCGACCGCGCAGCGCTCCTCCTCGGGCCGGGAATACCAGGCGTCGCGCGGACTCATCGCAGGGCCTCCACGTGATCCGTCTCAATGACGTAATGCACCGTCTGGCCGCTTCGCGCCGGAACAGCCTGCCGCTGCGGATAGGCGCCCAGCTCGTCCGCAGCCTGCCGGAAGATCTCAAGATATGCCTTGAGCATGTCGCGATGAGCCCGGGACCAGCGGCTATCCCCGGCCCGTAGTTCTGCGAGGTAGTCCCGCAGCTCTTCAGCTTCCGCCTGCATCTCAGCCAGCCGATTCTGCTTCTTCGTGATCCACAGCCCAGCTGTCTCCCGCATGAGCTGGCCGGCCAGCGCGGCCCGGATCTCGGCGACCTCGGTCGCATGGACGTCCCGAAACTCCGCAAGTTCCTTCTGGGTCACACCCTCCCGGCCGGCCATCTCCCGCAGGCTCAGCTCGCCCATGGCGATGTCTGCGAGCAGCTCAAGACGCCGGTAGCCGCGTGGCGGCCAGCGTTGTGGCTGGCCGACCACGCGGCTGGGTAGCCGGGCGCGGGTAGTTCCCGGTGGCACTCGGTCTCCCTCCGTGCCAGGAGCTGACCTTAAGGCACCTAGGATACGCTATCCGGCCGCTCGGCGCTAGTCCGGCGCTCCCGGCTCGGTACAGCACCAGTGGCAGCCTTTCCGCTCACCGCAGATGTGCCAGCCCCGGGCACAGCTATCACACGTGCAGCTACACGTGCCCCAGGACTCACAGCCCCGAGACCAGGCGCCGCAGCGCGCCGGGCCGCCCGGCTGGAGCCGCAGCCCATAGGGACAGCGCCAGCCGCCGACATGGTCCCCGGCACAATGGCCACCGCAGCACCAGCGTTCCCCGTCCGACGTGTAGGGGCCCAGCCCGACAAACTCAAACGCGGCACGCGCCTCCTCCTCGGAACGCACGGATCCCTCCTTCTAGTGACAGGGGCACAGACGGCAGATACATCTGCCCTTTGGCCTGCCATCTCGAGTTGTACCTTCCTTCTTCCAGCAGGCCTCGCACAGACACCAGCAGTAGACTAGCGTCTGGTCCTCAATGGGCGCCGGAAGATCGGCGAGCGGCAGCCCTGGCCGTGGCTGGCTTGTGCCGACGTGAGTCTCAGCATACGTCGCCAGGCACAGCGTGTCATGCCGGATCATCGCGGGCGGCCGGGGATTCCCGGACGACCACGGCGCCGTGGATCTCTTCTGCTGCCTTGTAGGTCCGGAGGCCAGCTCTGGCCGGATGTTGCTCATGATTAGCTGAAGAACTCCTTCCACAGCGCGCTGTTCGAGCAGTTGTCCTGGTTCCCGGTATTGAGGGAGATCCCGCCGCGCAGCCCATTGGACTGGGCTGCGTAGATGTGCGAGGTCCCGCCGTAATCGTTGGTCTTCTCGATCGAGATCAGGCAGTTGAACACAGTACCCGCGCCGTTCCAGACGTACTGGGTTGCCCAGTCGCCTCCCTGTCCGTCGATGTTCGGGCAGGCACTGAGCCGGAGCGTGAACGTGCCCTGGGCTGACGTCCCGGCGCACCAGTCGTGCTGGTACTCCTCGACCATCATAATGCGGTCGTTGTCGAGCAGCTGGTTGTATGCCTGGTTCCGGAATGGGCAGTGCTGTGCCGCTGAGACATGCCCCGCGTTACATCTCCCCGTAAGCGTCACCCCTTCGTACGGGCCGTTGGGGTCACCCCGGTAATAGCCGGTAATGAATGTCCCGTAGGCTGTCCCGCCGCCCTGCCGGTTAAAGCAGAGCTGCGGACTACTGAGGTTGTTGCAGATCTGTACCGCCGGCGCAACGGCATACGCAGTCGTCGTCGCAGCGAGCGCAGTAGCAGCGAGCGCAGTAGCAGCGAGCGCAGTAGCGAGTACTCTCATCCGTCCTCCTCTGTGGACAGGATTGCGGCCGCCATGCGGTGCCGGCAGAGCACGTCATGCCGACCCGCCAGACACGAGCATGATGCGGGCGTGACTATGTAGGTAATGCTGTACCGTGCACTGTCGTAGCTGTAGACGTCCTTGCGTAGTCGATGGAGGGCCGCCCGACCAAGGATCTGCGCAGCACCGATGGCGATCCAGTTCATGCTCGCGAGCAGGACTGCCCTGGCCCGGAAGATTGCCTCGGCACAGCCGGGGCAGTAGAACTGCCGCAGTTCCGGGGTGACCATACTGCCGTACTGAATGTCGATAAGCCGAGGAGTGGCCGGAGAGAATATCTCTCCGCACTTAGCACAGCGCGTGGGCGCGCGGGTCACGACAATGCCTCGAGATCTTCTGCCTCTTCGGCCGTTATCGAGCCGTCGTCCCACACCACGACGATCTGGTCCGGTGACATCTTTAGAGTGGTGCCGTCTGCCTCGAATGCGTCTAGCGGCTTCTCGCTGATGCCCCGGATCGTGCCGGCAGCCAGATGCCGTAGACTGCGTACGCGGTCGCCGAATTCCGGTGGCCTGGGATTCTCCTGGAGATTCATGTCTCGCCTCTCTAGCCTGTTACCTTCAGTATACCTCGCTCGTGGCCGGATCGCTAGTCGCTCGTCACCACCGCATACAGATGCCCCCGGGTAATGCGGAGGATGTAGACGCGGGTGGCGATCCAGTGGTCACGCAGAATGTCGGTGCTGAATGTCGCGATGTCGACAGGATGGGAATGCCAGGTCCCCACGACCTCGGACAAAGCATACAGGGTGGGTGGCGCTATCGGGCGGAGACCTGTCGCGCCGAAGCGCTGGGCGATCGCGGCGGCGGTGGGAGTCGTGGTGGTGTAGCTGCCCGGTGGGGCTGGTGCGGCTGTAGTTGTACACGCTGTGATGGCGATCGCTGTGATGGCGATCGCAGCTGCTCGTAGTGCTCTCATGGCGAGGGTAACCCTCGCGTGGTCTGGGATATTTCCTGCCTATTCCCTACTGGAATGGTAGGGAATAGGCTGATAACCATTTCAGGGTACAAGAGACAGCGCTACGATTACTGTACGTTACGGGACTTTTCTGCACACGCACCCAGCGCGCAACTGTTAGCTAGGCTAACAGTTTGCTCGGCTAACGAAATGCAGTCGGCAGACTGCATTTCGGCTGGTCAGACTGGTAATTCAGGCGACACCCACGACCAGAGTACACAGCCAGACACTGCACCTCCAGAACTGTTAGCTAGGCTAACAGTTCCGCTCGTAACTGTAGGTAGTCCTCGCGCGCGCTCGCGCGCGCGGTTCTTACCGTACGCGCGAGCGCGCGCGCGCCCGACCGGTGTCCTACGTTCAGTTACCATAACGCTTAGCTACATTCTTACGGCGCGTAGTACAGTTACGATACGAGACACCAGTTACGATACGTAACTGGTACTGCCAGCGAGAATGCAGTCGCTGCATGGCCGAAACTGCACTACTGCGCGTAACTGGTAACGCTCAGTAGTGCAGTCGTGAGGTTAGAAGGTACGCCGTAACGTACAGTATTCGTGGCGCTCCTAGAGCCCCCAACCCCCACTACTATACTTACTATACTTTCTAAGTCATATATCAGGGGAAACGCAAAACTACAGTTTTAAGTCCAGTAGGTTAGAGAGTACACTAAGTACAGTAGGGGGGGTATAGGTTCTAACGTCGCCCTTCTAGCTCTTAGACAGTACAGTGTACTGTACCGCCTAACTCCCTAAGCACTCGCGCTTCTTCCACGCTACGAGGTCCCGCGCTATCCGAAGACGTAGGTCTCCCGAGACCGAGACTCCGAGAAGCGAGAGGAGCGGATCAACGACCTCAGTAGCGCAGCGTATAACCTGGCCCCAGTACACCGGATCTCGCGGAGTACCGACATCGCCGGCCCGGATAAGCGCCGATACCGCATGACCATGCCGATCATAGCCAGTAAGCGGCCGATCTTCAGCCATCGCCCGCACCCGCACCCGCACCACGAATAGTCCAGTCCCAGGACGCGACACCGCCACCGACAGTACCTCGCCGCATCGACCGGACCGACCTAATACCCATCGATTCACGAACCTTGTCCACCGTCTTCTGGTTCGTGGACACGCCCGCTGAAGCGAGTTCCGCCATGACCCGCTTAGCCGACCATGTGTCGGCGCGGCCAAACAGATCCTCGAGCACTTCGCGGATTTCGGCCTGGACCATGGGTACCGGTCCGCGCCGTTTCCCAGCATTAACGAGTTCATCAGCGTCCACGGCGACTGTTCCGAACCAGCTGCACACCGGTACCATGTCGCCGTCGTCACCGACCTCTGCGACGAGATCTGAGTCTGTTATACTGTAGGCGAGGACGCCCGATTCGACTCGCCGGAGGTTGGAATCAACAATTGCTATACCATACCGGCCGCCCGAACCACGAACCACATCCGGCAGCTTACCGGCAACGAGATGAATCCGGGACCTATTCTGGTATGCCGTAGTTCCGGCACCACGCATCCGAGCCGATGCTCCGGTGTCCTTATTCATGTGCCGGACAAGTAGCCCAGCTGCGCTGGAGTCCGCGAGAATCGCGCCGAGCGGCATCAGTGCCCGGCGGATAGAGGCATCATTGTTGGTCTGGATTTTCTCACCGAGGAAGTCATTGATAGGGTCAAAGATAACGAAGTCGGCGTCTACCTGCCGAATTCCCTCGGCGAAGCGCTGGGCTCCCTCGGGCAGAACCCATTCCTCGCTAATCTTCCCACGCTGCTTCTTTATACCCGTTGTCCAGACACGACTCATGTCGGCACCCGCCGCCGCGAGCCGGGGCGCCATCTCATGCCCGGGGTTCGCCTCAACGGAGAAAATGACAACAGTAAAGACCTCACCGGTCGCCTCCAGGCCAGGCAGTTCTCGGCCAGTCGAGAGCCGAGCCGCAATGTCCGCGATAACGACAGACTTCCCGACACCCTTCTCGCCGTCGAGCAATGTCATCTCGCCACGCGCCAGATACCCTTTCCAGAGCCACTGGATCTTCTGGATCTCGATCTCCGAGAAGCGGCGCATCAGCCCGGGCCGGACGGGCGAGACCCCAGCCAGCTCCCGCATCTCCCGATCCGTTGCGTCAGGGATCACAGCACCATCCCGGTGCAGTAGCGACTTAATCCACGTGTCCGGATCGCCACCCCGGGCCGGATACCATGGAGAGCTGCCATCGTAGTTCCGTATCTCGCCCAGGAGGGTCCGCAGTTTTACCGTTATCTTCCCCGGACTCCAGCCGCAGCGCTCAAGCTCGTAGACGTACCGCAGCAGAGCGTCTCGCTGCGTACCGGGGCCGGCAGCGAGGACGCGGCGCCGCAGCTCGCCCGCGCCGGTCCGGCCGGAGGTGCTACCCCGGTCGTCCAGCCGGGCGCTAACCCACGCGACGAGCGCCGAGCATGGCGCATCACCATTCTCAGCCGGCGCCCGCGCGGCAGTGTACACACCCGAGTTCCGGACGGTCGGAGGCAGGAAGACGAATCCCCGGCCACTTCCGTCTGG
>WNFY01005827.1_pt1 | contig 11080 bp, 8 predicted proteins | sample 5400091 | NCBI WGS metagenome assembly WNFY01 (sample SAMN13153364, study PRJNA577476) | soil metagenome | isolation source: 60 cm soil or saprolite under grassland replicate 1 | place: USA:California | collected 2016-06-15
TGAACAAGATCGTGCTCTGATGCGCATTCTCAAACTCACGCCTCGAACGGAAAAACGGGTGGTCTCCCGCCGCGCGCAGCAAGATGACGAAGCCCGGTCTGTCTCCGCAGAAATCGTCGCCGATGTACGCAAGCGCGGCGATTCGGCGCTTTTCGCGTGGACCAAAAAACTAGATCACACTGACCTTGCGCGCGCCGGCGTTTGGATTTCGAGGAAGGAAATCCGCGCTGCGGAAAGGCGCGTAAGTTCTGAATTCCTCAATGCCATCAAGAAAGCTGCCAATAACGTTCGTCGCGTCGCGGAAAAGCAGCTTCCTCGCTCCTGGATCATCGAGACGGTGCCGGGCGTGAAAATTCAGCAGCTCGTTCGCCCCATCGACGCCATCGGTTGCTACGTCCCGGGCGGCCGTTTCTCTCTCGTTTCTACGCTGGTCATGACTGTCATCCCCGCCAAAGTTGCGGGTGTTTCTCGGATCGTCGCCGTATGCCCGAAGCCAAGTCCCGAACTGCTCTCCGCCGCGGGCCTTCTTGGTATCACGGAAATCGCCCGCATCGGCGGCGCGCAAGCCGTCGCGGCTCTCGCCTATGGCACTCAGTCGATTCCACGCGTCGAGAAAATCTTCGGGCCCGGTAACAAATACGTTACCGCTGCCAAGCAGCTCGTCAGCAGCGATTGCGCCATCGATCTGCCGGCCGGCCCAACCGAAGCCATTATCTTCGCCGATCACGGCAACCCGCGTTGGATGGCCGCAGATCTCCTCGCCCAGGCCGAGCACGCGAAAGACGCCGCAAGCTTCTTCGTCACCACTTCGCGCTCTCTCGCCCGCGAAGTTCAACGCGAAATTAAGTGGCAACTCGGCGAATTGCCTTCCAGTGTTGCGAGCATCTCCACAGAGATCGCAGGAGCGATCCTCATAGCCGATTCTCTTAATCACGCCTGCGAATTCATCAATCGCTTCGCTCCCGAACATCTCAGCTTTCCCGAAGGCGCGGAAGGGCTTCTTCAGAAAATCCACTCGGCCGGAACGGTCTTTATCGGTCCGTGGGGGGCGCAACCGCTAGGCGACTACGTTACTGGCAGCAATCACGTGCTGCCCACCGGCGGCTGGGCACGGATGCGCGGCGGCCTCTCGACGACCGACTTTGTGAAGTGCATGAGCGTGCAAGCCATCTCACGCAACGGTTTCCTTCGTCTCGCCGATGCGGCCGAAACTCTGGCAGAATCCGAAGGCTTGATGGCACACCGCAACGCCGTGAGGGTCCGCCGATGAAGGTTCACTTGCCCGTGCGCGAAGCGATTCTGAACCGCCGCACCTACGAGGCGCCCGCGGAGGGCCGCTTCGATAAACTGCGCCTGGACTTCAATGAAAACACCGCGGGCTGCTCGCCGGCGGTGCGGCGCGCCTTGGCAGCGCTCAGTGCCAAACAACTGGCGATGTACCCCGAATACGAGGCACCGACAAAGCGCCTCGCACGGTACTTCCGCGTCCGCCCGCAAGAATTGCTGCTCACCAACGGAGGAGACGATGCCCTGCGCGTTTTCTTCGATACGTTCGTCGAGCCCCGCACCGTCGTTCTGATTTGCGAACCGACTTTTCCGATGTATCGCTACTACGCGGAGATTTACGGCGCTCGCCTCTCGGTTCTTCGCTACGGCAGCGAAATGGAGTTTCCGCTGGAGGACGTCATCGCCGCGCTGTGCCGTAAGACGCGTGTTCTCTTCATCGCCAATCCCAACAATCCAACCGGCACGCTTCTCCAGCAGAACGAATTGCGGAAAATCCTGCGCGCCGCTACGCACACGGCGGTGGTCATGGATGAGGCCTACGCGGAGTTTTCTGGCTTCTCCGCGGTCCCCTGGATCCGGAAGTATCCGCAGTTGTTCGTAGCAAGAACTTTTTCGAAAGTTGCGGGGCTCGCAGCCTTGCGCCTCGGCGCGGTGATCGCCTGCGAAAAATCACTCGCTTTTGTGCGCCGCGCCATGCCGCCCTTTCCCGTCAATCTCGCCGCCCTGGTGGGGGCCGAAGCCGCCGTGAACGATGGCGCGACAATGCAAGGATACGTCCGGGAAGTGAAGCGCTTGCGCGCGTGGTGTGCGGCCGAGTTGAAAACACTTGACGTGAAAACGTACCCGAGCGCGGGAAATTTTCTCTTGGCGAATTTTGGCCCGTCAGGGCCGCCTCTCTTCCGAAAGATCGAGAAACAAGGAATCCTTCTGCGCGATCGAAGCAAGGATATCGGACCTGGCTTTGTCCGGATCTCCATTGGAACGCAATCCGAGATGCGGCGCCTTCTGAACGCAATTCGAAAGGAATGGAAGCCCTTGGCCTGAACGCCAGCGCTTCAAACGAGCTCAGCATGCCACGCACCGTAACAATTCATCGAAGAACAAACGAGACGGACATCCGTCTGAAACTGAATCTCGACGGTCACGGAAAAGCGCGCATCGCCACGGGAATTCGCTTCTTTGACCACATGCTCGAACTCGTTGCGCGCCACGGTGCGTTCGATCTGGAGCTGGACGCCCGCGGCGATCTCGACGTGGACCAGCATCACACCGTTGAAGACATCGGGATTACTCTTGGCGAAGCCGTGCAGAAAGCCCTCGGCTCCAAGCGTGGCATTTTGCGCGCCGGATATTTCCTCATGCCCATGGACGAAACTCTGGCTGCGGCCGCGGTGGATCTCGGCGGCAGGCCCTGTTGCGTCGTGAATGCGAAGATTGCGGCACAACGCGTCGGCGATTTTCAGGTCGAGTTGGTGGAAGATTTTTTCCAGGGCTTTGCCCAGGCCGCGAAGGCGAACGTGCATCTGCGTGCGTTGTACGGTCGCTCTTCGCATCATCAGGTTGAGGCCATGTTCAAAGCCTTCGCGCGAGCTTTGCGCTTCGCCGTGACGCGCGACAAACGCCTGCGAAAAGTCTTGCCCAGCACAAAGGGGCTTTTATGAAAGTGACCATCGTCGATTACGGTGCGGGAAACGTAACTTCCGTGGAGCGCGCTTTGCAACGTCTCGGCGTGGAATCGCTGCGCACCGCTTCGCCGCAGCGCATTTCAGAAGCCGGGGTCCTCTTGCTCCCCGGTGTTGGACACTACGCGGCTTTGGTTCGCGCTCTCGACGAACAAAAGATGCGCGTACCTCTCATCGACGCCATCAACCGCGGCGTGCCTTTTCTGGGCATCTGTCTGGGACTGCAAATTCTTTATGAGTCCAGCGAAGAGGCGCCGCAACTGTGCGGCCTCAATCTTCTGCCGGGAAAAGTGCAGGCCCTGCCACCCCAGGTAAAGCTTCCCCACATGGGCTGGAACCAGGTTTCTGCAAAATGCGAGTCACGCCTCCTTGCAGGCATCGACGGCGGCGCCTACTTTTACTTTGCCCACTCCTACGCTGCGCTCGATTCGAATGGGTCAGTGGCAGCAACTTGCTCGCACGGAACAGAATTCGCGGCTGTCGTGGAGAAACAAAATATTTGTGCCGTTCAGTTCCATCCGGAGAAGAGCGGAGACGCAGGCGCTCACCTATTGCAGAATTTTCTGAGGATTGCGGCATGAGCCTGGCGCATCGCATCATTCCCTGCCTCGACACGGACGGAGAACGTGTCGTGAAGGGAGTGAATTTCGTCAGGTTACGCGACGCGGGCGATCCCGTCGCCCTGGCCGCGCGCTACAACGCGGAAGGCGCCGACGAATTGATCGTGCTGGACATTGCCGCGTCACGCGACCGCCGTCCGACATTTTTGGAAACCATCCGCCGGGTCGCGGCGCAACTGGCAATCCCTTTGACGGCGGGCGGCGGCATTCGCTCGCTGGAAGATGGCCGCGCGGTGGTGCGTGCTGGCGCAGATAAAGTCACGGTCAACACCGCGGCTGTCGAGCGGCCCGAGCTTATTTCCGAATTGTCGCAAGAATTTGGCGCGCAGGCAGTTGTGCTGGCGATTGATGCAAAACGTGCTGGCACCCACTGGGACGTCATGGTTCGGGGCGGCCGCGAATCCACTTCTTTGGACGCCGTCGCCTGGGCAAAGAAGGGCGCTGCATTCGGCGCGGGAGAAATCCTGCTAACTTCCGTCGATCGCGACGGAACGCAGATCGGCTTTGACACCGCGCTAACCGCGGCAATCTCGGAGGCAGTCTCCATCCCTGTGATTGCATCCGGCGGCGCAAAATTGCCAGAGCATTTCGTCGAGGTTTTCACGAAAGGCGCAGCCGATGCCGCGCTGGCCGCCTCGATCTTTCACGATGGCGTTCAGCCCATCCGCGCGCTCAAGGAATTTCTCGCGACAAACGGCGTCGAGGTTCGCCTCCCGTGCTGATTCCCTGCATCGACCTGCAAGACGGGCATGCGGTTCAATTGGTTCACGGGCAAAAGCGCGAGCTGGCAGTCGCCGACGTCTTTAGCTTGCTTCGGAAATTCAAAAAATATCCTTGGCTGCACGTCATCGACCTCGATGCCGCCATGGGAAAAGGCACGAACGACGAACTCGTTCGAAAGGTCTGCAAAAGCGCGCGCAAAGACTTCGGAATGCGGGTTCGAATTGGCGGCGGGATTCGAACCATTTCCCGCGCGAAAGAAATTGCCAGGTGGGGCGCGAACCAGATCATTGTTGGAAGCGCCGCGTTTCACGGCCGAAAAGTGAACACTCGCTTCCTGGGCCTACTCTCCAAGAAACTGCATCGCAAACGGATCGTGATTGCCTTGGACACCGCCCGGGGACGAATTACGGTCCACGGCTGGCGCAAGCGCCTCGCGCTCCAAGCCGAGAGCGTGATGCCGCAGTTCGAACCTTTTTGCGCTGGATTTCTCTGCACCGATGTAGACCGTGAAGGCACCATGATCGGCGCGAACCTCGAATGGTTTCGAATGCTGCGCGACGCGACCTCGCATCCGATCATCGCCGCGGGCGGCATTCGAACGCAGTCCGAGATCGCCGCCTTGGAAAAGCTCGGCATGGATGCCGCCGTCGGAATGGCCCTGTACAAAAACCAGCTGCGTTGACTCGGCGGCTTGGCCAGCGCCTGAACTTCTCCCGGGTTGTCAGATTGGGCGTTCGAATCGCGCGGCGTCAGCGAAGATACGCGTCGGTGGTGTACTGCTGCACCATGCGCTGCGTATTAAAGAACGAGCCGTTGATGGCGATGGCGTGCTGCATGACCTCCAAAAATCTACTACGCTCATTGTAATACAGCGGAAGAATCACTCCTTCCAGTTTGGAATAGAGTGATTCGGCCTCCTCCCGGCTGTCAGTTGGAACGTTGCCGCCTCCCGCACGCCGGGGCTCCCCGATCGACCAGCCCGTGACTCCTTCAATGTGGCCTTCCACCCACCAGCCGTCCAGAATGCTCAGGCTCGGCACGCCGTTCAGCGCGGCTTTCATCCCGCTTGTGCCAGACGCCTCGAGAGGAAACTGCGGCGTGTTCAGCCAAAGGTCCACGCCGGAAGTAATTTTTCCGCCCACTTCGAGGTTGTAATCGTCCAGGAACACAATCGGAACGGTTTTCCGCAAGGCTTTTTTTGCGTGGAAGATGCGGCGAATGATGTCCTTCCCTCCTCCGTCATTCGGATGCGCTTTGCCTGCATAAATAATCTGGAAGGGACCTGCGTTCTTGGCAATCTGCCGCAGGCGGTCGAGGTCGGCGAGGATGAGGTCCGCGCGCTTATATCCTGTGGCACGCCGCGCAAAACCAGTGGTGAAAATTTCAGAATCGAACTTGAGACCTGTCTTCGTGCGAACTACTTCAAGCAATTCGTGTTTCGCGATCAGGTGCGCCGCCCACACTTCTTCCGCTGGAAGGCCGAGCGCGCCGCGGAGGCTGTAATTATCCGCGCGCCAGGAAGGAATGTAGCGGTCGAAGAGTTGTTGAAACGCGGGACAAGTCCACGTGCCCGCGTGAACACCGTTGGTGATCGCCTCGATCGGCACTTCCGGAAACATCAGGCGCGAAGTTTCGCCGTGCTGCTTGGCGACGCCGTTGACATAGGTGCTGAGACTCAGCGCGAGCTGCGTCATGTTGAGGGATGCGCCGCGGCGCGCCGCCTCCTCGAGTCCCGGAAAATTCTGTTCGGCTTGCAGGACGCGTTTCAACAAATCCACGGAAGATGCGTCTTTCAAATCCAAAAACTCAGTCTGCTTCGGGAACACGCGTGTGAGGTATTCCATCGGGAAGCGGTCGTGCCCGGCAGGAACGGGCGTGTGCGTGGTGAAGACGCACTTGCTGCGGACTTTTTCGATGTCCGCGCCCCGGATGGACGTGCGCCCCGCTTTCTGGGCCTCTTCGCCGAGCAATTCGAGGGCAAGAAGCGCGGCGTGGCCTTCGTTCATGTGGTAGCGCGTCAGATCGTTGTAGCCAAGCGACCGCAGGATGCGCACACCCCCGATTCCCAGCAGAACTTCCTGACACAGGCGATAGTAAGAGTCGCCTCCATACAGAGTGCCGGTGAGATTGCGGTCGAACTCGGCATTTGAAGGGAGGTCGGCGTCGAGAAAATAGACCGGAACTTCAAAACTGCGCACGCCTTTTACGGGGTAGCGCCAGCAGCGAATCTCGACGCGCCGGTTCTCAATCGGAACGCTGGCCCGGGCCTGCTCTTCCACCATGAAATCTTCAACACGCCACTCCACGGGCTCCTCGGTTTGGGTGCCGTCTTCGGCGAGGCGCTGGGTGAAGTACCCCTTGCGGTAGAGCAGGGACACCGCCACCATGGGCAGGCGCAGATCGGCGGCGGCACGAATGGTATCGCCGGCAAGAACGCCAAGCCCGCCGCTGTAAGTCGGCATGGCGTTCTCCAGCGCAATCTCCATCGAAAAGTAAGCAACTAACCGCTTCGTGGAATCCACGTGATTTGCCATCTCACTCGCTTCTGCGTACTGCGCGGAGCAACCGCTACCATGCGCAAAAACTCACTTCTGTAAATTTTCTATTGTCAGGGATTAGCGACGTGCAAGCAAGCGCCACAAAAATTGCTTGTGCACAATGACCCTAATTCCGCGTTTCACCCGCGGGATGGGCGTGCGGAGTCGGGCGCGTGAGCAGATCGACGTACTCTTTATAGAATTTTTCCTTGTCGAGGTCCTGCTGGACCTCCACCAACTGCTCGCCCATACCGGGTTGCTGGCCGGGAGCCCAGGATAGAGTGTTGCCGTACGAAGCGCCAAGCAACATCGACAGGATAAGGGAGAAACTGAATTGTTTCGTGTACTTCACTAAAATGATTCCTTTCGCGGGGAAAAGAGAATAAATTCCGTCGGACACTTTAGTACATGATGGTCTTCGTGAGGTGGTGAGGCCACGTGGTGGTGTGATAGTGGGTCCAGAGGCGGGCGTCGACCTGGGGGATAATGACCCGCTTGTTGTTTGGAGAGGGGCCGTCAAGGAAGGCGCACGGAACGTGGGGATGAGCCCACCTCAGGTTGCGGCTGAACAAGACGGAGCGAACCCGTGCTGCATCCCTCCAAATATATGCGAAAGGGCGCGAGCGGCAAGCGCTTCTCCGATGGGCTAGAGGAAGCGTCGCCGCCGCTCTGGATTCTGCCGCTTCCCTAGAACTCGAAGCGCACGGACAACTGTGCCTCACGCGGATCACCCACGCCGTTGCGCAGGTACCCGTCAAAGTTGAACGGTCCGGGGGTCGTGAGCGTGTTGATGTTATTCTTGTTGTTAAAGGCGTTGAACATCTCGAGCTTGGGAGTGATTTTCATGCGTTCGCCGAGATGGAACGGCCTTGCCACGCCAAAGTTGAAGGCGAAATAGCCGTTGTCTTTGCGCAGGTGATTCCGACCGCAGTCGATTATCGTCCCACCGGGGCCAGCCAACAGGCGGTGCTGGGAATTGGTGAGGCTGCACGCCGGACCGGAGGGAGTCCCGGACCCAAGAGCGCTTGCAGGCTGGGCGGTATGCGCCTGCATTCGAACATCGGTCACAAATCCGGCAGGAAGCTCCGCGTGAGCGACCATGTTGAACTTATGCTTTTCGTCCCGATCGGAATAGGAATAGTCGCGATTGGGATTGAAGTAGTCGAGATAGCGGAAACTAAAGGGGTCACGCTCGTTGGAATCAGTGTCCAAGTCCTCGGAATAGACATAATTGGCATCCAATTGGACGCGCTGGCTGAAGCGCTTCCGGACACCGACCGTAGCACCGCGGTAAAGCGATTTAGCGGTACTGACTGTGTCCGTAATACCCAGTGTTGGAAACGGCTTGGCCCCAGTGTAAGAAGGACCAGCGGAATTGACGTCGCTGTTCGCGGAGAGGATCAAATTCGCCGATGAGCAGCAAACATTGGGGTCGACTACGCGAGTCAGGTGAACGCCCTTGGAGATAGTCAGGTCGATGTAAGCCGACCAGCTATTGAAGAGTTCCTGCTCGTATCCCACGTTGATCGTATAGATGCGCGGGTTGTGGTAATCCTTGGCAAAAACGGTAACGCCACCGCCGCTGGGGATTGTCCCCGGAGGCGACAATGTCAGCGTCAGCACACTTGGATAGGTTGGCTGCGAACCAAAAGCGGATCCCGAAGCCGCCGACTGCTGCTGTACACCGTTCGTGGTGATCGCTCCTACCTCGGTGAGCATGTTCTGTCGTGCGTAGAAAATGCCCCAACTGGCGCGCAGGGCAGACTTGCCGTTGCTGCGGATGTCCCAAGCGAAGCCAACACGAGGCTGGAATTCTTTGTTCTGGTCAGGGATCGTGCCGTCGGAGGGAAATCTGGGGTCGCTGAGGGCAAAACCATAAGCAGTCTTGGACGGCGAGATAACTGGATCCGGGAAATGTTGCGAATCCCAACGAAGGCCGTAGTTGAGCGTGAAATTTCTCCGTACTTTCCACGTGTCCTGGACAAATAAAGAGAAGTCTTCGTTGGCAATGCTCGATGCTCCGGACTGGTCGTTGGTTTCTCCGGTGGTGGCTGCGCCGTGTTGTAAATACAGAAGAAGCGGTCCGCCATCAAAGCTCGTTCCCGCAGGACAGGCTGTTGGCGGGGTTACATAGGTGATGGTTGAGAAGTTCGGGCTGGCGCATTCTTGAGCGTGTGGTCCAAAGCCGTTGCCTAGTGATGCAGACGAGGCATAGTGGAGGAATCCGACTGGGCTGTTGAAAATGTACTTGCCGGTGAAAAACCCTCGGAAGATTTGCGTGTTCCGGCTGTGGAGCCATTCACCGCCGAACTTCCAGGTGTGCTTGCCTACGATCAGAGAGAGATTGTCGCGGATGTCCGTGCGCCAAAAGATTTCATCGACAGTGGGTTCGAGAAAGAAGGGCTGGCCGAAGCGGAAGGTGGTGGCAAAGCCCATCGCGGTGTCCGGCACGCTGGAGGGAATGACGGTGTTACGCGGGCGGTTTTCCCGTGCGTAGGTGAAGTGGGCTTCGTTCAGCTTGGTGTTCGAAATGGTATTGAACCAGTTCGTGTTCACGGCGCTGATCTTCGACGGGCCTTCGATACCGTTGGCGGAAGTACCGTACGTAGGTACATCGAATGTCTGGTTCGAGTTGTTCGAATAGTCAAAGTTATACGAGCCGAAGATTTGGTTCTTGGCGTTAAGGTTGTAGTCCCCCCGGCCGAAGACCGAGCCGTTGCGAATGGAGTGGTCACTCGGAAGGCTCTCATCAGTGTTCTTAAAAGGGGACGGAAAAGTTGCCGTCTTGAAGAAATTTATCAGCACTAGGCGCTGACAGTCCGCGCTGGTCGAGATCGCTGCATCAGAAATGTTGCCCCCGGGACCGAACACCGGATTCGCTACGGAGCAGGCAGTTCCGATGGGGACGCCCAGATTCTTGCGCGTGAAGTTTTCGCGAATGCCCTCTCCGGCGGCGAAGAAGAAGAGCTTGTCTTTGACGAGCGGGCCGCCGAAGCTGCCTCCGAACTGGTTACGAAGAAAATCGTCAAAGGACTTCCCGTCGGAGGTCGCCGACGTCAAGGATTCTGTCCGGAAGTATTCGAAGACGCTTCCATGCAGGTCGTTGGTGCCAGACTTGGTAATGACGTTGACCACGCCGCCCGCGGTCCGGCCGTATTCGGCGTTAGCGCCGCTGGCGATCACCTGAAACTCTTTGACGGCTTCGAGAGTGATATCGATGGCGGCGCGCTGGCCGCCTTCCTGCTCACCGAAAAACCCGTTGTTGTAGTCGCCACCGTCGAGGCTGACGTTGTTGAAGATGCCGCGCTGGCCGTTGAAGTTAATTTCATCGCCGTCCGGACCCTGTGAAATGCTGACGCCGGGGGTCAGGGTGAGCAAATCTTCAAACTTGCGGCCCACAACCGGAGTGGCGGCGACGGCAAGCTCATTGAGCGTTGAGGAAGACTCTGTTTTGGTGACTTCCACGATCGGCACATCGGTGACGACAATCTGCTGAGCGACAGCTGAGACTTTGAGCGTCACGGGGATGGTGAGCACTTGGCCTACCGTCAGATTCAGATTCTGCTGCAGAACCGTGGCGAATCCCTTCTGGCTGATGGTGAGCGTGTAACGACCCGGCGCCAGATTCAGAAAAGTGAAATGTCCATCCGCATTGGTCGTCTCTGTCCGGACAAAGTTGGTATCGAGATTCTTCGCTTCGACGGTCGCACCGGGAACGCTTCCGCCTTTTTCATCCAGAACGTCACCTTGGACCGTCGCCGTCGTGATTTGCGCTTGGCCCCATCCGGGCGACGCAAACACCAGCGTGACAGCCGAGACAAAGAAGGCGCACAGTAGTCTTTTCATTTTCTCTCCCCAATTTCACTCCCCATTTTTCCCAAGCCAAGGCAGCCCTCAAAGGAATGAGGCGGCTCGCGAAAACAAATACCGGGAAACGAGTTTAGGCCGGGACGGTCCGAAAGCACAAGGGCAGTGCCTGTGGAAACTTCATCGCATTGGAATCAAGTTTTGGATGGATTCAATCGGATCTTGGCGCGATGTGCGAGCTGATACTAATACAAGGATGGCCGCGCCGAACCGCCCAGCAACGACGTGTTGACGTTCGCGATCGTGTGCGTGCCTTCGTTGCCGCCCCAAGCGAAGAGCAGGAACACCTGGGGAAAGCCTCCAGCACGCAGCGTGAGGCCGGACGCAAAACTGTGGATCCAGGGATTGGAGCCGAGGTCCCCAC
>WNFY01024203.1_pt1 | contig 11080 bp, 6 predicted proteins | sample 5400091 | NCBI WGS metagenome assembly WNFY01 (sample SAMN13153364, study PRJNA577476) | soil metagenome | isolation source: 60 cm soil or saprolite under grassland replicate 1 | place: USA:California | collected 2016-06-15
ATCCTGAAAGTCCATGATTCTCTGGCATCATAGCCTGTTACTGCTAGACGCGACAACACGCCGCGGCGTGTGCTGCCCACGTATACGACCTGGTCATCCGTTGCGCGAGTAGCCACAATGCACGGAAGTGCTTTTCGATCTGGGCTTGTGTAAGGTGCGCGTGATTTCAAACAATCCGGGAAAGTTGCGCGCGCTGGAAGAGGCCGGGCTCGAAATCGTGGAGCGGGTATCGATTGAGGTACCAGCTTCTGAGCGAGCCGCTAAGTATCTACAGACGAAGAAAGAAAAGCTGGGGCATTTGCTGGAGGTTTGAGTCCCGATACAATTCGGGAGAAATCTGATCATTATTTCTTCAGTTCGGCAAGGGCCTTCTTGATTTTATCGACGACCGCCCGCGTCTGGTCTGCGAACTGCCCCTTAGGCTCAAGCCGAAGGTACTCCTCGTACTCGATCAGCGCGTTCTTCAGTAGTCCTACCTGCATCAGTATATTTCCACCTAACAAGTGTGCGTCAGCGTACTCAGGCCTCAACTGAATTGTCCGTCCCACATGGTGGCCGGCCTTTACGAGGTTTCTCGATTCCAAATAGACACGTCCCAGGGTAAAGTGTCCTTGCCATGAGCTGTCATCGAGCTTGAGTGCTGCTTGCAGGGCCGTCTCGGCCTCTGTGTACTTCTTGTTGCGCCGATAAACCTCCCCAAGATAAACCAGCGCCTCAGGCGCATTGGGGTCAATTTCCAGCGCACGACGCAGGGCCCCTTCGGCCTCGTTCCATTGCCGCCCATCCATGTAGGTTGTTCCTAGAAGCAACTGAGCTTGATAGAAACCTGGATAGAGCTTGACCGCTTTCTCTAGATGGGGAATGGCCTTCTTCGTATTCTTTTCCTCTAATGCGGCTTGGCCTTTTTGATACTCCTTCTGCGCTTCGGCAGGCACTTTTGCGTCCAGCATTCCGGGAGCGACGGCGGGGCCGGCTGTTAACTTATCTGGCCGGAGTGTGAGAAAGACCTGTCCCCTGCGAATCAATTGTCTGTAGACCTCGACCTGCTGCGGCTCTGCGGTAAAGCCGGGCGCGTAGGCGGAGACGGTGTACTGACCTGGCTGCAAATTCGTAAATCGAAACCTGCCCATGCTGTCAGTCGTTCTCTGATCGACGAGACCGCCGCCGAATCTTTCGAGGCGGACGATGATATTTTTAAAGGATGTTCCTTCATCAGCGGAACGCAGTTGGCCGTCTATCTCAAGCGAAGAATCAGGAATCGAAGTGTCTTGCTGGGCAAAAGCTGGGCGAGAGATGAGAGCAAGTAGAACGACGATTAGGAGGCGGAAGGCTGAGCGAGACATCGTACTATCCTCCGTGGAACCGACGAGAAGATAAGCAGGTAGCTTTTTCGCTTCCAAAACAGGATTGAGATTATACCAATCCCTAAGTGGACTGGCATTCCCAGTCAAACCTGACGGTAAAGCTCACGAAAAAAGTTGGGAGGTGCGCTTAAGGCACCTCCCCGAGTGAACCACAGTTTTGCCCGAACTAGAAATTCAACTTCAGGGCAAACTGAATAATGCGCGGCCGGTTGGCCGTGGCGAGAATGGCTGTGGAACTTACTCCGCCGCCGATGTCAACAGTTCCGTAATTACCCAACGCGCCGCCCGCAGCCTGCGGGCTCTGGAACACCGGATGGTTCAAGATGTCGAAGAATTCCGCATGGAATTCCAGGCTAGTGGACTCAGTAATTTTGGTCGTCTTCACAAAGGACATGTCCCAGTTTGTCTGGAAGGGTCCTCGGAATACGTTTCGCCCCAGGTTCCCTACGGCGGCAAACCCCGTACTGCTCGCGTCGGAACACGAGACGATGACGTTCTGGTTATTGACGCATCGCCCGCCAACGATGAAAGCATTGAGGTTGACAAAGTTGTCAATGCGGCTGCTCGTGCTACCAGAGGTCAGGACCGAGCTTGCTGTTGCCCCTGGAGCAAGAGTCGCAAAGTTGGTGGTGTTGACGAAGTCAGTGTCCTGCAACGTAACGGCAGTGCTGTCGTAGATCATGAAAGGCGTACCCGATTGAGCGGTGTACACACCGTTGATTGCCCACCCATTTACAAACTTACCGAAGCCTTTGTCTTTGACACCCAACCACTTGCCCAAAGGCAGATCGTAGTTGTAGCTGATCACGAGGCGATGCTTTCGGTCAAAGTCCGACAGGCCGCGTTGCAGGCGCGTGCTTAATAGGTCGCCCCACCCGAACAAACCATTCAGCTCGTCAATAAACGACGACCCCGAGCTATTATCTATCGACTTGGCAAAGGTATAAGCTGCCTGAAGATAGAGACCCTTGGAGAATCGGTGAGTCAGCGAAGTCTGCATCGAATGGTAGATCGAGCTACTCGACTGTTCCTGAGCAAAGAGCCGGCTGTTGGCGAGACCAAGGAATTGAGCCGGAACTCGGGCGTTTATATTATTGGCCGTGCTTTGCGTGATCGAGATGCTGCCATCCGAGTTCTTTGTGACACCAGGCGTGCCCGCTGGAACGGTCACGCTCGAGGCGAGAGATGATGGGATGACACATGGTGTCGCGATGGTACAAATCTGGCCAGGATCGAGCGGCCTGCCAGTACCGAGTAAATCAACGCCACGAGTACCCACATAACCGATCTCAACAACCCAGTTCTTGAACACCTCACGCTGGCCGGTAAGATTCCACTGGTAAGCTTGCGGTGCGTGGAAATTGCGCACCGGGAAGAACCGGAAGCCTCCAAGCGGAGCACCGTTGGCGCTATCGAAGATGGGAGCACCAGTGGTGGCGTTGAAGGAAATTAGCCGTGGTACCACTATATCGGTTGACAGCGGGAAATCCGAAGCCGGGCGGATGCTCGGGAAGGGATTCGCCGTTGTTACGGTGAACGCTGAGGCGCTGAAATCCTCCGCAAAGGGAGATCCACCCGATGTCTGAAGTAGTGGCTGGTTCGAGACTCTTTGGTAATATATCCCGGCGCCGCCGCGCAAGACGGTCTTCTGATTACCAAATACGTCGTAGGCAAAACCGACCCGTGGGGCAAAGTTGTTTTTGTCGAAGCAACTGAGCAGAGTGCAATTAGTCACGCCTGGGGTGCCTACCTTTGGAGTATCTGCCGGGTGTATGAACTTGAGCGGCGGTGGTAAGCCATCTCCCAGACCAGCAAAGTTCGATAAGAAATTAAACTTCTCGTGCGCAGTGCTCAGGCCTTCCCATCGCAGCCCGAGGTTCAGCGTGAGCCGCTTGGAGAACTTCCAATCGTCCTGGACATAGGCCCCATAGTCAGCAGCTCGAAAGTAGAAAGTTGAGAAGCCTGACCTCCCTTGCGTAGCCGTTATGCGGCCCAGGAGGAAGTTTTGGAATCCAGCCAGCGCAGGAATCCCTGCGCCTCCAGCGCCAGCGCTTGTATTGCCGAAAGATACGCTGCCGCGGGCGGCAAAGTTATTGAATCGGTTAAGCTGGTAACGGCTCATCTCACCGCCGGCACGAATCTGGTGTTTGCCAAAGGTGTAGGATACATCATCACCCACGACATAGGTGTTGAATGTGCCGCCGCGGTTGTCATTCACCCCAGCCCCGATTGAAAACGCGCTTGAAACGATAAACTGATATGTAGCTGGAAACTCGCCCGAGTTGCCACGCGTCGCGCCTATGTCGGCTAAACTAATCGGCTCGACCGGTTCTTGGGAAAAAAAGAAACGGTTAAACCCCAATCGCACATCGTTAACCAGTTTGGGGGAGAGAGCGCTGGTCAAACCAATTTTCACAAACTTGTTGAAGCCAGGCAGCGACTTACCAAACGGCAAAGTGGAAGCATTTCCGAAAGGCTGAAAAGTGCTGTTATCCGATTGGAAGTAGCGGCCCGAGATTTTATTATTCTTGGTGAGCTGACCATCAATGCTAACCGTCAGCTGATTATCACTGAAAGTTCCTATACCTGTCCGGTTGATTTGAGCGCGGCGCACCGCCCCCGTCGAGGTAAGCCCAGGAGTGCCTGCAAGCGATGGAATACAGAAATCTCCGCCGAAGCCCGGGCATTTGTTGCCCGGCAAGGTCAGAAGCCTCAAGGCAACGGAATCGAGATGAGTGAACCCCGGAGGCAAACCGCTAGGGAAAAACGTGGCAATCAGGTTCGCCTCAGAGCGGTTGGCTGGCAGAATCGGGATATTGGTGGTGAAGTTCGTGCCTGAGGCCGCTCCTGACGCGGCACGCGTACCCTGGTAGTTAAAGAAGAAGAACCAACGATTCTTACCACTGATGTATGGACGGCCACCCTCACCAAAACGTGGTAAGTAAATCGGCCCGCCAATGGAGCCACCAAACTGGTTCTGACGAAGCACCGGACGCGCTGTCCCATTCCTGTTGTTGAAGAAGTCGTTGGCATTCAGCACGTTGTTGCGGAAGAACTCATACAAGTTGCCATGATACCCATTAGAACCTGAACGCAGTGCAACCTGGATGTTGCCGCCACCGTTACGACCCTGAGACGCATCGTAGAGCGAGGTTTGCGTCTTAAACTCCGCGACAGTATTCGGGTTGGGTAGGGGCACATTATCCAGTTGGGGCAAGTTGATGTCGTTCGCGTTAATGCCCTCGAGCTGATAGTTATTATTCACCGGCCGCTGTCCGTTGACGTTGATAGTCACGGCGCCTCGACCGCTCTGATGGGTATAGGTCGACTCTCTGTCGATTCGATTGTTTAAAGCGAAAGTATACGTCCGAATTAGCGCTTAGTGAGTGCTTGCCTGACCCGCTGAACAGCCTCTCTTGTCTGCTCAGAAAATTCGCCGTTCGGCTCAAGACGCAAGTACTCTTCAAATTCGACCAGGGCATTTTCAGCCTGGTGCGCCCGTAGCAGGAGCCAGAAGGTCCTTCTCCGCTTCCGAATACTTCTTTCGCCGAAGGTTTAGATCTCCCAGCGCGAAATGTGCGACGGCCATTTTGGGGTTAAGCACCAGCACCTGCCGTAAAGTGCTCTGAGCTTTCTCCCAGTCCGGTTTGTCCATGTACGCCGTACCGAGCAACAACATTGCTTCCAGGTATCCGGGATAGATCCGCACCGCGTTTTCCAGGTGCAGGATTCCTTCGGTGTTGTTAGCCAGCAAGAGTGCGTCACGCCCTTTTTCGAATTCGGCGCGTGCATCCTTGGGTATGCCTGCATTGATCACACCGGCTCGCTTCGATGGGGAAGAATCAGATGGCTTGGTGTCGGCGACCAACTGCAACTGCACGTAATCCGTAAGTTGCGTCCTGAGATCCACCTGTTGTTGTATTTCTCTGAAGCCTACTGTCCGCACAATGACTGTGTACAGATCAGGGGCCAAATTCGTGAATACGAACTTTCCGCTGCGATCCGTGGTCGTTTCACCGACGATGCCGCCGCCGAAACTCTCAAGTCTCACAAGAATAAATTCCGCTGGACGCCCGCCTTGTGCATAGCGGACCTGACCATTTACTTGCAGTGGAATTGAGGAAACCCTTGGACTTCTTTGGGCTTGAGCGGCAACTGAAAGAAAGAGAAGAGAAACAAGAGCGGTGGAGCGGAATAGCAAGCGCAAGATCTCAATTCTCCAATAATCAATTTTAAGCTTGTGACTGTTGCTGGCGGAGGAGGTAAATAATAACTTATCGAGACAAAAAATAATAGGGAGGGAACGGTCCCCTCCCTATCAAAAGATTCGTTTCCGAATCCAATTAGAATTCAAATCTGAGACCGAGTCTCATATTGAACGGGGGGTAGAAGACACGAGGCTTCAGGAAGTCCGGGTTTGGCGGATTCACACCCGCGACGAAGTCGAGTGCATTATTCTCGTCGGGTCGCCGTAGTTTCTGACTGTTGAATACGTTGAAGAAGTCGGCGATGAACTTCAGCTTGGTCTTTTCAGTGATGGCCCACGAGTAATCCGAGTGTAGATCAAAGCGAGCGTAGCTCGGCGTGCGACCTTGGCTGCCACGTCCACCAACCGGAACCTCGCCTGTATTCAAGTAAACCGGATGCGGATCGAGTTTATTGATTGGAAGCCCGGTTTCAAAGTGTACGTTGAGACCGAGGTTGAGTCCGTTCAGCGTATGGAAGCCGCGCTCTTTGCCGAAGCTGTAGCTGCCGAACACGTTAATGATATGCCGGCGATCGCTGTTCAGTGGTCCTACTGCGAACTGATCGCCCAGCAGGTTCAAGTTTCCCTCAGTAAAGTCAAACAATGAGCTGATGCCGGGATCGGTCTGGCCATTGTCGTTGCGCAGGTGACCTTCAAAGTTACCCCGCAGTTTGGCAATGCGCCAGTTGAAGAAGCCCTGCCAACCATTTGAGAACCGGCGATTAAGTTCGATCTCGAGCGCCTTGTAATTGCGCACGGCGTTCGGGAAACCATCTGGCTTTCCGTCTGGACTGACTATTGTATCGCCAGCGCCGGGATCGACTCCTGGTATCCCAGGAACGATTCCGGTCTGAGCAAAACAGACACCTGGACCGCTGCCCGTCCAATAGAGGTAATTGGGTTGAGCAAGCCCGCTAAACAAGGTCGAGGCGCAACCGGACGGTGTGTTCGTAATGAACCCTGCCCCGTTCAACGTCGGCGTGAATTGGAAGGGCACGAGATTGGTGAAGGCGTCCAATCTCTTGCTGACGTTGACGATGGAATACACCTGATTAATGAAGTAGGTATCGCAATTGGGCCAGTCGCACGACAGCGCGGCCTCGGGCGAAAGGATGGCCGCATCTTCAATAATGCGCTTAGAGCGGCGATTTATATATCGTACCGAGAGTGTGAAGTTCTTCGGCAATTGCTGCTCAAAACCGACCGTGTGTTCATCGGTGAAACCCAACTTGGTTCCTGGCGCGAACGCATTTGACGGATCTTGCGCTGAAACAGTGCCAGGTGCTATCTGATGCGCAGCGTCGATAATCGGGTTAACCGTACCGAACTGGTTGATGACAGCAACTTTTTGCCTGGCTGCATTAACCGTGAAGTCGGGGGTAAACAAACCGCCCGTCCAGTCCTTTTCCGATGAAAGCGACCGTTCGGCCAAATCCAGCGGTAAATACTCGAAGAACCTGCCGTAGTTATAGAACGCCTTTGTCTTTCCGCGACCGAGGGGATCAACCGTCACGCCCAGACGCGGGGCAAACTGATCCGTAAGCGTATAATGCACACGGTTGCCGCTCGAACCAGGGCTGCCTGTTAGCTTTTCCTGCTCCCATCGCATACCGAAGAGGCCGGTGATGTACTTGTTGAAGCGCCACGTGTCCTGAGCATAGACAGCGTGGTAGTTCGACAAAGTCGTAAAGCTCGGTGTGCCAAACTCCGCACGAATAACCTGAAGTCGGATCGGCACCAGCGTTGTGGTGCCATTTGCCAGCGCCACGGGGAAAAGGGCAGTGGTGCCCGTGCTGCTCGGTCGATAACGTATGCGGAATTGAACGTTGGTAGTTTCCCCTGAGGCAGTACCATTTCCGGGTGGAATTGTCCACTTTGGTCCGCTGCGCTCACGCATTCCATCGTAGGTACCACGCTGGAATGAGTAACCAATACTGGCCGTATGTTGGCCCCACATCGAATGCGTCTTGGACAAGTTAAAGTCTGCGCGCTTAGTCTGGCTGACAGTGGGTTCGAAGAAGCCCAAGCCGATGGCAGTAAAGTTGCCTCGGGCCGGAAGCTGACCTGTGAAGGCTTGAACATTAAGCTGATCGGAGCCACGCCGGTCGGCAAGCTGGTTGAAGTTGTCAAAGCCGGTCTCATTGAAGTGCGACCTGCCCAAACCCAACGAAGCATTGAACGTCAGAGTTGGTGACCAGTTGCCGTTGTACCTGAGTGCGATGTTTCGGGTTCCAAAGTCCAGGACACTGTCAGACGTTGTGTTGTCGATGATCAGGCTCCTGAACGAAGACTTATTCGTCTTTGAAGGATCGCCGAAGATCGAGAAGGCTAGCTGGTGATTCGGACTAATCTGCCAGTCAACCTTACCCGCATAGTTATATGTGCGTGTGCGGTTCGCGAATGCGAGACCTCGGATAAGCCTCAAACCAGAGTCAGTAGTGCTGAGCGAGTTTGCTTCCGCCCCGCGCACAATGTCTCGTTTCACGCTCGGGTTGAACGACCCAAAGAAGAACAGCTTGTCGCGCGCTCCCGGCACATAACCTGCTACGTCGGCGCCAACGTCGTATCCTTCCTGATGTAGAAGCTTGCCACCTGGGTTCCTACGTGGGGCATCGTCTGGCTGCTTTCTCGTCGCCTCAAACGACTTTGGACTCGCAAACCCGTATAGGGCGCCGTGATAGTCGCGACTTCCTGACTGAGTAATGATGTTGACGATGCCGCCTTGAGACTGGCCGTACTGCGGCTCGAATCCTGCAGTCTTAACCTGAACTTCTTTAACGAACGAGGTGTTGATGCCGGTACCGAGCGCGCCATACGAACGCGAGAATGTGCCAATGCCACCGAAAGCCGAGTCCGTGATGTTCACACCATCGGCTACGTACAAATTATCCAGCGCCGAGCCCCCCGAAATGGACGGGTTATCGCGCCCGCCTCCGAGGCCATCCGTTGTGCCAGGCGCAAGATAAAACAGACTTGAAACAGCGCGCTGGATGGGAACATTGTTGAAGAGTTGATCGTTCAAGTTCGAACTCGTTTCAGTAACAGCCTGGTTGATGACCTGCGCTGCAGTCACGTTCACTACCGCTGTTATCTCGCCGGCCTCAAGCTTGATCGCTAATGTCGACTGTTTGCCGACATTGACTACCACGTCGGCTACTGAGGACGTCTTGAAACCGGTATTCGAGACCTTAACGCTGTAAGAGCCCGGAATCAGATTCTCCATCGTGAACCCACCATTACTGTCAGTAGTGGTAGTGCGCGGTACTTCTGGTCCCGTCACGGTTACAGTGGCTCCGGGGACGGCCGCACCGTTTTGGTCGGTGACAGTACCACCGATTGATCCCGTCGTGGCTGTCTGAGCAAGCGCATTGGTCGCGAAAATCGCCAAGCTCAGGGCCAGAGCAAACATGAAAACTTTTCTCATCTTCTCGTTTCCTTTCTTAAAAGCGCCCGTTACCCACGTGCGCTATTTTCTGAATTCCTTTTAATAGCCAATAATGCCAACTCAAAATCACATCGTGACATTGTTGGCCTTATCATTATTCCGATTTAATTGGCGCATCTGGCTTATCAACAGGAACCGATGAACCCTAAAAAAGCGCATCTGGCTTATCAACAGGAACCGATGAACCCTAAAAAAAGGACCCTTATCGCCAGATTCCAATCCGGCGTTGATGAGGCAATGACGATGCCATTAGCAGAAGTCGCTGTGGCTATTGGAAAAGCGTTGGTTTCAGCGCATTTTCAGAGAATTTGGAATCCGAAAATTCGGTTTTCTCCGAAATTCCGTAAATCTTCTCGCGGACACTTTCGTGACACAGCCACTGGGGAGCCTGTGTAGATAGCGTGGTTAACCACTACGAGTCATCTCGCCAAAGAATAAGCAGTCAACTGCTTGGCGAGCAGGCTTTGAACAATGTCGATAGCCTTCTGATAGAATATGAATCCTCTTCGGTAGTTCCGTCTGATGCGGCGCAGTTCTTGCGAGTGTTTTGATCTAACATCATTATCAATTCCGAATTTGTATTCGGCCGAACGGGAGTAAGCGTCATGAAGTGGCTAACCATCTTATCGCAGATAGGGTTTGTAATTTTATTTGTGTGCTTCGCAGTTCCTTCCGTTAGGTCAGCTGAAGAGAACCGTCATTCGAATGTACTAATAAACAGAATCGAAGGCATCGTTTGGGATCCATACCGTCGTCCAGTGTCGGACATTTACGTTGAGCTACAGAATGAGAACTACTCAACCATCAGCAAGATGCGGACAGATCCCACAGGTCGCTTCTCATTTACCGGGGTACCGGGCGGACACTATAACATCAAAGTTTTAACTACTGGCACTAATTATCTGGAGCATACGGAAGGTATTGACCTGGTTAACGTAGTCCGAGGAGGAAGCGACGCAGTCTATCGGGACATCTATCTGGAAATTGACAAGCGCAAGGTCAACAGCGGCGTTGCCGGCATCACCGACGTCGTGTTCGTCCAGGAGGTGCCTGAGGAGGCTAGAAAACTTTATAAGAAGGGTCTCAAAGATATCAACGACGGCGACAAAGGCTTTAACGAAATAGAACAGGCTCTAAAGGTCTTTCCTGAATACTATGATGCCCTTAACACGCTTGGATGTGAATACGTTGCCCGAAAGGAATATCAAAAATCACTTGCGTATCTGATCAGATCGATTGATGTTAATCAAAGGAGTTTTTCCAGCTTCTACGCCCTGGCTTATGCTTGTTATGAATTAAATCACAGGCCCGAAGCTCTGGAAGCCGCCCGGGCAGCGACCATTCTTCAACCTAACTCGGTAAACGCTCAATTATTATATGGCACCTTATTGCGCCTGGACGGCAGTTACGAAAAGGCTGAGAAGGCATTGTTAGAGGCTAAGAAATTAAGCAAGGACAGGTCGGTTCCGGAAATTCACTGGCAGTTGGCTTTGCTTTATAACAAGCTTGGCCGCAACAAAGAGGCGGCGGATGAGTTAGAAGTGTATCTCAAGCTTCAACCGGATGCGCCTAACAAAAAAGAGATTCAAGATTTGGCCGATAAACTCCGAAAGCAATCCAAATAGCGTCAGAGCATAGATCCTGCGCCGCGCGATTCTCGGCTGCGCCACCAACAAACTCATTCGACGATTTCAAAATCGATCGACTGCGTTGCGACTTGCGCATTTCCCTTCGCCAATAAATCTTTAACAATCACCTGCAAGACGTAATCGCCGAGCTGGATTGCGTTGCCGAGCGTGAACACTCCTTCGGCGAGAAGGCGTTGCGGGTCTGTTTCTTCTACGAGCTTCACGTCCTTTTCTTTTGAGACGAAGAGCTCCTTTCCATCATGGAAAATTTTGAATTGCATAATGAGTTTCGAAGCGTTCGTCGCCTTGTCCAGTTTTGCATTGTAGATACCATAGCCGAATCGCACATTCGTTCCCGCTCGAAAGCTACGCGCAGCAATATCCCGCTGCTCGTCAG
>WNFY01007896.1_pt1 | contig 11078 bp, 12 predicted proteins | sample 5400091 | NCBI WGS metagenome assembly WNFY01 (sample SAMN13153364, study PRJNA577476) | soil metagenome | isolation source: 60 cm soil or saprolite under grassland replicate 1 | place: USA:California | collected 2016-06-15
CGCCGGCGACCATGCCCCGCTGGCAGGTCCTCGCCTCCCATTTCACCCACTACGCGCTCTACGCCTGCATCGTGATCCAGCCGGTCACCGGCTTCCTGGGATCGCTGTGCAGCCCGTACCCGATCAAGTATTTCGGCTACACGCTTCCCTTCGGATCGTGGGACGTCCCCGCGGCCAAGGAGTTTCTCAGCATCGTGCACCTGGCGAACGCGTCGACCCTGACGGTGCTGATCCTGGTCCACCTCGGAGCGGTGCTGCACCATTTGCTCGTCGCGCGCGACGGGGTGTTTCAAAGAATGTGGTTCGCCGCGCGGGATTGAGCGAGCTCGCGTTAACTTTCAGCTCATGAATATCCGCGCTCAGAGCGCAGGCGTGCAACAGTCTGTTGGCTTCTTCGCGTGTCATTTGTGCACCTGCATCCCGGAAACGTTGGAGGTGGCCCGCAGCGATTCGGCAAGCAGCCGCCGGGCGCGCGCGAGACGCGACATCACCGTTCCGATCGGCACGTCGGCGATGCGCGCTATGTCCTTGTACGACAGGTCTTCCAGCTCGCGCAGGATCAGCACCTCGCGGAACTGGGCGGGCAGTGTGGCGATCGCGGCGTTGAGCATCCTCCGATCGCAGTTGCGCGCCGCCTGAACCTCGGGGCCGTCATCGTCGGCGGGAGGGAGCTCGGCAACGCCGTCGTCGAAACCTACCGTATCCGTGGGCCGGTTAGCCTGAAGCCAGGTGAAGCAGGAGTTGCGCACGATGGCGAGAAGCCACGGTCTTGGCTCGCCGCGCAGGCCGTCGAAGAAGCGATACGCCCGCAACACCGCCTCCTGCGCGACGTCCTGCGCGTCGTGATCGTTGCGCGTCAGCCAGCGCGCGAGGTTATAGGCTGCGTCGAGATGGGGAAGCACGACCTGTTCAAAATCACCATGGCGGCCCTGATTTTTCATTGGCGGCTCCGTAACGAACGCTGATCGCGTCACGCCCCAGTGTGATCAAGTGCGGAAGCGCGGCAATGGACCGGCAATCCTTTCTTGCTGGAACGTGGGTACCCCCACAAACCCAACAGAATCAACGGCCTTTAGGAATGCATCCTCCGCCTTGCGCAACGGCGCAGAGCCGCTTCACCGGACACGCTGGTCGCGCGGCAAGCCTTAGCCTAGGATTATCCGAACCACGCAGATGTGGCGGATCAGTGGAAGCAATAGGCCTTGAGGTTCTGGCCAACTCGTGTCTGCTATGCAACAAGACAATGACCCACCCGGGCGGTTGCGGTTTGGTGTCTTCGAGGTCGATCTTCGAGCCGGAGAACTGACAAAGCGTGGCCTGCGCGTCAGGTTGCAAGAACAGCCGTTTCAAGTTCTCGCGATGCTCCTGGAAAAACCCAGAGAGCTGGTAACCCGGGAGGAGTTGTGCGAGAAACTCTGGAGCCAGACGGTCGTCGACTTCGATCACGGCCTGAATAAAGCCATCAACAAGATCCGTGAAGCGCTGGGCGACTCGGCCGAGAATCCGCGCTTCGTTGAGACCGTCGCCCGTCGCGGCTACCGTTTCCTCGCCGACGTCACTCCAATCGACACGGCCGCTGACAGGCGGCCAGACCCCGAAACCGGGGAACTCGTTCCGCCTACAGATTCCCATCGTGTCGAAATCGCCGACGCGGGCATGCCACCGACGCGGCCGCACCGGACTCGTGCCTGGACAGGATTCGGCTTCGGTTTGGCCTTGGTGCTCGCGGCCTCGCTGTCCTGGATTCTCTACTCCCGGAGCCATTCCTCACCCAAGGTTCGTTCCCTGGCCGTGTTGCCATTGGAGAGTCTATCGGGCGATGCGTCGCAGGATTATTTCGCCGATGGGATGACTGACGCGTTGATCACGGACTTGTCGCAAATCAGCGCGTTGCGGGTGATCTCCCGTACCTCGGTGATGACGTATAAACGCGTTCGCAGGCCCCTGCTGCGTTCCGGCGAACGCGTACGGATCACGGCCCAGTTGATCCAGGTGCCTGATGAAAAGCACCTCTGGGCGCAGAGCTATGAAGGAGATCTGGAGGACACGCTCGCGCTGCAGAACAACGTGGCCCGCGCGATCGCCGAACAGATCCGGGTCACTCTGAATCGACGGGAAGAGGCTGCGCTGGAAAATTCGAAGAAAGTGAACCCGGAAGCATATGATGCCTACCTCAAGGGACGCTACTTCTGGAACAAGCGAACCGGAGAAGGTCTAAAGAAAGCCGTCGATTATTTCGACCGTGCGATCGCTGCCGATCCGGCCTTCGCTAGGGCATATAGCGGCCTGGCCGATTCCTACGCGCTGATGGGAGACTGGGAATACGGGATCCTGCCGCCACGGGATGCTTTTCCCAGAGCCAAGGCGGCCGCGAGCAAGGCGCTTGCCCTGGACGATAACCTGAGCGAGGCCCACACCTCGCTGGCCTTCATCCTGGACCTCTACGAGTGGGGCTGGGCATCCGCCGAGAAGGAATACGAGCGCGCGCTCGCGCTCAATCCCGGCTATGCGACGGCTCATCACTGGTACGCCTGGCACCAGATGGTATTGGGACGAAATGGAGAGGGCATCGCCGAATTGACAAAAGCGGAGAGCCTCGATCCCCTCTCCCTCATCATCAGCGCCGACCTTGCGGATGCATTGTGCATCGCCCGCCGTTATGACGAATCCGTGCAGCAAAGTCAGAAGACCATCGCAATGGATCCGTACTTCGCCGTCGCCCACTATCAACTGGGTCAGGCCCTGGCGCAGAAGCACAAGCACGACGAAGCCATCGCGGAATTCCGGAGAGCCATCGAGCTTTCCGGCGGGAATACGACATTCGAATCCAATCTCGCCAATGCCTATGCCGTCTCAGGACGGAAGGAAGAAGCAATGAAGATAGTCAAGGACCTGGAAAGGCAGCACAGTCAAAACTCTTCGACCGGGTCGAATATTGCCTTGATCTATGTCGGACTCGGCGACAACGCCCGGGCGATGATCTGGCTGAACAAAGCCTATCAAGCGCGATTCAATCCTTCCATCCTCCTGCGACCGGTCTTCGATCCGCTCCGGTCCGACCCGCGGTTTCAGGATCTCCTGCGCCGTATCGGCATCCCAAGCGGCGATCCGGTTACGAAACCGACAGCCCAGGCGGGAAAATGAGACTGAATCACGTCACCTTGATTGTCACGAATTTCGAGCGCTCTACCGCCTTCTACGGTGCGCTCGGGCTCGTGCCGATCGTCCACGAGCCGCCGAGATACGCTCGCTTCCGCTGTCCCGACAGCGACGAGACCCTGTCGGTGGAGGTGACTGGAGAGCTCCCGGCAGCTGCACGCGCGCAGCTGTTCTTCGAATGCCTCGACCTCGATCGCACGGTCGCTCTGCTCAAGGACAAGGGCTTCGTATTCGAACAAGATCCGACCGATATGTCCTATCTATGGCGTGAAGCACGGCTGAAGGATCCGGACGGCCACGACATTCGGCTGTATTTTGCCGCTGACAACAGACTCAATCCACCCTGGAAGGTCAAATCGGTACGATGAGCCGTCCTGCGATGCGATCGACCGGACCGGAAAATCAAACGTCCGGGTCCCAGAGGCGCTTGCGAAAGTAGTCTCGCCAAGCCGCGGGAAGCGCGGGCAACTCGCTCACCCGGCGCAAGAGGTCTTGGTTCGTTGCATCCGCAATGTACAGGTTCACGACATCGTCCACCGTAACGCCGTGTTCATCCCGGGCAAGCAATTTTATTGAGTCACCAGCAGCGACTTCTCCTTCTCGCAGGACAGCAAGGTAGAAGCCAGTCCGACCGCTGCGCAGGAATCGCTTCACCATGTCAGGACGGCCGAAGCGAATGGCGAGCTTGTAGCATGGCATGCGAGGTTGCGTGACGACAAACTCGGCAGAGCCAACCTGAAGACGGTCACCGATGTGTACGGCTTCTTCAAGCACGCCCTCGGTCGTGAAGTTCTCGCCGAACATTCCCCGGGGCAGGTCTACGCCCGGAAGCTCCCCGCGCCAAAATGGGTAGTGCTCCGATGGGTAGACATAAACGGCCTTGTCAACTCCGCCGTGGACAGACAGATCCGACTGCTCATCGTTTTCTAAGTTGAGCGCCGCAACTCGAACACGGCCCGGGACCGGCGCCTTGAAGATGGACGTGCGGACAAGCTTCCCACGCCATTCGATTTCGCGTGGAAGCCCCACGTTGACTGACAACAGCTTCATTGGTGAATATCCGCGCTCAGGGCGCGGCGCTGTACTCGGCGATAAGCTGGGCAAGGTCGTTCAGCTCGTCGCGGCTGAGATCGGACACGAGCCAGTAACCCATTCCGTTCTTCGCGAAGTGCTCGATGTTGAAGCCGTCGCGCGTCAACGTCCGCTCCGACTTCTGCGCCTCGACGGGCCACACGAACACGTCGATCAGGTGCTGGCGCCGCTTGTAAATGAGCACGGCGACGGGTTGCCCGCCGATGTAATCGAGCCGTCCGCCGGCGAGCTCGAACCCGGACCCGGCAAGATCCGCGACCGGCGGCGAGAAGGCGAGCCGGGCGCTGAGCCACGGCTTGACCGTGTGCTGGTCGGAGGACGCGATGTCGTAAAACCGGCTGGAGAGCGTCGCGCGCACGTGGCTCGCGAGCACGTCCTGCGTGATGCGCTCGTCTTCGCTCGGGCGCATGACTCCCAGCGCGACGACCCAGGTGACCAGCGCAACCGCGGCGAACGAGGCCGCCGGTCGCAGCCAATCCGCGACCGCGGCGAACGAGCCGGCGGGTTTCAGCCACCCCCAGCGTGTCGGCCGGGCGGAAGTGTCCTTCCGCCCGGCCGGGAGTGCGGCGCGCACGCGCGCCTCCAGCCAGGCCGGCGCGGCGTGGTAGTCGGCCTTGTCACGGACGGCCGCGGACATCTCGCGCAGCCGCCCGCAGGCGGCGCGCAGGGACGGGTTTTCGGCCAGGTGCGCTTCGAGCTCGAGCGTCTTTGCCGGGTCGAGCTCGCCGTCGATGTAGGCGTTCAGCAGTCTGTTCGCTTCCTCGTTCGTCATTTGGGCACCTGCGTTGCGGAGATACTGGATGCGGCCCGCACCGACTCGGCGAGCAGCCGCCGCGCGCGGGCGAGCCGCGACATCACCGTTCCGATCGGCACGTCCACGATGCGCGCGATGCTCTTGTACGACAGATCCTCCAGCTCGCGCAGGATCAGCACCTCGCGGAACTGCGCGGGGAGACCGGCGATGGCGTCGTTGAGCATTCTCCTGTCGAAGTTGCGCGCCGCCTGGACCTCCGGGCCGTCCTCGTCGGAGGGAAGGAGCTCGACGGCACCGTCTTCGAAACCCACCGTTTCGGCGGGCCGGTTGGCCGCCAGCCAGGTGAGGCAGGAGTTGCGCACGATGGCGAGAAGCCATGGCTTGGCCTCGCCGCGCAAGCCGTCGAAGAAGCGGTAGGCGCGCAACACCGCCTCCTGCGCTACGTCCTGCGCATCCTGATCGTTGCGCGTCAGCCAGCGTGCGAGGTTGTAGGCCGCGTCGAAGTGCGGCAGCACCGATTGCTCGAATCGTCGCTTGCGCTCGCTCAAGGTCTCGTGCGGCGGTGCGGAGTCAGTGTCGTGCAGCGATACGGGATTGGCTTCGTGCAGCAGTGCGGAATCGGCAGCGAGCGTCATGATATCCCGTGTCAGGCTGCGACGTGAATCTGCCCGGACATTCCCTCGTGGCCGTCGCCGCAGAAGATATCGCACAAAAACACGAAGGTGCCGGTCTTGTCCGGCACCAGGCGCACGCGCGCCACCTGGCCCGGGATGATGTCGGCGCGCACGTTGAAGTCCGGCGCGTTGAATCCCATGACGACGTCGGCGGTGACGAACTCGAGCACCACCGGCACGCCTTTCTTGAGCCGGATTTCGCGCGGCAGGAACGCCCACTTGCGCGCGGTGACGCGGATGACCCTCTCCTTCGGCTGGGCGGAGACCACTGCACCGAACGCGACACCGGCGGCGGCGATCCCTGCGGCGAGCACGCGGCGGCGCTGCGAGTTCATCGCTCAGGCCTTCTTAACCGGATACTCGGTGATCTCGTACGCGGCTTTCTGCACCTGCGCGTCGACGCCGCGGAAACCGAGGCCCCGGTACGGATTCGCGGGATCCCAGCGGATCGGCTCGCGCTTGGGCTGCGATCCGGGCGCGGGCAGCGGGAAGATCAGCGACTTGGCCGAGTGATGCGCGATGTGGCCGGTCATCTGGTGATGCTCCTGGTGGATGTGGCCGTGGAACACGGTGACGTTCTTGTGAGGCATCAGGAGCTCGATCGCCTGCGCGCCGTCCCGCGTCGCCCAGTCCCACTGCGGGTAGAGATCGAAGAGCGGCCGATGGGCGAAAGCGACGATGCGCGCGTCTCCCGCCTGTTTCGCCAGGTCGGACTTCAGCCACGCGAGCTGCTGCTCCCCGATGCGCGCCGCCGGATCGGAAACGTTGTCGATCGCGATGAAATGCACACCCTTGTGGTCGAAGCTGTAGTAGCTCGCGCCGAAAAACTCCTTCCACGCTTGCCCGTTGTCGAGCGCGGCGTCGTGTTCGCCCGGCATGAAGCGCACGTTCTTGTTCTTGAGGCCCTTGACGATGTCGCGGAACTCGGCCAGGCGCCGCCGTCTCTCCTTGGGATCGTCCGTGGTGTGCGTGAGGTCGCCGGTGAAGACGATGAAGTCCGGCTCGAACTCGAGGCTGTTCACCGCGGCGACCGCCTTCGGCAGCGTGCCGCCCGCGTCCGGGTTCACGGCCGGCCCGTTGAAGCCCCAGTGCGTGTCGGAAAGCTGGACGAAGTAGAAGTCGTCTTGCGCCGCGCCGGCGAACTTGGCGCCGCCCGCGAGGCCCGAGGCGAACACTGCGCCGCCCAGCCCGGCCAGCTTCAGAAATTCCCTGCGATCAATGGATTGCCGCATTTCGGTCTCCTGTAGAGGAAGTAGGAAGCCGGCTCGACGCCGACCACAATCTGCAAGACCTGGGCGGCGACCGTTTTATTCCCGGATTCGCGCAATTTCTGCGGAAGAGCGGCTTCATGTGATTCTCCATTTCGATGGTTGGGATCGGTGTCTGATCGGCGCGGCCGAGACGAGCCGCGCCGAAAGTACAACCTGCAAGACTTGGACGGCTGCCGCTTTATTCCAGAATTCGAGCAATTACGCGTCGCGGCAGGACCGGTGCGGAGCTTGGCGAGTTCAGGACCCAAAAAAAAGGCGCCGGATACGGCGCCTTTGTGGAGACAAGGGTCGACCTCGGTGGCTTAGCCGGCAAAGTCTCTTTGAGTCGGCGAGACATAGACCCTCACGCCGTGGTCGACGAAGCCCGCGGGGGCAATCTGCATCAGATCGAACGCGCCAGGCTGAGCCACGCCGTCGAAGTACCAGGTGAACTCGCGGCCGTTCGAAACGAATCGAACGACTTCATAATGATTCACGTTGACCCACTTGGTGTCGGCGGTGACGGTGATCGTGCGCTCGGCGGCGGCAGTGTAGATCGCGCGCTCGGAGGAGGGCGCCACCGCCGGCTCGCCGAGAAGGTCGGAGGGTTTCAACGCAGCCCCGGCGGACAGGCTCGCGGCGGAAAGGGTCAATACAGCAATACTGCGGAAGAGCGGCTTCATGTGATTCTCCATTTCAATGGTTGGGATGGGTGTCCGATCGGCGCGCCTGAGATGAATCGCGCCGAAAGTACAATCTGCAAGACCCGGTGCGGCACAGGTCTATTCCCGATTCTGGTGAAAAATGGAAGCGCGGGACCCCGTCAGAACAAGAACTGAGCCGCAAGCTGGACGCGGCGCAGCGTTCCGAAGTCCCCGTCGACCACCGTGCGCCTCTCGCCGATCAGCTCCATGCCGAGGTTGACTCTAGGCACCGGGCTGAACATCAAATTGACGTGCGCCGAGCGGGCCGACTTGTTGAAGCCGTTGAACGTCCCTCCGCCGGGAGTATCAGTGCCGGAAGCCGAAAGTATCAAGGATGAACGGAGTGTAGGCGACCAAAAGTGTCGATAGGCGACGTATGCGCTCTTGGCCCTGGCAAGCCGGACCTTTCCCGTCGCGTCGACGTATCCGTCCGGGAAGAAGCCGGACAGCTGGTAGCGTCCGATTGCATTGCCGACATTGACGTTGGCCCGGAGGTCATCGCTGCCGAATGGAACGACCTCGGTGAGAGAGACCGCTTCGCCCCATTTCGCATCGTCTGCCGTCGCCGAATCGATGCGGATATTGCGTGCCATGAGGGCGGCATTGAACGTCCCGATCGCGTTCTTCCACTTCAGGCGTCCGATGATATCGGGATAGTGATCGCGATCGGAGCGGAAAGTGGTCGCGGATCCCGCGGTAAGCGGAGATCCCGAAACGGCGAAGAGAGACTCGGGATTCTCCATCGAGACAGACCATTCACCACTTGCAAAGGATTGCGTCCAACGCGCCTGGGCCTGGCGTATGAAGATCTCTCCGACCGGGCCGCCGAACTCCACCGTTTCCGCATAGGCGTTCTCGTCGAAAAGATTCGTCCAGTACTGGCCCGCGAGGAAATTCCCCAGCGCGCCGTAGGCATGGCGAATGCGGAACCCGCTCGAATTGGTCACCGACTCGTTGCCGTCCGCGCCGAAGAAATCACCCTCGATGAACGTGGTCATGGTTCCGTAGGCCGTGGGCGTGCTCGTCGTGAGGTTGAGCCGCGTCTGCCGGGCGTGAAGGCTCAGCTCCCCAGTCTTGTTGCTCGCCGGTGTTCCAGTGGGTCCCACGGGAATCGCGGTGTCGACCGTCTGCTGGTTCGCCACAGCGTCGACGCCTTGAGTAATGTCGCTATATACCGCGTCGAACTTGACATATCCGCCAAGCTTGATCGAAGTGCTCGAGCCGGGAAGCCTGAACGAGCCCGGGGTGGAGCCGGCGGTGAGCGCACTATCCGGCGCAGTTTTTCGCTGCGTATTTTCGAGCTCGTTCACTTTTCTTTGTAGCGCCTCAGTTTGTTCCCTGAGGTCCGACAGCGCGTCGGCGCGCGCAACGGCGCCTACGCCTGTGAGCGACACCGCGAGCGTCAATGCGCTCCACGCATGATGCTTCAAGACCAGCGGCTTGCCGGATGTGGCCATTTTCGGAACTCCTCTTTTTGTGGAAAATGCCCACTCAAGACCGCGTGCTCGATCCGTTTATTCCCAAACAGCCCCCGTCTTTAGGACGAATCATTACCTCGGGATAAATCATTGAGGACATCGGTAATGCGGGTAGGACCGAGAAGTTTCCAGCTGGAGGCGGAGGCCGCAGCCGCGGACGCCCGGCTGCCGGGAGAAACGCAGCCTCGCGCACGAGGAATAAACCTGCACCGGGCCCGGTCTTGCATTGTGCTTACGGTGCGACTCAGAAGCGCCGAACGCTATTTTTCCAACTATCGAAATGGAGATTCACATGAAACGGCTCATTCCGACCCTTGCCATGCTGACGCTTTCCGCAGCCAGCCTGACCACCACCGCCAAAATGACCGAGGCGGATATGCTCGGCAACGCCGCGCAACCGTCGGCCGCGCAGCGCACCATCGTCATCGACAACAAAACGAAGTGGATAACCGTGGAGCATGACGAGGTCGTCAGGTTCCTGTCGAACGACCAGGAATTCGCCTGGACCTTCAAAGGCATGTCTTCCTCGTTCGACCTGAACAAGATTGCGCCCGCCGGCGCTCTCGATCGGGCCCTGACGGTCTACGTCTGGCCCAATGCACGGGATCGCGCGGACAACTAAATATCCATTCTGGAATAAACCCGCGCGGGGCCCGGTATTGCAGATCGCCCCGGCGGGTTTCCTCGACCGCGGCGTGAGTGGTTGTCGGCGAACGGCCGGCCACGGAGAAAAATCCTGGAAGCGTTTCTCATTTCGACCGGAATCGTCGCCCTCGCCGAGATGGGCGACAAGACGCAGCTGCTCGCGCTCATGCTCGCCGCGCGCTACGGGCGGTCGCTGCCGATCGTTCTCGGCATTTTTTTCGCGACGCTCGCCAACCACGCGCTTGCGGCGTGGCTGGGCGCGTGGATCACGCAAATGGCCGGCCGCGACGCGATGCGCTGGATCCTCGGCGCGTCCTTCCTCGCAATGGCGGTGTGGACGCTCGTGCCCGACCGGCTGGAGAATGAGGAAGCGGGAAGGGTTCGCCTCGGCGTCTTCGGCGCGACGCTGGTCGCGTTTTTCCTGGTGGAAATGGGCGACAAGACGCAGGTCGCGACCGTCGCGCTCGCCGCACGCTACGCCTCGATTGTTGCGGTGGTCGCCGGCACTACGCTCGGCATGATGCTCGCCAATGTTCCGGCGGTCGTGTTGGGAGAGCGGCTCCTGCGGCGCGTGCCGGTGAAAGCGGTGCACCGGATCGCCGCGGCGACCTTCGCGCTGTTGGGCGCGCTTGCGCTCGTCGATCCGCAATTCCGATGAATTTTTGGAGATGCCCGCCCGGCGCGGGATTCCGAGCAGTTTGTGTACGTTTTACTGGCGTCAAGGCGCCTGCGAGATCGAACGACCTTTCAGAACTTGAACAGCTGTTGCGGGTTGTCGGCCAGGATCCGGCGCCGGGTCGCTTCGTCGGGCGCCCAGTTTCCCAGCAGATTCCACAGCTCGATCGAGCCGACCTTGTCGGCGAAGGAAAGATGCGGGTAGTCGCTTCCCCAGATGACGCGGTCGGGTGCCGCCTCGATCAGAGCGCGCGCCATCGACGCCACGTCGGCAAAGCCCCTGGCGACCGACATGCGATAGACGCCGGTGAGCTTCACCCAGCAACGCCCGTTGGCGCGGCGGAGAAGTTGGAGCAAAGCCTGGAAACCGGGCTGCTTCACGCCGTCCTTCGCGAAAAACATGCCGAAATGAGCGACGGTGAAATCGAGGTTCAATTTCACTAGCGTCGGCATCAGCTCTGCGGTCAGCCAGCCGGGCGCGAGGAAATCGAGCTGCCAGCCGATCTCGGCGCAGCGCCCGCGCAGGCGCTCGATGCGCGGAAGCAATGTCGCCGCGAATCCAGCCTCGTAGGGTTTCACCGGCGGGACGTGGATGCGCACCCCGCGCACGCCAGCCTTGTGCAGCCGCTCGAGCTCCGCGTCGGGCG
>WNFY01017877.1_pt1 | contig 11077 bp, 15 predicted proteins | sample 5400091 | NCBI WGS metagenome assembly WNFY01 (sample SAMN13153364, study PRJNA577476) | soil metagenome | isolation source: 60 cm soil or saprolite under grassland replicate 1 | place: USA:California | collected 2016-06-15
TGCTGAGCGATGAACCGTTTTTCCGATCGGCTGACTGCTGAAGGCCGGGAGGTGCGCCGTACGCGCCCGGAAATTCTCCAAGTCAATGTGGGTAAGCTTTGCAATCTCACCTGCACGCATTGCCACGTGAATGCTGGGCCAAAGCGCAAAGAGATCATGACGCGTGAAACGATTGATCGAATCATCGATTGGGTGGCCCAAACCGATATTCCGACTGTCGATCTTACGGGCGGCGCGCCGGAAATGATTCCCGATTTCCGGTACTTCATCGATTGCGTCAAAGCGCTGCGGCCTTCGCGCCATGTAATCGACCGCTGCAACCTGACGATTTTGCTCGAGTCCGGCTACCAAGACCTCGGCACATTTCTTGCGCAGAAAAAAATTGAGATCATCGCGTCGATGCCGTGCTATTCGGCGAAAAACGTGAACGCGCAACGTGGCGAAGGCGTTTTCGAAGGAAGCATCGCCGCGCTCAAATTATTGAACCGGTTGGGCTACGGCCTAGCCGGCGATCTCCCACTGCATCTCGTTTACAATCCGGTCGGCCCGTTTCTGCCCCCACCGCAACAGGAATTAGAAAACGATTTCAAACGCGAGCTCACCACGAATTTCGGGATCGTGTTCAACGAACTTTATACCATCACGAATCTGCCGATCGCGCGTTTCGCTTCTTATCTCCGGCACAACAACAAACTCGAAGAGTACATGGAGCTTCTAATCGAGAATTTTAATCCGGCGACGATTAACGGACTAATGTGCCGCAACACGATTAGTGTTGGCTGGCAAGGCGAGGTTTACGATTGCGATTTCAATCAACAGCTCGGCATGCAATGGAAAAACGGTAAGCCGCTTTTTTTGTGGGATGTCGATCCGACGGAGATCGAGAATCGCGAGATCATGACTGGCGACCACTGTTTCGGTTGCACTGCCGGCGCCGGCTCCAGCTGCGGCGGCGCGCTGATCGCCTAACGAATCGCGCTATTCGAGCGGAAATTCGATTCGTTCTTCCGGCTCGCGTGCGACGAGATTGTTGCGCGCGATGATCCGCGCGCACGTGTTCCACCGCAAGAGCGCGTCGTCATGGCCGGGTGGACGAATCGCCTCGGCTTTCTCAAACCAATTCATCGCTTCGCGAAAAAGATCGTAAGCCTGGAACCGGCAATCGGGCGTGTTCTGCCGAAGTTTCGCCTTCCCGCGTCGCTCCGCCACGATTCCGGTGTAATAAGCGCGATCGTATTCCGATTTCATTCGCGAAAGGAGTTCTTTCGTTTGGGTGTCGCTGACCGCGTAACCCTTTTCGAATCGATCGGTCAGCGCGAGCAACAAAGTGGTGATCGCCTGCTGGTTTTCGGGATCCGTTTTCAGAATGTCGAGGCAGATGCTCTCAGCTTCGCCGGGCTCGTTGAGCAAACGATAGCGCTCCGCTTTTTCCAGCGCAGCTGGAATCGCGTCTTTCGAAAGCTGTTTTAATTCGGACATATCAATGGTCGATCTTACGTTCTGATTTTCGTTTGAGCCAAAGCCAAAACCATCCGAACGGATCATAAAATCTGTCCACCACCCGTTCTTTCAGCGGAATAATCCCGTTGTCGGTGATCTCAATGCTCTCCGGACAAACCTTGGTGCAGCATTTCGTGATATTGCAATAGCCGATCCCTTGTGTGTTTCGCAGTTCCTCCAACCGGTCTTCGGTGTCGAGCGGGTGCATTTCCAGCGCCGCTACGTGAATCAGGAAACGCGGCCCGATGAATTCGTTGTGCATCTGATGGTCGCGGAGCACGTGACACACGTCCTGACACAGAAAACACTCGATACACTTTCGAAATTCCTGGACACGATCGATGTCGGCTTGCTGCATCCGCCACGTGCCGTCGGGCGCGTCGGGCGGGCGCGGTTTGAACGGTTTGATCTTCTTCTTCACCTGAAAATTCCACGACACATCCGTGATCAAATCTTTTAGGACCGGAAACGCTTTCATCGGTTCGATCGTGATCGGCTTTTCGATCGGCAGTTCGCTCAAACGCGCCATGCACATCAGCTTCGGGATTCCGTTTACTTCGGCTGAGCACGATCCGCATTTGCCTGCTTTGCAATTCCATCGACAGGCAAGATCGTTCGCTTGCGTTCGCTGAATCTGATGGACGGCGTCGAGCACGACCATTCCTTCAGAACATTCGGCGGTGTAATCTTGAAATGCACCCCCGTTCCCGTTACCGCGCCAGATCTTAAATGTAACCGTTTGCGCGTCGCTCACTTCATCTCCTCGACGACTCGTTTCAAATAGTCGGGCATTTCCGGAAGCGGTTCCAACCGAATCCGCATCGCGCCGTCCTCCGATTTAGAAATTATCGTGTTCACTTTTGCGAATCGTTCTTCTTTGTTGGGGTAATCTTCACGGTATTGCGCGCCGCGACTTTCCTTCCGCTCAATCGCTGCACGCGTAATCGCTTCCGATACCGTGAGCAAATTCTTCAAGTCGAGCGCGGTGTGCCAGCCGGGATTAAACTCGCGATGGCCGACGACGCCCGCGTGATTCGCGCGGTCTTTTAACTTCTGCAACTGCTCGAGCGCGTGTTGCATTTCGGATTCCGTCCGCACGATCCCGACATTATGCTGCATCAACTCCTGCAAATCTCCTTGGATCTCGTACGGGGTTTCGCCACCGCTGCGGTCAAATGGCGCCAATGCTTCGCGCGAAACGCTGTCGCTCTTATCGTTATTGATCTGGCCGAGTTTGTTGTCCCTCGCAAAACGAGCCGCGAACTCGCCGGCACGTTTTCCAAAAACCACGATGTCGGAAAGGGAATTTCCACCAAGCCGGTTCGCGCCATTGATTCCGGCCGCGCATTCTCCCGCGGCAAACAATCCCGGCACGCGCGACATTTGCGTGTCCGGATCGACGTGGATTCCGCCCATCGCGTAATGCGTGGTCGGCCCGACTTCCATCGGCTGCTCGGTAATGTCGATGTCCGCCAGTTGTTTGAACTGGTGATACATGCTCGGCAGTTTGCGTTTAATGTAATCTGCCGCGTCGGGAAGTTTTTGCTTGATCCAGGCGATGTCGAGAAACACTCCGCCGTGCGGACTTCCCCTGCCCTCTTTGATCTCGCGCACGATGCAGCGTGCAATGTGATCGCGCGTTAAAAGCTCCGGCGGACGCCGCGCATTCTTGTCGCCTCGGCAATACCGCCAGCCTTCTTCTTCGTTGTCCGCCGTCTGGGCGCGGTAACTGTCGGGAATCTCATCGAACATGAATCGCCGTCCTTCTTTGTTGGTGAGAATGCCGCCCTCGCCACGCACACCTTCGGTCACCAAGATTCCCATCACGCTCGGGGGCCAGACCATTCCGGTCGGATGAAATTGGACAAACTCCATGTCGATCAATTCCGCGCCCGCTTCGTAGGCCAGGACCATGCCGTCCCCGGTGGATTCCCAACTGTTGCTGGTGATTTTGTAGGAGCGGCCGATACCGCCAGTCGCGAGCACGATTGCTTTCGCGCGAAAAATCTTGAACCGACCTCGCTCGCGTTCGTAACCGACCGCGCCGATCGCGCGATCCCCGTCTTTCAAGATCGACAGGATCGTGTGCTCCATATGGACGTCGATACCTTGATGAATCCCGTGATCTTGTAACGTGCGGATCATTTCCAAACCGGTGCGATCTCCGACGTGGGCGAGCCGCGGATACTTATGGCCGCCAAAATTCCGCTGCAGGATGCGACCATCCGCTGTTCGATCGAAAACGGCGCCCCATGCTTCCAGCTCGCGCACGCGATCCGGCGCTTCCTTGGCATGCAATTCAGCCATCCGCCATTGATTCACGTATTGGCCGCCGCGCATCGTGTCGGCGAAATGTACTTTCCAATTGTCGCGCTCATCCACATTTGCAAGCGCTGCGGCGATTCCGCCTTCGGCCATGACCGTGTGCGCTTTGCCAAGAAGCGATTTGCAAACAAGCCCGACGCGAACTCCGGCCGCCGACGCTTCAATCGCCGCGCGCAATCCCGCGCCGCCGGCGCCGATCACGAGCACATCGTGTTCATGCGTCTCGTAGTCAGCCATTCGCTAAATGATCCGGAAGTCGTGCCAAATTCCCATCGAACAAAGACGCACGTATAGATCGGTGAAACCGACCCAAAACAAACTCAGCCAGGCCCAAAGCATGTGGCGCTGATTTAAGCACGTGATGCAGCGATATGTTTGAAATGACGATGCTGAGCTCGCCAGTTGATCGCGAAAACCGCCGATTAAATGGCGCAGCGAGTGACAACCAAACGTGTAACCGCTAAGCAGGACAACGTTAACTGCGAGCACGATCGTCCCGACGCCAATTCCAAATCGGTTGTCGAACCAGAGAGCTTTCCAGACGTCGTAACTCAGGATCAAAATGAAAATGAGCGCGAGATACAAAAAATAGCGGTGCACGTTCTGCATGATCAGCGGGAACGAACGCTCGCCAAGATAAGTTTTGCGCGGTTCGCCGACCGTGCATGCGGGCGGATCCGCCCAGAACGCTTTGTAATAGGCGCCGCGATAATAATAACAGGTCAGCCGAAACCCGCCCGGCGCCCATAGAATCAAAAGCGCCGGCGAAAAAATTAGCCAACCAGGCCACCAATTTGGTTTTGGTCCAAACCAACTATGCGGTGAAGAACCGAAAATTTCAGGCGAGTAAAAGGGCGAGATGTAATTGCCAAAAAAATAATGAGTTCCCTGAAACGCAGCCCACGTTGAGTAAACTATGAAAGTCGACAATCCGAGAAAGACGAGCAGCGGTTGCAGCCACCAAATGTCAGCGCGCATCGTTTCGCCAAAAGATCGGCGTGGAATCGTTGCCGTTGTCGATCCATTCATTCGCCGTCGGCTTCCTCAATCGGAAGTTTCGCTTTCTTCCACGCTTCCCAGCTGCCGGGAACATTCCAAAGATCGTTGAATCCGGCCGGTTTCAGAATACTCGCCGCGATGCTGGAGCGATAACCGCTTCCGCAATAGACAACGGTGGGCTTGCTGCGATCGAGTTCGCCCATTCGTTTGCGCAACTCCGGAACGAAAATGTGACGCGCGCCCGGCACGTGTCCTTTTTTCCATTCACCCGGCCCGCGAACATCGACAATCTGGAGCGACGATTTTCGTTCATTCAATTCGTGCACGCTCATCTGGCCGATTCGTTCGATCGGAAATCCGGCGGCGTCCCACGACTTCATCCCGTCGATCAAGTAGCCAGCAAACTTTGTGTAGCCGGTTCGCACGAACAAACGCACAATCTTTTCCAGATCGTTGTCATTCTCGAGAATGAGAAGGATTGGTTTCTCCGGATCAAGCATCCAACCCGCCCAGATCGATAGGATCGGTGAACCACCAATGTTGAGCGCACCGGCGATGTGTCCGCCGCCGAACGCCAGCATCGTTCGCACATCGACAAGCTGTCCGGCTTTCTTTTCCAAGGCCGCTTTGAATGTTTTCGGCGGCAATCCCGGGACACGTGGCAAACCGTCGCCAGCGCGTAATCAGTGAATTTTTTTACGTCATCGAACTGGAGAAATTTGTTGTGCCTACGTTCGTAACCGATCGTGCTGGTCAAACGCGCGCCGATGTCCGCGCCACACGGCGAGCCGGCGCCGTGATTCGGATAGATCATGACGTGATCAGGCATCTTGAGATAAAAATCTCGTAGCGTATGAAATTGTTGCCCGGCCAGCTGCTTGGTGTGTTTCTCGCCCAGCAAATCTGGTCGTCCGGCCGATGACACGAAAAGTGAGTCCCCAGTCAAAATTCCCCACGGCTCATCCGGAACTTCCGTTTCAGCCAACAGATAAGCGACATGTTCCGGCGTATGGCCGGGAGTATGTCGCGCGGTGATGAGCACTTCGCCAAAAGTGAAGCGATCGCCGTCTTTGACTTTCTCGACCTCGAATTTGTACTCTGCGCCGCCTTCGTGACTCGCAAAAATTCTTGCCGATTCCAATCGCGCGCAGAGCTCGCGTGAGCCGCTGACGAGATCGGCATGAATGTGCGTTTCGAAAATATGTGTAATCGCCACGCCCGCTTCTCGCGCCATGTCGATGTAAATGTCACAGTCCGGCCGCGGATCGAACACCGCCGCAACGCCTTCATCATCGTCCCCGACGAGATAAGAAAGCTCGGCGATACCTTGGGTCTGAATGGTCTTGAAAACGAGCGACATCTCCCAGAGTTAACGCGAAGCCGCGCCCGAGTTCAACAGATTGTCATTCCGAGCGGAGCGAGGAATCTCTCCTTGGCTGATGGATCACACTAATTACTGAGCGTGATATTCGCTGCGTAGGAGAGATCCTTCGCTTCGCTCAGGATGACCGCGGTTACCCGTTTGCGAGCAGGACTTGCGGAATAGTCAGCGACGATTTATCGAATTTCGACCTCGATCGGCAGCAGATGATTAATCATGTACGTTCCGCAATCCGGATCATGTTCGGTCGGTTGGGTCCGGCCGTTTGAATCGGTCGCGCGCACGATCAGGGTTGCTTTCCCCGAACGGGCTGGCGTCTTCCAATTGAATTCCCACAGTCGCCATGCATTCGGCTCGGATTCACCGACTAATTTCGCCTCGTTCCACGTCTTTCCGCCGTCGCCGCTAATTTCGACTTTTATAACCTTGCCATTACTCGTCCACGCCGCGCCATGCACGCGCACGTTTGAATTTGCCGGAACAGTTTCGCCGTCGCTTGGCCGTGCGATCTCGGCTTTGATTTGCATTTCCGAAAGCGGAACCAGCTCGGCAACGTCCCCTCGCCTTTTCCAAAATGCGTAGTCGAGCGTCTGATAGTAACCGTTGAACGGCCGGTCGGTGACGATGATTCGCTGCAACCACTTGATCGACGCCATCGCGTACCAGCCCGGGACAATCGCGCGCAGTGGAAATCCGTGCTCCAGCGGAAGATCGACATCATTCATTTTGTGAGCGAGCAAAACGTCGCGCGCTTTTTTCACCGGAATGCTTCGCGCGAAATTCAATTCGCCGCGTGGGCTTTTCGGATCTTCCAGTTTCCCGCGGTCGGCGCCTTCTAAAATTATTTCGCGCGCGCTCGGTTTAATTCCAGCGCGATCGAGCAAGATCGACAATCGGACACCGGTCCATTCAGCAGTCCCGACCGCGCCGAGTCCCCATTGCACGCCTTTCACTTTCGGTTCGAGGAAGTTCCGATTATTGCCGGCGCATTCGAGGGTGACCGGAACTTTCTTCGATTCAAGCTTGGTCAGCTCCTCGTAATTGATCTCAAATGCCTTTTCGACTTCACCTTCAACGCGCAGCCGCCATTTTTTCTTGTCGATCTTTGGAATCGGGAAATGTGTCCGAACGTAAAACGATTTTGTCGGTGTGATGAATCCATCGAGCTTCTCGAACGGCATTTCGAGATTGAGCGGATCTTCGCCGCGCACAATCTTGCCATCGATAATTTGAGCTGTGCTTTCCGCCTGAATTAAATCACTAAATCACTGAATCGCTAAGTCGCTAAATGAAAGTGAAGCCTAGGGGATTACGCTCCCTGCTAGTGCATCCGATAGTGAGGCCCCTGTTGTTAGACTTCGGCTGCACTTTTTCAAAGTGGAGCCTAGGGGATTCGAACCCCTGACCTCCTCAATGCCATTGAGGCGCTCTACCAACTGAGCTAAGACCCCGCTTACGAGGGAAAATCGACTCGGAATGTATCGACAAATCCTCTTTGCGCACTGATTTTTTACCCTGTAGCTTCGCGCCGGAGGAGGAATAAGAGTCGCCGAAAAAGGCGGCGGCCAGCAAAGGGGGGAAGATGATGGTAGTCAGGGCGACGGCAGAAAGCAGACGTGGCCGGTTATTTGATGTTACTGGGAGGCGGCAGAGAACGTCGTCGATGCGCGCCCGCACAGGAATCCTCCAAATTGTCCTGTGCATCAGTCTTGCGCTCGCCTGGTCACCGTTAGCGCGAGCCCAAGATGCGGCCTCGACCGCTCTTCCGGAACCGACAACTCTTCCGGAACTTTCAAAGAGGACGGAGGCAACGCCAATGCCAACACCTGGCGCGGAGAAGCCAAGCATCGAAATTTCAGCCGGGACACCAAGTGAAAAGCCTGCTCCGATTGTCAAGCAGACGCCTCATCCAAACACGCTGGCAATGCCCGCTGCGACAATGGAAGAAAAGACACCTGTAAGGCCGACCATTGTGCAACCGCAGGTGCCCGAACCCAAGGCACCCGAACCTACCCGGGCGACCCCAATGACATTGTCGGCTCTAAAAGCTGTGGCAATCAACGCCCCTTTCCCCGATTATCCCTACCAAGCGAAGCATGCCCATATTACTGGTAGCGGTGTTTGCGTTCTGGTCGTCGATACCGCGAGCGGCAGGGTTACCAGCGCGACGATGGCATCAAGCACAGGCAACCAGATTCTCGATAAAGTCACAACCAAGACGTTTGGAAGATGGCGGTTCAAACCCGGAATGCTATGGCAAGTTCAAGTGCCGATCACGTATGAATGACATCATATTCCGTAGCCGGCGGTTAGGTGGTAACAAGTTGGCGTCCGAGCGTTGGATTTTCGAGCGCCAATTACAACTAGCAAGCGATGATGGAAAGTCCTCGCTTCCGCAGGAGTGAAAGCCAAGAGCACGATTCTTCTACTCTACATCGCTTGGCTAATTGCAGCGGTGATGCTCGTTTTCGCTGCGGCGGAGAAACAGCCCGACAGTTTTTACACGTTCCTGCGCTGGGTTTGCTGTGCGGTGTTTGCTTATTCTGCGGTCACATCTTTTCAAATGAAGCGCATGTTGTGGCTGTGGATTTTTGGCGCGCTGGCGATTATATTTAATCCAATCTTCGTCCTCCAGCTCGATCGTAACCAGTGGATCATTGCCGACTGGTTTTCAATCGGCGCGATGGTTATTGCCGCCGTCGTCTTTTGGAAAGTTTCGAAAACCTGATCGGATTTTGCACGTTGTCTTATACCGGTATCAAACCCACAAAGGAGTTCCCACATGAAACGCATTATTCCTTACGTAGTTATCAATATTGCTCTGGCATCGTTTGCATTCGGGCAATCCAAAATTCAAAAAGAGTCAGCGGACAGCAGCAACGAGCAAGAGGTCAGGCAGGCGATCGAGAAGTATCGCGCAGCGTTGCTGAGGCGCGACATCCCCATGCTGGAACAAATCTGGGCAGACGATTACTTCTTTGTGAATGCAGCCGGGGAGATGCTCACCAAGGCGCAACGGCTGGCCAATCTTAAATCCGGCGCCACCACACTGGAATCGATCAACGAAGAGGAAGAGCTTAAGGTGCGGGTTCATCAAAACGCGGCCGTGGCGACGAGCCGCGTAACAATCAGAGGACAATACAGTGGTCAACCGACCAGCGGCCAATACCGGAGTATCCACGTTTGGCTAAAAGGTCCGACCGGATGGCAATTGGTCGCCAATCAGTTAACAGCCTTGGCCGCGAAATAAGTTCTCGTGAAAGCTTGTGCACGCTCGACTCACGCCGGCATTATTCGAGCACGATAAACTCGACATCGAATTGCTGAAGCCCGTCATCGCCGCGCACTAATCCGCGGCTAGATTTTCTTCAATCACGTTGATCAACTCGGGAACATTGATCGGCTTGGCGAGAGATCGATGCCCTTGGATGCGGAGGCCAGTTTTTGTCTCAGGTTCCGTAACTAGCGCGGTCAGAAAGATGATCGGCGTTCTCTGCAATTCCGGATCGGCTTCGATTTGTGCGGCTACTTCGCCTCCGTCTGTCTTTGGCATCATGATGTCTAGCAAGATCACGTCCGGTCTAAAATTCTGGGCACTTTGATGGGCCTTTGTAGCGTCGTTCTCTTCGAGCACGAGATAGGAGCCGGCCTTTTCGAGAAGTATTTTGACCAGGTTGGTGCTTTTCTGGTCGTCATCAATAATCAGGATACGTCGCTTTTCTTTGACCGCCGACCTGGCGATTGCATCGATCTCAGATTGATCAAACCAATAAACGCGACACAACGGTGGATCCTGACTAACAATGTACGAAGCATTAACATTGAATCCGTTCGCGTTTTCGATGACTTGCATTACACCCGGTACGTCCGACTCTATTCCGTCCCTCACCGGCCTAAACGTCACAGTCTGGCCGTCAATCTTCTCAGCAGGCATTGGCAGCTTAACCGTCGGCGGCCGGTATTTCATACACGAGAAGATCAGACTGCACTTGGTTCTAGCAAGGCGATTTTCGAGCGCCAATTGCAACTAGCGAGCCACAATCGAAATGTTCGCACGCTGTGCAACATCGACAATGGTTTCGCGCTCGAGCAGCAATGTTTTTCCCGACTCAACCGCAATGACTCGGAGTTTTGAGTCGGCGGCGGCTTTGATTGTTTCGATCCCGATCACTGGAACGTCGAAGCGCATGTCCTGATTTGGCTTGGCTACCTTGATCATAACTGCGCCTTCTCGCGCGAGCGCGCCGCCGCGTTTGATTGCGTCGTTCGTTCCTTCGAAAGCTTCAACCGCGAGAACCGTTCCATTTTTGACGATGATCGTCTGGCCGATGTCGAGCCGCGCGATTTCTTTGGCGATGCTCCAGCCAAGATCGACATCTTCCTGTTCGGCGCGGGACAACTTTGCTCCAGCGATTAAACCTTTCGCAGCGAGTTCATCTTCCAGAAAAGTTGTCGCCGGTAAAAGGTGGACGTCCACTTTGGCGAGTTCGTCGGCGATCGCAGCGAAGATGGATTCAGCGTTGCGCTGTTTAAGTTTCGCAAGCACGACCAGCGCTTTCACATCCGGCCGCAAATCGAAGAGATTCTTCGGCGCAATCTGGCCGGCCATGATGGCGCGATGAACTTGGTGTTCCCGAAAAAATTTCAGGAGCCGGCTAAGCTGTCCGACTCGCAGCCATTCCACAACATCGACATGTTGCGAAATCGCCGGATCGGTTTCGTCGATAAACGCAGCCGCGACGATTTTCTTTACCCCAGCTTTGCGCGCGGCGGCAGCCAAAATTCTCGGATAAACGCCGTTGCCCGTGATGATTCCGAGAATCTCCGACGTTTGCACAGCGATAACTTAGCAGAACGAAGACTGTTTCTGCG
>WNFY01009036.1_pt1 | contig 11075 bp, 3 predicted proteins | sample 5400091 | NCBI WGS metagenome assembly WNFY01 (sample SAMN13153364, study PRJNA577476) | soil metagenome | isolation source: 60 cm soil or saprolite under grassland replicate 1 | place: USA:California | collected 2016-06-15
CGGCAAACCTCAAAGCCGTCCATGCCGGGCATCATCACATCCAGCAGAATCAGATCCGGCTGCAAGCGGTTGATCATTTGCAGCGCCTGGAAGCCGTCCTTTGCCAACTCGATCTGATCATTTTGCCCTTCGAGCATGGAAACCAGGGTTTCCCGAGCACTGGCATTATCATCTACGATTAGGATTGCACTCATTTCGATTTTGGGTCCTCCTTTTCAAGGAGAATGCTTTGAATGAGCTTGACCAGTGCCTTCAGGTTCACTGGTTTGCTGATGTATTCATCCATACCAGCATCCAAACACCGTTGGCGGTCACTTGGCATGGCAAGAGCGGTGAGAGCGATAATGGGTGTATCTTTGAACTGAGGATCCATTCGTAGTCTGCGTGTGGTTTCGAATCCATCCATAGCGGGCATCATCACGTCCATCAGAATCAAATTGGGATGGAACAGTTTTGCCTGCTGTATGCCACCGGTTCCGTCCTGGGCAGTGATCATCTTGAATCCCGACATCTCAAGATAATCGACCAGCATCATGACGACTTCACGTGTATCTTCGACCAGCAGGATGGTCGGTCGGTTGGTTGCATTAAGATCTATCGCACGGAACTTACCCGTGTTTCTCAGCCGCGTCGATGCATCTACCGCTAAGGCAGGCTCCCACGGCAAAAGGATTGTGAAACGACTTCCTCCTCCCACTTGACTTTCCACACTTACGCTGCCTCCGTGCAGGCGCGCCATCTGTGCGACGAGTGCCAACCCCAAGCCTGTCCCAGTGGCTTCACGTGCCAGCCCGGAGTCTAATTGCACAAAGGGCCTGAACAATCGCTCCATATCCTGGTTGCGGATGCCGATCCCTTTATCCCAAACCGTGATGAATACCCGATTCGCCGCTTCGTCACCATGCACCTCAAGACCAAGCTCACTAGACTCGGGAGTGAACTTCACCGCATTGCTCAGCAGATTGACGATCATCTGCTTCAGGCGTCGCTCATCTGCCCACATCAAACCGACATCGCTGTCAATGTCGAACAATACTTCCTGGTTCTTCTTCTGCGCCAGCTGCTTGATCATGCGCAGGCTTGCCTGACAAACGGAGTTGACATCCACCTTGTTGATGTCAAGTATGATTTGCCCCGCCTCGATCTTTGCCAGGTCTAAAATGTCGTTGATCAGGGACAGGAGATGGTGCCCACTTTCATTGATCGTACTCAGATATTTCTGCTGTTTTTCATTGCGTGGACCTGCGCGAGTTGATTCCGTTCATCTGCCAGCGCAGCTTCCATTTGTCGGCGTTCGATAATATCCCAGGCGTAATCTGCAAAACGTTCTGTTAGATCAACGTCATGCTGAGTATATGCCTCCGGCTTATTGCCAATTCCCAGGAGGGCGGCGATCTTCTCATCGCGAATGATGGGGATTACCAGTTCGCGTGTCAGTTTGGGATGATAGTCTGGCATGCCTTTTTTATCCGGCAGAGATTCGTAATCGTTATGGATGATGGATCGCCGCTGGCGGAGCGCATCCGCCCAGACCCCGGCTGAATCCACCGGATAATGCATCCCTTTCTCTTTAATCTCTCCAATCCCCAGGATTGTTTCAGAAGACCATGCCTGCAAATTGACTGTCTTTTGATCGTCTTCGACAAAGTGCAGGAAGCCGATATGGCTGTCGGTCAGTTCGCCAATCACATCTATAGTTCTTTGCATCAGTTCTTCAAGCGAATGATGAACGGAATACTCCATGAGTTCAAGGCGCTTCTGCATAAGGGTTTCATCTAATTTTCGTTCCGTAATATCTCTGGCAACCACGGAAACGCCGCGCGTGGAAGGATAGGCATGGATCTCGAGTACTCGTTTTTGACCTCTTGGGAACACCTCGGTTTCAAATGTTCTTGCCTGTCGTTCCTTCAGGATAGCTGTATAGACTTCTTCGCGCCCCAATTGTTCTGCTGATTTTTCCCATAGATCCTGCATTGACTTTCCGATGGCATTCTCAGCGGGGATACCGGAGAACATCTCAGAGGCCTTATTCCAGTAGGTGTACGTGAGGTTGTAATCCAGTTCAAACAGAATATCTGTAATGCTATCTGCCAGTTCGCGGTAATGGGTCTCGCTTGCCCATAGGGCTGCCTGCGCTCGTGTGCGTTCCAGCAATTCCTGATGAGCTGTTTGATAGAGTCGCGCGTTCTCAAATGCAACGGAAGCCTGGCTCGCGAGGGTAGCCAACAAGCGCTCATCCTGCTCGGCAAATGCGTGAGACGCTTCGCTTTCCACGCTGATCACTCCAATAATTCGATCCCCAATTTTTAATGGCATATACAGCCCGGATTGAATCCCTGCCTGTGTATCCACATATTGTGGATTGGCATGAACATTTCCAGTGCGTAACGGAGTTCCAGTTTGGACCACCCATCCGCTTAACCCTTGACCCACCCTGCTGACCATTTGGTTGAAATGATGTTCCATTTCAACCTTCTGATCCTCATTCAAACCGGGTAGATTGAAAGCAATCAGATCCAATTCATCGGTTTCAGGACGCAGCAAGCGAATCGTTACATGGTGCCAGGAGAGGTAACGTGCAAAGGTTTCGATGATCCGGCTGCCGATTTCTCTCGGTTCCAGCAACTGCCCAACTGCCAATCCATTTTCGTAGATGGCTTCCAGTTCATCCAACCGTTGCTGTGCCTCTAGGTCAGCAGGCTGGAATGGACGCTCTGCACCGGCGCGACGAATACTCAAAACACCGATGGTACGATCGCGCTCCTTGAGCGGCGCGAACATGATAGTTTCTGCTTCTTCCTCTGTGCCGGGTACCTGTACGCCACGTGGATCGTTCTGCATCTCATTGACAATCTCCGCTTTGCCACTCGCTGCGACTGCGCCCGTCACTCCCTCACCAAGCTTGACTTTCAAGTCGGAGAAAGCGGCAGCGTTTTCCTGGATTGCCATGACGCAGCGCAATGTTTCGCCATCCGATTGCATCAAAAAGACACGGCATCCATCGGCAGCGAAGAGCGCTGTTGCAGAGTTGCCAATCGTTCGCAGGATGGCTTTCGAGTCCAGGTTTGTGAGCGCCAGAGATGTTTCCAGCAGGGCAGATGTTTCATTGACGCGGCGGTGCGTCTCTTCTTCCGCTTGTTTGCGTTCTGTAACATCTGCGGCAATGCCGGCAAGCGTTTCTACTTTGCCGTTCTCACCGAAGATCGGGAAGGCGCGGTCCCAAATCCAATGTAGCGAGCCATCCGGATGGATGACACGGTACTCCATTTCCACATTTTCCCCATGTTTCTCCTTCTCCAAATTCTGCAAGACCATTGGGAGATCTTCAACAAAAATACTATTGATGAACGCATTTGGTTCTCGCAAAAAATATTCTTCGGAATGCCCCCAAACCTTTTCACTTGCCGGACTTGCGTAGAGTTCCTTACCACTTTGAGCATCTGTAATCCAGAAAACTTCCGGAATATTATCTGCCAGTTGTCGGAAGCGCTCTTCCGAAGCGCGTAATTCCTGTTCAGCTTGCCTGCGTTCCGTAATGTCGCGACCTACAGACTGAAATTCTACCAACTGCCCATTTTCATTATGAATAGCGTGATCTGTCCATTCATTCCAGCCAATGGAACCATCGTGCTTTATGACACGATGGCACTCTGTTTCCACAGTTGTAATTCCTGAGAGCAAACGGGAAATTTTTTCTTCAACGAACTGACGATCATGCTCGTGAATGAGAGGTAGGAACCCTGAGCTAAGCGCATGTTCAACCGTTATCCCATAATAACGGCAATAGGCATCGTTCACAAATGTGCGAGTTCCATCGGGGTTCCATCGTACGATAAACTCAGTCTGATTCTCAACGACGGTCCGATAACGATTCTCACTTTGTCGTAATTCTTCTTCTACCCGTTTGCGTTCTGCAATTTCATTTTGAGCTTGCTGTAAAAGATCAGCATTATGGATGGCAACAGCTGCCTGATTCGCAAATGTCTGTAACCGTTCAGTATGAAGGGGAGTGAAAAATCCAGGTATTTGGCTATCCAAAAGGATAAAGCCAATTACCTTTCCATCTATTGATATGGGCGCACCGACATTGGACCGCAGCCAATCGGTTGATTCCATCCTTTTCCAACCCGCATACGCATAGGTGTCATACACGACCACAGGTTGTTTGGTTTCAAGCATTGCCCGCAAGTTTGTTGTATCTGCCAGAGGCAGTCTGACTCCCATAACTACCTCGTTGGAGACGTGTTTTTCATAGCCCTGGGAGCGGACCACGCGGGCAAACCCATCTTCGATCAACGTGATGGTGCCGGCATCATGCGGTACCACCTGCCCGACGGCTGCCAGGATGTGATCGAGAACTTCGCCATAATCGAGGCTGCTACTCAATATATGAGATGTATCACGTAACGCTTCTGCAAGGAGGCGCTGTTCGCGCTCAGCCTCTTCTGTTCGTTTGCGTTCGGTAATATCTCTATCAATTCCCAAGATTAAGTCGCGTTCGCCCAGCCGAATCAAGGATGTAGAAACTTCAATTGGGAAAGTTGTGCCATCCTTATGAACATGCAGCGTCTCGTAACGTAGAACATCGGTGTCTTGAATTTTCTTGAAATATTCTGCATTGCTCTCCACCGTGGAATGTTCAGTGTTAAGGATGTCAACAGGCTTGCCGATCAATTCCTGGCGCGTGTATCCGTTGATTTTGCAAGCTGCCGAATTGCAGTCAACGATGGTCCAATCATTATGTGGATCAATCAGCATGATTGCATCTGGTGAGGCTTCGAACAATGTACGCAATTGGGCGGTGCTTTCTTTGAGGGCCGCCTCGGCAACCATGCGCGTGGTGATGTTCTCATGGGCAAGGATGACCCATTTCTCCTCGCCATCATCGAAACAAGTGATGTGTACCGTAAACCAACGCTTTTCCTGTGGACTATGACATGCGTACTCGACTGACCCTTCTTTTTGTTTTCCTGCAAGCACTTCCCGAATGCTGGTCGCTACTTGATGCGCCACGGCCGCATCAGGTCCCGTGACAGAGTCGCAAATATCCAAATAGTTCAGTCCTATACAACAATCTCTGCTTTGCAAGCCATTATTTGCGCCGAATTCACACCATGCTGAATTGACTCGGACAATCGACCCGCGCTGATCCAGGATTGCAACATGCGCAGAGAGAGAATCCTGCACGCCTTGTAGAAACTCTTCTGATTTACGTATTTTTTCGTTGACTCGCTGTCTTTGCAGGACTGCTGTTAATTGGTCTGCAATATTTTCAACGCGTTTCAGGTCACTCGCGGTAAACACGTTGGAACTCGAAACATCCAAAATGCCAATAACTTCCTGCTCAGAGATTAATGGAACAGCAATCGTGGATTTGATGTTGAGAATTTTATAGATCCGCGGGATAAGTTTACGAACAACTCCCTTCAGCATGGTGGGCAAGAACCTGGTTTCAACAAATTCAGCAAGCCAATTCTGAATTTCCTGGGCATCTGTTGTGATGATACTTCGCTTGGAAGCAATCACTTTGTGGAAATGACCACCTTGTCTTACTGAAAACTCAACCTTGGGAATCTTGAAGCCGAGCAGCTTTTCAATCCTGCGAGCAATTCCAGGACTGAAAGAGTATTGCTCCATGGTGATCGATCGCTTGTCCTGAGAGAGCATATAAATACTGCTACCCTCAGCCGAGAAAATGCGCCTCAGCTCTTTTGTGAGCAGCTCTATTGCTGTATCCAGATTTTGGCCTCGAACGATCGACTCGTTGATTGCACTGATTAAACCCAAGTCATAATTCTTTTGTTGGAGTTCGATATCTGCCTGTTTGCGTTCTACCGCTAACGCGACTTGAGTTGCAATGGAAGCAAGAAAATCCTTGTCATGCTCAGAATAGCAATTCTCGTCCTGATAATCCTGGACGACGATCACGCCGATCGTTCCACTCGAAGTTTTGAGAGGCGCGCCAAGCCAGGATGCTGAAGGCGCGCCGACCAGTTCAACTTCGCCCTGAGCGGCAAGTTTATCGAATTCATCCTCTTTCAATAGCAGTGGTTCGCTTGAACGAAAGACATAGGATGTAATACTTTTTTCCAGGAGGGAAGGTGGGGCGGGTGGATCATATTGATCGACAGAGTAAATTTCTTCAAACAATCCGGTGTCGGGATGATGTAAAACAACAAAGAAATTCTCGGCGTAAATCACCTTGGCAATCGTAGAATGAATTAATTTAAGAAATTCTTCGAGATCGTTGGTGACTGCAAGCACCTGCATCACCTCAAAGAGTGCCTGCCGCTCTGCCTCGGTCCGCTTTCGTTGTGTAATATCCTGTGCAGTTCCAAAAAGACTGACGACGTGCTGGTCATCGGCTGTCACAGCGTAGACGATTTCACTGATTGTTTTCACTTCCCCGTTGGGAATAGTGATTTGATATTCGATATCGAACGATTTTCCTTGTTCCAGCGCGTTGCGATTCTTTACCTGTACTGCGGAACGATCTTCCGGGTGGATCAATGCAAGAAATGCTTCATAGGTATGGGCAAATTTTTCTCGTTCCACGCCGAAAACTTGATAGAGTTCCTCTGACCAGTGAACTTCATTCTTGACAGGATCAAAACCCCAACTGCCGATCTTTGCTACCCGTTGAGCCTCGTTAAGTTCCTGCTGACTCCGGAGAAGTCTTTCTTCTGCCAGTTTGCGTTCCGTACTATCCAAAATCGAAAGCAATACGTGTTCTTCACCCTTGGAAGTGAATGTTACGCAATGCGCTGTCATCCATAGTTCTTTTCCAAAAGTGCTGATGTGATGCACATCGCCGGTCACAACGGTTTTTGTCGAAATTGCTTGTTCAACCAGGGCATACAAACCGGATTTCCTCCATGCTTCTATCGAATGGAAGTTCTGGAGTATTAGATTTTCTATATTTGTACCAACGATGAAAGCAGCGTTCTCGTTGGCAAAAACGCATTCACCGCTGAGTTTATAAGTGAGAATGCCGAGTGGAGAATGATTTAATATCTTTTCGTTTAATGACAGCAGATCGTTAATTCGTGCTTCTGCCTGTTTGCGTTCCGTGATATCCCGGCCCACGCCTACCAGTCCGATCACATGTCCCGCCTCATCATAGAGTGGAATTTTAGTTGTTAAAATCGAGGCAGGATTTCCCTCAAAATCAAGTCCGGGTTCTTCAAAATTAATCAGGGGTTGTCCGGAATCAAGGACGGCTTTGTCCGCTTGCCAGAACGGTTCTGCCAGTTCTGGAGAATAGAGGTCGAATTCTGTTTTCCCAACAATATCTTCCATCGTCTCTTTGCCGGCTGCCTTTAGATCTGCGATATTAGCCAGGGTTTTTTTGCCCTGTTTATCCATGGCGTAGATACGGTCGGGCAGGTTATCGATTAACGTTCGCAGAAGATTGCGCTCCTCTTGTAGAGCCTCTTCTACCTCTTTGCGCGTGGTGATATTGCGTGAAGTTCCTGTAACACCGATTACCCCACCCTGCTGATCACGGAAAACAATCGAGTTCGTGCTCAGAATGAATTGTCTTCCATCCTTATGTCGAATGCGAGTTTCGATAGCATGAAATTCATTGGTATTGTTTACCATCTCTCTAAAATGTTCTGTGTCGAAATTGGTTTCAGGGTCAAGTACCTGGAAGAATGAATGTCCAATCAATTCTTCCGGTTCGCACCCATAAATATCTTTTGCGGCGCGGTTGACAAACGTGATTCGCCCATCGGCATCCGCGGACCAGATCAAGTCGTGGGATGTTTCTACCAGATTTCGATACTGCATCTGGCTCTCTCGCAATTCTTCTTCGGCACTCTTACGCTCTGTAATATCGCGATAGTTGACCACAACGGCATTTACACTGGGTTCGTTCAGCATATTTGTGGCTGTCGCTTCCATACATCGCCATGTGCCATCATGATGTCTTAATCGAAATGTCCCGCTCTGTTGGTTTCCTGGCTCGGCAACCACTTTGGCAAACAACCCGCTTGTCCAAGCTCTATCATCAGGATGCATCAACTCGAATATATTGACGTTGACAAAAGCATCCTGCTCATATCCCAGAGTGCTGTTGACAGCAGGGTTTTCCCAGAGTAACGTGCCATCTCTCGCAAGGAGCGAAATGTTATCCATTCCATTTTCGATCAAAGCGCGAAAGCGCTGTTCCTGTTTTCGAAGCTGTTGCTCTGCTTCTTTCCTTTCTGTGACGTCACGCAGAATAACCAGGAAAAGACTTCGGTCTCGAAATTCATATAAGCCACCGCTGATCTCAACCGAGAATTGCTCGCCATTGGCGCGGCTGTTGATCGTTTCGATGGTTTGTCTTGGAAATAGATTGATATCCGGGATATTCACCATGTATCCCTGCGACGGAACAATATCCTTAACTTTCTTCTGCAGGAATTCCTGGCGGGTATATCCAAAGATTTCGCAGGCGCGCTGGTTTACTTCCAGGATATTCCCATCTGCACTTCCGACAAAAATGGCATCCTGTACATTATCGAATATTCCGCGATAGAGTGCTTCACTCTCCCGGAGTTTGCTTTCGGTGAGTTTTCTTTCCAGAATTTCTTCTCTTTCTTTCAACGCATGGCTCACCGCAGATCCGAGACGCTTGATATTTTCCTTGAGAACATAATTGGATGCCCCCTGTTTCATGCACTCCACTGCCACATCTTCACTAATCGCTCCCGTCCAAATAATGACCGGCGCGGAGGAAAATGACTGCTGCACCAGTTTCAACACTTTCATTCCATCAAACCGGGGAAGTTTATAGTCTGACAAAATTACGTCAGGTCGAAAGCTTTTTAAAGCCTCTAAGAATTCCGCTTCCCTTTCCACCCGCTGGAACTGGCAATTCGGGATTGCTTTTCGAATCTCCCTTTGCGCCAGTTCGTAATCGCTACGTTGATCTTCTACGATAAGGATGCGAGTCACGTCGTTCATTGTTTCTTTCCTTGTACCAAGCCGTCTTTAACGGCAGCAGGCGGCAGGTTAACAGAGGCGCCGCGCACCTCATTTCATTAATCCAGCGGATGATTCACCATCAGCCAGTAAATTCCAACCTTTGCCATCGCCTCGATAAATGAGTCGAATTGAACAGGCTTCAGCACGTAGCTATTCGCTCCCAATTGATAGGCTGTTTTAACATCCGGATCTTCCACGGAAGAGGTGACCACGACGACCGGAATACGCTGCGTACGTTCGTCAGCTTTGATTTCTTTCAAGACTTCCAGTCCATTGATGCGAGGAAGTTTTAGATCGAGCAGTACCACCTTGGGCGTGTCATTGACATTGCGATCGCTGTATTTGCCACGCGCAAACAGAAAATCCAATGCATCCACACCATCCTCAACATGAAAAAGATGATTGGCAAGATTCTTCTTTTTGAGTGCGCGGATGGTTAACTCGGCATCGCGCGGGTTATCTTCCACAAGCAGAATTTCAACAACGTTGGTGTCATTCATGGTTTTCTCCTCGAGGTAAAGCAAAATAGAATGTTGCGCCTTTATTTTCTTCGCCCTCTGCCCAAACTCGTCCGCCGTGACGCTGTACAACGCGCTGGACGATCGCTAGTCCCACGCCGGTTCCCTCAAATTCATCTTCACTATGCAGGCGCTGGAATACGCCGAACAACTTATCCACATATTGGATGTTGAACCCCGCGCCGTTATCGCGCACATAATAAACGTTTTCATCATCGCTTCGTTTTGTTCCTATTTCAATGACAGCCCGTTCTTTCTTGGACGTGAACTTGATCGCGTTTGAAATGAGGTTGACCCACACCTGATGAAGTAGCGATGGATCCCCATGCGCCGTTGGGAGTTTTCCAACCTTGAACTCGATCCGCTCACGATCAGTTTCCTTGGTTAACTCTCCATAAACGGAATAGGCAAGTGCCTTCATATCCATTCTGGCAGCCTGGATTTCTTTGCGGCTCAGGCGCGAGAAGGACAGTAGATCATCGATCAATTCACCCATGCGCCGCGCCTCGGTGCTGATGATGCCGCAGATGCGCTTTCCCTCGTCATCCAATGTGGACTCATAATCTTCCACAAGGATTTGGGTATATCCATTGATCGCTCGTAGTGGCGCGCGCAGATCATGGGAAACCGAGTAGGAGAAGGCTTCCAGTTCCTTATTGGCAGCGCGTAGTTGTGCCGTGCGCTCAATCACGCGTTCCTCCAGTTTTTCGTTTAAAAGGCGAATTTCATCTTCGGCTCGCCTACGCTCTGTAACATCGCGCAGAATCACGGTGTAAATCTTCTTCCCGTCTACATCGATTTGTGAGATCGAAGCCTCACTGGGGAACTCCTCGCCATTGTTTCTTCGGCCATAGATGATGGCAAAACCATTCATGGCACGCTTGGTGACGCCGGTCTGACCAAAATTCTCGACGTGCTCACGATGTGCCTCGCGGAAGCGTTCAGGAATAAAACGTTCGAGCGGCTGACCAATAGCCTCCTCCTGATCACACTGGAACATTGCCTCAGCAGCAGGGTTGAAAATCAAAATGCGCTGGTCGGCATCAGTGGAAATAATGGCATCCATGGCTGAGTTGAAAATGCCAGCCATTTGTGTCTGACTCTCAATCAGCGCCTCCTCTGTCCGCTTACGGTCTGTGATGTCAATGAGTGTCGTTAGTGCATAAGACCCCTCACCTATGTTGATTGTCTCGACAGAGTTAAGAATTGTCAGTAGTTTACCGCCACGCGTTTTGGCTTTTTGCTCCAGATTCCGGATCCTCCCTCTCTCGTTTAGCATGGCAACTGCTCTTTCACGCGACTCGGGATCGGCAATACCGATCTCAAGCGATGTGTGTCCAATAATTTCTTCACGAGAATAACCGAACACTTCACAAAATGCTTCATTTACATCTGTGATTTTGCCATCGGGTAAGTGGGTAAGCGCTACCGGCGCGGGGCTGGATTGAAAGACACTGGAGAATAATTCTTGCGATTGGCGCAATTCTTCCTCTGCGTGTTTGCGTTCACTAATGTCACGATTGACACTGACCAGACTAACACTTTCTCCGTTGGCAGGAATTGTCACTATACGAGTCTCTACAT
>WNFY01012334.1_pt1 | contig 11074 bp, 6 predicted proteins | sample 5400091 | NCBI WGS metagenome assembly WNFY01 (sample SAMN13153364, study PRJNA577476) | soil metagenome | isolation source: 60 cm soil or saprolite under grassland replicate 1 | place: USA:California | collected 2016-06-15
AACTTCCCGCCCCAGTCGCAATACTCTTCTTATATTGCTGAGTTGCAGGATCCGGGCGGGAAGGCGCTGTGGTCGGTCGGAATCACGCCAGAACCAGGGCGCGCCAGTTATCCCATTGAAACGCCTACAGCCCATCTAGCACCAGGGAACTATACGCTTCTTCTTAATGGAATTATGACCAATGGGGCGGTTTTGGAGGTTGGGCAAAGCACCTTCAAATTGCAAATTCAAAAATAGTTCGCCGGAATGGAGCTAGATATGGCAAACGTCCAAGAGACAGTTCACTATTACCATGCCGAGGCCGGTGTTCTCCATGCCCAGCTTCAGCGCCCGCTGCAACAGGAGATCAAGCCCCAGGCATTTGTGAAGTTACACGACAAACCGGGTTACCTTTCTGAGCGCGCCGAGAATTACCGATTGGAGGGAATCATTTCCTTCAAGTCCGCTTATACCCATGTGAGTGGGCATGAGAGCCTGAAGGAACATGAGAGGTGGATCACGCTTTCAACTTCGGTTGTAGAGGGACTCAACATTTTCGAAGTCGTGACCGCAGACCGCATTGTGGGACAGATTTCGACCGAGCATCCTAGAGACGGAGGGGTTCCACATGTGACATTTCTGGGTACACGGTTCGAGAACCTGAAGATTGCCGGACGTGAAGTGCATGTCAGGTTGAACTTGAACACCTGCGGACCGAAACCTGCCGGGAACGGTTTTTATCTTGAGGACGAGAGTTTCTTGAAGAACGTGTCAGACCACCACCTGCGCGTGAAAGCGAGCTTTTCTGAAGATGTGCATTCCAAATATCAAGTCAATCGTCCCGCGCTCGCGGATTTGCGCGAGCAATGGAATGCATACATGGAAGACGAGAGCGGGAAGGTCAAGAAGCCTGAGGTCGCCGTTGAGACCTCTCTCGTGACCGAACTGAGAGTTGACGGTTGGAAATCAGCTGGCCATGTGATCGAGGTGCCCGAGTTTGGGAAGATCTTCCTGGCTGAACTCAAGGTTGATTGCAATACCTTCTCGCTTGCGATGCTCAGGTTCAAAATGGGGTGCATCGGACATGGCAGTGGGACTGCCGGAACAAACGTTGTAAACGGGGGCGGCAAGACAGGCGGAGGTTAGACCGCCTGCAACCTGTTCCGCTGTTTTGCGCCGAACGAAATATACTTGGTTCTCTTGTCCCGGAAGCGCATGAGAACCTCAGCAGCAACGTCCAAACGCAAGCGGCTAAGGCTGGTAGTTGGTCTAATTCCAGCCTTGGCCGCGCTTGCACTTTTCTACTGGTACTTTGCCAGTAAAGACCCGCAACGCGCTTTCGATCACGCTACACAAACCTTTCATCACGGTCATTTGGCGGAAGCGGTCGAAGAAGCCAAAAAAAGCTATGTGTATTTCGGCAAGCGTGATCCCATTTGGGCTTGGAGATTCAGAATTCTCCAGGCAAGCGCTTTAAGCTGGCAGGGGAAAGCCGAAAACGTACTTTCTATCCTGCAATCTCCTCGCGCCGCGCTGCCCCTTGAACTTGTAATTCAGATAAAGAGTCTCGAGGGCTCGGCGCACACCGCTTTGCATCACTTTGCCTTTGCCGAACAGAAACTGGCCGAAGCAAAGCAACTCTGCGGGGATTGGCAATCAATAGCGTGTACCGCAGTGGTCAGGGCCACGGCCGGACTGGAGATGGAACGTCTGCACTATACAAAGGCGCAAGCGATGTTCGAACAATTTCTGAGGCTGGCGCACGCACAAAATGACAAGTTCCGCGAAGCCAACGCGTTGCTGGACCTGGGTTGGTCGGCTGTCATGCAAGAGCATTTCGATGAGGCGCTCGACTGGTCCAATTCTGCCTACAAACTGTCCACGGCAATGGACTACGGCGACATTGCTCAGAACGCAATGGGAAATCTGGCATGGGCCTACTACAAACTCGGTGATCCGGTAAACGCCGAGCGATACTTCAAAGAAGCCAAGCAACGGGCGAAGAAGTTGACCGACGTTGTCGACCAGGTGAAGTGGACGATCGCGGCAGCTTACATCGATCTTGATACGCGTAATTTTTCGCAAGCGGCGAGCGCTTACAAACAGGCGCTTAGCCTGGCGAACGAAATCAACAGCAAGGAAGACATTCTGAATGCGTGGATGTCGCTGGCGCTCGTCTATTCGCGAACCGGCGACTTTGCAGAAGCTACCCAGGCCAGCGATAAGGCTATCGATCTGGCAAAGACCGATGGAAATCGGCTTGATGAGTTGTATCCCCTACTGGTGAAAGGCCAGGTTGCAGAGCGCCAGCACGATACCGGCACGGCAGAAGCAATTTTTCGCGAAGTCATTGCAGATCCCAAAACCGATGTCTCGTTGAAGTGGGAAGCTGAGCACTCCTTGGCCAGGCTCTACGACGACCAAGGGCAAACAGATTGGGCAGATCGCGGCTACAAGGATGCATTGTGCACATTCGAGAAAGCCAGGGGGGAGATCAAGCGGGACGAGACTGCACTTCCCTTTCTCACGAATGGCGCGCGTATCTATGACGACTACATTCACTTTCTGGTCGCCAACCATCGCTCGGTAGAGGCCTTGCAGTACGCAGATTTCAGTCGCGCACAGACGCTGGCCGAAGGACTGGGACGCCTTAAGAAGGATGCCCCCTGTGCGGTTCCAAACATTGACCCACGGAGCGTGTCACGCTTAACTCAGAGCGCAATTCTTTTCTATTGGCTCGGACAGAATCAATCATACTTATGGACGATCACGCCGCAAGAGACCAATGTATTTGAACTTCCGAGATCTTCGGAAATTCAGGCCGCAGTGCAGCGATACGACGCCATGCTTGAACAGCAATCTGTGATCGAGGTTGCTGGTCGCGATGGAGCAAGTCTCTATCAAATGCTCGTGGGGCCGTCACACGATCCGTTAGCCAAACACAAGAAGATGGTTATCATCTCTGATGATTTTCTAAGCGGCCTGAATTTCGAGACTCTGGTTGTCGAGAACCCGAAAATGCACTACTGGATTGAGGATGTCACGGTGAGCAACGCCAGCTCGCTGCGACTCATGTCCTCTGTCCAATCGACGCGCGGAGGAACCCACGGTAAATTGTTGTTGATCGGCGACCCAATTACACCTGACCCGGCCTATCCTGCACTGCTCAAGGCTGCGGAAGAGCTGAGGAACATCGAACGACATTTCGCTCTGGATGACCGCAAATCCATCACTCGCGCGGAGGCCACCCCGGCGGCTTATCTTGAAAACAGTCCAGAACGATACGACTACATTCATTTCGTGGCGCATGGAACCGCAAGCGTGACCAGCCCACTTGATTCCGCGGTGATTCTGTCACGACCGACGTCCCAGAGCGATTCCTTCAAGCTTTACGCACGAGACGTCATCAGCCATCCGCTGCGCGCCAGTCTGGTCACCATTTCGACATGTTATGGAGCTGGGACACGGTCTTATGCCGGCGAAGGCCTGGTAGGGCTTTCCTGGGCATTTCTACGCGCCGGAGCGCACAATGTAATCGGCGCGCTTTGGGAAGTGAATGACATCTCCACACCACAGCTTATGGACCGTTTTTACGCGGAGCTAGCAAAGGGAGAACGGCCGGAGGCGGCATTGCGTACCGCGAAGCTCTCTTTGTTGAATTCGGGAACGGCGTTGAGTATCCCGTTTTATTGGGCACCGTTTCAAATCTACACCGGCTCGTGATCCTTCTGAGACTTGGTACACTTCCGCTGACTGCCAGGAGATTTTCGGTGATGGGTTCATTTCGGTTCGTTACGCACCTGTTAATCCTTGTTTGCTCATTCTTCTTTGCCGGCGCAGTTTCCGCACAGCAATATCCCGAGAACCTGTATCAGGATCTGCATTGGCGCATGATTGGTCCGTTTCGTGGAGGCCGCACGCGAGCGGTGGCGGGAGTAGCGAGCCAGCCGAATGTGTTTTATATCGGCGCGGTGGATGGCGGGGTTTGGAAGTCGGGCGATTATGGGCGGACATGGACACCGATTTTCGATCAGCAGCCCTCGCAGTCGATCGGGGCGATTGCGGTGGCGGCTTCGAATCCGGATGTCATATATGCCATCCTTATGGAGCAAATTCAGAGCGTGGGATTTTTCGCTCCGTCGATGGTGGCGCGAACTGGGAACGCTTGCTCTACAAAGACGAGAACACTGGCGGATCTGACGTCGAGATCGATCCCTCGAATCCAGATGTTGTTTACGCCTCGTTGTGGCAATCGCGGCTTGGGCCTTGGGAGGACAACAATGCGTTTGCGGGGACGAATGGCGGTCTGTTCAAGTCGAGTGACGGCGGCAAGACATGGAGGAAAGTAAGCAAGGGGTTGCCCGACGATCTGGTGCAGATCAATGTGGCGATTGCGCCCAGCCAGCCCAGACGACTGTATGCGACGCTCGCCACCACCCATCCGACGAATTACGCCACAGATGAGGGCCTGGGCTTCTATAGGTCGGACGATGCGGGAGAAAGCTGGGTGCGTATCACGACTGATCCCCGCCCAGCGATGAAAATTGGCGGAGGAGATCTGCCGATTGCGAGAGTTGATCCTAAAAATCCGGACGTGATTTACATTGCGAGCCTAGTGACTGTGCGCTCGACCGACGGCGGCAAGACTTGGGCAAGCATTCGCGGAGCGCCCGGCGGAGACGATTATCAGAACCTATGGATCAATCCGGAGAATCCATCGATCATTCTGCTGGTTTCTGATCAAGGCGCGCTTATCAGTGTGAATGGCGGAGAGACCTGGAGTTCGTGGTACAACCAGCCGACTGCGCAGATGTATCACGTGAGCGTCACCAATACATTTCCATACAAAGTTTGCGGCGGCCAGCAGGAGAGTGGGTCAGTCTGCATAGCGAGCCGCGGCAACGATGGAGAGATCAATTTTCGGGACTGGCATCCGGTGGGGGCGATTGAATATGGATACGTAGCGCCTGATCCGCTCGATCCTGACATTGTTTATGGAGCGGGGCGGAGCGAGGTTTCACGCTTCCACTGGAGCACGGGACAGGTGGAGAACATTACACCCATTCCGATTCGCGGAACTTATCGCGCCGATCGCACTGAGCCGCTGATGTTTTCTCCGGTTGATCCGCAGATTCTTTATTACGCAGTGAATGTGCTGTTCGAAACGCGTGATCGCGGGCGGAACTGGAAGGCGATCAGTCCTGACCTGACTCGGGATGACCCAGGCGTTCCGGCGAGTGTAGGAGATCAGGCAGCGCTGAATTCGAAGGCTGGAAAGCAGCGGGGCGCGATTTACTCGCTGGCGTCCTCTTTTAAGAATGTGGGCACGCTTTGGGCTGGAACCGATGATGGGCTGGTTTGGATTACTAGAGATGGCGGGAAGAACTGGAAGAACATCACTCCGCCTGCACAGACTGCGTGGAGCAAAGTCACTCAGATCAGCGCGTCGCATTTCGATGACGAGACGGCATACGTTTCGGTGAGCCGTTTTCGCATCGATGATCTTCGTCCTTACATTTACCGCACGCGTGATGGTGGAAAGACCTGGCAATCGATTGTGAACGGCTTGCCGAACGATGCTCCTGTGAATTCGGTGCGTGAAGACTCGGTGCGCAAGGGACTGCTGTTTGCAGGAACAGAAAATGCAGTCTGGCTGTCGTTCGACGATGGCGATCATTGGCAGTCATTGCAGCTGAATCTGCCGCACACCTCCATGCGCGACCTGTTGGTCAAGGATAGCGACCTGATCGTCGCCACTCATGGGCGTTCGTTTTGGATTCTGGATGACGTCAGTTTACTGCGACAAATCAGTGCGGGGGTGGCGAGGGCCGAAGCTCACCTGTTTACGAACGGAGTTGCTTATCGCGTGCGGCGGGATACAAATACCGATACACCCATTCCGCCGGATGAGCCTGCGGGTGAGAATCCGCCGGACGGCGCAGTCATTGACTACTACCTGGGGACTGGCTCGACACAGCCGGTTACGCTGGAGATTTTGGATTCACAAGGCAAGCTGGTCAGGAAGTATTCCAGTTCCGATCAGCCTGAGCAGAGTCAGGAGGAACTCGCTAAACAGTTGATTCCGGTTTATTGGTTCGGGCCGTTCAAAAGACTCTCAGCGGATAAAGGAATGCATCGGTGGGTCTGGGACTTGCGCTTCCCTGCTCCTGAGTCTACTGAACATGAGTACCCGAGCGCGGCGGTGGCGCATAGAACGCCGCGGTATCCGCTGGGACCGCTGGTATTGCCGGGTCAATACTCGGCGCGTTTGACAGCCGGCGGACACGTGTATACGGCGAATTTCATGGTGAAGATGGACCCGCGAGTAAAAATATCGGAGGCGGAGCTGCAGAGAACGCTTGATTTGGAGACGCATCTTGCCTCTGCCCTGACGCAGAGTTCGCAAGCTGTATCGCAGGCGCGGTCGCTGCGGGAACAGATCAAGAAAATTGCTGGTAGTGACACATTGAAGGCTTCCGCGCAAGCGCTGGATGCGGGAATCTCGTCGGTACTCGATGGCCCGAAGGAGACCGGCGATTCTGGTTCTGAGGCACCAAGTTTGAGCAAGACCAATAGCAATCTGATTTCCCTGTACAAGGAAATTGAAAAGACCGACGCGGCGCCTACGGCGGCCCAGTCTGAAGCAGTTAACAAAACGGATGGCGACCTGAAACCTTTGCTGAAGCGTTGGAGCGAGATCAAGGACAAAGCGATGCAGGACTTCAACCCACAGCTCAAAGCTTCAGGCTTGCCGGAACTGCGGCCGGAGATTCCGCCGCAGTCGGAGGAAATCGGGGAAAACGAGGAGTGACCGATATCTGAAACGGTCACAGGATTGATATACTCTGTGGGTTTTGCGCCGCTGGAGGACTGCGATGATTGAATGTGCACGCTTAAGGTTCCGTAAGCATATTTCACGTGGGAGATTTGTTACGAGCGGAGCATTGCAGAAATTATTTCTGGTCCTCAGTATCGCTACCCTCACACTGGCAGCCTCACCGGAAAAGAAGGCACTGGAAATCTACTTTGTCGATGTCGAGGGTGGGCAGGCGACATTGTTCGTCACACCCCGAGGTGAGTCTTTGCTGATTGACACAGGGTGGCCGGGTTACAACGGGCGCGACGCGGACCGGATTGTTGCGGCGGCGAAGAAAGCGGGGATCAGCAAGATTGATTACGTTCTCATCACACATTTTCATATGGACCATGGCGGCGGCGCACCGCAACTTGCTGATCGCATCCCCATTGGGACCTTCATTGATCATGGAGAAAACCGTGAAAGCACTGATTCACCCACTGTTGAAGTCTGGAAGAATTATCAGAAGCTGCTGGCAACGGGGAAATTCAAGCACATTACCGTCAAGCCGGGTGACGAACTTCCTGTTCACGGAATGAAGGCTACGATTGTCAGCTCTGACGGCGCGGTAATCGGCAAGCCGATCGCCAGTGCGGGACACGAGAACCCGACGTGCAAGAGTGAGGAACGTTATGCCGCCGACAAGACGGAGAACGTACGTTCCATTGGAATGGTTATCACGGTTGGCAAACTCCGCATATTGGATCTTGGCGATCTGACCAAAGACAAAGAGATGGAGCTGATGTGTCCACTGAACAAGCTGGGAACGATCGATCTTTACATTGTTTCGCATCATGGATGGAGCCAGAGCAGCAGTCCGGCGCTCGTGAATGGAATCGACTCGCGAGTGGCGGTCATGGACAATGGGGCAAAGAAAGGCGGGACTCCGTCGGCATGGGACATCATCAAGAAGTCGCCACATTTGGAAGACCTGTGGCAGCTTCATTATTCAGAGGAGGGGGGCGCTTCGCATAATGTTGGGGACGAGTTTATTGCTAACCCCCAAGGCGCGGAGGACGGGAACTATTTGGAATTGACCGCGGCTGCCGACGGGAGCTTTGACGTTTTGAATTCGCGAACACAGAAGACGAAGCACTATGCGGCGCGGTAGAAACCTTAGGGGACGCTCCAACACGGAAGCCCTAACCGAATGATTGTTATGAGGGATCGACACTGCGCCGGACGCAGAGTTAACCCATGTAGAATCGGCATGACAAGCCAGCTTCGCTGAGCTGACGCCGAGTTCCGAGACATAGATGGAAGTTCTGAAGAGACTCTTCGAGGAGCATTTTCATGCTCCGCCTACCCAGGTCCGCGCGTTGCAGGGAGAACTGGGCGGATCCGGTCGCAAGATCATCAGGCTGGCTGGTGAACGGCAAAGCGCGATTGGGATTCTGCACGATGTGCGCGAGGAGAATGTCGCGTTTCTTGCATTATCGAAACATTTTCTTAAGCATGGGCTGGCCGTGCCGGCGATCTATGGGGAGGACCTGGAGCATGGAGCTTATCTGGAAGAAGATCTCGGCGACACCACGCTTTTTGATCTTCTTGCAAACAGCCGTTCTGGGGAGGAAGTCCCTGCGCCGGCTGTTGATGCTTATCGAAAAGCGTTGACCGCATTGCCCGCGTTCCAGATCGATGCGGGACGGGATTTGAATTACAAGATTTGTTATCCGCGTGGGAGTTTTGACCGGCAGTCTATTTCGTGGGATTTGAATTATTTCAAGTACTACTTTTTGAAGCTCTCCGGCGTGCCGTTCAATGAGCAAGGGTTGGAGGACGATTTTCGGCGGCTAACCAAGCTGCTGTTGAGCGCTGACCGCGAGTATTTTCTTTATCGGGATTTTCAATCGCGAAATATTATGCTGCGCGATGGAAACCCGTCGTTTGTGGATTATCAGGGTGGCCGGCGCGGGGCGCTGCAGTATGACGTGGCTTCGATTCTTTATGACGCAAAGGCTGACCTGAGTCCGGAATTGAGGCAGCGACTGCTGGATCATTATTTGGACGCATTGTCTGAGCACATCAAGTGTGATCGCGATATTTTTTTGCAACTGTATTACCCATATGTTTATGTGCGGATCATGCAGGCGCTGGGGGCGTACGGCTTCCGCGGGTTTTATGAGCGGAAGACACATTTTCTGCAGAGTGTACCGTATGCACTCAAGAATGTCCGCTGGCTGCTGCACAATGCGAAACTGCCGGTCGAGTTGCCGACACTGATGGATGCGTTCAGGGGCATGCTGGCGTCGGAAACTCTGCTTTCTTTGTCGAAGGATGCGGAAGGTAAGTCTGGGCTGTCACATCAGCGGGACAAGCTAGCGGTTCGCGTATTCAGCTTCTCATTTCATCGCGGCATGCCGAAAGATGAGAGCGGTAACGGCGGGGGCTTTGTGTTTGACGGGCGCAGCTTGCCGAATCCTGGGCGGGAAGAACGCTTTAAAGAGCTCACGGGGAGAGACTCGCCGGTGATCGAGTACCTGAAGCAGCACGAGGTCGTTGACCAATTCTTGTCTAATGCGAAGTCGTTGCTGGATGCCAGTGTCAATGAGTATCAGCGGCGCGGCTTCAGCAGTCTGATGGTTTCATTCGGGTGCACCGGCGGGCAGCACCGCTCCGTCTATTTGGCGGAGCAGATGGCGAAGCATTTGCGCGCGCGGAATGGGGTCGAGGTGGTAGTGCGGCATCTCGGACTGGAGAGCCTGGGGAAATGAAGGCGATGGTGCTCGCCGCAGGTCTCGGCACCAGGCTGCGGCCTTTGACTGATAATCGTCCCAAGGCCCTCGTTGAAATCAGTGGACGCACTCTGCTTGAGATTGCCCTGGCGCGCCTGCGGTCGTTTGGAATCAGCGAGGCGATTATTAATGTTCATCACTTTGCGGATGTGGTGATCGAGTATTTAAGAGAGCACGATGACTTCGGAATGCGAATCGCAATTTCGCGCGAAGATGTCTTGCTCGATACCGGCGGCGGGCTGAAGAAAGCAGCGTGGTTTTTCAAAGAGACAGATGATTCGCCGTTCATTCTTCACAACGTCGATGTTCTCAGCAACATTGACCTGCGGCGCGTGCTGCAGTTTCATTCCGAGCAGAGGGCTTTGGCGACATTGGCTGTTAAAGACCGGAAGACCTCGCGCTATCTTCTGTTTGACGAGCAATCGCAGCTGTGCGGGCGCAGGTCTGGAGACGGCTCGGAACAGGAACTGATCGGATCGCCAGAGCGCTGCGAGCTGCTGGGATTTTGCGGGATTCACGTCATTTCTCCGCGCCTGCTCGGATTGATGACTGAAGAAGGAACTTTCTCAATTGTCGATACGTACCTGAGGCTGGCGGCACAAGGTGAGAAGATCGTCGCCTTCCGGGCGGACGAGTACTACTGGCGCGATCTCGGCAGGCTGGACGATATCACGCGTGCTGAGTCCGATTTGAAGAGTGGCATCGTAACCTGACCGCAATTCCGGAGAATAGCTGCAGAAGCCGCAGCGAAGAAAATCTCATTCAGCAACTATGCAATACTAACCTCTAACTCCTGAGTCCCTGGAGATTCAATCATGCACAAAGTTAACTCTGTTTGCCGATGCGTTTCGCTCGTGTTCGCGCTGTTTCTGATCGGATTCAGCGCTCCGACGCTGGCCGCTTCACCAGCTGTAAAGGCGGAGACCACGGCGCCGGAAATCAAGTATGAGAAATACACGCTGAAAAATGGGCTGGACGTGATCCTGTACCAGGACCACAGGCTGCCTCTGGTTGCCGTTAATTTGTGGTATCACGTTGGGCCGGCGAACGAGCGCGCCGGGCGCACCGGGTTTGCCCATCTGTTCGAGCACATGATGTTTGAGGGCTCGGAGCATGTGGGGAAAGCGCACTTCAAGTATCTGGAAGCGGCGGGTGCAAGTGACATCAACGGGACCACCGAGTTCGACCGCACCAACTATTTCGAGACTTTGCCATCGAACCAGCTCGAACTGGCGCTATGGCTGGAGAGCGATCGCATGGGGTACCTGCTGCAGAAGCTCGATCGCGAGAAACTGGCGAACCAGCGCGATGTGGTGCGTAACGAGCGCCGGCAGAGCGTGGAGAACCAGCCGTATGGACTCGTCGAAGAAGCTCTGTTTCATCAGCTCTTCCCTAAATCGCACCCGTACTATGCCGACGTTATCGGATCGCACGAGGATGTGGAAGCTGCGCGGCTGAACGATGTGCGTGAGTTTTTCCGTCAGTATTACAGTCCGAACAACGC
>WNFY01009281.1_pt1 | contig 11072 bp, 12 predicted proteins | sample 5400091 | NCBI WGS metagenome assembly WNFY01 (sample SAMN13153364, study PRJNA577476) | soil metagenome | isolation source: 60 cm soil or saprolite under grassland replicate 1 | place: USA:California | collected 2016-06-15
CGACCACCACCAGCACAGGCACGATTGCGGCTTATACGCCGGATTCGGATTATATTATGTTCCGTTCGTCGACGGCTACGGCCCCGGTGCGGTATTACTATACCAAGGACACGACCATTCTGGATCCAGAAGGTCACACGGTAGCTTGGTCGGCGATTCGGCCAGACATGCCGGCGACGGTCTATTACACGAATGTTGGCGACCGCGTGGTTGTTCGCAAAGTCGTGTTGAGCCAGCCAGCAACGGTCTACGAGAAGAAAGAAACGACCACGACAACAACAAAGCCTTAACGGGCAAAGGTCGTTAGGTTGGCGAATTCAAAGCGCTCGCGAAAGGTTTTCGCGAGCGCGTTTTTCATGGTAGCGCGAACGTCTGGCTTGCACTTATTTTAATCTTCGTAGCCGTGCGGAAATTTCTGGTGCCATTTCCAAGCACTCTCGATGATAGCGTCAAGTGACTGGAATTGCGGTTGCCAGCCAAGCTCACTTTTGACTTTTGCGGAAGAGGCGATGAGCCGCGGTGGATCGCCCGGTCGCTGCGGTTGTTCGACAGTATTGATCTTTCGCCCGGTGATTTTGCGACATGCCGCGATCACTTCACGGACGCTGGAGCCGCCTCCTGTGCCAAGATTGTAAAATTCGCTGTTCGCGGCGCCCAGAGCGAGAATGTGTGCTCGCGCAAGATCAACAATGTGGATGTAGTCGCGAACGCAGGTGCCATCCGGAGTTTCATAATCGGTGCCAAAAACTTCCACGTGCGGCTTTTGGCCAAGCGCAACTTTGAGCACGTTCGGGATCAAGTGCGTCTCGAGCCGGTGATCTTCACCGAATTTTCCGGTCGCACCCGCCGCGTTGAAATAACGCAGTGAAACGAACTTCAACCCATGGATCTGGTCGTACCAGCGCAAGATTTTTTCAAAGGCAAGTTTCGATTCGCCGTACGGATTGATTGGACGCGCTGGCGCAGTTTCGTCGATCGGCAATTGCTCGGGCAGTCCAAAAATCGCACAGGTCGAGGAAAAAACTATCTGCCTTGCGTGCGCTGCCACGATCGCATCCAGCAGATTGAGGCCGTTACAAATGTTGTTGCGAAAATATTTGGACGGATTGCGCATTGATTCGCCGACGAGCGCATTTGCGGCAAAATGCATTACCGCGTCCGGGCGAGCACTGGAAAGTGTCGCTTGAATTTTTTCGCGGTCAGCCAGGTCGCCTCGGACGAATGTCGCTCGCGAATCCACTGCGCGACGATGACCCTCTCCAAGATTGTCGAAGACAATAGCTTCATGGCCTTCATCGAGAAGCAGCTCCGTGCAAATGCTCCCGATATAACCGGCGCCGCCAACGACGAGAATTTTCATCCGGCGAAATTCCGGCGTGCCTGAGCCGCGTGTCAAAAGAAAGCGTAAGGGGCTACGTTTTTTTCTTTTGCTGAGGTTTTTTGGAATCCACGCTGGCGATCAGCTCTTTTTTCTGCTGCGTTTTTTTCTGCTGCAAACTCGCGACCATCTTCCGCACGCAGTGGTTTTTGCAGCGCGGTGTAAGCACTTTCAGGCTTTGTTCCTCCGACCCCCATTGCAAAATATCGAGATCAACGTGACGCACGCCCCAGCGTTTCATGTCGGCACGACTCGTCTTATAAAGGTCGATGGTATCGGTCCCAATCAATGCCGTTCCATAATCGTCGATGATGTATTCTTCGTTTGTATCGGTAATTCGAAAGCGCGTCCCGAGCGGGTAACGCGACCAGTCACAAGCGGCACTCATCACATGGCGGCCGGAAAGATAGCTGCCGATCGCGTTGTGGGCTCCACCCCCCTCTGTATGCGTATAAGCGGTGGTGCGCACGTTTTGTACGCGACGCCCGCTGGTGAGAGTCGGTTTCGACTGCGTGGCGCAGCCAACGATCAAACAAGCGGCGCTGGCTGCCAGTGTAAGGTTAAGGCACTTCGACATTGGCAATATCGTGCCTCAATAGCAACTGAAGCAGGTTCAGGCAAACATTAATTTTGCAGGAGCGATAATTCTAGCCCGAGAGCCTTCGGGGAGATCCAGGTGGATCTTGACGCTCTGATATTGCTGCCCGGCATCAACGATGCCAGCTACAGCGTTACTGCGCGGCCGTTTGCGTTAGTTCGGTTGTGCAATGTGGACAGCGCGCCGCCTTGATCGGAATCGTCATTGCACAAGCCGGGCACTCCTTTGAAACCGGGGCCGAGGTTGGCGCCGGGCGCTTCATCTTGTTCACCCCTTTGACGATGACGAAGATCGCGAGAGCGACGATGAGGAAGTTTATCAGTAGCGTGATAAAGTTGCCGTAGTTCCAAGTGATCGCGCCCGCCTTTGCTGCGTCAGCCGGAGTCGCAAACGTTGCGCCGCCTGGCGCAGCTTTGAGCACGAGGAATTGGTTGGAGAAATCGAGCCCGCCGGTGAGTAATCCAATAGGCGGCATGATGATGTCTTTGACCAAGGAACCGATTACCAAGCCGAAGGCCGCACCGATAATGACGCCGACGGCGAGATCAATCGCGTTACCTTTGACAGCAAATTCTTTGAATTCTTTCCACATGGACTCGGCTTAGCAATGCACGACTATGTTGACAAGCTTTTTGGGTACGACCACGACTTTGCCAATGGCTTTGCCGCTAACGAGTTGTTGAATCTTGGGATTCGCGATGGCAGCGGCTTTCACTTCTTCTTCGGTGGCCACGATCGACATCTTGATTCGGTCGCGCACTTTTCCGTTCACTTGAATGACCATTTCAACTTCGTCTTCGACCAGGAGCCGCTGATTGTAATCCGGCCATTGCTGTTTGGTAATATCGCCCGCATTATCTCGAACCTTTGCATTCAGCTTCTCCCAAAGCTCGGAAGTGAGGTGCGGCGCAAATGGATTCAGCAGGATTAGGAAGGCGCGCATCGGCGACAAGGGAATCGTTTCAGCATTGGTAAATGCGTTTACGAAAATCATCATCTGCGAAATTGCGGTGTTGAAAGAAAGAGATTCGATGTCTTCGGTCACTTTTTTGATGGTCGCGTGAGTGATCTTTGTTTGCGCACTAGTTGGATCGACCTCTCTAAGCCTGGCGGATAATTCCCACTCGCCTGCCTGGTTCTCAACCATGAGCAACCGCCAGACGCGCGCGAGAAAACGTGCCACCCCTTCGACGCCGCGCATGCTCCACGGTTTCATTTGCTCGAGCGGACCCATGAACATCTCGTAGCAACGAAAAGCGTCGGCGCCGTACCGATCGATCACGTCGTCCGGATTGACAATGTTCCCGCGCGACTTCGACATCTTCTGGTTGTCTTCGCCAAGAATGATTCCCTGATTCACAAGGCGCTGAAATGGCTCCGGCTTCGACACATAGCCGAGGTCAAACAGTACCTTGTGCCAGAAACGCGCATAAAGCAGATGGAGCACCGCGTGCTCAGTGCCGCCGACGTAGAGGTCCACGCCACCGGGCTTTGGCCCCCCCATCCAATACCGCTCCGCTTCTTCGCCAACGAAACGCTGATCGTTCTGCGGATCGCAAAATCTTAAATAATACCAGCATGAGCCTGCCCACTGCGGCATCGTGTTCGTCTCGCGCAACGCGTTGCCAGAATAGCGAACCCACTCTTTCGCTCTCGCCAATGGCGGTTCGCCCGTGCCGATCGGTTTGTAGTCGTCCAGTGGTGGCGGAACTACCGGGAGCTCGTTTTTATCGAGCGCGCGATGCTTTCCGTTCTCCCAAACAACAGGGAACGGTTCGCCCCAATATCGTTGACGCGAGAACAGCCAGTCGCGCAGTTTGTAATTAATGGCGCCTTTACCGAGACCGCGTTGTTCAAGCCACTCGGTAATTCTGCGAATCGCCTGCCGTGATGGCAGGCCATCAATTACTGGCGAGTTGATCGCGATTCCTTCGCCGACGAAGCCAATCGAATCTTCGCCACCCAACGGTCGCACCACCTCGCGAATGGGCAGATCAAACTTTCGCGCGAAATCGAGATCGCGTTCGTCATGGGCGGGCACGCCCATGATCGCGCCGGTTCCATAACCAAGCAGCACATAATCGGCAACCCAGATAGGAATCCGCTCGTTGTTTACCGGATTCATTGCGTACGCGCCGGTGAAAACGCCAGTTTTTTCTTTTGCCAGTTCCGTTCGTTCCAAGTCGCTTTTGCGCGCCGCACGCTCGCGATACGCGCGCACAGCCGGCCACTGTTCTTCGGTTACGATTAGATCGACAAGCGAATGCTCGGGAGCGAGCACCATATAGGTCGCGCCGTAAAGCGTGTCGGGGCGGGTGGTGAAAACCCGGATCTTGTAGCTGCGGTCGCCGGCCTCGGGGCCGGAGTCATCGACTCCGGCTACAGCAAAATCGACTTCCGCGCCTTCGCTCCGCCCAATCCAATTGCGCTGAAGCAATTTGATGCCCTCGGGCCAATCGAGTCCGTCCAGTTCCTTCAATAATCGCTCCGCGTAGGCGGTGATGCGCAACATCCATTGTCGCATCGGCCGTCGAACGACGGGAAAACTGCCGATCTCGCTTTTTCCATCGACGACTTCTTCATTGGCTAAAACGGTGCCGAGCTCCGGGCACCAGTTCACCGGCACATCAGCGACATAAGCGAGCCGAACTTCATCGGGGTTTTTGCCGCGATAAGTCGAGATTGGCTCGGCTCTATTGGTCGCGGGATTGAACCAGGAATTGTAAATCTGAAGAAAAATCCACTGCGTCCATTTGTAGTAGCGCGGATCGGTCGTGTTAATCTCCCGCTGCCAATCGTAGGAGAAGCCGATGCGTTTCAGTTGAGCTTTAAATTTTGCAATATTCGCGCGCGTCGTGGTTGCAGGGTGCTTTCCGGTTTTGATTGCGTATTGCTCCGCTGGCAGACCGAACGCGTCCCAACCCATCGGATGCAATACATTAAACCCGCGCATTCGTTTGTAACGCGCGAGGATATCGGTCGCGGTGTAGCCCTCGGGATGTCCGACATGAAGGCCGGCTCCGCTTGGGTAGGGGAACATGTCGAGGATATAAAATTTCGGCTTGGAGGGATCGAAATTTTTGTCACCCGGATTAGGCACGCAAAAAAGTTGCCGCTCTTCCCAAATCGCCTGCCATTTTGGCTCGATCTGATCGAACGGATACGATTTGCGGCGCTCGTTCATGAAAACCCCCTGACGTTAACCACGAATGGACACGAATGAACAGAATTCACAAAACAACATCGATGCATGTCACGCGATCACTGATTCGGTGGATCTTCGTCGCCCCTACAGAGATGTTCCATTATTCGTGTCCCATTCGTGTTGATTAGTGGTTAATCCTCTGAATTCTGTCAAACGTGCAGCAACTCATTATCGCCACCCGCAATGTGCACAAGACCCGCGAGATTCAACGGATCCTCGGGCCGGATTTCGCAATCGGCGATATGTCCGAGCATCCTGAAATTCCCGAAGTCGTGGAAAACGGAAAGACCTTCGAAGAAAATGCGGCTCTCAAGGCAATCGCCGCATCGAGGCAATTGCCCGGCTTCGTCATCGCGGACGATTCCGGTCTGGAAGTTGATGCGCTTGATGGCGCGCCGGGAATTTACTCTGCGCGCTACGCTGGCGAGAAGGCGAGCGATAAGGAGAATGTCGACAAGCTACTTGGCGAACTTTCGCGACGAGGAGCGTGGTGCAACCATGCAAGTTGTCATCGCGAAACAGGGCAAGTTGCAGACTTGCCTTATTTTCCTTCGGCGCGCTTTCGCTGCGTGCTGGCGCTCGCACGGAGTGGCCAGATTCTCGGGACGTTTGAAGGCGTCGTCGCAGGAACAATTGTCGATGTCCCGCGAGGTCGAAGCGGATTTGGCTACGATCCGATTTTCCTGCCAAAGGGATTCGACCAAACTTTCGGTGAGCTTTCGCCCGCGGAAAAAGATCGGTTGAGCCACAGGGCCCGCGCCTTGGAAAAGTTGCGCGCGTTTCTTAATACTCCGCCCTGGTCAGCAAAAAGATAATCGAGGAAATTGGTTGGCGAGCCGGAAGCAAGGCGATTCGCGGCTTCGCCGGCTCGTAAACCGAGCGATCAGGGCTTGGGCGGCGGCGGGGGGGCGCCAGGCGCCGGAGCCCCTGGAGCACCTGCTGCTCTGATTTGATATCCAACTTTCGTGATTCCTGCCGACCGGACCTTGTCCAAAACCGCAATAACATCGCCGTGCATGGCCATCAAGCTCGCGCTGATCGAGACCTTAATGTCCGGATTGGCGCGGTGGAGTTCGTAAAGACGCGGGAGGACTTGGTCATCTGCCACAATCTGGTTGTCGAAATAAACAGCGTTCCCTTCCTGCACCTTTATGGAGACATAATCCTTTACCTGGCTCGGCGGAGGCGCAACGGCAGCCGGCAAATTGACGCGAATACCCTTCATGTGGGTCTGGCTCAGGCTCACCATCATAAAGCTGGCGAGAAGAAAGAACATGATGTCGATCAACGGAATGATCTCGATGCGCGCTCTCTTATGCGGAATCGGCGAAGACAATCTCATATCTTATGTATTTGTTAGGCAAGATTTAGTACGAGGCGCCCGTCATCGTGAAAGTAATGGGAATCTTAACTTTGGAAACTGATCCAGCCTTAAATCGCCACTGCCGAAAGGCGCTGACCGCTGCATTATCCAGTATTGGGTTTCCAATGCTTTGCGTCATGGAAGCACTGGATACACTGCCACTACCGGGATCGACCTCCACGACGCATACGCCACTGCCTGTGATGTGACGTGAACGCGCCTCATACGGGTACTGCGGACGCGGCGCGTAGGTGGCAAGGGCTTTGGCTGAAGAGATTGACATCGTTCCGGGGCGACCGGCAGCTTGGGGCGCTTTGATCGGCGCGAATTTTTGTGCCGTCGGTTTCTTTGGCGGAGGTGTCGTCTCTTCTACGTACTCTGGCTTGATCTCTGGTGGTGGCGGAGGCTCGGGCAGCGGAATATCTTCCGGCGGAGGTGTAGGCTCCTCTGTCGCCTGCAATGTCGCCTCGACGACGGCTGTCGGTATGTCGGGAGGAACCTCTACCGGCGCCTCATGTTTTTGAGCCAGGGCAACTGCTGTGAGGTGAATTGCCACTGCGCCACCAAAGGCTGCCCACCACTGCCATCGCGGCGGCGGGCGGTAGAGTAACGGTTTTGGCGTTGTGGCCATACAAAAAAATCAAGTACCAGCTCCAGGAACTCCCTTGAGCGCTTCGCTCTTAATCTCAAATGAGATTTTGTAGAATCCTGCCGAGCGGAGCATATCGAGCAGGTGAACAACATTTCCGTGAACCGTGTCGCGATCGCCGCGCACGAACACTTTCGCGTCGGGATCCGATTGATGTACCTTTAACAGGCGCGCCTGCAAATCGTCTGCGTTGACTTCGTCCTTGTCGAAGAAGTAATGACCGTCTTTATCGACAGACACGCTGATGTAATCGCGCTTCGATTGCGTCTCGCCCGAGCTCCCCGTGGGCAGGTTCACCTTAATGCCCTTCATATGGACCTGGCTCAAGCTCACCATCATGAAGCTGGCGAGCAAAAAGAACATGATGTCGATCAACGGGATGATCTCGATCCGCGCTCTTTTGTGGGGAATTGGCGAGGTTACGTGCATTGGATACCTTTAGATGGACGAGCCTTTCCCAGAAGCTGGGGCTTGCCCCGCGAAGTCCATCTCGCGCGCCGCGGTTTGTGCTCCTAACATAACTTCCAGGTTCGTCGCTGCCGTCTGCAGTTCGAACTCCAAGTTAGACACTCGAGAAGTGAAAAAGTTAAATGGAATCAGCGCGAAGATGGCGATACCCAGACCGCACGCCGTGGCAATCAGCGCCTCGGCGATACCGCCGGTAACCGCTTGCACCGCGAGTTCTTCGTTACCGAGAAAGCTGAACGATCGAATCAAACCGGTGATCGTGCCCAACAGACCAAGCAATGGGGCCAGTGTGACCAGTGTGTCCATCACCACGAGAAACCGGCCAGCTCGCTTGATCTCGATGCCGGCAGCGACCTGCAATGCGCCCTGCAGCGACGCGTGCTGGTGATTGAGGCCGTTCCACATCATGCGCAAAACCGGATCACGTGATCCGCGCGAAAGCCTGGAGGCTTCGGCGGTATCGCCATTCTCAATCGCGGTAAATACTTTCTCGATCCGTTTGGGGTCACGACGAAACCAGCGGCCACCCCACCAAAAAATTCGCTCGATCACCACAGTGAGTCCGATGATCGACACAATCAAAATCGGCCACATGATGGGACCGCCTTTGTGGAATTTGTCGATCAACCAGTTGCTGGCCAGGAAACCTGTGGGTTGCGCTTCGGGACTCGGCGAGGCGGCCGGCGAGGCAGTCGCAGCAGCAGGCGCAGCCGGACTCGCTGCGACTCCTGGTGCGGGACTCAGCGTAACAGGAACTGATGCGCCTGGCGCAGCAGGCTGGCCGGGCTGCACATTTGTAGCCGGCGCCTGCGCAGGAGCTGAGATGTTTGTGGTGGCGCGGGAGATTGCGCTAGCGAAATCAGCGCAAATGCGAGTGAGACTAGGCAGGCAGTAAGTAATGTTTTCATAGTTTAAGCAGGGATTTGGTGATCGGCTTCGCAGTACGAGTTTCCCCTTATCGCAAATGATTTAATTGCGAGTCGAGCAAAACTTTTCACTTTTTTAGGGCGACGCTCTTCAAGGGTCGCATCTCTGATTCGAAATATCTCTACTACTGGGATGTAAGGCAAGTCTCTTCAAATTCACGCTGCCGAAATTTCATCAATCAATTTTGCCACTCAAAATCGCTATGTTCGCGCGTTCGTGACGCTGTTCCGCAAGGGCGACCAGTTGTCGATCGACGCTTCCAATTGGTCGCCGGCATGAATCGGGCCGACGCCGGATGGCGTTCCAGTCAGAATGACATCGCCTGCTGCCAGCGTCATCGACTGACTGGCAAACGAAACGATTTGCGCGACCGAATATATCATCTGGCTCGTGCGCGCATGCTGTCGCAGCTCTCCGTTTTGCCGAAGTTCAATCGAGAGATCGCTGATATCGACATCGGCATACACGAATGGTCCGGCCGGTGTGTACGTGTCGAATGATTTGCAGCGGCCAAATTGTTTTTCGTGATCTTGCAGATCACGGTCGCTGATATCCAATCCCGTCGTGTAACCGAAAACATGATGGGGCGCGACTTGCGCACTGACATTTTTCGCCGGAGCGCCGATGATGATCGCGAGCTCGACTTCGAAATCGGTTCGATGATCGGGAAACGCAATTTCAATCGTGCCGCCATGTGGCAGTAATGAGCTTGGCGCCTTGAACCAGATCAACGGAGCGCCCAGCGGAGTGCGTTTCATCTCCGCAATGTGATCGGAATAATTGAGTCCGACGGCGATCAATTTGGATGGCGCAACTGGAAGAGCGATATGAACATTTGCGAGCGGCAACACCTCGCCTGTTGGTTGGATTTGGATCCAATAGGGCAGTGCCAACACATGCACATCCTCGCCGTGCAGTTCCCCATAGAAAAATTTATCGCCACATCTGAAGCCGCCGAATGTGCGCATGCGAGAAATTGTAGGGCAACCGTTCCGGTTGCCGAATCAAAAACTTGGCAGACGAAGCGCCTGCCCTACAGCAGCTGCGAACGTTCGTATTTTCGCTTCGCTCGGAATGACAGCACGATCCTATCTCGGCAATCGAATATGCGGCGCCGTCGCGCGCCGCAAACCAAAATGCGCTCGAAGAGCCGCCATCGAGATTCAGTGCGCGCTGGATTTTGAAATCCTCAGCCAATGGCGTTGTTGCGAGAATATTTGCCAATTCCGCGAGTGAGATTTCCGAGCAAACTCCGAGTAGTGCGCGATCGTTCAGGCCTGTCGCTGCAAAAGTGCGCCGCGCCAGATGTGAATCGTCCAAACCGCGCACGTGCTTGCCAAGATCGACGAGGAACGGCCCGCACTGAAGCGCGGCATTCACTTTTTGTTTTCGTGAAAATTCGCGGGTGCGCAGGATCCGTACTCCGTGCGGCGATGCCGCGAGCACACCGGTAATTAATCTGGCGCGTTGCAGCGGCGCGATCATTTTCCCGTCACCGATCAGCAATCCAATTGGCGCGTAGTCGGGATCGAAGTAGCCGCCGTTTACACCGGCCAAACAGTTTTCCTGTGCCATAACGTGCGCCAGATCGTTGCGTGGCGGCGTCGGCTGATCGATCACCCGCAGCGTGCATGACTTCGTCGAAAACAATGCGAGATCAACGGTCGCGCTTTCACTCGTTTCGGCATCTTCCAGAACAACATGTCGATGTTGCACTCCAACGCGTGACCCTTCGGTCGTGGCGGCAGCGATCGTCCAGTCCGCATGCGCGGTGGCCGCGACAGCGAGGAAAAGAAGCGCGGTCTTAAGCTTTGCCACCGTATTTGTTCAACAAAGCTTGAAAACCCGGATCGTTTCGCAACGAGTCCCAAATTGGATTTACTTTCAGACTTTGCACGGTGACAGCGCTCGGTCGGCTCAACAATCCGTCCAGGATTTCAATCGCGCGACTTTTGTCGCCAAGAATGGCGTGAACTTCGGCCACCCCAGCCGCAATTTCCGGGCCGCCAAGGGCGTCTTTGCTCTCCGGAACCAATTCGGTGGCGCGCCGCGCTTCAGCTAGCGCGGCATCTTTTTCTCCGAGATGGGCGAGAACTTTCGCGAGCTGAATATGCATTTCCGCCGCATCGGGACTTTGTTTCAGTTGCGCTTCGAGGAGGTCTTTTGCTTTCAGGAAGGCGGCTCGCGCGCCGGCTTCGTCCTGAAGCGCCTTTCGCGCGAAGCCGATGAGAAAATATTTGCTATACAAGGCTGCGGGGTGAATCGGTGCGAGGAGATCGTCCGGCAGGTTTTCCGCTTCGCGCAATCCTTCCTGGTATTTCCGTTCCAAAACAAAAACGTCCGCGCGCGAGCCGGCGATCCTAAGTTTGTCCTTGTCGTTCATCGGCATCGATTTCACCGTCTGAAATGCTTTCTCCGAGACGCTCAGATCGCCTTTTTCGAAGAAAGCCAGCTTGGACTTGATCTCCCAAAGTCCCACCTCTG
>WNFY01005837.1_pt1 | contig 11071 bp, 10 predicted proteins | sample 5400091 | NCBI WGS metagenome assembly WNFY01 (sample SAMN13153364, study PRJNA577476) | soil metagenome | isolation source: 60 cm soil or saprolite under grassland replicate 1 | place: USA:California | collected 2016-06-15
TGGAAACACGAGGTGCCGGTACCTCCTCGGTAGCACCGGCGAGCCCGGCAAAGACGCCGGCGCCGGCGTCCTGGTCGCCGCGTACGCCAAACTGCGCCGCTGGTTTGCCGCAGGGCCGGCATTCAACTGAAGCTGGGTAAATTTTCAGGTGACACTTAGCCAGTTCGCTGGGTTTCAGGCCTGGGCCCTCGGCTCGGTTACGGCGAGGGCTTCCTGGGCAAGTCTCCGGCCTTCGCCGCTCGCCCGTCGCCAGTGCGGCGCACCGGAGGAGCATATGACTTGGTTGGACCGCTCCCTGCAGAAGCGGCGGATCCGGGAAGCGCGGCGCGAGCTGCCCCCTGGTGCGCGCGTGCTCGATATCGGCACGCACGACGGCACGCTGTTCCGTCTCACGAGGGCTCGTGGAGTCGGCATCGACCCTGAGCTGGCCGCAGTGACCTCGATTCCCGGAGTGACGCTGGTGAAGGGCTCGTTCCCCAAGGACCTGCCCAAGCTGCCGAACGAGTCATTCGACGCGGTCACCGCGCTGGCGGTCGTCGAGCACGTGCCCGAAAGCGAGCTGCTGATCTGGCCTGAGACGATTGCCCGGCTGGTGGTTCCCAACGGACTGCTGATCATTACCGTGCCAGTGCCGGCGGTCGACACGATTCTCCACGTGCTCATGCGGCTTAACCTGGTCGCCGGGATGGCGGCTCACCAGCACCACCGATTCCAGCTGAGCAACCTTGACCACATCTTCACGGCTCCGCTGTGGCAGCGAGCCAAACACCGCACGTTCCAGCTGGGCCTGAACCATCTCTACGTCTTCGAACGCGCCCCGCATCTGCAAGCCCAGAACCCTTGGCTACCGTCACCCTCCGGCCAGCCGTCAAGGCAACTGAGTAATCCCTGATTTCGTGCCGGCGGCGGCTACCGTGAATGCCGGTCAACAGGTGTCAGCAACCTTCAAGAGCTCGATTCTCGGCGTGCATGATGAGGCTGTCGGCCGATGACGAGGGCGATCCCGCAGACCGCTCCCGTACCTGTCCTGACCAGGCGCACAATTCCGGGGCTCTTAAACTCGCCGCAAATTCGCCAGAAGATAACCAGCGCGACAGAAGATGCCGTTCTGCGCGCCTCAAACGGACCGAACCGGAGGGACAGTTCCAGTACAGAACGGAGGGTCCGCGTGCGTTCTCCCTGACCTCCCTCGTCACTCAGCGTGATGCCGGACTAGGGAGACGGACGCTCCGGGCAGCCGCATCCCCTTGAGCCCCGGCGGCCAGGGCCGCGGCGGTCGGCTCCGCTGCGGCGTACCCAGGTATGGCCGCCTGCCGGGGTCCGGCCCCCTGGATGACCCTGGGCTGGCGCCCATCTCCGGCTCGCGATCCAGATCGAGGACACCGGCGGTATCCGGATCGTCCTGGCCGGGGTTCCCGCCGCTCGCTCTCTGCGTCGTGACCGGCGATCAGCTTCGCCGTCACGATGACGGACCCCGTGTGGCGTGCACCTGCGGACGGAGGTGCCAGCGCCGTGGCAATCCGGAAGACCCTGTCGGCGGCAGAAGCGGACGTTCTCCGCGCCGGTCGAATGCGCATATTTATGCAAGCTGGCCAACCGCTCGCCGGATCGAACCGGGATGGCACGGCCGCTGAGACAGGCGAAGGCCACCTGCTCTCCGCACGTGTAGCCGCCGATCGGTGCGCCGTCGGCAGCCGAAAGCACAGTGGTGCACCCCGCACCGGGATGTCATTCTGTCGCTGCTGTTGTCCGGCAGCGGCTGCCGAGCCAGCCGATGCTCTATGGGCTGCACGCGGCGAGAGCGAGGGGTAGCCCTGATGTCAGGATGCCGGTCGCGTGCGACGATTTGCTGGTGAGGCCGACGGTGGTGATCGTGGATGATCATGCTGGCTTCCGGTCTTCGGCCAGGGCGCTGCTGGAGGCCGAGGGGTTTGATGTCGTGGGCGAGGCTGTGGACGGGATGTCGGCGCTTACCGTGATAGGCCAGCTCCATCCGCGTGTCGTGCTCCTCGACGTCCAGTTGCCCGACATCGACGGGTTCGAGGTTGCCGAACGGCTGGCAGGGGCAGGCGACCCGCCAGCAGTGGTGCTCGTGTCGACCCGGGGCGCCTCCGCTTACCGGCGGCGGCTTGCCCGCAGCCCGGCCCGCGGGTTCATCGCCAAGAGCGAGCTGTCGGGAAATGCGCTTGCTGCGCTGGTGGCGTGAGGCCACCAGCGGCTCTGCTCCGCGCCTCCGGAAAGCCGCGTGGCTGGCCGGGCTGGTCCTCGGCCTCGCGGCGGAGGGGCTGGCCCGTCCGGGGCAGGGCCTGGCCGCGGCCGGGGCCGACCTGGCCGTGGGGTGGGCGCTGATCGGCTGCGGGCTGGTGGGCTGGTCGCGGCGGCCGCAGAGCCGGGTTGGCCCGCTGCTGGCGCTCACGGGATTCGCCTGGTTCCTCGGCACGCTGGCCGGCTCGCGGATCGGGGCTGATGCCACGCTCGGCGCGGCGCTGCTTTTCGTCCACCGTGGCCCGCTATGCCATGTGATTATCGGTTATCCGCGCGGGCGGGCTCCGGACCGGTTGAGCATGGTCGTAGTGGCTGCGGCCTACGTGTACGGGGCGGCCGTCCCCCTCGCCCGGAGCGACGTGGTGACGATGGTTGCCGCTTTCCTTGTCCTGACCGCGACGATCCGGGGGTATGCGCTGGCAGCAGGCCCGGGCCGCCGTGCCAGGGTGACGGCGATCGCCGCGGCAGCCGCCTTGGCGGTTCCGCTTGCGGGCGGGAGCGCGGCGCGCCTGATGGGGGCGGGACCCGCTGTGGAACAGGTGGTGCCGTGGGGATATGAGGCGGTGCTGGTCCTGATCGCGGCTGGCTTGTTGGCGGACATGCTGCGTGGCCGGTGGGTCCAGGCGGTTGTCGCGAGGCTGGTTGTCGACCTCGGCGAGGGCTCTGGGACCGGGACGCTGCAGGCCCGGCTGGGGCATGCTCTGGGCGACCGGTCGCTGGCGATCGCGTACTGGCTTCCGGAAACGGGCGGTTATGTCGACGAGAGCGGGAACCCCGTGGTGCTCCCCGGTGCCGGGTCGGGGAAGGGGGTTACCGTGATCGAGCAGCGGGGTGAGAGGATCGCGGCGCTTGTCCACGACGCCGCGGTGCTGGATGATCCCGGCCTCATCGACGCGGTGGCGGCGGCGGCCAGGATGGCCCTTGCGAACGTGCGGCTGCGGGCGGAGGTGCGGCGCCAGGTCGCGGAGCTGGACGCTTCGCGGCGCCGGATCCTCCAGGCGCGTGATGCCCAGCGCCGCCGCCTGCAGCAAGAGCTGCGGGCGGGTGCCGGGCAGCGCTTGACGGAGGTCGAGGAGCTGCTGGACCTCGGCCTGGGCAGCGCTCGCGCTGCCGGGGACCGGGCGGTGACCGCGGGGCTGGAGGATGCCAGGCGAGAGCTCGATGCGGCGCACACTGAGCTGCAGGAGCTGGCCGCGGGGATCCATCCGGCGGTGCTGACCGAGCGAGGGCTCGGTTCTGCGTTGTCTTGCCTTGCCGAGCGGTCCCCGGTGCCTGTCCGGCTCGCCGTTCCCCCGCAGCGCCTGCCCGCCATCATCGAGACGGCGGTCTACTTCCTCTGCTCGGAGGCTCTGACCAACGTCGGGAAGTACGCTCACGCGTCACGCATCGACGTGACGGTCAGGGCGGATGCAGATCTGGTTACCGTCCTGATCGCCGACGACGGCGTCGGAGGGGCCGACCCGTCGGCCGGATCCGGCCTCAGGGGAGTCGCGGACCGGGTCGAGGCGCTCGGCGGCCGGTTCCTGGTAGACAGCCCGGCGGGAAGGGGTACGCGGCTGCTGGCGGAGATCCCGGCTGCCGTCCGGCACTGAAGAAGGCCCCGGCGGCTGTGCCGGGGCCTTCCGACGTCGGGTGCTGCTACGCGGAGACCCGCTGCCAGGGCTTTACCACATAGCCGGTCGGCTCGCATTCCCCCGAAGACACGCTCGGAGTGCAGCCGGGCGCCTGACCCTCCAGCTTCTTGAACACAAGAGTCTGCCGGTACACACTCCACTTGTACTTCCAGACCTCCCCCGCCTGGTAGAAGGTGATCGTGTCGCCGCGCACGGCGTACGTGCCGATCGATTGCGCCCCTGGCCTGGTACCAGCCTTCGTCTCCGAGACGTCTCCCCGGTGGAACGTCAAGGTGAAGCTGCCGTAGTTGTCTTGGGTTACCTCGGTCGGGTCGGGGTGGGCGGCGACCAATTCGTCCCTGGTGTAGGTAACCTGCCACACCCCGTCCAGCGGCGTGACCTGAGTGGTCTTGGTTCCCGCTCCCGGCGGGCGGTTGCCTGCGGGCAAGCGGGGTGCCGGGCCGGTGCAGCCGCCGGGGATCACCAGCGCGCGCCCAGGCGGGGCGTGTTGCTTGATCCGGCTGATCTCGGCGATGAACTGCCTGGTTTGCCGGTCCTGCTCCACTTGCGCATACACCGGAGCGAAGGCGCTGCGCAGGGCCGCTATGCCGGCATTGGAGGCGTTCGCGAAGCGGCTGCCGTCAGCGCACAGGCCGGGCGGGAGGCCCGCATCACCGTTTATGAGCCCGGTGGACCGGGCCGCCGTGTCCCGGACCGCCTCGGTGAGCCAGGCGCGCTGCTGGGATGTAAGCCTGGCGAGCCGGCCGGGATTGGCGATGACGGCAAGCGTCTGGGGCCACAAGTTGACGTTTGCTGTCACGTATCGAGCCAGTTTCCAAAAATTGTCCCTCATACGGTAGACGCGGAGGTTCGTCTCGAAGCCCTGAACCGTGCCGCTGGCCAGCCCTTGGTCCAGCGGGATCGCAACTGCATCGCTCGGCGTGGCCCCAAGCGCCCGGATCGCCTGGGATGACTCCCTCGAACGGAAGGCCGCGAAGGTAATGCCACGCCAGTCTGCCGGGCCCAGCAGGGGCTTGCGGACCGCGATCGGCTTGCGCAGCCCGTCGGCGAGGACGCCAAGGCCCTTCACGCCCACCTTGTCCAGCGCCGGCATCATCTGCGCGGGGATGCCGCTATCGATGACGGCCTGCTCCAGCGGATAGCTGTCGATCAGCATCGGGGCGGTGAGCGCCTGGAAGCTATCGACACCCAGGGTGTCGAAGACCCGCGTGCCGACGACACCGAGATCGTACCTGCCTGCGGCGACGCCGCGGACGATCTGCTGTTCGCCGTCCGGCACGTTTTCGCCGACGTGATAGACCATGTCGATCTGGACGTTTCCTGCGGATAGCTTCTCCACCCGGTTGACGAGGTACGGGTCGATCTGGGGCATAAACCCGGATATCCCGTGCCTCGTGGCCATCCGCAGCACAACCGGCGTGCCGGGGCCCCCGGCCTTACTGCCTGCCAGCGAACCGCACCCAGCGAGGGCCAGGGCCACCAGGACCGTGACACCGGCTCGGCGGACGCGATGTCTTTTTCTCATGCCAGGCTCCTTCCCAGTTGGGTGTAGCCTCGCCGGTTACCGCCTGCCAGCGCATCGGGGCATGCCCTTCATTGTGCACCCGGGGGATCAGGGGTAGCCCACGGCTGGGAATCGGGGCCGCCTGGTGCCAGGATTCGCTCATGGGCCTGGCAGTTTCTGGTTTCGGCCGACTCGCCCGCGCGGTTGTGGCCGGGGTGTGGCCTGCCGCGTTCGGCTTCGGGCTGCTGTCGCTCCTCATCGCCCGGTCGCATCCTGGAGCGACGTTCGGCGGGTCGTCATGGACGGCGGGCCTTGCCGAACTGGCTGCGGGATGGGCGGTGATCGGCGCAGGTTGCTATGTCTGGCGGCGGGGGAAGCGGTCCGGGCTGAGTTTGGCCGCCGCCGGGGTGGCCTGGTTCTTCCCCGAATGGGACAACCCCGGGGCCGGGGCGGCGGTGTTCACTTTCGGCCTGGTCAGTTACGCCCTGGCGCCTGCCGTGGTGGCTCACGCGGTCATGGCCTACCCGTCCGGCCGGCTGTCGTCCCCGCTGGAACGCGTGGCCCTCGCCGTCGCGTATGCGGACGCGGCGCTCGTTCTCGCGTTGTTCCCGGCGCTGTTCTTCAGCCCGCCGGAGCAAGGGTGCAGCCTGTGCCCGCCGAACCTGCTGCTCGCCGATGGCCAGCCGGGCCTGTTCGCGGCGCTGAACCGGTGGGGCATCCGGCTGGGCCTGGTATGGACGATAAGTGTCGTCGCGCTGTGCGTATGGCGCCTTGCGCGGCCGGGCGCCCTGCTGCGCCGGGCGGCCGCCCCAGTCATCGTCAGCGGGACCGCGTACCTGCTGCTGGCCTGGTCCGACTTCGCCCACAGCCTGTCGCGCGGCCTGCTCGGCGCCGACCGGTTCGAGTACCGCCTGTGGCTCGCCCAGGCGGCTGCGCTGTGCGCGATCGGCCTGGGCGTGGCATGGTCGTGGCTGCTGGGGCGGCGGGCCCGTTCCGCGATGGCCGCGCTGACGGTCGAGCTGGGTCAATCGCCTCCCCCCGGAGGGTTGCGCGAAGTGCTGGCACGGTCCCTCGGCGATCCGGACCTTGAAGTGGCCTATCCGCTAGGCGATCCCGGGCGGCTGGTCGATGCCACCGGGAACGCTGTGGATCCGGCAAGACGGGAGGGCGGTGCTGTGACGCCGCTCACCCGCCAGGGGCAGACGGTGGCGCTGCTCTCCCACCGCCGGGGGCTGCTGGACGATCCTGCCGTCGTCGATGAGGTCATCGCCGTCACACGGCTGGCCGTGGACAACGAGCGGCTCCAGGCAGAAGTGCTCGCCCGGCTGCAGGAGCTGCGGGCCTCCCGGGCCCGCATCGTCGCCACCGGCGATGCCGAGCGGCGGCGGCTCGAGCGTGACCTGCACGATGGTGCCCAGCAGCGCCTCGTCGGCCTCTCGCTCGCGCTACGCCTGGCGCGCGCCCAGCCCGGCGCACGTGCCGACCCGAACCTCCGGGCATTGCTCGACCGGGCAGATGAGCGACTCCGGGCCGCCATCGCCGAGCTTCGCGAGCTGGCCCACGGGATCTATCCGGCGGTCCTGACCGATGAAGGGCTGGCCGCGGCCGTGGAGGCACTGGCAGAGCACGCCTCCGTTCCCATCGCGATCATTCACATGCCGCAGGAGCGGCTCCCGGGCCCGGTGGAGGCCGCCGCCTATTTTTTCATCGCAGAAACCACCGGCTACATGGCTACGCTGGCCGCAGCCAGAGGCGTGACACTTGATGCCAGGCACCACGGGAACCGGCTCGTGGTGGAAGTCGCCGAGGACGCAGCGGGCAAGCCCGAGCACCAGCTGGAAGCCAGGCTCACCGACCTGGCCGACCGGGTCGGCGCGCTGAACGGCCAGCTCCAAGTCCGGCACATCGCGAACGGAAAGATCACCATACGAGCGGAGATGCCATGCGGGTCGTGATCGCCGACGACGCCATGCTAATCCGGGAAGGCACAGCCCGCCTCCTCGAAGACGCCGGCGTGGACGTTGCCGGCAAAGCCGGCGACGCCCAGAAGCTCCTCCGGATCGTGGCCACCGAACATCCCGACGTGGCGATCGTCGACATCAAGATGCCGCCCACCCACACCGACGAGGGCCTGGTCGCGGCGGAACAGATCCGCAGCGCCCACCCTGACGTCGGGGTGCTGGTCCTGTCCCAGTACCTGGAGTCGCGGTACGCCACCCGGCTGCTTGAGGATCATCCGGAAGGGCGCGGCTACCTGCTCAAGGAACGGGTGTCAGACATCGGCGTCCTCAAAGACGCCATCCAGCGCATCGCCGAAGGGGAATGCGTGCTCGACCCCACCATCGTGGCCCGCCTGATCAAACGACGGCGCCAGCAGGGACCTCTCGATGAGCTGACCGATCGCGAACGCGAGGTGCTTGCCCTCGTCGCCGAGGGCCGCTCCAACCATGGCATCGCCGAGATCCTGGTGCTGAGCCCCAAGACCGTCGAGGCCCACGTCGGACGGATCATGACCAAGCTCGGCCTCGATGACACCCCCAACTATCACCGCCGCGTCCTGGCCGTGCTGGCCTTCCTCCGCTCCTGAGCCGTAAGGGTTCCCCCGGGGCCCTGGCCGCGCATTTGCGGGATAGCCCCACACCAAGACGCGGGCTTGCCCGCTATCTCGTGCCCCTTCGTTTCTCTAGCGTCGGTGTCTGGCTAGAGATGAGCTGCGCTGCCAGCAGCGCGTTCAAAGGGAGAATCCGATGCGGAAACTTGCCGCACTGGGCACTGGATTGGCCTCCCCTGTCCATTGCCTACGCCTCGATTGCTGCCGCCTCGCCGGCGATGGCGAGCACCACTGTGCCGGTGAGCATGACCTTCGACGAGCCGGTACTTCAGGACATCACCAGCGGCTGCCCGACCCTTGGCCTGCCGAACGGCGGGTTCTGGGGGAATGGTGTTGTCGTTCCCTATGGTCACGCGACCGAAATGATCGCGTTCGGCGCGGGCTGCGGCGCATGAACAAGACGATCCCGCTACCCGTGCTGCCCGGCGCGGGCCCCGGCACAAGCAAGGCAGAGATTGCTTCGCAGAACCTGGACAGGCAGGCCGACGCGCTGACGCGTTGACCACGGGAAAGGAGAACGGCATGTCCAACATCGCTGGCAACCCGATCAACCGGCAAAGACTGGCTAGGCCGCCGACGCCGCGCTTCGCGCCAAGATGGCCGTCCGGCCCTGGCCGTCGCCTCACAATGCCTGCGGCGTTCTTGCTGATGGTCGCGCTGGCCGCATGCCAAGGCGGCGGAGCAGGGTCAGCCTCCCCGGCCGCCAGCCGATCGGCGTCGCCCGCTCATACGGCCGTCCGCACCCTGGCCGCGGGCTGCACCCACGCCAACCCTTGCCAGAACATCACCGCGGGCGCGTACCGGCTCGGCCCAGGAACGCTGCTGCCCGGACTGGAGCTGACCTTGCCCGCAAGGTGGTCGAGCACCGGGACCATTCCCACCGAGCTCAACCTCGTGCCGCCTGGGCAGCCCGATGACGCGCTGAAGTTCTGGCTGGACATGGTCGCCGTCAAGAGCACTGGCCCCGGCCACGGGACAACGATCCTGAAGAACGTGGGCACAACACCCAGTGCGCTGATCGCATGGCTCACCGGCGATCCGGACTTCCGCATCGTGTCCAAGCCCGCGCCGGCCACCATCGGCCAGGACATCACAATGAACTCCCTCGTCGTTGGCGTCTCCGGTTCCGCGAACTACGGCGACCCAGGCTGCCCCTCCAACCCCCGATGCGCCGACCTGTTCACCAACCGCCATTGGAGCCCCGGCGGGTACGGCATCGGCGGCGATGAGGAGGTACGCCTCTACCTCGGCACGATCAAGATCAGCGGGAGTCCCCACACCTTCTTCGTCGCCCTCGACGCCGCTGACCATGCTGACCTGCTGCGCCTGGAAAACGCCGCGAAACCCATCATCGGCAGCGTGCGCTTGCCGTCCGGCGTCGCCGGCGGCTGACTGAACCACCCCAGGAGTTCCCCGGAGGCTCCGGGCTCGCCCGGGGCGATTCGATCCGATCCGGTCAACCCAGCCGAACGCCGCCGCGTCGCACCGACGTTGCCGCCCGCATCCCCAGCAACTCCCGCGCACCGAGCCTGCAACCCCGCGGTGCCGCCGCGCCCGGCCATCCCGGCAAGCCCAAGGCGGCATCCTTGCCGCAGTAGCCGGCCTGTGCCCGCAGCCCCTGGCCGTAGCACCCTGAAATTCGCGCGCCGTTGACACGAACGGGCCAATGACCGTCTCCGCCAATCCGGACATATGCGCGTCAAGCTCACCGGCCCGCGTGCTCACCCCGGGACCGGCTCCAACTCCCCCGGGCATGCTTCCGCCCGCTCATCGTGAACGGACCCCTGACCCGCGCCCTCATGCGGAACTGGATAATCCGCGCGCCGCCATCCCAGAAGGCCCGCGAGAACACGAGAGTGACAGGATCACCCGTGTATTAGGCGTTCGGCGCGCTCCCGGTATGAACGACAAGGCTGAATTGACGACCGTCGCCACCGTTAGCGGCATAAGAACAGCGCATAAATATACGGGCACGTAACGCCCTCTATTCGGCATGAGCGGAAGCGCCTTAGCGTCACGCGCAGGACAACCGGCTCTGCGCGCGACCGCCTGCATCACGAAGGTGCTCTCCCGCAGAACAGTGCCTTACGCGTACGTCCTCAGCTCATCACGGAAGGCAGCCCGGCCTGCCCGCGCGGCCCAGCTGCCGGACACCCGGAGGCGCTGCAACCAGGGGAAGGCGATGCCTGCGCCTGCCGTACAGCCACATACAGGCCAGGTAGCGGACCAGATAGCAAACACGCCGCGGAATAGCCGGGCGCGCCCGCCCCGGCCGTGTTACTCTTATTGCATGATTTCCCCGATCCGGGGAAATCGCACCGGAATTCGTGTTCAAGTCCCCCCTCGGACACCCACAGTGGTGGTACATCACCCTTTTCAGAGCACCGCTTGAACACGCGGACGGCCCGGCTGATGCCTGCGGCCTCCCCACGGCGCTGACCGGTCCCGCCTCCCGCCGCGGGAGGCAGCCGTGACCGGCACGCTGATCGCCCCTGTCATCCCCTCTCCTGCCGCGGCCCGTCCCGCCCGCGCGCCTGCCGCTGCCCGGACCCTGCCGCTCACGGTCCCGCCCGTGCGCCCGCCGGCGCTTCCCCGGGACGTGGTGTACGGGCTCGCCCGCGTCGACCGCTCCGGCCGCGTGGCCGACCGGACGGTCACCGGCGCGCTGGGCTGGCGCGGCGGGGACCGGCTGACCCTCACCGCCGAGGCAGGCGTGGTGGTCATCCGCCGCGACCCGGCCGGCCTGGTCACCCTGCCGCCCCGGTCCTGCGTCCCGATCCCCGCGGCGCTGCGGCACCGCTGCGGGCTGCTCCCCGGAGACCCGGTCCTGCTCACCGCAGTCCCCGCCGAGGACACCCTGACCGCGTACTCGCTCGCGGTGGTCGATCAGGCCCTCGCCGCGCTCATCCCGTTCCCGGCACGTGACGGAGGAGACCGATGACGATCACCGGACCTGACGCACGCCCAGGCACCCCTGGGCAGGCCGTGGTCGACGCGGCCATGCTCGTGCTGGACCGGATGGGCCTGACCCCCGCCGACCTGCTGGCCGCCCCGGCA
>WNFY01013729.1_pt1 | contig 11071 bp, 7 predicted proteins | sample 5400091 | NCBI WGS metagenome assembly WNFY01 (sample SAMN13153364, study PRJNA577476) | soil metagenome | isolation source: 60 cm soil or saprolite under grassland replicate 1 | place: USA:California | collected 2016-06-15
ACCTAGTAACTTTTGGCTTACTATACTGTTTATATGTAATTACTATGTTATATTAGGTATGGTTATTGAATTGCGTGATGATAATAACAAGAATAATAGTTCAAAGATCCAGGCAAATATCACTACTGCCAATGCCGCTACCATAGCTAAATGTCAGAGTTGTGGAAATGACCAGATAATCACAGATTCTGAGTCTGGCGAAATGATTTGCGATAAATGCGGTCGAGTGATTTCTGATAAATTGCAGGAAGTTGGACCTGAGTGGCGTACGTATGCTACGGATGAAAGCGGAGGCAAAACGAGAACTGGTCCTATACCATCTTTGGCTCGTCATGATTTGGGTCTATCAACAATCATTGGAAGAACCGACAGAGATGCTAGTGGTAATAGGCTTGATGTGGCGATGCGCACAAGAATGCATAGGCTTAAGATTTGGGATAGTAGATCTCAGGTTTACACACCAACGGATAGAAGTCTCCAACAAGCCTTCTTCCAACTTGATGTATTGAAAGATAAGCTTGGATTATCTGATGTAATAGTAGAGAAATCAGCATATATTTACAGAAAAGCTCAAGCAAAAATGCTGGTGCGTGGCAGAACTATTTCAGGAGTTTTAGCAGCTGCGATATATATTGCATGCAGAGAAATGGGAGCTCCACGAACATTAAAAGATATAGCAACGGCATGTAATGTAAAGCGTAAAGAATTATCAAAAGATTATAGAATGCTTCATTCTAGACTTGACCTTAAAGTCCCACAACTAGAACCAATGAAATGTATAGCTAAAGTTGCGAATATAGCTAAACTGGGTGAAAGAACGAAACGACAGGCAGCAGAAATCATGAGCAATGTTACCAAAAAAGAAATCTCTGCCGGAAAAGATCCAATGGGACTTGCAGCCTCTATCCTCTACCTATCAAGTATTCAGACTGGAGAAATTATCACTCAATCAGATATTGCAAGAGCGGCCGGAGTAACAGAGGTTACCGTCAGGAACAGAGCCAAGGAAGTCAGAGATAAACTTGAGTTGAACTAACAAGCATTTGGGAAGGATGTTCCACTAACTTCTCCGATAGACTTGAAAAAGTCAACATGGTTGTTAAAAATTTTGATATTGTGCTATTCCTTCATCTTGCACTACTAGATTCTTAGATGAGGCGGATAGAGAAAAAGCAAATCAAGAATAGGTAAAAAAGACTAACCAAAAATACGTAAATAAAGCGTGATGGCAAGCTATAGTAAAGTATAATTTTGCTCATAGCGCGTAAGGATGGAGTTCCAGATGCGTTTACACGAAAGCTCTGATAAATCAATTATTACAACTCCTCTGCAATTGAGCGTCTAGAAATAGAAAGAAAAATATGCTAAGATTTACTTGAAGCTGCAGAAACTCTCCTAGCTTATTTTAGCTTCGATGGGTTAGGCTGTTTATCGAGACTGCGTACAGTAATCGAGTCTTCCAACCATATTACCAATTATAATAAGGTAATAATATACGAAATATTTTTCACATGCTCAAAGCGCCATCGATTGATGCTTTGTTCTGATAAATCTATTAGAGTAAAGATATAGCAATATTCCTCCCAAATCAAATATTTTATGTTATTAGTTGCTTATTAGAATGAAGATAAATCATACAATTTTGAGTCTGACAATAGTTGTACTAACAGCTATGTTAATTACTGCCTTGGGGGAGCATACATTTTTAGCGAAAGCACAAACTCATATAAAAAAGAGCACTACTAGCTGTGATGGAGATACATGTCATACAGTGGTGTGTATCAACAGTATTTGTCACGCGTCTGCTAACGCCACTTCAAGTAGCAAGATAGTCCAAAACTCATCTATTCCATAACTATTGTGCCCCTGGATGTAGCACCGGCTGCTGTCGCGATGGACATTGTAGCCAAGTGCGATGCGGTGGGACCAATTCAGAACCATCTGGACATAATTCAGCCGAGTACATTCTAGGTTCGGCGTGATACCCATGGTAGCAGCAGTGACTATCGCTAGCTAATTACGTGCACTTTGACAGCCTTCAACATAGCAACTTCTTGGTTTTGCGCTCCTAGCATCATCATATAGTCTCCTGGCTTTAGCTTTGTTGATGGTGTGAAGATGAATGACACTTGTTTAATATCATGCGTATCTGGCATCGGGAGGGACGCTTGGCTGAAGATACCCGTGGAATTTCCAAGGTCACCACCTGGAGAAAATGTGCCTGAAGCTACCATCCCAACAGTTGAGTTGGAGTGATTCTGAGACAGTCTCGTTGTTGTCGTTCCTGAAACATTAACTTTAATCTCTACAGCCTGACCTCCTTTAATGGTCAGCTCTTGAGGGAATACTGAAACAGAAAATGGTAGCTGATTGTAATTGACTCCTGTCAAGCTTCCTATCTTATTTTCTGACCATTCTGTCCACTTGAGAACTGTAGGGCATTGGCTATACCGCATGTTTGACTGTTAGGTGGACAGTTACCCCACAATCTATTCTGTGTAGGAATCCAATATTCGTACAAGGTATTATTTGAAGGCTCAAATCTAGCTATCTTATTACCCTCATGCTCATTAAACCAAAGCGATCCACCGTTACCACCAGACCCTTTTTCTATCCAGTAAGGGAGACTATAAGCCCCTTCAGGAACACTATTAGCATCACTTACACCATAAATCTGTGGCGAAGCTCTAGAGGTTGCGTAGGTTGTGGTATTGCCATCAGACGCGTTTAACATGAAAAATAGACTCGTGGCATGGTCAGTGACCCAAGGATTACCGTTCTCATCTACAGCAACTCCTACAGGAGAGTTTAGTCCTGGCGGCATATCAAAAGGATGAAAAGTTTTTGAAGTTATATTATATCGCAGAATTTCACCCTTACTTGGGAAGGATAACATCGAAATCCAGACGACGTTCCTTTTATTATCGACTGCGATAGAACCGGTACTGATTAGGTCAGGATCTATTCCTCTGAATGCGTTTGTAGGTATTGGAATCTTAGCTATGCCATTGGAAGTACCATTCTTCATCTGTGTAACGTTTCCGAACCAAAGCACAGGTGAACGTATACCCACAAAATATACATTTCCGTTAGAATCGAAATCGATAGATACTGGATAGGTTGTACCAAACGCTTTAGACATTTCAGGAACTTTATACATTTCAAAGCCGCCAACAGATTTACTATACCTCCAAATTGCGTTTTGTTTCTCGTCGGTAAACCAAATGTTCCCACTCTTATCCTCCTTAACAGACCATACCTGGGAATTGTCTGTAGGAATGTTGCGTACGTTCCATACAGGGATGTTGAGCTCCTTATCAAATTTGTGAGTGGCAAGATCGTAACTGCCAAGTGTTCCGTGTTTTGTAGACACATACCATACCTTTGCAAGTTGATCGTCAACCAAGATCCCTAGTGGCATTTCGCATGTAGATGGTAGGTTGTACTCTGTTATGTAATTATTAGAATGCGGAATAGAATTTAAACCACAGAATTGCTTTTGATACTGTTCAATGGCTGCAGCTCTTGAATTCGCGATAAGTTGGGCTGTAGACTGCAAGTTTGAATTGTTGCTGCTGATAACATTATTATTAATATTATTATTTGGAGCTCTCATAAAAACGACATAAACTGTTACAATGACAACAATAACTCCAATTACCCCGTAAGCTATAATATTTTTATTTTTCAAATAATGTGGCCTCTCCTTACCTTTTCTATCGATTAGAGCTTCAGTTTCCAATGTTCTTTATTACTTTACGTTATATCATTGTTTCTCATTAACAGGCTCGAAGAAGTCTACAGCTCTCGTTCACACCACTTTTTGAGATGAGCATTTCAATTTTGGCGATCGTAGTAGGATTGATGTCAATACTGTGTTTTCAAGATTAATTATTGTATTATTCATTCCAATTGGTTTGCGTTTGTTATTATTATAAAACTAGAGACGAATGCCAATTGTGGATTCCACGAGTGGATGCCACACATGGAATTCGTGTCATCATTTATTGATCTATTAAAATCTGTGATATACTATACTAATGGAGATGTGATATAATATACTAATGGAGATGAAATATGTCTACAACTATATCTAATCGCCACTTCAACATCTGGATCACGTGATCTCCATCTCATAATACTACAACAACGAATTTTTCAGTTAGGTTGATAGTTATTAAGTCTAGGACACAACAACCTTTCCTACCATAGTAGGATGTATTTGACAGAAGTATGGAATCTCTGCAGCAGTCTTGAATGTATGAGAGAACGTTTTTCCTGGCCCCAAAAGTGGTGATAATCCAGAATCAAATTCTTTCCCCTTATTAGGATCACTAGGCCCTGTACCTGATGTAACAGTATGGGCGACATTATCTTTGTTCGTCCATGTTACACTACTTCCGACTTTGACATTGATAGGGTTTGGCGAAAATGCTTTGTCTGCTAAGGTAGAGGCTCCTGAAACGATTGAAACATTCTTACCACCAGTCGAGTTAGTTACGGCAGAAGCCGTGGTCATATTCGCAGTACTATTATTAACGTCTCTAAGTGAAGGGGGAGTGAGGAGTAGCTTTGGATCGGTAAGGACAGGCTGAGGTGGTAGGCCATAATGCTGCCTTAAGGTTTTTTATTGGTCTATATTATAGTATTATTCTAGCCTGGCTCACTAATCAGCAAATCAAATATATTGTATGAGTCTACCTATATCTATATTTCAATTACAACCTTAATTAATCTCATAAGTTACTATAATCAAAGTCCTTATTAGTGCATAATTTGTTATTGAGCTACTTGGTAGAATTTGAATCTATGACAAAACTAAAAGGATTACTCGACAATGATTATAAAATTGAGAAAATTCAACCCGCTATTTTTGCATCAGACGCAGAAGTCAATATCGTAACTGTAGTATTAACATGTCCTGATGGTAAAAAGGAAATTATCCGCGCATATAAAGAAGAATCTCAAGCGTTAAGGGAATACATCAGGAATTTGCGTCAGAAACCTTAGACCGGATGATCCTTACTGTTCTTACCTAGAACTCCCAGAATTAGGCAATACAGATAACATTATTCATACAGCGGGTTCAACATCAGCTAATTCTAGAGGAAAAGGTGATCAGGTAAAGCATCTAAACCGCGAAATCAAATTCAAAAGCAGCACAATGTGAATAATGGGAACCAGAGTAGTTGGTTTAAATTCAACATTCAAATAACATAATAGTTCTTTGCTAGATCCCCATATGGTCAAAAATGTCGTTGATACTCGTATCGCAATAGGGCTACGATTTGCTTTGAATCGAGTAAGTATGTGGCACAATAGGAATAATAGGAGTGCGTATGCTCAGGGAAACCAACGATGTGGACCTCCCTTGCAATGAAAACATCAGATCTGTTTGTTAGGTGTCTTGAAGTAGAAGAAGTTCAATACATTTTTGGCTTACCCGGAGAGGAAAACGCTGATCTTATGATATCATTGTTAGATTCAAGCATCAAATTCACTTTGACAAGACATGAACAATCTGCTGCCTTCATGGCAGATGTTTACGGTAGGCTGACGGGGAAAGTTGGTGTATGTCTTTCCACGCTAGGCCCTGGAGCCACCAATCTGACAACTGGAATAGCTAGTGCAAATATGGATAGATCCAGAGTACTAGCAATTACTGGACAGACCGATTCACGCATGCTACACAAAGAATCGCACCAGAACATGGATGTCATTACTATGTTCAAACCAATAACAAAATGGAACTGGTCAATTCGAAATGGAGACAATGTTCCAGAGATTGTAAGAAGAGCATTTAAAATAGCTAAGGAGGAAAAGGCAGGAGCAACGCATATCGAATTACCACAGGACGTAGCAAAACAGCAATCCACAATAAAGCCTATCAAAAAACCACCTGAGGAAGTTCTTCGTTCACAGCCCAACAAGTCTCTTATAGAAAAAGCAGTGACATTAATTCTTGAAGCTGAAAAACCATTACTCTTGGTAGGCAACGGTTGTATCCGAGGGAACGCGAGCTTTCATGTCAGGAGATTCGTTGAGAAAACTGGAATATGCTCTATGAATACCTTCATGGCAAAGGGGGTAATCTCTGATAGGTGGGAGAGACATCTTCAAACAATTGGTATCAAAGACGCAGATCATGCACTAATAGCCATGAAGGAAGCTGACCTGGTCATAGCAATAGGTTATGACTTGGTAGAATACAGTCCAAGATTTTGGAATGGCGATTTCAGTAAGAAAATTATCCACATGGATTTTACTCCCGCAGAGGTGGATACTTATTACCCGCCGACTGTCGAGATTGCAGCAGATATAGAATTGACAATAAATGCTATCTTAGCCGAGTTACAAAAAGAAAAAAATCAAAACCCAAACCTAAAATACTTCCCATGTCTCGATGTTCCGGATACTTTCAAGAGAATTAAAAAAGAGTTGGTCGAACGAGTTCGAAGATATGCAGATGATCAAAGTTACCCCATCAAGCCTGAAAAATTGGTAGTGGATGTTAGAAGGTCACTGGATGACAAGGATATTCTAATTTCTGACGTAGGTGCTCACAAGCTGTGGATAGCTAAGACCTACGATACATACGATCCAAATACGTGTATTATATCAAATGGATTTGCTTCGATGGGATTTGCACTTCCGGGTGCAATAGCGGCGCAGCTTGCTTTTCCTGAGAGAAAGGTTGTTGCGATGTGTGGAGATGGAGGTTTTCTAATGAATGTTCAAGAGCTTGAAACAGCTGTTCGTCTCAAATTGCCTGTAATAATTGTGATCTGGTGTGATAAGGAATTCGGCGTGATTGCCTTAAAGCAAATTGACGAATTTGGCAAGAAAGCATTCACCGAATTTAACAATCCCGATTTTGAAAAATTGGCAGGCAGCTTCGGTGCTATCGGTTATGCACTAAAATCAACACTAGAATTTCCAGAGATCTTGGAGCAAGCCAAGATGTCAAAGGATATCCCTGTCGTCATTTCTGTAGATATCGATTATTCCAGAAATAAAATATTGCTTGACGACAATTTTCTAGAATAATTTTAGAAGGTACCAAACCAACACGGTTTAGTGGGATTTAGGTTCTACCCGGCAAACTTGAACAATAATCACAAACTGAAAAAGACTGCCGAATGACTATCTAACTTATTCTCTAACAACCTGAAAAAGATAAAAATACTGAATGTAAAAGTTCTAGCTTTGAATCCATGGAAATTGTTTATACTTTTTGTAGTATTCAACTAATCCGCCTTCCAACAACATCTGCCTCATGAATTCTGGGACTTCTCTAGCGTGAAAAATCTCTTTGGTTCTAATATTTTCTGCAGTAAAGTAGGTTATGTCTATTTTAAGCTCATCTCCCTGATTCACTTTCCCTCTTATTTCTGGAATCTCAAGCGCGGGCAATCCGATTGTAAAGGCATTCCTATAGAAGATACGCGCAAAACTTTCAGCCATAACTGCAGAAATTCCTGCATATTTTAACGCGACTGGGGCCTGTTCTCTACTAGATCCGCCTCCAAAGTTTCGGCCTGCTACCAATATATCACCCTTGGAGATCTTTTTGTGAAAATCGGGATCGAATCCGTACATAGCATACTTTGCCATTTCATACGGATCGTTAGTCCTACTCTTGAATCTGAAAGGTATTATTATGTCTGTGTTAATATTATCCCCAAATACCCATGCTCGTCCTTTCGAAATGCCGGTACCTTGATCATTCATAGTAATAAGTACCTACTTGGATCAGCAATTTTACCTTCAATTGCAGATGCTGCAACTGTTGCAGGAGAGGCTAGATATACTTTTGATGAAAGTGCTCCCATTCTTCCAACAAAGTTCCTTGAAGATGAAGATACGCAGGTTTCGTTTTCTCCTAACGCACCAAGATGAGTACCAACACATGCTCCACATGTGGCATTGGTAAAAACTGCTCCTGATTCCAGATAAATTTCTACGTATCCTCGTCTAATCGCATCTTGATAGACTTTGACAGATGCAGGAGTAACTACACATCGTGTATTTTTATGGACTTTTCTGCCCTTTAACATACGTGCTGCTATCTCAAGATCTTCTATCCTCCCGTTTGTAGAAGAACCTATAAATGCTTGATCGATTTCTATATCTGCCAACTCCCCAATTGAATGTACCTTATCAACATTATCTGGACCAGAAACTTGAGGTTCTATCTTGTCACATTCTATCTCAAATTCATCTTTATACTTGGCATAAGTACCTGGCTGGATTTCGATTTTTCCTCCTATATTGTTGTTAATCCTAGGATTTTCATCCAAATATTTTGTTGTAATCTCGTCAAGTGGGAATACCGAGATCTTGGCGCCACATTCCATTGACGCATTGCTTATACAAGCTCTGGAATCCATGCTAAATTGTCTCTTGACGTAATCATTTGAAAATTTCCATTCTAACGCCTTATAGTTTGCTCCATCTTCGCCTACTTTTCCGATATAATCTAGAATTAAGTCCCGTGCAAATACGCCTTTGTTAAAAGTCCCAGATAAGTTAATCTTTATTGTTTCTGGCACTCGCAACCATAACTGTCCTGTGGCCCAGACTGCAGCAATTTCTGTACTTCCAATTCCGCTGGCAAAAGCGGAGACACATCCAGCTTGGCATGTGTGTGAGTCTGCTCCTAATAGCATCATACCTGGAGTCGCAAGATATTCAAGAATGTGCTGATGGGAGATTGAGCCTTCTACTATCATACAATTGTGTTTTGAGACAAAATCTCTTATCAAAGCATGTAAATTTGCTACTTTTTCATCCGCCGCAGGAAATGTATGGTCGATAACTAGCAAGGCCTTTGAAGGATCGTGGAGCATGTCTATACCCATTTCATTAAGCGAACGTATTGCCAAAGGACCTGTGCTATCCTGTGCCATGGCAAGATCCACATTTACAATAACAATATCTCCGGCCGTAGCTTTTATTCGAGACTTCTTATCGCGTGTCTCAATGTTCTTTATACTTATTACCTTTTCAGCAAAAGTAAGTGATTCGTCATCAAGGATATGAGAAATATCTTGCCTTTCCTGCTGCCGTACTGGGGACGATGTTGTTTGCATTCGAACCACTTTTGTGTTAAATGGATTATTCATTAGCATGAATTTAAGTTATTCTCATCGAATATCTAACTCAGACTTCATTCAAGCTCCGTAAAAATATGGCGTTCATACAAAGTTGTTTGCTTTGAATATTTACTATTAATACCTCGACAGATCAAAGAATTATGCGGCCACTTATTGGTATTCTTTCAATCTTATAAGAGCTCAATTCAGACTTCGCGCGAGAACTGGGCTTAGGCGGGATCGGAATCTCAGATGTGGGATTCAATGATCAGTTATTGGTACACCTAATTCTTGAGAAAGCTTATCAAATCCTGGAGATGTGATCACAGATAGTGTTGTCAGTATTTCTCCACCAAACGTACCTCCGTCCACTAATAATCTGGTTAATCTCCAAATACATATAAATAGAGAGGATTTTGCCCGTTAATTGATTCCAATTGGCAAAGAAAACTGCCGCAATTATTCGAGGTGATGGTACCGGACCAGAACTAGTAGAGGCTATGATTAAGGTTCTGAGATCATGTGATACTAAGATAGAATTAATTCCATGTGATGCTGGAGCTGAGTGGTGGCAAAAAGTAGGTGGCACCTCTTATATATCGCAAGATGTTTGGAAGCTACTAGAAGATAGTGACGCTTGCTTTAAAGGTCCAACTACTACTATTCCAAACCCAAATGCTCCACGCAGCGTAGCAGTAAGTATTAGACAAAAATTCGAATTATATGCTAATGTCCGGCCTATTAAAACTTACAAAAGCGCTGCAAGACGGTTATATTTTATCTGTGTACGTGAAGCAACTGAGGGCCTATATGCTGGGATCGAATTCAAAATCAGTGATGATTCAGCCCTTGCAATTCGTAAGATAACAAAAAAAGGGTGTGAAAGAGTTGCCAACAAGGGATTTCAAATCGCAAATGATGCAGGCTTTCAGAAAATTTTTGCAATTACAAAAAGGAATATCTTAAAAGAAACTGATGGAATATTCTGGACAGCAGTAGAAAAGACTCAAAAAGGATTTAAAAATATTGAAGTAGAAGAATATTATATTGACAATATGACACAGCAGCTTGTAAAGAATCCTGAGAGATTCAACAACAGTGTCTTGCTCAGCACTAACTTATTCATGGATATAATTTCAGAATGCGCATCAGGGCATGTAGGATCTATAGGAACCGTCTATTCCGGTAATTATGGAGACGATTATGCAATGTTCGAACCAGCACACGGTAGTGCGCCTAAATATGCTGGTACGAACAAGGTAAATCCTGTTGCGACTGTTTTATCTGGCTCATGGATGGTTGAATACCTTGGAGAAAAGCACATTTCTAAGGCTATCTTTAAAGCTACCGAAGACGTCATCAACGAAAATAAGTATGTTACCTACGACCTAGGTGGTAAAGCTACTCTATCACAGATGACCGACCAAATAGCAACAAAAGCCGGTAAGTTATTAAGAAAGTAGAATAGACGTCTAGTACACCACAGTAGTACGTCGCTTTTCTATGCCTCTTTCCACAACGCAATGACAATGAGGCAACACATCAAAATAAAAAACAGCCTATCCGCCCTAATTGTTAAGATGTATACTAAGTCCAGAGGACCAGATCGCATAATTCTTTTCATGTCGTTCACAGCAACGCATTGTCGCCTACAATGACAGCGATATACATAACCACTCTACACAATATAGCTACTACGGAAAAATAATCCATAGCATCAGTAAAGAATAGTAATGATTCCGACAGCATTCACAAGATGGACGACCCTACACTAGCCTGTAATTTTTCCCTATCATAATCGTCAATTTTTTCAGCCTTGCAGATAGAAAATGGTATACGACAAATGTCATTTCTTAATAACATAGAAATCATAGCTTTGTGCTACTTCAGTCTTATGAATTTTGTTATTAATATGGTATTCAGTTATTGCGTAGAATGCTGGGAATGTTTCAACTATGCCTATTATTGGACAGAGT
>WNFY01014473.1_pt1 | contig 11071 bp, 8 predicted proteins | sample 5400091 | NCBI WGS metagenome assembly WNFY01 (sample SAMN13153364, study PRJNA577476) | soil metagenome | isolation source: 60 cm soil or saprolite under grassland replicate 1 | place: USA:California | collected 2016-06-15
CCTAGCGCACGAGCTGCGCGGGCAGTGGGAAATGGCGCTGACGGCCAGGGAGGCGGCGGCCGTGGCGTTCTCCGCCGCGGGCCTGCCGGCCGAGGCGGCCATCGACCGGCTGGCCGTGGCCACCCACCTGCGCGCAGTGGGACCGGACCATCACCGTGTGCGAGGACGTGCTGGCATCGGCGGCGGTGCCGCACGCCCGGGCGGTGGCGGCCGGCCTGTTCGGCCTGGTGCACGCGATGCGGGGTGCGGGCGACTTGGCCCGGCCGCAGCTGCTGGAAAGCCAGCTGATCGCCACCCGGATCGAGCTCGTGCCCTTGGAGCTGCTTTCTTCGTGGGGACTGTGCGTCCTGGAGGACGCCGTCGGCGGTCGTGCCGATGCCGCGGACCGGGCCCGGCAGATGCTGGCCCGAGTGGCGCGAACGCAGGAGCGGCATTACAGCGTGCAGATCCTGCAATGGATGGCCACTTTCTTCGCCGAGCAAGGGCTGCCTGCCGACATCCGCGCCTGTGCAGCCGCCCTGGCCGGGATAGCGGAGGCCACCGGGCAGCCGGAGGCCATCGCGGCGCTCGCCCACGCGCGGGGCGAGACCTTGCTCGCGGATGAGCCCGAGACGGCGGTGCGTGAGCTGAGTCGCGCGGCCGACATGTTCCGGGAGCTCGGTCTGCCTTTCGCCATGGCTCAGGCCCAGCGCCGGGCCGCCGCCACGGCGGCGCAGATGGGCGACAAGACCGTGGCGCTCGAGCTGCTGCGCGCGGCTCACGACACCGCTGACCGGCTCGGCGCTGGCTCTTTGCGGGATGCCTGTGCAGCGGCGCTCGGTGAGCTGGGCGAAAAGCCGCGGGTCGGCGCGGCCGGCCGCCGGATGCGCACGGCGGCCGGCCTGACCGGCCGCGAGCTGGAGATCATGCTGCTCGTGGCCCGGGGCAATACCAGCAGGCAGATCGGCGAGGCCCTGTTCATCAGCCCGCGTACCGTCGAAATGCACGTCCAGGGCAGCCTGCTCAAGCTGCAGTGCCGCACGAGGGCCGCGGCGGTACGCCGGCTCGCGGAACTCGGCACGCTGCCGCGACCGAAGAGGTCCGGGCGGCGGCTGTCCCCTTAGCTCGCCGGCACCGGGTTGGCCGCGGATCCTTCGGTGCTCAGCAGCACGACCGTCGCGTCGGGGGAAATAGCCAGCGATGCCCGCCGTGCCTTCGCGCCCTCGCCGGTGAGCGCGGCCCGGGCGCCGGCCAGCGCGGCCCCGCCGCACGGGCCAGCCGGTATCCCGCAGCCCGCCAGGTCGCGAGCCGCCGTGGCGCTGCCGGCATCGGCGACGGCGACCGCCGCGTCCAGGCCGTCACGCAGGTAGGGCCAGGCCAGCATGGAAGGGGTGCCGCAGTTCAGCCCGGCCATGATGGTCTCGCTGACTCCGATGGTCCCCAGCTCACCGCGGACCAGGCTGGCCAGGACGCAGGCGGCGGTGCCGGGCTCCACCGTGAGCAGGGCTGTCATCGGCGAACCGGGCCGGCTGCGGTAATGGGTGATGCCGGCCTGCGACAGCGAGCCCACACCCGCCGGGATCACGACCAGGGCGGCCTCGGCCGCCCCTGCGCCCGCGAGCTGCTCGCCGACCTCGGCGAACAAGGTCGAGTAGCCCTCGACGATCCAGCCGGGCACCTGCTCGTAGCCAGGCCATCCGGCGTCCTGGACGAGCGTCGTGCCGGGCATGTCCGCGGCCTCGGCCGCGAGCCGCACCGCGTCGTCGTAGGTTCCGGTGATCTCGGTGACCTGCGCTCCCTCCGACGCGATGGCCGCCACCGCCGTGGGATGCACGCCGCCGGGCACGAACACCTGCGCCCGCTGCCCGAACAGCCTGGCCATCCGGGCCAGCGCCCGGCCGTGATTGCCGTCGGTGGCGGTGACCAGCGTGAGCGGGCCGCCGGCGGGCCGGCCGGACAGCAGCTGATGCACCGCCCAGGAGGCACCGAGCACCTTGAAGGCCGGCAGGCCCATCCGCGCCGACTCGTCCTTGACGAACACCCGCCCGACCTTCAGTTCGGCCGCGAGGGCCGGGACCTCGGCCAGCGGAGTGGGCGCGTAGCCGGGCAGCCCGGCGTGGAAGGTCCGCACCTCGGCGGCGGGAGCCGGCGCGCAGGTCCAGGCCCGGGCAGCGGGATGCGCGAACCACGGCGGGCAGCCTGCAGGCAGGCCAGGGGGAGTGATCACTCCATCACCATGCCGCCAGCTTGCCGTCTGGTCCAGCGATCTTGGGCTGACGCATTCCCCCTCGAGCCGAGCTTCAGCCATCAGGCTGGTCTGGCGCTGGCTTCCTCGGCCAAACTTTTCATCTCGATCATGCGTCGTGCGGCAGAAGGCCCCCGGTGGCCGTAGTAGGCTTCTGGCACATGCCAGAGGCGAAGCCCTATGGCTTTAGCTAGGCAGGGCTACCAGCTCAGGGGCTCCACTTGCCGGATGTGCGGATGTTGACAAGGAGGGGCGGTCGTGGCGGTTACCAGCCCAACGGTACGTCAACGTGAGCTGGGCAAACGGCTGCGCGACCTTCGCAGTCAGCACGAACTTACCGTCGAGGACGTCGCCGAGAAGCTTCTGTGTTCCGCCACTAAGATCAGCCGATTGGAGACCGGAGCTCGCCGTCCAAGCCTCCGCGATGTGCGTGACCTGTGCACGGTTTACGGAGTTGACGAGCCAGCTGCGGCCGAGTTGATGAATCTTGCCCGCGGGGCACGCGAGCAAGGCTGGTGGGCTCAGTATGAGGATCTCGACGTGGACGCGCTTATCGGGCTGGAACAAGACGCCACGGCGATCACTTGTTTCTCGATGTACTACATCCCGGCGTTGCTTCAGACTGAAGAGTATGCCGAGACTATTATAAAAGCTATTGTTCCTAAAATAAGCCCCGATATACATCGTCAGCGCGTTGAGGCCCGGCTGCGCCGCCAGCAATTGCTGGAGAAAGCTGACCGGCCCCGGTACCGGGTGCTGCTGGACGAAGCGGCGCTAAGGCGGCGCATCGGAGGATCGCAGCTCATGGCCGCCCAGCTCGGTAAGGTCATGGTGGCTGTGCGCGACGACAAGGCGGCTGTTCAGATTATTCCCTTCGATGCTGGCGCCCATGGCGCAGCGGACTCCTACTTTGTCCTGCTAGAGTTTGACGAGCCGAATCTATCACCGGTTGTATACCTGGAAGGCCTAACAGGCAGCCAGTATCTCGAACGTAAGGCCGAGATAGCGCGCTACCGCGAAGCTGTCGAATACCTGCGTGATTCCGCCCTCAACCCGCGGGATTCGTATTCGCTCCTAGAGGAAATTCAAAAAGCCTATGCAGGCAAATAGTTGAATGCCGTGGGTTGTTCATATCTTGAGAGAGAGGATGAATGTCCGGAAACACTCCGGCCTCGGATGATATTTCTTGGCATGTCTCGCGCACCTGCGATAGCGGTGCATGCATCGGAGTAGCGCGCCAGGGTGAATATATCCTCATCGGTAACACTAACGACCCTGAAGCTTCGGTTAGTGAGTTTTCTGTAGATGAGTGGCGTCAGTTTCTAGCTGGCGCCAAACTAGGCGACTTTGACGGGATTGCCTGACGTCCCGCATTCGGATGTCAATGTAAGGGCTGGCGCACCGCGTCGGCCCTTACATTTCTAATAGACCGCACCAGCCACTTCCTGCGCATTCGCAACAGCCGGGTTTCGCGGTTGACAAGGGAGCAGGTTTTATGCTTGCCTCGAAAGCGAAGTCATAAAGCTAAAGAACTGCGTGGGACGGGAATGGGTGACACATCAGCAGGCGAACCTACATGGCGTGCCGCCAGGCGTTGCGATGGTGGCGCGTGTGTGGAGATCGGGACCGTGGGTGAAGCTGTCCTGATCCGTAGCTCAGCGGACCCAGATGGTATATACGTCGCACTCAGCCGATACGAGTGGCAGGCGTTCGTCACCGGAGTTAAGGACGGAGATTTCGACAGCCTCTGACTACTAGGTCAGGGTCATTATTACTACCGGTGAACCTGCCACGCCGTAATTACGCCGTCCCGGCGAAAGGCCGCGCTACGGGCGCGTGTACCCGAGGCCGGTCAGCCTGCCGGCGCGGCGCCGTGGGCGTAGACCTCGAGCTCGGTGGCCTTGACGGTGAGCCACACCTGGCTGCCGGGGGCGAGGGCCAGTTCCGCGACCGCCGCAGGCGTGATGTCCACGAGGGCGGGGGGCTGCCCGTCGAGATCGAGCCGGACCCGGTCGGCCAGCAGCGTGAGCCCGGTGACCTTCGCCTGCCACGTGTTGCGGGCGCTGCTGGGCTGCGGGCGCTGGACGCTGACGACTATCGCGGAAGGGCGCACCGCGACGAGCACGTCACCCTTCTGGCCCTGGTCCGGAATCACGAAGGTACCGCCTGCGGTGAGTGCCACAGCGGAGCCGTCGGACTTCCCCGTGTACAGATTCAGGCCCACGAGCCTGGCCACGTAGCCGGTGGCAGGCTGGCGGGCGATCAGCGCCGGGGGGCCCTGCTGCACGATGCGGCCGCCTTCCAGGACGATGAGCTGGTCGGCCAGCACGAGCGCTTCGAGCGGGTCATGGGTAACCAGCAGGCATGGCCCGGAGAAGTCAGCCCAGGAGCAGCAGCGCTGGCTGGCCAGCCAGCGCCCGCGCCAGGGCTACCTTTTGCGCCTGGCCGCCCGACAGCTGGCTGGGCTTGCGCTCGGCGAGGTCAGCCAGCCTGAGCCGGTCAAGCCAGTAGCTGGCAGCCGACCTGGCGGCGCGCTTCCCCAGGCCCCGGGCACGCGGTGCGAACGCCACGTTCTCGGCCACGGTCAGGTGCGGAAAGAGCCGGTAGTCCTGGAAGACGAAACCGATCGGCCGCCCGGAGGCCTCGACGAAAGTTCCCTGCTCCGCGTCGTCCAGTACCTGCCCTGCGAGCGTGACACGCCCGGCCGAGACCGGGGTCAGGCCGGCCACCGCGCTGAGCAGGGTGGATTTCCCCGCGCCGTTCGGCCCGAGCACGCCGAGGACCTGACCGGGGGCCGCGGCGAGGCCGACGGCGAGGGTGAAACCACCGCGCTTGACCTCGGCTTCGACGACGAGGCCTGCACTGCCGGCGTGGGTCATAGGGGTGAGCCGCCGCGCAGCCAGCGATCGCGGAGGGAGACGAGCACGAGGACGGAAACAAGCAGCAGCACCAGGCTGAGCGCGATCGCCGCGTCGGGATCGTTCTCCAGCGCGTAGTACACGGCGACGGGCATCGTCTCTGTCTGGCCAGGAAAGCTGCCGGCGAAGGTAATCGTCGCCCCGAATTCGCCCAGGGCCCGCGCCCAGCACAATACTGCGCCTGCTCCCAGGGACGGCGCGACCATGGGCACGGTGACCCGGCGGAAGACCGTCATCCGTTTCGCGCCCAGCGTGGCCGCGGCCTCCTCGAAGCCCTGGTCTGCGGATCGCAACGCCCCTTCGACGGTGATGACCAGGAACGGCATGGCGACGAAGGTCTCAGCCATGACCACGGCCAGCGGGGTGAATGGAATCGTCAGCCCGAACCACGAGTCCAGATAGCGGCCGGCGAACCCGGTCCGCCCGAACGCCAGCAGCAGCGCGACCCCGCCGACCACTGGCGGCAGCACGAGCGGCAAGGTCACCAGGGCCCGGAGCAGCCGCTGGCCCGGGAAACTGCTCCGGGCCAGTACCCACGCCAGCGGAACCCCGATAACCAGGGCAATCGCCGTACTCGCGGACGCGGTCCACACCGAGAGAACAAGGGCCTGGGTGGCATCGGACCCGCCGAGGGCCGCTCCGAGCCTGGCCCAGGGGGCGCGGATAAGCAGGCCGGCCAAAGGCAGGATCAGGAAGATGACCGCGATCAGTGCCGGCGCCAGCAAGGGCGCCGGCACTGATCGCGAAGCACCACCCCGCGCGGCCCGCCTGGCTCGTTCACGGGCTGTCAGGCGCGATGGCGCGGCGCGGGTCACCATGGCAGCTCCGGATGCTAGCTCAGGGCTTCTCGAACCCGGCGGCGGTGAGCACCTGCTGGCCCGCAGATGACAGCACGTAGGCGACGAAGGCCTGAGCGATGGACTGATACTTGCTGTTGCTGATAGTAGCGATCGGGTACACCGTCGAGGCTTCGTCGCCGGCCGGGATCGTCACGCCCTTGACCTTGGCGCCGGCCGCCATCACGTCGGTCACGTAAACCACGCCCGCGTCGACGTTGCCGAGCTCGACCTGCGTCAGGACCGACTTCACGTCCGGCTGGAGGGTGACCGGCTTGACGGTGATCCCCGCGTTCTTGAAGACTTTGGCGGCCACCACCCCGCATGGCACCGCCGGCTGGCACAACGCCACCTTGACCGGCGACTTCGCCAGGTCGGTAACGGAGGTGACGTGCCCCGGGTTGCTCGGCGGGATCGCGACTTCCATGATGTTCTTGGCGAAATTCTGCGGACCGGACGCATCGCCCGCCGTGACCACCTGATCCATGTTCTTGGTCGATGCCGAAGCGAACACGTCGGCCGGCGCGCCACTGGTGATCTGGGTCGCCAGGGTGGAACTCGCGCCGAAGCTGAAGTTCACCGTATCCCCCGGGTGGGCGGCCTCGAATTGCTTTCCGAGCTGAGTGAAGGACTCCTTCAGCGAGGACGCGGCGAATACGGTAATCGTCCCGGTCGCGGCCGCCGGACTGCTGCTCGCGGGGGGCGAGGACGAACTGCCCGAGCCTGAAGCGGTGCTCGATGAGCTGCCGCTGGAGCAGCCCGCAACGGCGATTGCCGCCAGTGCGGCCATGGTGAGAGCGAAACGGCGCATGCCAGCTGCGCAAGGTATCGATGCAGCCCCGGAGAAGGCAGGCAGCTTCCTGGTGGAGACAGGGATCATTCCTCGAACAATGCCATCGACAGTTGCGTGGCGCAAGTAATTCAGACATCACTTTGGCGACAGTGCCAGCGCCGGGCCGGACGGACGCGTCGCATGAGGTGATAACCCCCTTGGCACTGTCCGGATCGTCGGGCATTGTGGACCGGGTGAGTACCGCCGATCCGTCCCCGTCCCCCGACATCGAGGACCTCCGCGGCCTGGCCCGCGGGTTGCGCCAGCTGTTCGAGATCGGGGTCAGGACGCTGTCCGAGGACGCCGGGGCCTCCGAGCTCGCGCTCCGGGTCACCGGGCACCTCGGCTGCGAGCTGACCGAGATAGTGCCGGTGGCGCAGCAGTTCCCGAAATGGGAGCACGTGAACGTCCAGCGGGGAGTCGACGCGTATCTCGCGGCGCGGCAGAACGAGGCGGAGTGGTTCGGCGCGCCAGGAGCCGGGCAACGCCCGCATGAGAGCATGCTTTCGCTGATCAGCACGAGCGGGCACTTCGGCGGCGTCCGGTTCATGGGCCGGCGCGGAATGGGGATCGCGGGCATAGCCAGCGGCACGGGTGAGGACGGCACAGGAGCGGCTAGCTACGGTACCGCCGCCATCGGCCCGGAGGAGAACACCGAAGTCGTCACCCTTGGCCTGGTGACGGCGACGGCACCGGACGGCGCCCCGATCGTGATCGGCATCCGTGACGAAAGCCAGTTCGGCCCGCCCCTCTGCACTCTTGAGATACTCGCAGCCGACAGGTCGGCGGCCGCCGCGAGCCGGGATGAGATCGAGCGCCTGATGCGCGCCCACGACGTGTTCCGCGGTCAGGTGCTCAGCTTCACAGAAAGCGAGCACCACGGCAACGAACTGGTCTCCTTCCTGCCCCGCCCCGCGGTCACGGCGCAGGACGTGGTCCTGCCCGACGGCGTTCTCGAGAGCATCGAACAGCACATCATCGGCATCGCCGACTGGTCGCAAGAGCTGCTCAGCGCGGGCCAGCACCTCAAGCGCGGCCTGCTCCTGCACGGGCCGCCGGGAACAGGCAAGACGCACACCGTGCGCTATCTGACCGGGCGCCTGGCCGATAGCACGGTCATCCTGCTCACCGGCCGGTCCATCCGTTTCATCGATGCGGCCGCCGCCCTGGCCCGGCGCCTGCAGCCGTCCATGGTGGTCCTCGAAGACGTCGACCTCGTGGCCACCGACCGGGACTACACACCGGACGGGAACCCGCTGCTGTTCTCGCTGCTTGACGCCATGGACGGGGTCGGCGCCGATGCCGACGTCACCTTCGTGCTCACCACCAACCGGGCGGACATCCTGGAAACTGCCCTGGCGGACCGCCCGGGCCGGGTGGACCTGGCGATCGAGATTCCGCGACCCGACGCCCGCTGCCGCGCGCGCCTGTTCCGCGTCTACGTGCGCGACCTGGCCCTGGACGCCGACCTGGACCCCGTGGTGGCGGGCACCGAAGGTGTCACCGCGTCGTTCGTCAAGGAAATGATCAGGCGCACCGTCCTGGCCTCGCTGCGCGCAGGCGAGCGCCCGCCCGTGCTGCGCGACGCCCACTTCACGGCCGTGCTCACCGAGATGAACGGCGAACGCCACGCACTGACCCGTTCCCTTCTTGGCGTAGGCCCGGACGACGGCGAACCGGTCGGCGCGGAGCCGATCGACCGTCCGGCGTCGGCGGGCCGTCCGGAACCCCTACGTTATCGCCGCTTCCGGTAACCATCCCGGGCCGCGCCTGCCAGAGCAGGCCAGGAAGAGAGGTCAGCTATGTCTCGCAGGACCAGCCCTCCGTTCCGCGCCGACCACGTCGGCAGCCTGCTGCGCCCGCGGCGGCTGCTGCAGGCGCGCGAGGATTTCGCGGCCGGCCGGATCCCGGCGGCGGAACTGCGGTCGGTGGAGGACCAGGAGATCCCCAAGGCCATCCGGATGCAGGAAGAAGTCGGCCTGCAATCCGCCACCGACGGCGAATTCCGCCGCACGACCTGGCACATGGACTTCATCTACGCCCTCGGCGGGATATCCAAGGCCCCGGGGAACCTGGCCGTGAAGTTTCACAACCCGTCGGGAACCATCGAGTGGACCCCGGCCGCGCTGCATGTCGGCAGCAGGGTCAGGCTGGATCACACCATCTTCGGCGACGACTTCGCGTTCCTGCGGTCGCACGTGAGGGCGGCGGTGCCCAAGCTGACCATCCCGTCGCCGAACATGGTCCACTACCGCGGCGGCCCGGCGATGCTAGATCCCGATATCTACCCCGACATGGAGGAGTTCTGGGCCGACCTGGCCGCCGCGTACGCGGACGAGGTCCAGCGGCTGGGCGAGCTGGGCTGCACCTACCTGCAGTTCGACGACACGTCCCTGGCTTACCTGAACGACCCGGCACAGCGCGCCGAGATCGCCGGGCGGGGCGAGGACGCCGAGCACATGCACCTGCGCTACATCAAGCAGATCAACGCGGCGGTCAAGGACAAGCCGAACGGGATGGCGATCACCGCGCACATGTGCCGGGGGAACTTCCGGTCCTCCTGGGTCGCCTCCGGCGGCTACGACTTCGTGGCCGAGGCGCTGTTCTCCGAGCTGGACGTGGACGGGTTCTTCCTGGAGTACGACGACGAGCGGTCCGGCGGGTTCGAGCCGCTCCGCTTCGTCCCGGAGGGCAAGCAGGTGGTGCTCGGCCTGGTCACCACCAAGCGGCCGGAGCTGGAGTCGAAGGATGACCTCAAGCGCCGGATCGAGGAGGCGGCCAAGTACGTGCCGCTGGAGCAGATCTGCCTGTCCGGGCAGTGCGGGTTCTCCTCCACCGTGGAGGGCAACGCGCTGACCTACGACCAGCAGGTCGCCAAGCTCCGCCTCATCGTCCAGACCGCCCAGGACGTCTGGGGCGACTGAGCCCGCAGGGCTCAGCGACCGGCCCGCCGGCTGCGGCACGCCGCAGCCGGCCATACGTCCTGGATGCACGGCCGGGGCGATATTTGTTCGCCGCCGGGAAGAGCGCGCTCCCATACTGGTGCTCTGGGGTACGCGTCGCGGCGCGCAGTCCGCCGTGGCCGGGCGGAGGGAGCTGCCACGGTGCGGATCATGGCGGGCAGGTCGCTGGGACGCCGCCCGGATAAGACAGACGATCCCGAACCCGCGGCCGAGGCCGACGAACTCACGGCAGAACTGGCCGCTTCCTACTGGCAGGCCTACGACCGGCGGCTGGCCGAGACCGGCTTCGGCGCCATCGCCCGGCAGCTGCCCGGGCTCATCGGACAGGCGATCCGGCTGGGCTGGGAGGCGAACCGTCGCGATACGGTCGCGACGATCGGGCTGAACCTGGTCTCAGGGGTGCTCACCGGCTTCGCGCTGCTGGCCACCACCGGTGTGCTCGAGGCGCTGTTCGCGGCGGGCCCCACACCGCACCGGGTCCGGGCCGCGCTGCCCTCGCTCATCCTGGTCGCCGCAGCCGTGGCGGGCCGGGCCGGATTGCAGGCCGCGGCAGGCTGGGCTCAGTCGAGGCTCCATCCGCAGGTGGACCGGGTAGTGGAAATCCGCCTGCTCGACCTGACGACTCAGGTCGAGCTGGCCGCCTTCGACGACGCTGACTTCTACGACGCCATGCAGCGCGCCCGCGACCGGGGCCTGTACTCGGCCCCCCAGGTCGTGACCAACGTGCTCGATTGCGTCACCGGAGCCGCCGGGATCGTCTCGGCCGCGCTGGTGGTGGCGGTGCTCCAGCCCATCCTGGTGCTGCTGCTGCTGCTCGCCGAGCTTCCTGGCGGCTGGGCCGCCGTGCGCGCGGCCCGGATCGGGTACATCACGAACTTCGCGCTGGCCGACAGCCACCGCAGGAAGTGGATACTGACCGACCTGATGGCCGAACGGCGCACGGCGGCGGAGATGCGCTCCTTCACGTTGCGGCATTTCATGCTGGCGCGAGTGGCCCGCCTGGCCGCGTACGCCCGGGACGCCCAGATGAAGGCGGCCGGCCGCCAGGCCCTGACCAGGGTCACGGCCCAGGCGGCGGGGGGCGTCGCCACCGTGGGGGTGTACACCGTGCTCGGAATCTTGCTAGCCGCCGGCACGCTGCCGCTCGCCGTCGCGGGTACCGCGGTCCTGGCCATCCGGTCCGCGCAGGCCTCCCTGAACACGCTGCTATACGCCGTGAACCAGTGCTACGAGGAAGGCCTGTACTTCTCTGACTACCTGGCCTTCTGCGCCGACGCGGCACGGCGGATACCGCCGCG
>WNFY01007380.1_pt1 | contig 11066 bp, 10 predicted proteins | sample 5400091 | NCBI WGS metagenome assembly WNFY01 (sample SAMN13153364, study PRJNA577476) | soil metagenome | isolation source: 60 cm soil or saprolite under grassland replicate 1 | place: USA:California | collected 2016-06-15
GACATGGCGTTAGCCAATAAAATGATGGGCCAGATGGCGATGAACACAATGAGCCCGAATGCAACCAGCTCAGATAAGTAATTGGGCTGCGCCCTGTAGGCATATCGATGAGAAAAAAAACGCGAAGCGCGAACGCGGATTGAGTTTGTGGTTTCCATGTTCATGTCGATGTAGACAACGCTCCGGACGCCCACGTTTCGCCGCAAAGGTAACGCTGCTGTCACTTTGGGTCGGCAGGTTACAATTGGATAACGCTGCGTCAGCAATCGCCAAATCAGCGAAAATTCAGGCACGGCCTTCGTGGATCAATGAGTCAGCAAGGCGACTGGCGGTTGGATGCCTTGTTCGGCTGCGACTTCCAACGCTCCTTCGAGCGCCAGCTGGATTTGGCGCGCTGCTTCCTCACGGGTCGCTCCGTGAGCCATGATGCCGGGCCATTCAACGACTTGGGCGATGAAGCATTCGTTGCCTTTTTCCGCCGAATACCAAATGCGGATTTCGTAATCGCGGGGATCGGGTTGCATCGGTGTTTTCATCATGGTTTGAGATTCAATTTTTGCAACTCTTCCCGCACTTGGCGCACTTGATAGACCTTGGCTTTTCCGCCGGTGCTTGGCTGCAAGTTCAGAAAACTCGGTCCGCGCTGAAATATTATATGGCTGCCTTTCATTTTCCGTGCGGTGTAGCCGAGCTTGGTAAGTAGCGTGCAGAGGTCATCAAAGGAAAAATTCGCGTCGTTTCGACCAGCCGTCAGCTTGTCGAACAATTTCTCCGCCCTGCTCATGCGCCGCGAATTGTAGCGGTCCTCGCGCTAGTGAGAACAGGAATTTCAGATTTGCCGCTGACACAGCCGCCGCTACAGCAAAAGATGGCGCCCGTCAGCAAAATTAGAAGTCAGAAGTAGGAAGTAAAAATGAAGAAGTAAAATCGCGCTCGAAGCGAGCCTATCGTCGCAGGTATGATCGCGGCCCATGGACAAAGTAGTTTACTTTTGCTCTCGCACCGTGATGGGAACGGTCTTCGTGGCTTGCGCACTTGGTTGCCTCTTCGGATGTGGACCGAAAAAAGGGGCGGCGGAAAACACGGCCTCTGCCGAAGCGATCAAAACGCCGGCTACAGTCGAACAAGCGGCCCAGATCCTCGATCTCTCAACGTTCCCGCTCATGGACGGTGCGACGCCCCCCGGGTCGCGCCAGATGGCGCACCTTTTCTATGTCGCAACCGGCGATGTGAAGACGGGCTTCGAATTCCACCGCAAGGCACTCGTCGCGCAAGGCTGGAAAGAATTGCCGAACGCCTCCGTTACCGAACAGTCAGCCAGCGCGATGTTGTCGCGTAACGGGTTCGTCGTCTCTCTCTCAGTCTCTCCCCATGGCCAGACCCAACTCCCGGTCCCTCCGGGCACAAAGCCCGTCTATGTCGGCGACTCCACCGCCATGTATGAGACCGAGGCGGCAGTCCCCGCGACCGCCGACGCCTGCCGCAATCTCTTCCTCGCGCAAGGTTGGCTGCCTTACGGTGACGCCGGGGATTCCGTCTTCTTCAAACAGAACGCAATCCTTGTCACGGCGACTGTCTCGTCCACACCCGCGCAGGGCGGGAAGACCGTGATCCAGTATTCGAGCCAGCTAATTTCGGCTGAGATTCCCGCGCCGCCGGACGTCGAGGACTTCCGTTACGTCGATGAGCCTCCGGAGTTAACCTTCGCAATCGCGGCAAACCAGCAGGACGCCATCGTCGATTTCTATCGAAAGAATCTGGCCACTACCGGCTGGCAATCGACGATGGATCACATGGTCGCGGTGGATGACAAGCCAACCATGATCTTTCGCAATCCGGCGAAGGATATGCTCACGCTTTCGATCCCCGGTGTGCTTCGCGGCAAGCTCCTCTTCTCGGTTCGTTTTCAAAGCGCGGCGGAAATCGCCGAGCGCGATCGCCGAATAAAAGAGGAGGCTCCCAAGCTCCGGGCCGCCGCCGAAGCGGAAGCAGCGAAGGAAGCCGCCGAGTTGGCCGAAAGGAACAGGGTGCCGAAAGTCGCCGTCACCCTGCCAGCGGATGCGAAAGACGTGAAGCAGACCAAGGACCAGATCAAGTTCACTGTCGGCAAAGGGAAAGCCAAAGCGGCCGTTGAATCCTTTCGAACACAGTTTCGCGAGGCGGGCTGGAAAGAAAACTTCGCTTCAGTGACAGGCATGAGCGGCGCAGTCTCTTTCTCAAAAGGAGACGGGCAGAGTGTTAGCCTCACCTACACCGACACCGGTTTCCTGCCGACCGAGGTCAGTTTATCGGCGATGCGCGCCGAACTGGAACGGCGTTAGAAGCAATCGCGAAGAAATTAGGAAGTAGAAAGTTTAAGGGAAAGCGGATTTTCATTCGGTCGAAGTCTCTGCAGACGGTTGGTCCGCCTTCGACGGGCTCCGGGGCGACCCGCCTTCACTTCGGTTTCGGCGTGGCAAGCAGGTGGTTGAGAGAACTCACGCTTTCGCTTCCAACGGAATGTGGTTCGTGACGAGTTCTCGCAAATCGAGCTTGCGGCTGGCGTGATCGATATCGATTCCGACCAAATTGCCTTCGTCGTCGTAATCCAGAACGAAGCCTTCGGAAACTTCCTGGCTCTCGACGCTGGGCCGGTGGGACAGATCGATATAGAGGGAATCGGTGTCTGGAAAGTAATTCAGTTTCATGGCCGGAAACGGCGACTTCATTCCGTCGAAACAATCACTTTGGCGCGGTAGCTGGGGGAAGTTGATAGTTAAGAGCTGATTGTTGAGAGTTTGGGCAGCTATGCGTAGGCGAGTTTGCCGCGAGGTTCGGGAATGGGGCGGCCGAGTTTGCGCGCGGTTTCGATCCATTCGTCGATCACTACTTCGGCGTTCGCGACTGCTTCAGCGTACGTTTGGCCGTCAGCCATGCAGCCCGGGAGTTCTGGGACTTCGACGACAAAACTGTCGTCGTCTTTGCTCCAGTAGATGATCAGCTCGTAGCGCGTCGTCATTCGATGTCGATCTTATACTTTAAAAGCAGTTCACGCACCTGTTTTACTTGATACGGCTTCGCTTTCCCGTTGCGTAGCTGCACGTTGACAATCTCAACGACTCCTTCTTTGTAGTAAATCCGATGGCTTCCTCTTCCCGAGCGCAATTGAAAGCTGCTCGTTCCAAAACGTAGCAAAGGTCGTCGAAAAGTGAAATTCTTGTCTGATCTGCCGTTGACAATTTTCGCGGCGAGTTTTTCTGCTCTGCCCATGCGCGAGTTTAAGCGCGCTTGTTTCGTCAATGCAAAGCGTGTGAGCGAAAAGTTCGTCTCGGCGCGACACCGAGACCAGGTCGCCGCGGCGACCGCTCCCCAGACAACGCGAGACGCGTTGTCATTTCATTCGGTCGAATGTTTTCTGCAAGAGCTGTAAGTCCGAAGCGTTGCCTGTCTTCTCCCGACTACTCTCGATCCATTTTTTCTCGAGAGAATTCTTTGTCGGTCTGTCGTTCTGGTAAAAGACGCCGAAGACGCCGGGGAACGGTAATTGCGCCAGTTTGTAGGCGGCGAGCTCGTCGGTGACGTCGTGGCGCAGCTCGTCCTCGGGGGTGTTGTCCCATTTCTTTTCCTGGATCACTTCGAAGCTGCCGCCCTTTTTCGGATCGGCCGGATCGAACACGTCCGGGAAAAATTCGACGCACTCAGACAAACATTCGATGACGGAGAAGCCCTGGTGATCAAACGCGCGCTCGATCATTTCCATCATGTGTTTGACCTGCGTAGCGTGGGTGCGCGCGATGAATGTGGCCCCGGCGGATATCAGCTTTTTCATCGGATTGACCGGCTGATCGATCGCGCCGGTCGGGTCGGTCTTACTCTTGAAACCGATGGGCGACGTCGGTGAGGTCTGTTTTTTGGTCAGGCCATAGACGAAGTTGTCCATGATGAAATAGGTCATGTTGATGTTCTTGCGCGCGCCGTGATCGAGATGGTTGCCGCCGATGGAGAACCCGTCGCCGTCGCCGCCAAAGAGGAAGACGTGCAGGTCGGGCCGGGCCAGGCTGATGCCACTCGCGAGCGGGACGGCGCGGCCGTGAATGTAATGCGCGCCGTGGCCGTTGACGAAATAGGGAAAGCGCGATGAGCAACCGATCCCGGCGAGAGTGACGATCTTTTCGTGATCGAGCTGGCGTTTCTCGAGCACTTTGTAGAAGGAGGCGAGCACGGCGAAATCGCCGCAACCGGGACACCAGGTGGGGTGATCGGCGGTGATGGCTTTTTTGGTGAGCTTGTCGCGTGGCGGGTCCGTAACCGGACTGGCGATTGTTGTTGGCGGTGCAGTTGTGGTGGCTTCGCTCATAAGGTCGATTGTAACACAGGCATCTTGCCGGTATGGAGGAAAGGCTTCCAGCCTTTCGTTATCAAACACCAGGCTGGAAGCCTGTTTGCCGCACAGACTGGAAGTCTATGTTCCAATTTCATTATCCAACTCCTTGAGCGATAGACTCGGTGCGGGCAACCTCGACATCTTGTTCGCCGTTCCCGGAAACGGGACGGTTCGGTGAATAGCCCCTGGCTGAGACGAACTCGCCGGGAAAAACGCCTTGAAGAATTTCTTTCACGCGGAAGGTGAGACCGTCGGTCTTGGTGACGCTCTGGATTTTCGGTTCGCAATAGCGCGCTCGCAAAATGGTGGCCAGCTGCCCAAACCCGTAAAGACCTTGATCGTTCATCTCGACCGTGACGATGCGTTTGAAGTTGGCGAAGATTTTTTCGAGCCCGTTCGGCAACGGATGAACGTGGCGCAAATGTATGGCCCCGATTTTTTCGCCGTGCTCGCGCCCCATCTTCACCGCGTCGTGGATCGGCCCATAGGTTGATCCCCAGCCGACGAGCAGCGTGTCGCCTTCCTGGTCGCCGTAAACTTCCGGCACGGGAATTTCTTCGGCGAGCTTCCTCAATTTGTTGCGGCGCTTTGCCGTCATCGCCATGTGCAGTTTCGGGCTGCCGGTGGGGTGTCCCATCTCGTCGTGTTCGAGTCCGCCGATGAGCGGATATTTCCCATCAAGGATCCGCGTGCCGGGCGGGATGTGCTGCGTGATACGCTCAAGATCGTACGGCTTGAACCCGCCCTCGCGCGGTGTGAGATCGGGTTTCGGATCAACCATCAATTTCGCAAGATCGGGTTCATCGAATGCTTCGATGCGCGTGGCGAGCGAGGTGTCGCTCAAAATGAAAACCGGCGTGCTGTATTTGCGCGCGATCCGCGCCGCTTCAATCGCGATGTAGAAACAATCTTCCACTGTCGACGCTGCGAGCACGACGCGCGGACTGTCACCGTGGCTGCCGAAGATTGCCTGGTGCAAATCGCTTTGTTCAACATTGGTCGGCAGGCCGGTGCTCGGGCCGCCGCGTTGAATATTGCAAACGATGAGCGGGATCTCCGCCATTGACGCCCAGCCGATTGCTTCGGCTTTGAGGGAAATGCCCGGCCCCGCGCTGCCGGTGACTGCGAGATATCCCGAATACGAAAATCCGAGCGCGAGCGATACCGCGCCGAGCTCGTCTTCCGCCTGGACAAATATTCCGCCGTATTTCGGCAACTCGCGCCGGAGCGTTTCCATGATCGACGACCACGGCGTGATCGGATAACCCGCGCCGTACCGCACACCAGCGGCGATCAAGCCGTAAGCGAGGGCCTGATTCCCGTCCATCGTGACCTGCGCGCGTCCGCCAGGTTTGGGAATGTGATCAAATCGATAGTGTTTCGTCAGTACGTTCCCGACCGGATAAGCGTAGCCTGCCTGGAACGCCATTAGCGCGGTGTTGACGATGCTCTCGTCTTTGCCGGCGAATTTTTCGGTGATCAGTTTTTTCAGTTTGTCGGCATCGAGATTGAAAATTTTCGCGATCAGACCGAGCACGAAAATGTTTTTGCCCTTGTCTTTGGCGGTGCCGCCGAGCGCTTCGATCGTCAATCCGGTGATCGGCACGCCGACGTAAACGAAACGTTTGTCGTCGAGGTTCGGCTCGACGTTGTCGGAATCGTAAACCAACACACCGCCCTCTTTTAGAAAATCGAGGTGGTCCTGATAACTGTGTTGATAAAACGCGACGAGAAAATCGGCTTCGTCGCCCGCCGATAACACTTCGCCCGTGCCCATGCGGACCTGAAAGATCGATGGTCCACCGGAGATCGTGGACGGGATCGTCATGTAAGTCATGACGTCGTGATCGCTGCGCCCGGCCAGGCGTGCGAGAAAAGCGCCGGCGGTCTGAATTCCGTCTTGCGAATTGCCCGCGAGACGAATTACGGCGTCATTGATGTTTTCAGGACGCAAATCGGCCCGGGCCGGCGCGCCGGTTGGAGCGCTGTTCGCAGCATCGGTCTCTGGCAAAACTGGAGTTGAAGTATTTTCTGGCAAGATTCGAAATCCTCGCGGTCAGCAATCTCAGGCCATCTCGCCGATTTTTCCAGAGGAAAGTCCGAGCCACCATGGGACGAGTCCATCCATTCCGCGGACCGGAGGGGCGGTAAGATCGACGAATTAATTGGTGTTCTCGATGAATAAGACGAGAATGGTTGTCTGGACGCTCTCAAAAAACGTATTCAAGAACGTCTTCGTCGTAAGAGGTCTTGCACGGTTTTTGAACACGATTTGGCCGTTATCTGGCCGCGAGACGAACGAGATCAACTGAAACGCGAAAAGGAAATCCACGCCTTCGCAGCCACCCACGGTTGGCTTGCCACAATCCTGGACCCGGGCATTCGGGTCACGTTCAGGAAAGTCGGCGTTTAGACTCTGCCAGTACCCTCGGCTTCGCTGACATCGAGGGGGGATCGCCGCTGTAGTGGCGGGTGTGCCGCCCGCAATTGTGTTGGTTCTGCAGCCGACACCCGTTCGGCTTCGCTCAGGCAGGCTTATCCATCGCTACAGTGGAGCTAGCGAGTTGAGGATTGAGATCCGATATGGGAATCGTCGGCTCCCGGAGGGCGATCGAGGCCCCGGCGTTTTAGCAACGGCTCGATGTAGGGATCGCGTCCGACGAAATTTTTGAACAAGCCCAGGGCATCGGCGGATCCGCCGCGCGAGAGCAAAGTTGCGCGAAAGCGATCGCCGTTTTCCCGCTTCAATCCGCCGTGCTCTTTCATCCATTCCACGCTGTCGGCATCAAGCACTTCGCTCCAGATGTAGGAATAATAACCCGCAGAATATCCGCCGGCGAAAGCGTGCGAAAAATATGGACTGCGGTAGCGCGGCGGAACGGGCGGAAAATCCACACCAGCCTTGTGCAAGGCACCCGCTTCGAAAGCCATCGCATCTTTCGGCACGTCGCTAGGGTTTAACTGATGCCAGGCTTGATCGAGGAGCGTTGCCGAAAGGTATTCGGTCGTCTTGAAACCTTGGTTGAACTTTTCCGCGGCAACGACTTTATCGAGTAGCGCCTGCGGAATGGGTTCGCCGGTCTTGTAATGTTTCGCGTAATTTTTCAGCACTTCCGGCCAGGTCGCCCACATCTCGTTCACCTGCGACGGGTACTCCACGAAGTCGCGCGGCACGCTCGTTCCGCTGAATCGCGGATATTTTACGTTCGAAAACATTCCGTGGAGCGCGTGACCGAACTCATGAAAGGCAGTGCGCACTTCATCATGAGTGAGCAGGGTCGGTTCACCTGGCGGCGGTTTCGGGATGTTCAGGTGATTGGCAACGACCGGTTTGGTGCCGAACAACTCGCTTTGTTGAACGTAGGCATTCATCCATGCACCTCCGCGTTTCGAAGGTCGGGCGTAATAATCGGCGAAAAATATCGCGAGTGGTTTGCCGTCGGCATCGTAGACTTCGAACACGCGCACATCGGGCTGGTACACCGGGAGATCGTGCCGTTCCTTGAAGGTGAGGCCGTAGAGTTTCCCCGCGGCGAAGAAAACGCCATCGAGCAGGACGTGATTCAACTCGTAGTACGGTCGCAGCTCCGATTCGTCGAAGGCATAGCGCGCTTTGCGCACTTTCTCCGAATAAAAATTCCAATCCCAGGGAGCGATTTGGAATCCTCCTTTTTCTTGATCGACAACTTTTTGCATGTCGGCGACTTCACGACGTGCGTTTGCGACTGCCGCTGGCGCGAGGTCGGCTAGAAGTTTGTTCACTGTAGGAATATTCGCAGCTGTCTGATCTTCGAGCTGATAGGCTGCGTGATTTTCGTAGCCGAGAAGTTTGGCGCGCTCCGCGCGAAGCTGTGCCGTGCGAATGACTATTTCCCGGGTGTCGAACGGCCCGCCTTTGCTGTTGCGAGAGAGCGATGCCTGCATGATGCGCTCGCGAATTTCTCTGTTTTGCAACGAGGCAAGCGCGGGCTGCCCCGTGGTGTTTTGAAGGCGCAACACAAACTTGCTGTCCTTGTGCTCGTCTTTGGCGGCGGCGACGGCCGCGGCGATTTGGTTGTCGGAAAGACCGGCCAGGTCTTCTCGACGATCGACAACCACGGAGGAAGCGTTCTTTTCCTTTAGAACATTCTGCTCGAACTTCGTCTGCAGGGTCGCAAGCTCGGCATTGATCGCTTTGAGCTTCGTCTTATCGGGTTCGGAAAGTTTCGCGCCTGCCCGCACGAAATCTTTGTAATAGCGTTCGAGCAGATAACCCGATTCCGGATCGAGGCCGAGGTTATCGCGATTGGAGTAAAGCTCCTGAATTCGCGCGAAAAGTTTACCGTTGAGATGAATCGTGTCGCGATGAGCCGAGAGCTTCGGCGCAATTTCGGTGTCGATTTTCTGGCGCGTCGGATTCGTGTCGGCGGCGTTAAGATTTGAGAAAGTCCGCTCAGCGCGATCGAGGAGCCGGCCCGTTCGCTCCAGCGTGACGATGGTGTTTTCGAACGTAGGTTTTTCCGAGCTCCCGGCGATCACGTCAATTTCTTTGAGCTGTTCGCGCATGCCCGCGTCGATCGCCGGGACGAAATGTTCGTCTTTGATTTTATCGAACGGCGGTGCGTGATACGGAAGAGTGCTCTCCACCAGAAGTGGATTGTCGCCGGCAGGTGGTGAGGACGGCGTGCTTTTCACAGGCGGTTTCTCGGCGTTGAGAGAGGCAGAGGTTATTTGCATGGCGGCGAGAATTGCTAAGATGCGGAACAGCTGAGCGACGACGAGAGAATGATGCATAGTGAGAATGTCACTTGTGCACGCGACGGTGATTGGACGCAACTACGGGAACGAAGCGGTCAACGACGATCCCCACGAGCAGCCGGTCCAGCGGCAGTTACGATTGGGAATTGCTGGTCCCTATCCGGTCGGAAACCAGGCGTGTTCTTGCCAGAAGAGTTGTAACGCGGCGTTATCGCCGCGAAAAATATTGCGCTCGGCCTTGCGAATGTTGGCGACACTTTTTGGAAAAGCAGAGCGCGGAAGATCGCATTTACCATCTCCGGTGTATTGCCAGAGATGCCATTGATCCCACGGGGCGGTGTTGCGCGGTTGGAAATGATAATTCGCGATCCAGAGCCAGCAGTTGGTGAGCGCCCGCTGCTGTGCCGCTGTCACGCCCGGACCGTAAAGCATCTGCCGGAGACGATATTCGCTGCAATACAAACCGGGATACTTGCCAGTGCGTTCACGGATTCGCTCCACGAAAGCCACCGCGTGAGCGACCGTCATGGTGCCACCCGGATAGTGGCCGTTCTTTTCGAAATCGAGCACCAGCAATACTCCGGGGCGGCGTTTTTCCGGATTGCGCGGCGCGATCGGCGCCGGCACTGACGTCGCGACAGCACTGAGGAAATGATCGGCCTGCCGGATCGGACTTGTTGCGTCACCGAAATGATACGCGCCCCAGAGCAAGCCGGCTTCCATCGCCGCTACCTGCCGTTCGCGATATCTGGCGTCACGTTCGAGTCGTGGATAGGTGGCTTCATGAATTACGGCAACGATCCCTTCATTCTTCATCCCGACGAAATCAGGCCGCATCAAATCGTAGTGCGACAGGTTCACGACAGCATTGCCGGCAAATGCACACGCTGGCAGCGCAAAAACGAAAATCACGGCACGCAAGATCGACAATTTCATCCCCAAAGAAATGGCTGTGCAGATATCGAGCAATGACGGCGCACGTGCAAGAGGAGTTTTCAGTTGTGCAACGTCCGGAGGTAGCTCGTCAGTGCGCGAATGTCGCTATGACTGCAGTGCCGTGATTACGGAGCGGATCTCTGCTGGCTTGTTGTGTCCAGTAGTTTTGGCTGCGCTACTTCACCCGACCGGGACTGAGTTAATCCGTTCTCGATCTCATCTCGCGCGGCGCTGAACTCCTTTACGGCCCTGCCCATACCCCGAGCGAGCTCAGGCAGTTTCTTCGCGCCGAACAGGAGGAATACGATGAGAAGGATTATCATCATGTCCGGCCCGGCAAAATTAAGGATTCCGGCGATCATTGGAGTCATAAGCATGTTGGTTAGCGGCAAATTGTTCTTCACTTATTCAACCAATTTTTTGGATTTATATTCCCGGAGCGTCATATGCGGTGTCGTTTGGGTCGCCGATATCTGTGAGATGCCCGCCTTTCCGCGGTTTTTTTTTGCGAGAATGGAATAAAACGGGGCTGTGCCAGTCTTATTAGACAAATGGCAACCCACGTGATGTGCCGGGCCGAGATATGACCCTTCGAAAATCGCTATGGCTTTACTGTTGAAAGAGGGAGATGCTTCCGAACCGGAAGGTTTCGAATCGGCTCCGAACATTGTGAAGTTCGTCGTAGTTAAGAAACGCGAAGAGGATCACGCTCAGCCAGCGGAGTTAACATCTTTTGAAGAAGTGATGCTGCCCCATCTTGACGCGGCCCACAACTTAGCTAGGTGGCTGCTTCGCAACGAACAGGATGCGCAGGATGTGGTGCAAGAGGCGTATTTGCGAGCCTTCAAATCTTTCGCCGGATTCCACGGTTCTAATGGCCGCGCCTGGTTGCTCACGATTGTCCGAAATACCTCTTACACCTTGCTAAAGAAGAACCGCGCGGTTGATCTGACCATAACTTTTGATGAAGAAATACATGCGCCTGGCTACGAGTCTGTCAGTCCCGCGACGATTCTCGAGCATAGTGAAG
>WNFY01005847.1_pt1 | contig 11064 bp, 9 predicted proteins | sample 5400091 | NCBI WGS metagenome assembly WNFY01 (sample SAMN13153364, study PRJNA577476) | soil metagenome | isolation source: 60 cm soil or saprolite under grassland replicate 1 | place: USA:California | collected 2016-06-15
GCAAGATTGATTGTCGTACGACCGCGCGGCCAATAATAACCGCTATTGGCTATGGCCGTGGTGACCCGATCGCGGCTTTCCCTGACAGCTGCGTCTGGCAGCCCAACAATAACGATGGTCGGATCACCGCCGGCGCCGTTGACCTCGATTTCTACCTCGTATGCGTCCACGCCGTAAACCGCTGCGGAGTAAATTTTCGCCAACATCGCCGTTGCAGAGTCGCAAAAAATCGTTGCGCGGAAAAGCGCCAAATATCCCTCTAAAGTGGGAGGCGACTCGCGCCTGCGAATCCCGTAGAATACGGTGGGGTGACGTGGGAAAACGAGGCGAGCAGGACCCTCTAAAAAGATTGAACAGGAGGCCTCCGGCGACTGTCACTATTCCGAATATTTAACCTTGTTAAATAGTTCTCAGGATGCTACAACGCGTGATCGACAAGGCCCCAGCGATTACAATTTACGGGGAGTTGTCGATTCGACCCCCCCAAACGATTAATGAAAAAGAGTTATATGGCTGCAGAGGATAGCGATACCGGAATTAAGATTTACCTGCGCGAGATCGGGCAAATCCCACTCTTGACTCCGGAGCAGGAAATCGAGCTGGCCGCTAAGATTAAAAAAGGCGATCGTGAAGCGCGAGCGCTCATGATTCGGTCAAACTTGCGTCTGGTCGTCAAGATCGCGCACGATTACGCCAATCTCGGGCTGCCGCTTCTCGACCTGATCTCAGAAGGAAACATTGGCCTGATGAAGGCCGTGGAACGTTTTGACCCCGCAAAGGGCGGGAAACTTAGCACATACGCCGCATGGTGGATCAAACAGTCCATCAAACGGGCGCTGGCGAATCAGAGCAAGACGATCCGTCTGCCTGTGCATCTGGTGGACAAGATCTCCAAGATGCGCCGGGTTTCTTTGCAAATGAGCGAGGAGCTTGGCCGAGAGCCGACCGACGAAGAGTTGGGAGACGAAATTGGAATTGCGAGCGGAAAAGTTTCTCAACTAAAAACCGTGTCGATCCGCCCAGCGTCGCTCGATGCGCCGATTAGCGACGACGATTCCACCGAGTTCGGCGAGATTGTTGGCGACGAGGACGCGCAAACGCCGTTTGAACTGCTGCGCGACAAAAATCTCCGCAACGAAGTTGGTGGGCTGCTTGACGTGCTTGATGATCGGGAGAAGAAAATCATTTTCCAGCGCTTTGGACTAGATGGAGGCAAACCGAAGACTCTCGAAGAAGTGGGCAAGAAATTCGGCGTCACGCGCGAGCGGATTCGTCAGTTGCAAAACATCGCGCTGTCGAAGTTGCGCCGCGCGCTCAGCAAGAAGGAGCGCCCGGTCGACGTCGAGTTGCCGGTGGAAGCTTAAGCTGGATCAATATCCTCCCTTTTAGAAGGCGCGGACATGGAGTCCGCGCGTTTTGTTGTCATTTCACCACACGCAATTGGATCGAATCGATCAATGCGCGGCCCATCCGCACGTCACTGATAATCACCATGTGGTCTCCGGGCGCAGCCCACTTGTTCTTGCGCAAAAACTTCTCGGCCGCTGCAATCGCCCTGTCCGGACCGCCAGAGAAATCGACGCGGGCGGGAAACGTTCCCCAATAAAGCGCGAGTTGCCGATAAACTTCCTCGCTTGGGGTGAAAGCAAAGATCGGCGCGCACTGTGGCCTCAGATTTGAGGCATATCGCGCCATTCTTCCCTGCAGAGTGAAGACAACAAGTTTCGAGTTTTGCAATGAGTTAGCCAGCGTAACAGCTGAAGCGACCATTTTCTGCCGAACGTTTTCCAGCAGTGCGTCCTCTGCATACCCCGCCCCGCCGCTCCGCTCGATGCGCATCGCCACACGGCGCAAGACTTCGACGCACTCAACCGGGTAACGGCCGATCGTAGTCTCGCCGCTCAGCATCAGAGCGTCGGCCTGTTCGAAAACGGCATTTGCCACGTCGGTGATCTCGGCGCGAGTGGGCAGAGGATTAGTGATCATCGATTCTAATAACTGAGTCGCCACTACGACCGGCTTGCCAAAGTGAATGCACTTTTTGACAATTCGGCGTTGGATGATGGGCAATTCCTCCATCGGACATTCGATTCCCAAATCGCCGCGCGCGACCATTATCACGTCCGCACTCTCGATCATCTCGTCGATTGATCGCACGGCCAGCTGATCCTCGATCTTCGCGACGATCTGCGCCTTGCTCTTTCTCCTAGATAAAAGTTTTCGCAACTGGTCGATGTCGCTCTTCTCACGCACAAAACTCAGCCCGATGAAATCCGCGCCCATCTCCGCGCCCAGAGAGATATCAGCCAGGTCCTTGCTCGTAAGCGAGGGAAGATTCACGTGCACGCGGGGCAAATTAATGTGACGCCGCGAACCAAGCGTCGCGCGCGTCAAAACCTTGCAGCGCACGCGATTTCTTCCCTTGTCAAGGACAAGCAATTTGATCAAACCATTATCGACCAAAATCGTGTTGCCAACTGTGACGTCGTCGGCGAAGCCGCCGTAATTCACGTCCACCGAATAGCGCTCTTTACTCTTCGCTCCGCGCACAGTGAACTCCAGAATGTCGCCCGGCTTCAGATCCAGATCGGCTTTCAGATCGCCGGTCCGAATAGCTGGGCCTTGCGTATCAAGGAGAAGTGCAACTGAGCGGCCCGCTTTTTGCGCCAGCATACGGATGCGTGGAACGATGTTGCGGACCCAGTCATGGCTGGCATGGCTCATGTTTAATCGGAAGACATCACTTTCTTTCTGGATTAGCTGCCGCAACGTCTCGGTCTTTTCCGTAGCCGGACCGAGCGTGCAGATGATCTTGGTCTTGCGCATCGATTAAAGGATTGAGTTTTGCGTCGCAAAAGCCAAGACGCTTTTAAGTGGCGTAAGCCGTCAATTTTTCAATTGGCGCACGCAACTTGAAAGGTTACGCCACGAAAAAATGCGGCAGGCCTTTCGAGGCGTGCCGCATTGCGCAATCAGTGTATTTCCTTATTTCAGTTTGCTTTGAGTCTCTTTGGCCAGCTCAAGATGTTCCTGGACCATCTTGGCCGTGTCCTCCGCAAACTTTTTCACGTCGGGATCAGACCCGCTCTTTGCTTCCTCTTGAAATTCGGCCAGATCCTTTTCGTGATCTTCGACCATTGCATCCATGTAGGCTTTGTCCGAGCTCCACTTAGTAGTCGGCTCCTTGCTGGGTAGTTGGACGCCTTTCTTCGAAGCGATGGACTTTAATTCGTCATTGGCCTTGCTGTGATCCGTGACCATTCGTTTGCCGAATGACTTTACATCCTCGCTCTGGCCGTTTTGCTCAGCGAGGTTGCCCATTGCGACTTCCATCATGCCGCCCTTGGCGGCTTTCTTCATTAAAGTTTTGTCCTTCACGCTAAGCGACGAACTCTTGGCTGCTGGAGAATCTTGCCCCATGGCTGCTCCGGCCACGCTAAGCGCTGCGACTGTTAGAGTAAGAATACAAAACTGTGAAACAATTGTGATTTTGGTTTTCATGACGTTGTACGGTTGAAACTGCCGAAATACCCGGCAATTAAATAATCGAAGCCGGAAGCCCGCTTGGACGCGGAGGAATCCTGATTCTGGCTTCAGATCTCCGAGTTGCTCCAGGTGTGCGAGCTGGGAAGACACAGATTAATCAGGCTTCCCGGATGTTCTTTTCGTAGGAGCTCTCTACCCGCGTCGCCACGTCTTTGTAGCCGTGTTCGACTTCGTAAATCTGCTTCATACAGGCGAGCGATCTTTCCCGGTCGCCCATCCGTTCGTAAATAAGTCCGAGATTGTAAACGATCTCTTTCTTCATCGCGTCCATTGGAAGAATTTCCTTTGACGCCTCCTCCAGTTGCTTCGTTGCAAGATCAAGCATCCCAAGCTCGCCGTAGCAGCAACCGAGCAGATTCATCGCTTTCAAACGCGCGTGCGGATTTTGCTTCGCCCGCTGCAACTCCGGCACCGCTTCCCGAAAGTGTCTGGCACTGACGAGGTGCTCGCCCAACTCGAATCGAAGCTGAAGATCGGTCGGATTTCGGGCGACGCGTTCTCGCGCATCGGTAACGAGGATTTCTGCGCGCTTCGCTTTGGCAGCCTTTAATTCTTCAGACCTTTTCGCATGCAACTCATGGGCTGCATCGTGCGTGGAGAGAAATTCTTCGTGTGCAGCGATCTCGCGCTCCAGGCGTTTGATCTTCAAATCGGAAACTTTTCGGACTAATCCAGTGTCCGCACGTTTGGTCAGGTCGGCTGCATATTGATACCAGCCGACCGCTGCCTCCAAGTCTTCCTTTTGCTCGTTCAACGCGCCCAAGCGTCGGGCAAGGTCGACATTTGCCGGCTCCGCTTTGTGACGCGCGTATGTTTCGGCGATCTGTAGCTCGAGCGATTCGCCGGTTAATCGCATCCGGCTTTGTTGCTCGAGCGAAATCGCCATCTCTTTGTCCTTGATCAGATCGCGGTAACTTTCCGCCTGGGTCCATCCACCGCTTTTCATGGACGCATGGGCCGCCGCGTCTTTACCCAGACGGAGCGCTTCGGCATCCAGTGGATTTATCTCGATGATTTGATTATAGACTTCGACCTCCTGATCGTTCTCTCCCAGCTCGCGGTATAAACGCCCGAGTTCATGTAACACTTTGACGTCGCGCGGATTTTCTTCGAGCAACGTTCGCAGCGCGAACACGCCAACCTCTGGCCAGCCCGCTGCTGTCGCCGCTTCCTTTAAAGCCACGTTTGCCTGTCGATTGTAAGGCTCATCCTCCAGCACCTTTTCCAGCATTTCGATTGCGTGTTTCGGGTCCTTCTTGATTTCCCGATGCGCTTTCATGACAGCGATCGGCGCAGTCGAGATATTGAAAAAACTTCGTTTGGTCGACTTGTTTTTCGTGACTTCAGTGCGCCGCAGCAATTGTCGTCCTGTCAGGAATTGCGGTTCCTGTTTCAGGATTTCCTGCAAAAGCGAAATTGCGTAACCGAGATTGCGCAACTCAACGGCGGCCACTGCCTTAAGCCAAAGATTGCGCTGCGCTTCGCTCAGTTCCTTTTCCGTCTTAATCGCCATCGCGGATAGTTTATCACAATATGCAATTCTGCGTCGGCGTATGCCTCGCCAGGGGGAATGACAGCTGGACGGTCTGCGTTCCAATGGCGTGTGGTTCTGCGACTGTAGTTCCTACAAGCACAAGGACCGGAACCGTCCACCTCATAGCAGATCCAGTTGCGGTTTCTCAGGAGTTGCGGCGGGCTTCCTCCTGTTGCGTGATTTTCCGGCTGGCGTTGTTTCGATCACGCCGTTTGGACGCTCAAGGTGCGAAAGAATCTCCTTCGCCCGGTCGAGAATTTCCTTTGGCAAACCTGCCAGCCGCGCCACCTGGATCCCGTAGCTTTTGTCCGCGCCGCCGGGCACGATTTTGCGAAGGAAAATGATTTGATCGTTCCACTCGCGGACTGCCACATTGAAATTGCAAACGCCTTTGCGTTCTGCGGCGAGTTTGGTCAACTCGTGATAATGCGTGGCGAAGAGGCTCCGCGCTTTGATTTTATCATGGAGAAACTCGGCGACGCTCCAGGCGATCGAGAGGCCGTCGAATGTGGAGGTGCCGCGACCGATCTCATCGAGGATCACCAGACTACGTTCGGTCGCGTTGTTAACGATATTCGAGGTCTCATTCATTTCTACCATGAACGTTGACTGGCCGCGTCCTATGTCATCGTTCGCGCCAACGCGTGTGAAAATGCGATCCACCAGTCCGATCTCCGCGCTCTCCGCCGGAACAAAGCTGCCTATTTGAGCCATCAATACGATCAAAGCCACTTGGCGAATGTAAGTCGATTTTCCTGCCATGTTTGGGCCGGTCACGATCGCCAGCCGCATGGTCTCGCCATCCAGCGACGTGTCGTTAGGCACAAACTTTTCTTCCACCAAATTCTGGTCGAGCACCGGATGCCGTCCATCTTTGATCATAAGCCGCAGGGTATTGTTTAATTGCGGCCGGCAATAACGAAACAACCGCGCCGTCTCGGCGAATGCGCAAATGACGTCGAGCACTGCTATGGCAGCGGCGGTTCGCTGGATCGACTCCAGCTCGCGCAGAGTTTCTTCGCGCAGTTTTTGGAAAAGCTGATACTCGAGTTGGCGCGCGCGTTCGTCTGCGCCAAGGATTTTTGCCTCCATTTCCTTTAACTCCGGAGTGATGAAGCGTTCGCCGCCCACGGTAGTCTGCTTGCGCGTGTAGTGCGCGGGCACACTCGCGAGGTTCGATTTTGTCACTTCGATGAAATAACCGAAGACGGAGTTGTAACGTACCTTAAGTGACTTGATGCCGGTTGCCGCGATCTCGCGCTCCTGCAGCTGGCCGATCCAATTTTTCCCTTCGCGCGACGCCCGCCGCAGTTCGTCAAGGTCGGCGTCGTATCCATCGCGAAAAATTCCGCCCTCCTTCAGCGCCAACGGTGGATCATCGACGACTGCTCTTCCGAGCTTTTCAGCCAGCACCGGCATCTCGTGAATCTCACTTTGCAGTTGGACTGGTAGGGCGCGACCGCCGGTCGCGCCGCTTTCTTGCGTGACGTTCGGTGTGCTCGGCGAGCCCGCCCTACCAAATTCGATTCGTTCGATCAGTCTTTGCAATTCCGCCTTCAGCTTCGGGATCTCTTCCAGCGAAAATTTCAGCGCGACCAGGTCGCGTGCGTTTCCCGAGGCCTGGCTCAATCGCGATGTTGCACGTTCGATGTCGCGAATCGATTTCAGTTGAGCGCGGATTGCCGCAAGCAGATCTGGTTCCTGCAACAAATCTGCGATCATTTGCTGGCGTCGCTCGAGCTCATGCAAATTGCGCAGTGGCTGCAAAATCCACGAGCGCAATCTCCGGCCACCCATCGGCGTGATGGTGCGATCAAGAACCGCGAGCAAAGTGGTGTTACGTGTGCCGCGTGATTCAACGAGCTCAAGATTCGTTTGCGTTGCAGCGTCAAGCATGACGTAGTCCGCCGGCGCGTCGCAGCGCAACGAGGTGAGGTGATCGATGTTGCGCCGAAGCTGATGCTTCAAATAATGAACGATTGCGCCCGCGGCGGCGACCGCGCGCGACATCTCGCCGCAGCCAAATCCGTCTAGCGATTTCATCTTAAAATGCTCGCACAAGGTGAAGATCGCCTGCTCCAGCAAGAACGCGTAGCTGTCGTACTCAAGCGCATGATCGATCTGGCCAAGCTGATCTTTCTGTTCGGAGCTGATGAGCAGTTCCGATGGCGAAACACGCGCGAGTTCGTCAAGGAGAGATTGTCGATCTTGCAGTTCGGTAAGCCGGAACTCGCCCGTGGTCAGGTCTGCGTAAGCAAAACCAAATATGCCGCCGTCAGCGTAAACCGCGCCCAGATAATTGGCCCGTTTCGCCTCGAGTAGGTCGAAGTCGCTAACCGTGCCCGCGCTGATGATCTGAGTGATGTCGCGGGAAACAATTTTTCCCGGTTGCGGCTCGCTTGTCTGATCGCAGATCGCCACGCGCCGACCAGCCTTGATCAACTTTGCAATGTAAGTTTGCGCGGCGTGATAGGGCATGCCGCACATCGGCACACCGTTGCGCTTGGTCAGGGCGACATTCAGCAAGACCGAAGCTTCCTTTGCGTCTTCGAAGAAGAGTTCATAGAAATCGCCGAGCCTGAACAACAAAAGCGTATCTGCCGGGATGCTCCCTCGGAGCCGCCGATATTGCTGCATCATTGGAGTGAGCGCGTCCCGCATGATTCCAGAATTAAATCAGCCTGCACGAATTGCGAGTTTGAATTGGCGCAAAGCGTCTCAATGCCACGGCGGTATTCATGACCGGTAATCGGCCTCGCGATGGCGATATCCAAGTTTTTTGAATCCAGCCGCAGCTTGGGGCGCATCTCATCCAAAAATCGGGCCACGCAACAGATGATTACAACCTCACTTACTTCGAATCAGCCGCCGCAAACATTAGCCAGAAACGGAACGACTCCTTTGATTCGTCTGACCGATGCGCATCGCCGTGACATTTTCGCCTTGATCATGCGCCAAGGCGCAATCCAAACTGCGCTCGCCGTGACGATCGATCTTCTGTTTTCATTGGCCGCTGGCCGCGTCCTCGCTCGGATTCTTTATCAGGTTAGTCCGAGCGATCCATTTGCGTTAGTCATATCCGGTGCCCTGCTGGCCGCAGCGGCGATGCTTGCCTGTTTTTTCCCTGCGCGACGCGCCACACATGTCGAGCCGCTCAAAGCGTTGCGCACCGAATGACGCAATCCAGCCGGCGCAGCAACTTGTTCCTTCTGACTCTGTTTGCGTTTTTTGTTGCACCCGCGGCGCTTTGGTCGGCGGTTCCGCTGGTGCAGAAGAATCCGCCGGTCCGACCCTCCGATGCGGATTCACCGATGCTGATTTGGGACATTGACCTAAAGCTGGCCAATGCACTACCGCGGAACTTTCGTACGACTGACGAACCGATTAAAGCTGGTAATGGTAACCCACCTGCCAGCACGGGCTTGAGCGATCTTCACGCCTCTGGCAGCGGAGAGTTTACCGCTGACAACCTCAAGCTTTTGCTGACGCGAATGCATGGTCCGGTCACCATTTTCGATCTACGGCAGGAAACACACATATTTGTCAATGGCCTTCCTGTCAGCTGGTTCGCGACACGCGATTGGGCGAATGTCGGTCGCAGCCAGACTGAAATCGAAGAGGCCGAAGCCGTATGGGTGCAATCGCTTGGGCCGGGGAGCGAAATTGCCGTTCGGCCAGGTCACCCCGTCAAAAAGGGCAATGCTGAATCTGCCGTCCCGCAACAAGTGATTATAAAAGAAGCCAGCATCGAACGCGATCTTGTGCCGTCTGCTGCCGCCGGTTACGCACGGGTCGCCGTTACAGACCATACGCGACCGCTCGATGAGGCGGTCGATCGATTCATTGTCGCCGTTCGCGCACTTCCAGAGAATGCGTGGGCGCATTTTCACTGCGAAGCCGGACTTGGACGAACGACCACGTTCATGGTGCTTTACGACATGCTGCGAAATGCGACGCATGTATCCCTTGAGGATATTGTGCGGCGTCAGAAACTATTGGGATACGACTACGATGTGCTGCGTCCGGCTGGGCCCGGGAACTGGAAGGCGCCGTACATGGAGGACCGGATCGCATTTGTTCGCGCGTTCTACAATTATGCTCGCGCTAATCCGGACGGTCGGCCGCAGATCTGGAGTGAATGGCTGAGGTCGGGTGCCCAGTGACCCGTGAGCGGCCGCCTTTCGCCGCTGGCACGACTGGCTACGCGACAGCCCCGAAAGCTTTCGGGGCTGGAGGCGAGGGGAGTCGAACCCCTGTCCTCGTCGCTATCCGCGCAAACATCTACATGTTTATCCGACGATAAATTCTGAGGAGCCAAGCCATGCGCCGGCACATTGCCGACTCCCGAGCGTCCACAAAATCGATTCACGAATCGGCGTGGTCGCTCCACCGATTCGCCAGCCTGCTGTCCACGTTTGCCGCCGTAGCAGGCGTCCCACGGCAAACGTCGCGGTCAATTAAGCCGCGAGAGCGAGACCTTCGTTGTCTGCGTTTGTTTTTTGGTCCGGTTTTTAACGAGGCCAACGAACCATCCTCGGCATGCCGTCTGCGCTTCCAACGATGAGTCGAAGCCAGTACGCCCCCAATTTTTTGTGCTTGAACAAATACCTCTTTTTGAGGTCTTATGCAACAAGAGCGCAAGACTGGCAGAAGCCCGGCTCTAAAGAGTAATTCCCGGAATGGCGATTGAAATAACAGCTCGATCCTTGGCCAACACGCAACAGGCGGATATGGCTTCCGGTGAAGCGATTCAGCCCACGGAACTTTCGGGACTTCCGGAGAAGTCTGTCCCGCTTTCGCGGTTTTTGCGGCGCTCCCTGCGGTTGACGCGCCGAAACTTCAGTAGTCGCGCGAAGTTGCTTTCAGGTGGGGAGGTCCTCATTCTTTCAGCGCCAAAAAGCGGACGCACATGGATCCGGACATTTCTTTGCGCTTACTTATGCAAGCGGCATGGCCTTGAGTTTACCCTGCAGCCCGGGCGCCACGATCATCCGGGATTCCCCCGGGTAATATTTTCCCACGATCGTTTTGAGCACCGAACGAAGGGCAATCGCTGGGACCGCTTGCGCGGCAAATATCTCGTTCCGAGAAGAGAACTTCGAAAAGCCAAGATTATCTTACTCGTACGGGACCCCCGGGACTGTTTCGTCTCCCTCTATTTACAAATGACGCGGCGCGATCCCAGCGCAGATGCAGCGTTGAAGCAAAAATCTGTCAGTGAACTCCTGCGCGACGAGAGATTTGGAATTCGCGGCATTGTTCGCGCAATGAACGACTGGCTCGACGAATTCTCAGGTCGAAAGGATTTCACGGTCATCCGGTATGAGGCGTTGCGGGCATCTCCAGCCGAACATTTTCGAGACCTGCTCGCCGTAATCGGCGAAACGACGCCGGATATGTCGATTTTTCAAGAGGCACTTGAGTTTTCTCGTTTCGAGAATATGCAAAAATTAGAAGCAGCCGGAGTTTTTGACTCGAAAATTCTGCATCCGGGTGATGTGCATGATCCGGAGTCATTCAAAGTCCGCCGCGGGAAAGTAGGGGGTTTTCGCGAGTATCTTTCCGCTGAGGATCTAGAATACGCTGCGGATGCATTGATGGAGCTGGATCCTCAGTTTAGCTACAACGTCTGAGGGAAATTCCCGGGGCGGAGGCTCAGCGCGGAGATCGTAAAGAGCCAATCGCCAAGGACACAAGAAAGCCGCACTGCGTGAGCAAACGCAGCATTAATTCCTACTTGCATGCTAGGATTTAATATGATCTCCTATCAACTCAGTAGGATATGAAACTGTCTAAACGTGGCGAATATGCGCTTCGTGCGCTGATCGATCTCGGAATCGCCTCGGAACTGGGATGGCCAATGCTTCAGGTAAGCGAGCTGGCCGCGAAAGAAAAACTGCCGATCAAATTCCTCGAGCAGATTTTTGCGCAGCTCAAGGCTGCGGGGTATGTGGAAAGCAGGCGCGGAAAGTTTGGGGGCTATT
>WNFY01008108.1_pt1 | contig 11060 bp, 9 predicted proteins | sample 5400091 | NCBI WGS metagenome assembly WNFY01 (sample SAMN13153364, study PRJNA577476) | soil metagenome | isolation source: 60 cm soil or saprolite under grassland replicate 1 | place: USA:California | collected 2016-06-15
TTAATATGTCTGAAGAGCGACACGAGCGCCTGGGTCTTTTCGGCGGGACGTTTGATCCGCCGCATGTGGGACATTTGATCTTAGCCTCAGAAGCCAGATCACAATTGGAATTAACACGTGTTCTATGGACGGTGACGCCTGATCCCCCTCATAAACAAGATCAAGAAATTACGTCTCTCGTGCACCGGCTGGCGATGGTGAAACTCGCGATTCAGGATAATCCATTCTTCGAACTTTCGGAAATTGAATTAAATCGTCCGGGTCCGCATTACACGGTGGATACCATCCATTTATTGGCACAACAGAACCCAAAAGCGGAGATTGTGCCAATCATTGGTGGGGATTCGTTGCATGATCTTCCCACCTGGCACGAGCCGCAGCAGCTTGTGTATGCTGCTCATTGGGTGGGCGTTATGCGCCGCCCGGGAGAGGAACAAGATCTAAAAGAGTTAGAAAGTGAGTTGCCCGGGATCACCTCCAAGGTTCATTATGTGAACGCGCCACTGTTAGAGATCGCCTCACGCGAGATTCGCAACCGCGTCGCCTCCGGCCAGCCTTACCGTTATTATCTTCCTTATCCCGTGTTCCATTACATCAATGAGCATGATCTCTATAAAAAGACTGAACCTGTAAAAAAGTGACAATTATCATGGGCGTTTCCCCCATGTTTTCCTGTACTAAAAATTATATATAATTTATAATCATCGGCAACCGAAAGGGCTCCGATGTTAAGTACTCCCCCAACGACAGAAGAAACTGAATTAATCCAAAAACGACCTCTCAAAGAGGATATTTTTGACGTTCTGCACGAGAAGATCATCTCGGGCACGTATAAGCCCGGTGACTGGCTGCGCCAGGATGACATTGCCACACAACTGGGCGTGAGCATGACCCCCGTCCGCGAGGCGCTGGACCTGCTCGTCTCGGCAGGATTGGCGGAGCGCGTCCCTTATCGCGGCGTGCGCGTCCGCGAGATGTCTACGAAGGATGTGGTGGATGCATATGGATTGCGGCTTCTCCTCGAAGCGGTCATTGCCCAGGAGGCAGCCAAGCATATTACGCGGGAGCAGATCGCGGGTCTGGAAAGAACGCTGGAGGAGATGAAGCTCCATCAATCCCTCAAGGATGTCTCTCCCGAGCGAAAATCGAGCCGTGAGTTTCATTCTGCCATCGCAGAAGCAACGAAGAATGAGCTGCTGATCAAGTTATACGCGGTTGTATCCAATGCATTCCCTGACTGGCTATTGTATGAGGCGTTGTTTCGCTATCCCGAGATCCTTGCCGATAGCATGAGCAACACGTACAAGGAACATGTCGCTATCGTGGAGGCCTTGAAAAAAGGCGATGCCGATCGCGCCGCACAAAAATCTATTGAACACTTAATGGAATCAGGAAAATGGCTGGAAGAATATTTGGAAATTCCCGCAGAGTTATTGCGTGAAAAAGAAGAACAGGTTTCACCCCTGATGAAGAAAATAAAGAAATAGGAGACTGCCCCATGATCGAAAACGTCCAAATCGAAGAACTCTATAAGCAGATGGCGCAAAGCATTATTGACGGCGAGCAGGAAATAGCTGTCGAACTTGCGAAGAAATCCATTGAGTTGAATATGCATCCGCTCGATACGATCACAAAGGGATTTGTGGTGGGTGTCAATTACATTGGCGATCAATTCGGCAAAGGCGAGGCGTTTTTGCCGGAACTCGTGATGGCCGGCGAAGCGATGAAAGCCGCCGTTGCCGTGCTCGAGCCGGAATTGTTGAAACTTGGCGAAGCACGTGAAATCATGGGACGCGTCGTTCTCGCGACGGTCGAGGGTGACATCCATGAGATCGGCAAGACTCTGGTGGGGACGATGCTCGCGGCTTCGGGCTTTGAAGTCGTTGACCTGGGCGTGGATCAGCCCGCTGAAAAGATCATTGGCAAGGCTCTTGAAATCGACGCACAGATCATCGGCATGAGCGCGTTGCTCACCACGACGATGGTCCGTCAGCGCGAAGTGATTTCAAGCTCGCAAAGCAATTGGTCGGGAAAGAGTAATAAGAATATCCGGTGGTCGAGTGCTCCTCATAATTTTCGCGGGGTGTATCGAGACCACCAGTTAACAAAAGCACTTTGGTTACGTGGTGGTCTCGATACGTGCTCGCACACTCGACCACCGATGTGAGACCAACAATGAGAGAGTAGAGACATAAGCCTTGGGAGGGCACTATGTTGAAAAATATTAAGTCGATCAGCAATCCGAAGCTGAAACTCGAAATCTTAACTACAGCAGAAGTCAAAAAAATCCACGATGCCACGTTGTGGATCATTGAGCATGTCGGTGTCCGATTTCCGTCGCAGCGCGCATTGGATATTTGGGAAGCGAACGGTGCGACCGTTGATCGCGAGAAGAAGATCGTGCGCGTCAAAGGTGATGTGATCGAAGAAGCGCTGAAGAATTGTCCGCCTGCTTATTCGCTGGCAGCGCGTGACCCGCAACAGGATCTGCCGCTCGATGGAAATCATGTTTTCCTGGGAACAGATGGCTGCGGCGTGGAAGTAATTGACATTCACACCGGCGAAAAGCGGACCTCGTGCCTAAACGATGTCAAAGAGATCGTCCGCGTGGCAGACGCAACCGAAGAAGTGGCATTCCATTGGGTTGCCGTCTCCGCACAGGATACACCCGTCAAATCGCGCGGTTTGCACGAGATCAAAACAGTCTGGGAGAATTCCACCAAACATGTGCAAACCGAGTCTATCTACAACGTGGCAGAAGCACAAGCCGCGATGGAAATGGCGGCATTAGTTGCCGGTGGCAAAGACAAACTCAAGGATCGGCCTGTCCTCTCGCTGATGCAGTGTACTGCTCCCCCGCTTGGGCACGATGGCGGCAGTTTGGATGCGGCCTTGATCGCAGCAGAACATGGCATCCCAACCGGCTTCATGACGATGGCATCCTGCCTCACAACAGGACCTGTGACACTGGCTGGCAATCTTGCTGTTGGCAATGCAGAAGTTATCGCAGCCACAGCACTGTTACAACTCGCCTATCCCGGTGCCCCCGTCTTTTATGCCGCCGCACAAACCGCCTCTGATTTACGTCTCGGGTGCTACACAGGCGGTGGACCGGAAGATTACCTCTTCGGCGCGGCGACGAATGTGCTTTCGGACTTTTACAATATTCCTCTTTCGATGGGCTCGTTTGCAACCGGCGCGAAGGAACCCAACTGGCAGGCTGGCATAGATGGCAGTCTCTCCACATTCATGGCGAGCATTGTCATGTCCGATATGCTGCTGGGATGCGGATTCCTACACGGCAGCCGCATCTGGTCCTATGCCGAGATGATGATGGATTGCGAGGTCTTCTCCATCATTCACAAGATGATGCAGGGCATTGTCGTGGATGAGGAAACATTAGCGCTCGATACCATTGCCAATGTCGGTCCCGGCGGACATTATCTGGCGCAGAAGCACACTCGTAAACACATGCGTGAACTGTACATGCCGCAGTACATGGACAGGCGTCCGTACAGCGAATGGGAAACAAAGAACGACGATGCGCGTGATTGGGCAGTGAACAAGGCACGTAAGGTTTTATCAGAACATTGTCCCGAGCCGCTCGATCCGAAGATCAGTGAAGAAATGGAAAAGATCATTAAGTCGGTCGAAAAGTAAAAAGTTGAAGGTTGCAGGTTATTGTCCTCAACTTTATAACCTGCAAACCTTCAACCTTCCAACGTTTTTCTTTTTAGAGGTGTCTTATGCAACCCAAACTCACGCTCCTAAGTGATGAACTCATTGCAAAGATCTTGGCAGAAGCCTACGAACTTTTACGCTGTCCAGCGGTGAAGGTTCAAAATCCGGAAGCGCGAGACCTGCTGGCTTCGGCTGGCGCGATCCTCTACCCTGAGAACCAGGTGGTTGGAATTCCCGCTGCGCTTGTCCACCGGGCGTTGGAAAGCGTACCGCGGGAATTCTATTTATATGATTACGATGGCAACCCGGTCATCCATTACGGCGGAGATACTGTTCAGTTCGATCCGGGTTCATCTGGCATTGCGATCCTGAACCCTGAAACTCTGGAGCACGACACCACCGAGACATCTCATCTGATCCGTTTGCTCAAGGTTGCAGAGCAGCTCGTGCAATATGATGCCCAGTCTACGGCGGTCATTTGCCATGAAGTCCCCAAAGATATTCAAGATTCGTATCGCCTCTATCTGGCGCTCCTTTATTCCAAGAAACCGATCGTTACTGGCGCGTTCACAAATAAGACTGTCCAGGAGATGATCGATATGCTCGCCCTCTTTGCGGGCAGCCCCGCCGCCGCGCGTGAAAAGCCGCGCGCAATCTTTGATGTGTGTCCAGCTCCACCTCTCATTTGGTCAAACTTTGGAGCGGGCAATCTCATTGCTCTTGCAAAGTCTGGCATACCTGCGGAAATCGTTTCGGTCCCGCTGGCAGGCGCGGCGGCTCCCGTCACAATGCTGGGGACGATCGTGCAACACACTGCAGAATGTCTGGCAGGCATTACGATTCATCAGCTTGCGAATCCCGGCTCACCCATTGTTTGGGGCGGCGCGGCAGCGATCTTTGACATGCGCAAAGGTGCCACCCCAATGGGCGCGGTGGAAACAGCGATGCTCGATTGTTCGTATGCACAAGTCGCCAAGTCATTGAATATGCCCACGCATACTTATCTCGGTGCAACCGATTCAAAACTTGTTGATGCACAGGCTGGACTCGAAAGCGGCATCACCGCCATGGTCGGCGCGTTGAGCGGAATCAACATGATCTCCGGCTCTGGCATGCTCGATTTTCTTGCCTGCCACAGTGCCGAAAAGCTGGTCATCGATGCCGAAGGGATCTCGATGGCAAAGCGTATGGTGATGGGCATCAAACAACACACCGACACACTCGCCACCGGCTTCTACGATGAGAAGATCAATTTTAAAGGCGGAGATTTCCTCAAGCAGAAGATCACCATGAAACTCTTCCGTGAGGAACAGATTTTGCCCAGCAATATCATTGATCGGGATTCCACTCGTGCTTGGAAAGCTGCCGGAGCATTGGACGCTTTTGGTCGCGCAAAGGTCCGCGTGAATGAATTGCTCGCCTCTTATAGACGCCCCGAACTGGATCCCGTTAGAGAAAGCAGACTCCACGCCTATATGCTCGGTCTCAGCCAAAAGGCTGGTCTCGAACAGTTGCCTGAACTCGAAGATTTTCAACCGGCATAACTATGGAGTCCAGAAGCTTGCTTCTGGAAAGCGGTATGGGAGCATTAATCGGCGCGCTGAGCGGCATCAATATGATCTCGGGTGCTGGCATGTTGGACTCGCTTCTCTGCCAGAGTCCGGAAAAGCTTGTGGTCGATGCCGAAGGGATTGCGATGGCAAAACGTATGCTGGACGGCATGAAGGTTCACACTGAAACGCTTGCCACCGGCTTTTATGAAGGCGTCAATTTCAAAGGCGGCGATTTCCTCAAGCAGAAGATCACCATGAAACTTTTCCGCGAGGAACAGCATCTGCCAAGTAAGGTCATTGATCGTGATTCGATGCGCGGCTGGAAGGAAAGTGGATCCATGGATACGTTCAAGCGGGCGAGGATTCGTGTACAGGAGATTCTCGAATCCTACAAACGCCCTGAACTGGATTCCGATAAAATGAATCAACTCCACGATTACGTTTTAAATCTTGCCAAGCAGGCCGGCATGGATTCGTTACCTGTACATGAACTTTCACAGGTTATGGTATAAAAGTATACAGGTAAACATGTAGACACGTCACCTGTTTACCTGTATACATGTTTACTTCTTACATTTACAGGAGACCCATGCTCAAGCAGGCACATGCAATTTCAGAAGAACTTATCGAATGGCGGCGCGATTTTCATATGCACCCGGAGATCGGCTTTGAACTTCATCGCACATCGAAGATCGTTGCGGATGAATTGGAGAAGTTGGGATACAGAGTAAAACGCGGGGTGGGCAAGACCGGCGTCGTCGCAGAGATCGGCGAAGGTGGCAAAGTGGTAGCCATTCGTGCCGATATGGACGCGCTGCCCATCCTGGAACAGAACGATTATGAGTATGTATCGCAAACTCCAGGCGCGATGCACGCCTGCGGGCATGATAGTCACACGGCGATGGCACTCGGCGCCGCATTATTATTAGCCAAGGAAAAGTTGCCCGGACGTATACGCTTTCTCTTTCAGCCCTGCGAAGAGACCGCCGACGAAGAGGGCAAAAGTGGCGCGCAACGCATGTCGGCCGAAGGCGCGATGGATGGTGTGGATTATGTTATTGCCCAGCATGTGGATCCACTCAAACCTGTGGGCACAATTGGCATCAATGCCGGTCCCAGTTCGGGCGGCGTGGATAGCTGGTATGCAACCATTACAGGAAAAGGTGGGCATGGCGCCCATCCGAATTCAACCGTCGATCCGTTCTACCTGATGTCACATGTCATCATTGCTTTAAACTCCATGATTTCACGTCGCATCAATCCTTTTGATCCTGCGGTCGTCAGTATTGGTTCGGTAAGTGGCGGATTTACGGAAAACGTCATCCCGGAAAGCGTGAAAATCACGGGAACTCTGCGATTCACCGATGAAGCCGTGCATCAGCAAATTCGAGACGAGATGAAGCGAGCCTTTGAACTTGTCAAAGTGCTGGGTGGAGACTATCAATTGGACTTTTTGATCGGTGGTCCGCCCATGATCAATGACAAGGCGGTCGCCGATCTGATCGAACAAACTGGCAGGGATATACTTGGCGCTGAAAATGTCCATGCGATCGTAAAAACATTAGGCGCAGAGGATTTCGGTGAGTTTCTCAAACATGCCCCCGGCGCGATGTTCACACTTGGCACACAGAAGAAAGGGCATGAGGAATATTTGCTCCATCATCCCAAATTTGACATTGATGAACGCGCACTGCCCATTGGCACTGCGATGTTAGTGGAAACGGCAAAGCGCTTCCTCGAGCAGAACTAAAATCTGTTGATAGAAATCAAAACATCCCGCATCATGAAATACGGGATGTTTGTTTTAAACCAGACTTCTTTTATCTATGGATTCTGCTGAAATAGAAACGATAGGGAATCAGCATCAAGAAACCGACGGCTATAAGCACTTGACCAGTTAAGACCCCGGCCGCCTGCCATGGACCAAAATAAGGCACGTTGGGCAACGTTTGAGAACCCATACCAAACACGTCTGCCATGCCGGTAAAGACAGCGATGACATAGCCTGTCCCAACGAGACGGAGTCCGATGTCGGCGACGATACTGCGTTGTTCCTTCCCCCACAAAGCAACGAGCCCCACAAAACCTCCCAGGCAAATTAAGGCGAGTCCAACCAGAAAAACAGCAATCTGAATGAAACCCACTGCTGGGCTATGATCCCAGCCAAACCAACCTGGCTTTGCGCCAATCGCAAACACCAACAAACCCACTGCCACCGTAATTAAACTGGAGCGGATACGCAAATACGAAATACCATTGGTACGTTCACCGTTCATGCTGGCAAGTTCCTTCGAAGGAATCTCAACCAATTGCCGCCCAGGATATTTTCAACATCTGCTTCGTTGTAACCGCGCGCCTTCAACCCCGCTGAAATTTTTTGCAGATCCGCAATGGAGTCAAGCTCAGGTGGAATCGATTGCAGACCAAAGCCTCCATCAAAATCCGAGCCGATCCCAGCGTGCAATGAGTTGCCAGCAATTTGGCAGATATGATCGATGTGCGCAATCAATACATCTAGCGGGACTTCTTCGCGACGACTTCCATTTTTTCGCAACCACCCGACCTTAAGAAATGAGTTCAATGGAATTAATCCGATCACGCCATCACGTTCGATCAAACCTTCGATCACGTGATCAGGCAGGTGGCGATTCGTATCTGCGCCTTTCATCAATGCTGCACAATTCGAATGTGTTGCCATCACGGGACCTTCATAACGGTCAAGCGATTCCGTTGCCGCGGCTTCGTCCATGTGGCTGAGGTCAAGGACAAAGTTGTAATCTGCCATGGCAGCGATCAATTCGCGGCCTTCGGGAGTTAGTGCGCCCGGTTCACTGGTTCCGCCACAATAACGCGTCCCTGCCCAAGCGAGTCCAATTAGACGCAACCCCATGTCATACCATTCGCTCAATTCCTTCGGTGAACGGATACCGTCTGCGCCTTCCATCAAATAGATCAACCCGACGGGGTGACCGCTTCCATTTTGCGCGGGCTTGGACCAGTCTCCGATAACGGAATCGAGTTCTTTCGTCGAGGCAACGAGCCGAAACTTGTCGGGGTGTACATCTACCAGTCTGCGGTAAACATTGATTTGGTCACGATAGAGCCGATGCGCGGTTTCCACATCCGCGTACCACACTTTATCGTAAGCTTCTTTCTTTCTGGCGGGCGTGGCGAAGAGAGTAGCAAACACTGCCGCGACCTGTCCACTTTGATATTCGGGCCAGCCGACGATACAGTCCCCATTCAGCGTGGGGACATCTGTGCCCACTTCGAGACGACGCGTCTCTTCCACCGAACGCGTATAGTCGCGCGCCCAGGTGAGCATGTTGTAAGCAAGATCCTGATGTGAATCAATAATTAGGGACATATTTCTGAAAGAGCGCCCCGCCTTTGCGGAACGCTCTTGGTTTTGATTTAGGCTTCCTTGTTTTCCTCAGGAGAGTCATCCTGGGGATTTTCTTCGGAAGCTTCGGGGGCTTCAGACTCTTCTTCGGTGTTGAACTGAGCGGTAAGCATCTTGAAATCTTTGTCGGCAAACGCAGCGGAGTCCACTTTGCGGAGGCTCAAGCCAATTCGGTGTTGATCCGGATCGATGCGAATCACGCGCAAACTCTTGACTTCACCTTCCTTGAGAACTTCCTTCGGATGCTCGATGCGGTGCTCAGCAATTTCGGAGATGTGGATGAGGCCCTCGATATCACCTTCGAGTCGAGCAAATGCACCGAACTTGGTCAGGCGTGTGATGACACCTTCCACCAGTTGACCGACGCTGTACTTCTCGACACGCGATCGCCAGGGGTCATTTTGCAGAGCGCGGACCGAAAGACCAATACGTTTCTTTTCTTTGTCCACGTTGATTACTTTGACTTTGACTTCCTGCCCCACTTCCAATACTTCGCGCGGGTGATCGATGTGATCCCACGAAAGCTCGGAGAGGTGGACGAGTCCGTCTGCGCCGTTGATGTTGATAAACGCGCCGAAATTCGCAAGGCTGGTCACACGTCCGGTGTAGACCTTGCCTTCTTCCAATTCCTCGATCACGCGTTCCTTAATGGATTGGCGAGATTCGGTGCTGGCAGCACGCTCGGAGAGAATGAGGCGACGGCGTTCGCGATCCACTTCGATCACGCGGACCGAGATCGGCTGCCCGATCATCTTCTGCCAGCGCTGCTCGGGCGTATCGCCAGTCGATTGGCTGCGGCGCAAAGCGCTGATCTGTGAAGACGGAACGAACCCACGCAATCCTTCCACAGCCACGATCAATCCGCCTTTGTTAAAGCCGATCACTTTGCTGTCGATGACGGTGTCGCTAGTGACCAGTTTCTCTACGTTTTCCCAAGAGATTTGCTCCTGGGCACGTTTCAATGAGAGAACGACATTGCCGTTTTCGTCTTCAGGGTTCAGGACATAGACATGAACTTCCTGACCGACCTTGAGTTCTTCACGCTCTTCCTGGGTCAATTGCTCCAATTCACGACCAGAAACAACGCCTTCAGACTTGGCGCCAATGCTGACGAGGATCTGATTGGGGCTGAGACTTGCGATCATTCCGGTTCGAATCTCGCCGGGCTGAGGCAAATCGACGTTCATTTCCTGTTCGTTCAGCAAAGACTCCATCGTTTGATTGTTGTTGCTATTATGTTGTTCTTCCTGCGAGTTAGCATCACTCCCTTTAGCAGGCAAGGCTTGATTCTGATCTGTCACTTGAGGCTCCGGTTGAGAAAAATGTAAATAGGATTATACAGGCGATTGGGGAAGTTTGCAACCCTGCAAGGGATATACCTTATTAATAAATTAATTAAAGGAAAGGATATAGCAAATTATCTTTATAATCCCGATTCACGCGTTATAATCTCTCGTCGGAGAGAATGATAAATGCCCCCAATTTTTCCATTTACCGCAATCGTAGGACAGCAGCGCATGCGACGCGCTCTGATTTTGAACGCTGTAGACACCCGCATCGGTGGTGTATTGATTCGCGGCGAACGTGGAACTGCAAAGTCCACGGCATCGCGCGCATTGGCTGCGCTGCTTCCGAGCGTGAATGTTGTGGATGACTGCCGCTTTGGCTGTGACCCGGATAAGCCATCCACATGGTGCACGGAATGCAAGGAGCGCTTCACGGGAGCGACGCACATTCCCTATCATGTCCGGACAACCTCGTTCGTGAACCTTCCCGTTTCTGCTACCGAAGACCGGGTGGTGGGGACTCTTGATATTGAACAAGCCATCCAAAAAGGCGAGCGACATTTCGAGCCGGGCATTCTGGCGGGCGCAAACCGCGGTCTGCTCTACATCGACGAAGTGAACCTGCTTGACGATCATGTTGTGGATGTCCTTTTGGACTCGGCTGCCATGGGCGTGAACATGGTCGAGCGTGAGGGCATTTCGTTCACCCATCCCGCCCGGTTCATTCTCGTTGGGACGATGAATCCGGAAGAAGGCGAACTCCGCCCTCAATTGCTGGATCGCTTCGCCCTCTCTGTCGATATTGTGGGCATTCGTGAAGCACGGGAACGCGTCCAGATCATGGAACGCAATCTCGCCTTCGAGCAGGATGCAGAAGCCTTCCGGCATCAGTTCATGTCGAAAGAGGAAGAACTTTCACATCAGATCGAACGCGGACGCGAACTCGTGGGGCAAGTGACTCATACGAGCCGTGACCTGCTGTCCATCGCCGCGTTGACATCCTCCCTCAATGTAGACGGTCACCGCGCCGACCTGGTTATTCTCAAAGCTGCGCGTGCCCAGGCTGCGTTCGAGGGGCGGACGAAGATCAACGATCACGATATCGCCCTTGCCGCGGAACTGGCTCTCCCCCACCGC
>WNFY01007554.1_pt1 | contig 11056 bp, 8 predicted proteins | sample 5400091 | NCBI WGS metagenome assembly WNFY01 (sample SAMN13153364, study PRJNA577476) | soil metagenome | isolation source: 60 cm soil or saprolite under grassland replicate 1 | place: USA:California | collected 2016-06-15
CTGTGGCCGGCTCAAGCGCTTGGGCAGAGGTCCACCGGGGGCCACCCGCGAGGACTTCGAGGAAGTCACCGAGCAGGGCCGGCGCCCGATGATGAGCGACCTCGACCGCCACACCAGGGTCCAAACGCCGCGTGGTCCTGACCTCTCCTTCGGTCAGCACGAACAGCGACCCGGCCAGCTCACCCTCCGTGAAGACGTCCTGCCCCGCGTCGAAGGACTGCGGTGTCAGGTGTGCGGCGAGAGCCCTGTGGGTCTCACGGGCAAGCTCACAGAACAGCTCGATTTGGCTCAGCGCCGAGGCGAGCTGCTCCTGCCACTCGCTGATGAATGCCGCCCAGAGTCTTGGTCCGCCCCAGAGCCTTATTCGGCTGACTCCGGTGCCCGCAAAGACCTGCAGACGTTCGGCGCTCTCCGGACGCTCAAGGTCGTCACAGACCTGGTCGACGATCCGGCGGGCGACCTCATCAGGAGTGCGGTTGGCTAGCGACCGGACCGTCGGCGTGCCGAACGACGAGCGCTCGATTAGCTGATCAATGGGATCATCAGGTGCCTGGTCGATTGGCTCATCAGGAGCCATGGGTGTCCCTCCTCTCCCTTGGATGTCGGGGCACCTGATGCGAGTTCGCGCGCCTGTGGAGACGGTAGAGGACTCCCTCGACGGCCTTTTGGGTCATGTCGAGCATGTCGCCGATCTCGCGTTCGGTGTATCCAGCAGCCCGCAGAGCGACCATCACCTGGTCACGGTCGTTCTGCACGACGTCTTCCAGGGCGTGCAGCACCTCGTCCCTGGCCTCGACCACACGAGCAGAGTCGCTGGTCGGGCTTACGGGTTGGTGCGCGATTGAGGTTGGGGCGTGCTTGCCTGGAGCGTTCGTCTGGTGATCCTCGCGCGATCAGCGCAGGGCGGTGCGGTCGGAGACCAGCCCGGCGATGGCCTGGAAGGTCTCGTCGAAGTATTCGCGGCGGCCGATGTAGCGTTGCAGCGGCCGCCACTGCTTGGGTTCAGCGATCGTGTGTTCGACGCAGATCCGCCTCGACGACTGCTGTTTGCGGGCCTGCTCGTGGGTGGCCACCTGCTCGGTCGGGGCGTCCTTGGCGGGTTTCCGCGGCGGCGCGCTGATCTGGTCGGGGAAGTCGCGGGCCAGGCCCTGGTAGCCGGAGTCAACCTCGGCGTTCACCTGCGGGTGGCAGCGCAGCAAGTCCTCGATGCCTTCGGTGCGCACGGCGGTGGCGTCGTGCATGCGGCGGCAGCGCAGCAAGTCCTCGATGCCTTCGGTGCGCACGGCGGTGGCGTCGTGCATGCGGCCCGGACGGGTCGCCCCTGCCCACAGCATCCGGCCGTCGCCGTCGCCGACCACGGTCGGCTTGATCGTGTTCTGCTTCTTCTTGCCCGACACGAACGCCTTGCGGCCGGCCCGGTTGGCCCGCGGTCGGCGCACCTGCACTTCCGTGCCGTCGATCCGCAGGGTGACGCCCTCGGCAGCGGCGTAGGCGAACACGTCGGCCAAGGTCTTCAGCCGTATGCCAGGCCGGTCGGGCACGGCGAAGCCCCGCTGTGCGAGCAGGGGCCGGACCTCGTGCACGGCCCGGGTCACCGTGGACCGGTCAACCCCGAACATCACTGCCAGCACCTGGTGCGGGAGCTGGAAGCGCAACACCACCAGGGTGACCAACAACCGGTCGGCGAAGACCAGGTGGTGGTTGGGCCCGGCGCCCGTGGCGCGCTGCAGGTGTGCGTGGGAGATGCCGCACAGGGCATGATGAGCGCAGACCCTGCGGGCCCATGTTGTCTTCATACCTCATGATCCCGCAGGGTCGCTGTCGTTCCGAAACCGCATCAGCCGCTATCGCGCACCAAGTCGTTAGTGTTGTTCCGGCAGCTACCGGATGTGATGGAGGCGAGGCGGGTGGCGCTTCAGAGCCGTTCCCCCCAGCGACCCGACGACCTGGTGGTCGAGGTCGAGGAGGCGGACGCCGTGGCGGTCGACCAGGCGGTCGGGCTGGCCCGGAAGGCCGCCGGCGGCTGGGCGGCTGCTTCGGCGCTGGAGCGCTCGGCGGCGCTGGTCGCCGCGGCCGACGCGCTGGCCGGGGCGGCCGGCGAGGTCACCGACTTGATGGTCCGGGAGGTGGGCAAGCCGGTGGCCGAGGCGGCCGCCGAGGTCGCCCGCGCGGTCGGTATCCTGCGCTATTACGCCCAGCAGGCCCTCGACCCGGACGGCGAGACCTATCCCGGCCCGGACCCGGCCGCCTTGCTGCTGAGCCGACGGCGACCCCGCGGGGTGGCCGGGCTGATCACCCCCTGGAACTTCCCCGTCGCCATCCCGCTGTGGAAGGCCGCACCGGCGCTGGCCTTCGGCAATGCGGTCGTGCTCAAGCCGTCACCGGACGCCACCGCGCTCGCCCTGCGCCTGGCCGAGCTGCTCGCGCCCGCCCTGCCCAACGACGTGTTCCAGGTGGTGCCCGGTGGGGCCGAGACCGGCAGGGCAATGCTGGAACGGGTCGACTGCATGTCCTTTACCGGCTCGGTGGCCGTTGGCCACCAGGTCGCCGTCGCCGCCACCGGGCGGGGCATCCCCAGCCAGGCGGAGATGGGCGGCCTCAACGCCACGATCGTGCTGTCGGATGCCGACCCGGAGCGGGCGGCCACCGTGGTCGCCGGGGCGGCCATGGGCTACGCCGGCCAGAAATGCACCGCGACCAGCCGGGCGATCGTGGTCGGCGACCCCGGCCCGTTCACCGAGGCGCTGGTCACGGCCGTCCAGGGCCTGGCCGTCGGCGACCCGGCCGAGGAGGGCACGGTGGTCGGGCCGGTGATCACCGATCAGGCCAGACGCCGGGTGGTGGAGGCGGCCCAGGAGGCCGTGGCAGCCGGCGGGCGCCTGCTGACCGGCGGGAAGGCCGCCGAAGGGACCGGCTGGTTCGTGGCCCCGACCCTGGTGAACGGCCTCCCGCCCGACGCCCACCTGGCCCAGGAGGAGGTATTCGGCCCGATCGCGGTGGTGCTGGCGGTGGCCGACGAAAACGACGCGGTGCGGGTCGCCAACGGGGTCCGCTACGGCCTGGTCGGCTCGGTGTTCACCAGCGACCTGGACCGGGCGCTGCGCCTGGCCGACCGCCTGGACACAGGCATGATCCGGGTGAACGCGCCCACCACTGGGGTGGATTACCTGGCCCCCTTCGGTGGCGAGAAGGACTCCAGCTACGGCCCCCGCGAGCAGGGCAAGGCCGCCAGGGACCTCTACACCTCGACCCGGACCATCACGATCCTCCCCCACGAGGGCTGAGCGGTGGCGCTCTGGCAGCTGCTGGTGGACGGGCTGCCGCGCCTGGCCCGCGGCCCCGCCGCGGCCGGACCGACCGAGCTGCTCGACGCGCGGGCATCCATCGACGCTGTGCTTGGCGGCGACCCCGGCGCCCTTCAGGAGCTGCTCGACGGCCCGGCCGGCGACCGGGTCCCCGACGGCGCCCCGGTGCGAGCCCCGGTCGGCGCCCAGCCGGTCTGGGCAGCCGGGGTGACCTTCCGCCGCAGCCGCGACGCCCGCCTGGAAGAGTCCCGCGGACTGGACGCCTACGACAAGGTCTACCTCGCCGAGCGGCCCGAGCTGTTCCTCAAGGCCCTGCCGGGAACCGCCAGGGGTCCCGGCCAGCCGATCGCCGTGCGGGCCGACTCCGACTGGGACGTGCCCGAACCGGAGCTGGTGGTGGGGGCCGACCGGCGCGGCGAGATCGTCGCCTACACGATCGGCGACGACGTCTCCTCACGCTCCATCGAGGGTGAGAACCCCCTGTACCTGCCCCAGGCCAAGCTGTACCGGGGCAGCTGCGCGCTGGGGCCCTGCCTGGTACCGGTGGGCGAGGCGCCGGAGCCGGCCGGCATGGAAATCGCCCTGGCGATCACCCGGGACGGGGCCGAGCTCTACCGCGATACCTGCGCGGTCGCCGACATGAAGCGCAGCCTGCCCGAGCTGGTCGACTGGCTGTGGCGCGGCCAGGACCTGCCGCTGGGGGCGGTGCTGCTCACCGGCACCTCGATCGTGCCGCCGCCCGAGCTGAGCTTGCGCCCCGGCGACCAGGTGACGATCTCGATCACCGGCCTGGGCGAGCTCCACAACCCGGTGGAACTCGTCCACACCAGCCCACAGCCTCGCCGCTGAGCCAGCGCACCGCAGCGCTCGAGTCACCTCGCGGCCGTGTGGGTGCCGGAACCCTTGTCATGGCGTGGGCCTGCAGCTTCGCGCCAGTGGTGGGGGGGGTCCGCGATGATCGTCAGTCATGACGTTGCGACTGCTCTACCTGACCTTGTGTCAGCTGATCGGCTGGCTCACACTGCTCGCCCGTGGGCAGGCGGAGGAATGGTCAAACCCTGCACCAGCGCGCCCTGCACATCTTTGAGACCCGCCTGGGAGCCGACCGCCCGAACACGGCGCAAGCCGACGGAACCTTGCGGAGGTCACCGCCGCACTCGAAGGTCGGAAGTAGTCGCCTGACTTTCTTGGCCTGTGGGCCACAGGGTGCACCGCCACCCAGCCATGCTGGCTATCGACCCTGCGGTTTGGGGGCGCACCGGGGTTAGGCTGACCGACGCTGACCCGCGCGTTTAGGCGAATCATGGTTCGCAGGTCTGGGACGTGCCCTGCCGTGGGCACGGCTCGAGCACCACCGCTCGACTATCACCGCACACCCATGGGGTCGGGCCTTGTCAAGGGGTGCAATAGAGAGCGCGGTAGAACCACCCCCTGGATCAAAGGGGATATGTCTGTTCCTTCTCGTTGCTGGCTATGCACGCCGGCCGCAGCCGGGGTCAAGGTGGAGCGCCCGACTGGACGAACGACCTTGACGCCGGCGAGGACCGGCGCAGGATCGGACGGCGAGAAGGCCCGGACGACGTCGTTCGGAGTTGGTCTCGCATGCACCCATTCGGGCCCCGGCGTGGGGTCCGCATGACGGTTGTGTCCGGGCCCGGGCTGCTCAGTCAGCTCAACGGCCGTATTGCAGGCTCATGCGGAAATGCGAGCGCGCCCGGTGGTGACCTCCTCGGTGGTGGGCTCCTCCAGCTCGGTGAGGATGTGGAACGAGCGGGCCAGCAGCCGCCGGGCGATTGCCACGGTGGCGATCTGCCTGCCGCGGCGGTGGGCGATCTGGGCGTAGGTGTGGGCGAACGGCGGCTGGGTCTTGGCCCCGTTGGGCGGCTTCCTGCAGGATCCAGCGCACCCAGACCGAGCCCTGCTTGGTGATGTGGCCGTGGCGGACCTTGCGGTCGGAGTTACGCACCGCAGGGGTGAGCCCGGCCCAGGCGCACAGCTTGCGGGCGCTGGGGAACCGGGAGATGTCGCCGATCTCGGCGACCAGCGTCATGGCGGTCAGCTGGCCGATGCCAGGCAGCGCCATCAGCGCAGCCACGCGCGGGTCGGGCTTGGCGAGCTTGCCGATCTCCCCCTCCAACCGGGCGATCGGTGCGGTGAGGGCGTCCAGGAGCGTGCAGCAGTCATCGACGATCGCGCGCTGGGTACCGGGCAGATCCAGCGTCGCCAGCCACGCCCGCCCAGGGACGGTCCACAGGCTCGGGCGCTCACGGATACCACGGTCGGCCAGCACCGCATGCGCGCGATTCTTCAGCGTGGTCGACAAGCGGACCAGACTGGCCCGGTGGCGCAGCAGCGCGCGCAGGTCACGGACGGGCTGCGGCGCGATCCAGGCCTCGGGCAGCAGGTCGGCGCGCAACAGCTGCGCCAGGGTCCGCGCGTCGACCTTGTCGTTCTTGAGCCTGGCTGAGGCGATCGCCTTGCAGCGGCTGGGATGGACCAGGTGCGGTTCCAGCCCGAGCTCCTCCAGCAGCTCGACCAGCCAACCCCAGCCGTAGGCGGCCTCGAAGGCAACCGGGGTGCCCGCCGCCAGGGTGGCCAGGATCGGGGTGAGCTCGGCCGGGTCGTTGGGGACGTTGCGGTTGCGCTGCTGGTCGCCGGCAGCATCGATGATGGCGATCTGCGAGCGCTTGCGATGCACGTCCATGCCGACGTACATACTCATCGATGGCCTCCTTCCCTGAGTTCGTCGATCCCCGAAGCCTATGGCTGTCGGGCTGAGCAGGGGATGGAGCCCGACCCACATAGCGTCAGCTCAACGCAGCCGGACCGCCAGCCGCACTCGCCATCGAGTGTTCGCAGGTGTCAGTGCCCTCCTCCAGGGTCCCAACTGCCGGCACGCGAGCAGTCTGTGGTGCGCACCGCCCATCTCCCCTGCTCCGGCCGTGCTGGGGTCTGCCGCTGACCAGACGGCCCTCCCGACCCACTCCGCCGGGCGACTCCCGGTTCGCGCGGCACAACCGCGGCGAGGCCACGCCCGCGCGCTCAAGCGTTTGCCTCCCGGGCTGGTCTGAGCGCACGGCTGCCGCCGACCATGCCCGCGCCCTTGCTGGTCACCGCGGGCCGAGCGTGGTAGGACAAGCCAGCCATAGCATTTGGTACGCTCGGAGGGACTATGGAGTCCGCGACGCTCGCCCTGACCGCTGCTGGGCGGCTCGCCAAGAAGGCTCTGGAGGTCGCCGGGCGTGGCCGCTTGGTTGCGCAGTCGCGCGGGTCCGTGGTCTGCAGACCAAGGGCGGGAACCGATCGGTGCGGGCGTAGCGTCGTAACCACAGCGATGCCCCGCACAGCCCTTCGGAGGTCGCCGTGGCCGTTCGCTACGCCTGGCTGCTCACCAGGGCCGCCGTCGTCGTCGGCCTCGCCGCACTACTCACCGGGAGCACGGTCGTGACCCCCGACGCCTCCTTGGTCCGGGCCGCTCCGCCCCCCAGACCGCCCGCAGCATCCGAGTCAGACGTGGCCGCGGCTGTGCGCGGCTCGACCGCGCTCGCCCTCACCCTCTACCGGCATCTCGGCAGCGGCGACGACAACCTCGTGGCATCCCCCTCCAGCCTGGCGACCGTGCTCGCCATGGCCCTGCCCGGCGCACGCGGCCGAACCGCCGACGAGATCGCCCATGTCTTGCACACCACCCTGGACCCTGGCCGCCTCGCCGTCGCCATGGGCATCCTCGACGCGGAGATGGGCCAGCGGGCGTCGGCCGGCAACGGCGCTGAGCTGCGGGTCTCCAACGCGCTCTGGAGCCAGCGCGGCTACACCATCCGGCCGGCCTTCTTGGAGCTGCTCGCGGGCGCCTTCCGCAGCGGCGTGCACCAGGCTGACTTCATCGCCGACGCCGAGCGCGCGCCTGGCAATCAACGCCCTGGTCCAGCAGCAGACAGGCGGCAAGATCAAGGACCTATTCGCGCCGGGATCGCTCGACGACTACACCCGCCTGGTGCTGACCAACGCGATCTACCTGAAGGCCCGCTGGCGGCAGCCCTTCGACCCGCACGACACCCGACCGGCGCCGTTCCACACCCTCGACGGCGGCACGCCGCAGGTGCCGACCATGCACCACCAGGCCGTCACCCTCCCCTACGCGCAGGGCGACGGCTGGCAGGCGGTCGAGCTTGCCTACAAGGGCGGCGCGCTGGCCATGGACGTGCTGCTCCCCGCGGCTGGCGAGTTCGCCTCGTTCCAGCAGGGACTCGCGCCGGACTGGCTTGCCGCCGTGCTCGGCGCCCTGCGGCCGACCACGCTGGACCTGGCGCTGCCGAAGGTCACCTTCGACTCGACCCACCAGCTCAACCAGACCCTCGAGACGCTCGGCATGCCGACCGCCTTCACCGACGCCGCCGATTTCCGCGGCATCTTCACTATCAGCGAGCCGCTCAAGGTCCAGACCGTCGTGCAGAAGGCGCACGCCGCCGTCGACGAGGAGGGCACCACCGCGGCCGCCGCCACCGGCATGGCGGTCCAGGCCACGTCCCTCGTGCTCCCGCGGCCGCTGCAGCTAAGGGTCGACCGCCCCTTTGTGTTCCTGCTCCGCGATCTCGCCAGCGGCCAAATCCTCTTCCTTGGTCGGGTCACCGACCCGCGCCAGCTGGAGGCCAGCAAGAGCGATAGATCGGGGTAATTCGCGAACGCTCGCGTGCAGAAGGCTCTCGTCCCCGACACGCTGATCCGCCGTACCTCTGGACCCCGAGGGTGTGCGTTGCCGCGGCTCCAGCGCGCCAGCGATGCTCCCATCAACCCAGTCGTTTGGCACGCCACCACGTAGCCACATCCAGGCTGACCTGCGCGTTCAGGCGCACGGTGGTTCGCAGGGCTGGGACGCGCCCTGCCGAGGGCACACAAAGCATGGGAACACGCACGAGCTGCAGATTCTCATCCCCTCGGTCAGCGCGAACTCGTCGTGGAAGGCGCGTTCGAGCTGGCCTGAAGCGTTGTAACTGCTCACAGAGGACGATCGACACATTGGTCGCCGACTACCTGCGCATCGTCGTAGTCCCGGGCGTCTTCAGCGGCTGGCGCCTCCACCCTGCGACCGGACGCGTGCTTCGCGCCAATTCGGCAGCAGATCGTCCGACAGAGAATCTAGCGTCGCGGTAGGCCACGAGAACCGGGAGGAGCTGAGGTGAACGTCACCTTGACACGGGAACCGGCACGGCGCGCTAGGCTGGACCGGGCGGCGGAGGGCACCTCGCGCCGCCGCATGGCCAAGCAACCTGAGCTCGGCCGCGCGGTGCCCCTGGCGGGCGCGGCGCGCCCAGCCCCACGGCGATCACCCACAATGGGCAGGCATCAGCTCGCGAGGCGCAGGGGCGCTCGAGGTGTTGTCGCCCGATCCCCTACCTGCTGGTGCCGAGACGTATGGACACCGAAGGACGTGAGGAAGCGGCGCGGTACGAGGTCCACGTCGAGGGCCTCCTCGACGAGCGCTGGTCGGCCTGGTTCGACGGGCTGCAGCTCACCAGCGAACCCGGCGGCGCGACCGTCATCGCCGGGCCCGTCGCCGACCAGGCGGCGCTGCACGGCCTGCTCGCGAAGGTCCGTGACCTTGGCCTGCCGCTGCTCTCGTCCGCCGCATGGACCCGACCTGACATTGGGGTTGGAGCCCGCGATACTCAACCCCCAGGTTCGTGGGCTGGCTGATCGGTCGCCACGCGAAACACAGGAATCTGCGCCGCGATCCGGTCGAAGTCTTCCACGGGGGCATGGCGATCGACCGGGATGTGCGGCCGAGCCCCAGGCGCCACCGACAAGTATCGGCGCACGATCGGCGGCCGAGCGGCAGGATCGACCTCCTCCAGGCGCACGGCCTCGCGACGGCCATGGCGCAGCACCACCCGACCACCGGCAGCCCGGACGTTGCGCACCCAGCTCGAGCCCTCGCCGAGCATCGCCACCAGGTAGCGCTCACCCCGGTAGTCCGCAACGGCGAGCGGCAACGAGATCACCCGGCCCGTGCGGCGTCCAGGCACCTCCAGCGTCACGAAACGGCTCGGCCACAGCCCGGCCGAGTGGGCGATGACCCAACCCCGGTTGAGCAATCGCGCCAGGCGGTTGGGGCGGCCGTGCCGATACAGCCACCGTTTGGGTAGCAACGCCGGCACCAGCAATACTGCGATCGCCGCCAGTGCCAGATACTTCATGGCCCGCGTCCAGAAGCCGTGGTGTCGCTTCACCATGCACCCCTGTCTTCGAACTGGCGCAGCACCGCAGCCACGGCGAGAACCTCACCCACCGCGGCACCCTCGTCGGCCTGGTCGGCCAACGCCCGTTCGATCTGGAAGTCCACCGTCCTGCTGCGGGCAAGCCCGAGGCGCAGCGTCCCCCCGATCCTGACGTCACCTGCCGTCTCCGACACCTTCTATCGTTACGAGCCCGTCTCTCCATGAGAGGCGCATCGTTCTTACCTCCCACTCCTCGGCCGGGCAAACGAGAGGCTTGGCCGGACCACACAGACTGTCTCGCGTGCCGGGCTGAGAGGCAGGGGCAGACGGCCCACAGGCTGGGGGGCTAAGGGAGCAGGCCGAACTCGCGGGCACGGGCGGTCGCCTCGGTGCGGTTGGCCGCGCCGAGCTTCTCGAAGATGTGGGTGACGTGCTTCTTGACCGTATCGAGCGCGACGTAGAGCTCGTCGGCGATCTGGTGGTTCTGCTTACCCGCCGCCAGCAGGCGCAGCACCTCCAACTCGCGCTCGCTCAGCGCCTCGACCAGGCCGGGGACGACCGCCCCGTCCGGCCTCGCGGTTGATGCGCCGCGCGGGACGCCGCGCGCGGCGTCCCGCGCGAACGCCCGCGCCAGCCGACCGAGGTACTCAAGCGGGACACCGCGCGCTGCAGTCCGGCCCCTCCGTTGCGCCGCGATGAGCCGGCCGAGGAGCGCGCCCATCGGTGCGCCCTCGTCGGCGAAGACCCGCACGTAGCCCTGAGGCCAGGCGAGCAAGAGCGCCTCGGCCAGGGCGGCGGACTCCTGGCCGATGGCCGCCAGCGCCAGCGCCCGCAGCGCCTGGATCTCGATGACGCCGCCAGTCCGGCCTTGGGCCGCCGCCGCGGCGCGCAGCCGCTCCAGCAGCGCGAGCGCCTGGTCGGGCCGGTCCTGGGCGAGCAGCACCCGCGCCAGCACCAGGTACTCGGGTTCTCTGGGGTAGCTCGGCTCATCGTCTGCGCGGAGACCGCATTTCTCCGTCCAGCGGGCGGCCGCGGCGGCGTCGCCCTGCGCCAGCAGCAGCCGGGCCCGTTGCGCCGGGACGGGGTTGAGCAGGTTGGTCACGCCCGGGCCATGCGCGACCCGCGCGGCCTCGCCGATCGCCTCCAGGGCGCCGGCCGCATCACCCCCGGCCTGCCGGATCCAGGCCAGGGTGGCCAGGCCCGTAGCCAGCGGCTGGCTGTAGGTGAGCTGCCGGCACAGGGCGATGCCCTCGCTGACATGCTCCAGGGCAGCGTCGAGCTCGTCCCGCTGGTAGGCCACCTCGGCCATGCCCACCTGCGCGATGCCCGCGGCGGGCAGGGCCGGCCGGCCGGGCCCTGCGGCGATCTCCAGCGCCTGCTGGTAGGTCCCGAGCGCCGCGTCCAGGCGGCCCTGGGCGCGCTGGACCAGGCCGAGGAGCTCGCAGACGCGCACGGCCACGAAGCGCTCGCCGGCCCCGCGCCACTGGGCGATGATCGACGCGAAGGCGCGCTCGGCCTCGGCGAGCCGGCCGCGCA
>WNFY01006801.1_pt1 | contig 11055 bp, 10 predicted proteins | sample 5400091 | NCBI WGS metagenome assembly WNFY01 (sample SAMN13153364, study PRJNA577476) | soil metagenome | isolation source: 60 cm soil or saprolite under grassland replicate 1 | place: USA:California | collected 2016-06-15
CGGTACATTTTGGCCCGGTCGGGATCAGGCATGTTGCTGGTGACGTTGGAGAAGATCGGGACCAGCCCTATCGGGTCAACGATGATGAATAGTGCAACGGTGGCTCGGACCAGGTCTACTGTCGGGTCAGGGCTCATCTATTCTCATCTCTTTGTGGTGGGCCGGGAGGGATTTGAACCCACGACCTTCGCCGTGTGAGGGCGACGTCCGTTCCGTGCATATTATGCATACCAGGCTGGACTACCGGCCCAGAAACCGGCAGGGTAGAACAGAGTATTTCATCTTTCAAGAGCCGGGTGGCCTATGTCTCGAGATCTGGATGCGGCCCGGGGAGGAAGAATTAGGGTAACCTTTCCAAGAACTAGATCGAGGACGCGTTCTCATTGTCTGTTTCAATTTGCGTTTTCAGGATCGAGTTTTCTGTTACGGTTTCCGGGTCTCGTTCCCTAATATCGTCGTCGAGGCCCCCACGCGGTTTCGGGTCTGAGTGATGCGTTCCTTTCCCCCTCTCACGGATCCGAATCTCGGGTTCCAACACTTTGTTCATCTTCTGCGAGTAACCGCATTTAATGGATTGGGAAAGATCTGAAGATACCGAAGCGGGCTCATTTCCGAGCCTGAACGCGTGCCAGTCCTCCTAGTGTAGAATGGGACGCTGTTGCCTGTCCGCTATATCTGGCGATTTCCGTGTTGGCAACGATTACTTTCGATAGACATCGCTATACCGTTAAACATCGGAATTCGCTATGCTGAAATACTCACACCGACGTTTTCCCGAAAGTTAGAGACAACCGGTATATCCCAGGATGGCGCGTCGTGCCCGGGTCCCAACGTCCCGCCTGTAGAACCGGCTGTGAATGGGTGAAAAAGAATCTCAAAGATTCTGATAACGGGAGGAAACGGGTTCATCGGCAGCCACCTCGCCGAAAAACTCCAATCGAGAGGAGATTCGGTGTCACTGCTCGACATGAAATTCAACTCAAACACGCGGCTTCTCGACTGCGAAAAAACCCGCGGAGACATTAAGGACTATCAAACCGTCCGAAAGGTGGTGGATGGCAAGGATATAGTCATTCACCTCGCAGCGGTCTCCCGGGTCGCCTGGGGTCAGCAGGACCCCTACAATTGGAAGTGTACGGGGAACCGCTCTACCTTCCAGTGAACGAATCTCACCCGAAACGGCCCAAGTCAGTCTACGGCCTAACAAAGCTAGGCGCAGAAAGAGCCTGCCTCTCTTACTCAGACACGTCTGGCTTGGATCGAGCTGTCAACCACGCGATCATGCGCTTCTCAAATGTTTACGGGAGTGAAAGGGATCTCCCAGAGAGAGTGATACCCAAGTTCATGAACCAAGCCCTGCGAGGCGAAGATATCACTCTCTACGGCGGGGAGCAGATTCTTGATTTCACATTCATCGATGACACTATTTCTGGAATAATGAAACTTGCCTCTGCAAGCCTCGAAGGCGATGATAGTATATTTCGGGAAGATTTCCATTTCGTGACGGGAAGAGGTCTCTCCGTCTCCGCGCTTGCCACTATGATCGTCGACATTGTGGGATCGAGATCAAAGATTATCTGTGGTACGGCCAACAGTTTTGAGGTCCGCAAGTTCGTGGGAGATCCAACGAAAGCTCGGACGGTGCTGGGTTTCGAGCCAAAGATTAGGCTCGAAGAAGGGCTGAAGAGGCTTAGCGAAAGAATGGTGCCTATGATTATTGCCAAGTAACAAGTTCTCGCTTTCAGAGGATTCCTCGCTGGCACTTGGCAACGCCCCGGTGTGAAGTTGGAACAGATCGTAGAGCGACGTTCAAGCGAGCCTCTTCTCGCCATGGAGCGTCCGGTGGTCAAAGGGAAGTTTCTCTATGTTGGTGAAGAAAAATTCTGGGTTAGAGGCGTCAGCTATGGAACTTTCTTAGTGGACGAGGAAGGAAACGAACAGTTAGTTCCTGAAGTTGTCGAAAACGATTTTTCGCGTATTGCGGAGAACGGTTTCAATGTTGTGCGTGTCCACCTGTGCCCTCCCCGTTGGCTTCTGGACACTGCTCAGAAGAAGGGCCTTCGAGTCATGGTTGGGCTCAACTGGGGTGAGCATATGTCCTTCATTGACAAACCAGGAAAGTCGAAAGAAATTGAGGAACGAATGAGGCGATGGGTCCGTAGCTGTGCAGGGCATCCTGCTGTATTCTGCTACAGTGTGGGTAACGAAATCTCCTCTTCAATAGTCCGCTGGACTGGCAGGCGTAGAGTAGAAGAGTTTGTCAAACGTCTATACCGTGTGGCGAAGGAAGAGGACCCAGGTGCTCTCGTTACCTACGTAAACTACCCCTCGACCGAGTACATGCAATTGCCTTTCCTAGACTTTCTGTGCTTCAACGTCTACCTCGAATCAGAACAGGCTTTCGAGAATTACATCGCCCGATTGCACAGTTTGAGCCAGGATAGGCCTGTTCTTCTCAGCGAGATCGGATTGGACAGCCTCCGCAATGGTGAGGAGAAACAGGCAGAGACCTTGGACTGGCAGATACGCACAACCTTCCGGCAGGGTTGCTGTGGGGTCGTTGTCTTTGCATGGACGGACGAGTGGTACCACGGGAAGTATCTTGTCGAAGACTGGAAGTTCGGGCTGACCGACCCGAATCGAGAGGCCAAGCCTGCCTTGAGAACAGTAAGAAGGGCTTTCCTGGAATCACCTTTCCCTTCGGACATATCCTGGCCCGGGATATCCGTCGTGGTCTGTTCCCACAACGGGGCATCGACCATCCGCGATACCCTAGACGGTCTTCAGTCACTGGATTATCCTGACGTCGAGGTTATTGTGGTGAATGATGGGTCGACTGATTCAACGCCAGAGATCGCATCCCATTATCCCGTTAGGCTGATCACTACGGAAAATCGTGGACTTAGCCATGCACGCAATAACGGAATCAACGCGGCGACAAAAGAAATCATTGCCTTCATTGACGATGACGCATATCCGGACAAAGACTGGCTCAGATTTCTGGCTTTATCGCTAAAAGACACTAAACTTGTTGGCACTGGAGGCCCGAACCTCTCGCCAGCAGATGACGGATGGAAGGCAGAGGCCATCGCGAACGCACCGGGACCGAACCCTGTTCTTCTTTCCGACAGGATAGCTGAGCATATCCCAGGTTGCAACATGGCATTTCGAAGAGAAGCCCTTGAGGCTATAGGAGGCTTTGACCCCCGTTTCCGAATCGCGGGCGATGATGTTGATCTTTGTTGGCGACTGCAGGAGCGAGGAGGAGTCATAGGATACGCGCCAGCAGCACTCGTCTGGCATCATAGACGAAAATCCATCCGCAAGTATTGGAAACAACAGCTCGGCTATGGAAGGGCTGAAGCCTTGTTGGAACATAAGTGGCCTGAGAAATACAACACTCTCGGGCAAGTGCGCTGGACAGGGCGAATCTACGGCAAGGGCATAGCTGCGGACCTCCCACCAATTGGCGGACGAGTATACCAAGGAGTCTGGGGGACTGCCCCCTTCCAGTACCTCTATGGATCTTCGAGCACCCTATGGTCCATCACTCTCATGCCTGAGTGGTACTTGATCATAGGAATGTTCGCCGCATTATTCACGCTGACACTCGGCTGGGGGCCAGCCATTCTTGCTGGCACGGGATTGACCGTCGCAATCGCGCTGCCGGCAGCGCAAGCGGGTATGAACGCAACCCGAGCGAAACTGTCGCACTTCTACAAAGGTAAAGAAGTGTTCAGATCCCGCATCACGATCTTCACGTTACATCTACTTCAGCCCTTAGCCCGACTGGTCGGGAGAATTGGTGGCGGTCTCACCCCCTGGCGACGACGCGCCACTCGAACCAGACCGAAGTTTCTACCATCACAAATGAAAATGTGGCGTGACCGGTGGGAACCTCCGGAGACCACTTTGAGAGATCTATATACCCAGCTTCGAAGCTCAGGAACGGTCTCCAGACCGGGCAGTGACTACGATTCGTGGGACCTCGAAATTAGGGGAGGATTATTCGGGAGAAGTCGCCTCCTCCTTGGGGTGGAAGACCATCCACCAGGAAAACAGCTATTGCGTTACCGGATTTATCCGACCTACTCATTGCTCTTGCCACTTGTCTTAACTCCCTTCGCCATCCTATCGTTAGTAGCAGGCTTCTCCGGTGCATGGCTTTCATCCATAACATCAGGCACTATCACTTTTTTCATAGCAATCAACGCCCTCATCGACTCAGCGTTTGCTAATGGTACGTTCCGAGAATTCCTAAAGCGCGCTGGTGCAGCCTGATAGGGTTGAGCGTCAAATGACGAGCCCGTTTCTCGATGATGCTCTCATTTTTTCAGTCGTGTTTGTCGCAACACTAGCACTTGGTAGAGTTGTGGTTTGGATCTCGGATCGCAGAAGAAGAGGGCTTTTGCAAACGCTGCAATCCAGACCAATAATGCCAAACAGAGAACAGAAGAGCACACCTTATGGTGAGGAAAACGTCCGTAGATCTCCCGGAATGTTGCAAAGGCTGCTCTCCGAACTACGGCCCTACATGTTATCGATCTTATCCGTCTTTGCCATCTCGCTGACCGCAATCCCTCTTGCCCTAGTAAGCCCGCTGCCAATCAAGATAATGGTGGACAATGTCATTGGAACTCAGCCTCTCCCCGGCTATCTCAGAATCATCACAACAAACCCGTCGCAGGTCTCAGCGCAGGCCCTAGTTGTGATCGCCATAGGGATACTCGTGGTCGGCACGGTCCTCACTAACGGTCAACAATTGTTGAACGTCTGGGCAACGAACAAGGTTGGAAACCGCATTACGCTTGAGACTCGTGCCCGTCTCTTCCGACAGATGCAACGCCTCTCCATACTTTATCATGACACGAAGGGTGTTACTGACTCGACGTACCGGGTCCAGTACGACGCGCTCTGGCTCCAGCTTCTGAGCGTTGATACTCTGCCGCCGCTGGTCACTTCCGTCTTCACTGTTGTCGGGATGATTCTGGTCATGCTGCTTCTTGACTTGGAATTAGCGTTGATAGCCATGGCAGTTGCACCGTTCATGCTGTTGTTCACCTTCGTGTACCGGCAGCGGCTTCGAGCTGGATGGAAGAAGGTGAAGACTTCTGAGAGTGCGGCAATGTCTGGCGCGCAGGAGTCACTAAGCGCGTCCAGAGTGGTGAAAGCCTTCGGCCAGGAAGAACGGGAAAATGAACAGTTCTTCTCCCGTTATAGCGAAAGTGCGAGAGCTGCCCTCAAGGTCTTCGTTGAGGGGGGAGTCTACAATCTCCTAATGGGCCTTGTAACAGCGGCCGGATTGGCCGCGGTTCTCTACGTCGGAATCGGCCATGTTCGATCGGGCACTCTGACTCTTGGAGGATTGTTGATCGTGAACTATTACCTCACGCAGATCTACGGCCCACTTAGAGACGTGGGAAAGCGTATAATTGACGTCCAAAAGGCGTTTGCTGGGATGGACCGATTCCTCGAGATTCTCGACGAAGAACCTGATGTGAAGGAAGCCCCGAATGCGTTAAAGTTGGCAAGAGCAAATGGACGAGTCGTTTTCGAAGACGTTTCCTTCAGCTATCAGCAGCGACACTCTGTACTGCAGAATGTTTCTTTCGTCTTAGAACCTGGGTCGTGCCTTGGAGTGGTGGGGCCCACCGGCTCGGGCAAGACAACATTGTCCAGCCTCATTCTTCGATTCTTTGACCCTACTCAGGGAAAAATCACCCTAGACAGAGTAGATCTCAGACAGTACAAGGTTGCAGATCTGAGGAACCAATTCGCAGTGGTCTTGCAAGACACGGTTCTTTTCTCCACAACCATAGCAGAGAACATTCGATTCGCGAAACCTAAGGCGAGTATGAATGATATCGTTACAGCTGCAAAAGCAGCCCATGTGCACGAGTTCATCACTAGCCTCCCTGATGGGTACGATACACTGGTGGGCGAACGTGGAATGAGACTCTCAGGGGGAGAGCGACAACGCGTCTCCATTGCCAGGGCCTTCCTCAAGGATGCGCCAATCTTGATACTTGACGAGCCTACGAGCGCCCTCGACATTAACACTGAGACTGCCATTCTAGATTCAATGCAGGATCTGATGAGGGGAAGGGCAACCCTCATGATTGCCCATCGTCCAAGCACGCTGAGAAACTGTGACACGATCGTCACTCTGGAGAATGGAAGGATTGGCGGAACGACGCTAATGTTCCCGAACCCTCGGAGGCCATGAAAGTAGCCAATGCCTGAAAATCAGAAAACGCATGCAAATGGGTCGGGAATCCAGGGAATTCCAGGCCTAGACATACGCATGAGGGAGGTACGCGCAATCGGCCGAAGGTTGTTAGAACCGGACGGTCAGAGGGCGGGGGACCCGCAGGTAGCGAGCGGACAGGTGATCAGCCAGACAGAAATCGGCAACGGCGCAATAGGGCAGAGTCTTGGGTGGAATCGTCTTTCGGATGAGTATCCTGACCCAGCGAATGCCCTAATCTCCTCTGTTCAAGAGATGGAAAAGAATCCATGATTGAAGGTCTGGACAAGGTGCTTGACGGTACCGGGCAACCCGGCCTACACGAACTTCGCGACCTGTTGAGCGAGCTGCTTGACGGCCCATCCGTGGACGGATCCTTCATCGGGCATCAGAATCTGCAGCGACGGTCGATGCGAGTGTTCCGCCTGCGCTTCTCCCTTAACGGTAGCATTCGCACGTGGATCGTGAAGCGCTTAGCGCCGGAGATAGCCCAACGAAACGAGCTCGTCGCCAAACGCTGGCTGCCCGCGGTAGGCCTGAACGACCTCGGCCCTTCGTTGGCCGGCAGTGTGGCCGACCGAAGCGGTGCCTGGGTCTGGCATGTGTACCATGACCTCGGGCCACACGAGCTGGATCCGCAAGATGCAAGCGTTGACGCAATTAGGACTGCCGTAGAACAAATTGCGCGAATGCATACGCGGTTTGCGAGGCATGCTCTCTTGGGTGAAGTCCGCCTCCACGGAGGTGACCTGGGTGTGCACTTCGTCGAATCGAACATGCGAGACGCTATTTACGCACTAGAAGCCTGCCAAGAGAGTCCGCTACGCCAAGAGCTGCGGGACCGCCTTCTACGGCGGCTCTACACAATTCGGAGTGAGCTGCCTCAGAGGGAACAGGTACTGAAGAAGTGGGGAGGACCCGAAACGTTGCTTCACGGCGACCTGTGGACCACCAACGTGTTCGTTATGCAATCTGCAAACGGTCTGCGTGCTCGGCTCATAGACTGGGACCATGCTGCTGTAGGCCCCTTCAGTTACGACCTTTCGACATTTCTCCTGCGCTTCCCACGCGAACGTCGGCTATCGATCCTGAAGCTCTACACAGAAGAAGTGGCACGCGGCGGCTGGCACCTGCCTACGCAGGCTGAGCTGAATGCTCTTTTCGAAACAGCTGAGTATGCACGGTTCGCGAACTCCGTTATTTGGCCGGCGATCGCGTTGGTGATGGACCACGCTGAGTGGGGATTCGAAATGTTCGCGGAGATCGACAGATGGTTTGAGAACTTTGAACCTGTGCTCCCCATGTAGTGCACTGTCGCTTGGAGTGAAGCAGCTGCAGATCGCGCCCTCCATCGGAGGGAAGTGATGACAAAAACGCCGACAGTGGTTATTGGGGGCTACAAAGTCGCCTCCTTCCCTGAAATTGGAGGGCATTTCTGGGTTTACCTTCAATACGCCCTCGGGCTGCGCCAACTCGGTTGCGACGTGTACTGGCTAGAGGCCTTCCGCACCAAGGGTCACGCCGAACCGGACGCCACCGCGCTTGCCACATTCCGCGCACGGATGGAACGATACGGGCTGGCCCGTAATTGCATCATTTATGTTACGGACAGCAATAGGCCATCGCCAAAAGCGCCTACTGAGTACCTCGACATTAACCGTGATGAGGCCGAAGCCATCTTTGAGAAGGCCGATCTCCTCCTGAACTTCCACTACTCACTCAGCCCTGCGCTGCTGAGCCGCTTCCGGCGCACCGCGCTGGTGGATATCGATCCAGGGCTTTTCCAGTTCTGGATCAGCCGTGGACAACTGCAAGTTTCCCCACATGACTTGTACTTCACCACTGGCGAGAATGTGGGCAGACCGGGCAGCAAGATTCCCGATTGCGGTTTGAACTGGATAAATATCCGGCCGCCCGTCAGCTTGGAACATTGGCCTTATCGCTTCGATCCCAGTTGCGAAGCATTTACCACTGTTTCGAGCTGGGATTCTCCCGATTGGGTTATGGATGGCGAAGAAAGATACGAAAACACGAAGAGGGTCGGGTTTCTCGAGTTTGAGGATTTGCCCCGGCTGACGCGCCAACCGCTGGAGCTAGCGCTGTTTATGAAAAATCCACGGGACATGAAAGAGTGGAAGCAACTAGAAACGCGGGGTTGGCGGATCCGTCACTCTGGCGAGGTCGCCTCCTCCCCCGAGCTATATCAGGCACACATCCAGCACTCGCGCGGCGAATTTAGTTGCGCCAAACCTTCGTGTATGAAGTTTCAGAATGCATGGGTGAGTGATCGGACCGTGTGTTACTTGGCCAGCGGCAAACCGGTCGTGGTGCAAGACACCGGACCGAGCGCGTTCCTGCCTAATGGCGAGGGTATGTTCCGCTTCACGACTCTGAAGGAGGCCGCCGGGGCGTTCGATGTTATTAATGCCAACTACGAGGTGCATTGCCGCGCAGCGCGAAGGCTGGCGGAGACTCATTTCGACGCCAAGCGTACTGCGGCAAAGATCCTCAGCTTCGCGTTGAATGGCAATGCCCCGAGGAGAGACGGCACTGAATCACCCTTCCCCGCGAGCTGAGGTCGTCATGAGATATCTAATCGTCAACGGAGATGACTTCGGCGCCAGCACCGCCATCAATCGGGGCATCATGGAGGCCCATCTGCACGGGATTCTGACGAGCACGAGCTTGCTCGTAAAGACGGAATGGGCTGAGGAGGCAGCGGCGCTAAGCAGCGCTGCACCGGATTTGAGCGTGGGCTTGCACGTGGATGTGCACAGTGAGTTGAGGGAACCTGCTCCCGACACACAGCGGCTGCGAGAGTCGTTACAGTGGCAATACTGCCGGTTTAAGGAGCTGATGGGCCGTCCACCCACGCACCTAGATTCACACCACAATGATCAGCGTGACCCACGGGCCTTGCCGCATCTTCTCGAATTAGCGAGGAAACATAGGCTGCCGTTGCGCGAACATTCGCCGGTCCAATACTTCTCGAAGTTCTACGGTCAATGGGCTGGCCAGACGCACTTTGAACAAATTAGCGCTGAGAAACTCACCATGATGATTAAGATGGAGATCGGTGACGGTGTCACGGAATTGAGCTGTCATCCAGGTTATGTAGACGCGAATCACCCCACTAGCTATCGCATCGAGCGCGAAGCAGAGTTGCGCACCCTGTGCGATCCGCGTATCCGCCGCGCGCTGGTGGAACAAGCGATCAAGCTCATCAGTTATCACGATTTCGCCAAACTATGGTGAATACGCGGCCACCAGTAGGATGACGGGGCGACTAGGCGACTGGGGTAACGGAATCGTCCAAGTGTAAAGCGACGACCCATCTCGTTTGTCCTCCTTTCAGGACACCCTATGCTTATGCCGGACGAGCCGACGTTCCCAACGGATCAAAACCGACACTGCAGCTGGCCGCCATTCATCCACTAATAAGAGAAGGAATTCATAGAAGGAGAAAACTTGCCGACCCAAGAATTCCCTGATCTAGAGAGACTCACTTCCGGGCTCTCGGCTGTATTTCATCACGAAGTGTCTGCCAACAGAAACGTTAGGGTATTAGATCGGAAGCCCAACCCGGAAGGGAGCACGTTTCCAACAGAAATCGTGACGTGCATTCTTGATGGCAGAGACAGCAGGCTACGCCTCTTTGTCAAGTACGGGACTAAAGAGTTTGACAGCCTCTACCGTCACAGAGGGGATATTTCCTACGAGGCGAAAGTCTATCGTAACGTCCTCCAACCGTTGCGGATCTCGACACCCACCTTCTACGGCGTGTATAGAGACGAGATAACAAGGGTTCCATGGCTTGTGATAAAGTACCTTGAAGGAAGCCGGGGACACTGGTCTCGTAACCCTGAGGCGATGATCAGCGCAGCGATATGGATTGGAAAGTTTCATTCCGTCAACGAGGAACGCCTCTTAAGCCCAGCGTTGAAATTTCTCCACAGATATGACAGGAAGTACTACATGGGATGGGCACGACGTGCCAATCGACTATTCGGCAATTTACAGACCCAGTTTCCCTGGCTCCCTACTGTCTGCGAAGAGTTCGAGACGCTACTCCCAATCCTACAAGAGAGGGCGACGCTGACCGTGATCCATGGCGAATACTACTCGCCCAATACACTCTACCAGGATGGGATTTGTTCACCGGTGGACTGGCAGTCCGCCGCCATCGCTGCAGGAGAAGTTGATCTCGCCTCACTGACCCATTCGCGGCCGAGGCAGATGGTGCAGAAGTGTGAAAGGGAGTACTGCGAGTCGCGATGGCCTAAGGGAGCCCCCGACGACTTCGAGGAGATACTTGAGGCTGCCCGGGTCTACATGAACCTTCGCTGGCTAGGTGACCCGAGTTTGATGTCTCGCCTGTTCAGTCCACATGGGGAATTCATCCCTTCAGATAAATTCAAGAGAATGATCGAGGGACTCTATTCAGCGGGAAAAAGAACAGGACTGGTCTAGCGAATTCGGGTGGAACTTCGCAATCTCCTCGGGTTCGGGCTTCCTTACGAATCCTGATTTCTCGATTCGCGGCTCGCAGAATCATCTCAAATTTTAGAAGACTTCTTGGATTCGAGCGCCGAACAAACGTCCTAGTTGTGTTTATCAAAGCGGGTTTTGGCAAGATTCTGAGCGAGACGCTGTCATGAGAAGACCGCGCATCGGATTCTTGCTACCGCACTACGGGAGCCATAGTAGGAGCTACATGCCGAGCGTAGTGCGCGCGCTCGCGGACGCCGGGGCGGAGGTCGATGTCATCCACCCTCTTGAGCGCGCGGTTGACCTGTCACAGGTCCGCG
>WNFY01007870.1_pt1 | contig 11054 bp, 6 predicted proteins | sample 5400091 | NCBI WGS metagenome assembly WNFY01 (sample SAMN13153364, study PRJNA577476) | soil metagenome | isolation source: 60 cm soil or saprolite under grassland replicate 1 | place: USA:California | collected 2016-06-15
CCATCCACCAGGTGAAAGATGCTCACGCCGTCAACTTGAAAAGGACGCGATAGCCAGCCCTGACCAAGCAGGCGCGGACCGTAGCCGCGAGTCGTCCAGGTAACAGCAGCCCGATCTTCTGTAAAGAGCTGGCTTGCCGGAGTATAGGTAATTGATGGCAGAGTCCGAAAACGGGTGGTAAACCATTGTTCTATTTCAGTACGCCCTCGCCGAGGACGTTTCATTCCAGAGTCATACAGCTCGGCGTTGTCAGCGTACAATGAGACGATTGCCGGGACATTATGTCCATTGAAGGCTTCTATCCATTGATTGACTACCGTACGATGTAAGTCTACCTGGTTTTCGTTTTCGCGCAATTGCATTGTTTTCCCTCGTATACTTCCCATAGCCAGGCGCAAGAGCGGCGTTGCAGCGATGGATTTCAAATGTACAATTAACAAAGCTGCTAACAGCGCTACAAAAGCGGTTTGCTATAGTATATACTATGGCAGGAATTCGGCAGAGTTTCAAATTTGGGATTGATTGAAAGGGGAGGAAATGGTGAGCACTATTATCACTACGACGACGAAGACAGCATACATTGATGATGATACGTTCCATGCCGATGTGCAGTATATTGAATCGCTCTGGCAGAGGGAGTCAATAGGAAAAACGGATATACCGCTGTTAGATATCGGTAATGGCCAACCGCTGGTCTTTGTGCCTATTCTCGAACACCTTGAATTTGTCTATGCGCGCCAGATACGCGCATTCAGCCAGTCACGGCGTGTCATCACGTACCGGCGGCACGAGACACGTTCACAGCCTGTTGGCCTGGTTGAGCGAGCTGAAGAGTTGCGCCAGGTGCTAGATTATCTAGGATTGGAAGCTGTCGATTTTGTAGCGCATGGCGACGCGGCCATGGTTCTTTTCGAATTTGCTGTGCGTTACCCGCAGCGCTGCCACTCGCTCGTGATCATCTCGCAAGGAGCAGATTACGAGATTGCGCCGCACCCTTTTATATGGCTGTTGCACGAACTCTTCATACGCATGCCGGTTCAGCGTTTTGTTCCTGCCTGGTTCCTGCGTCGCTTAGCTGTCAATTATATCATGGCTCCACGGCACGCAACGACGAGGCCATCCCCCAGCCTCCCCCGTCACCTGGTCGAGGAACAGTTTAGTAAAATACAGCTCTGGCCTTTTGTGTACAAATTCTCTGTACTCCCTGTCATTCACAACTACGACATGCGAAAACGCCTGGATGCGCTGGCAATGCCCATAATGCTGATCAATCGCTATGATGATGCCCTCGCTCCCGAAGCCAGAACGCACTGGCTGTCCCAGCGCCTGCCCAACTGCGCCGGTTACCATCTCGTTGCCGGTGGGGAGCGGTTCTTTATGTATTCGCAGGCTGAGGTTATTTCTCCGCTGATCAAGCAGTTCCTTGCAAAAGGAAACGCGCGCCTGTGATTATCCTCACTTCTCTCATGTGACTGAAGTAACTGCTACAGAGCAATTGATATGGTATGCTTTAGGTAATCAGAGACGGGCGGGCAGGCCTTGAAAGCCCGCCGGTTTGGCTGATACCAAACCGTATTCCAATTTGTAGTCTGTCAAGCGTTTAAGTTGCAAGGTTAGCGACCTTGAGGATATTTATGGGGATAAGAGGAAGATTGGTAACATTCCTCCCTACTCAGCGACAGCCACGCTGCGAAAGAATGCAGATGCGGTGTCCTTGAGATACTCGGTTACCTGTCAGAAGGAGAAAGCATGAATACATCCACCCAGGTTCTCGTAGTCGGCGGTGGACCCGCCGGTTCTACCACAGCCACCCTGCTTGCCCGTGAAGGTTTCGATGTGACACTCATCGAGAAAGAAGTCTTCCCACGCTATCATATTGGTGAGTCACTTCTCCCATCCGAAACATACGGTTTCCAACGCAAGGACGGAGGCTACTTCGCATGGGGCAATGAATCATGGGAATTAGACTTTACAAAGCTGCGCCACCCGTATAGTTTCCAGGTAGTCCGTTCAGAGTTTGATCAACTGCTCTTAGAACATGCCAGGAGCCAGGGGGTGAAAGTCTACGAGGGTAGGGAGATTCGCGGTCTCACTTTCGAGGGAGAAAGGCCGCGTAGCGCCATTTGGGCGCAGGGACCCGATGATACAAACACCGGTGAAATCTCCTTTGACACGCTCGTGGATGCATCGGGACGCGCCGGCATCATGGGAATGCGCTATCTCAAGAATCGACATTATCACGACGCATTTCAAAACGTCGCCGTCTGGGGGTACTGGAAAGGTGCCGGCAGAATGTCCTTTGCTCCCAATGGCGCTATCGCGGTCGGGTCCGTGCCTGACGGTTGGTTCTGGGGTATCCCTCTGCACGATGACACGATGAGTGTCGGCCTGGTACTACATAAGACAACCTTCAAAGAGAAAAGGCAGCAGGGTAAATCCCTTGAGCAGATTTACTATGAAGCGATGGACGAGTGCCCGCTTATCCTCGATCTCTTGAAGTCCGCCACATGCGTCTCAGAGCAGATGAAGGTTGAACAAGATTACTCGTACATGTCCGATAAAATATCCGGACCGGGCTACTTCATGGTTGGAGATGCCGCTTGTTTCATCGATCCACTTCTTTCAACGGGTGTACACCTGGCCACGCATGGTTCAATGTTAGCGGCAGCGAGTATCGCCAGTATGTTTCGTGGAGAGGTCACAGAAGAACAAGCGCTCCATTTCTACGAACATAGTTATCGTCACGCCTATCTCCGCCTGATGGTGATTGTATCGGGCCTGTACATGCAATATAGAGGTAAGGCGAATTACTTCTGGCAGGCACAGCAGCTTACGCACAACGATTACAGCGATGCCGAAGCACTGAATGAAGCATTTCTGTATGTCGTGTCGGGCATAGAAGATCAGAATGATATCGTGGATTTACCCAAGGAACTGCCGATAGAAGGCATGGCAGGACAACTACCGGCGGAAGAAGCCGAGCGGGCCAAGGCCATGTACCAGGTCTACCATAAGGTGTTCTTGCGCTCCTCGATGTCCTCGGAAACGGCCATCGAGGGGATGTATGTCGCGACTCGACCGCACCTGGGGTTGGCCCTTGCACAAGGGGAACGGGTAACGACGCACTGATACAACACGGCTCTCCGTCTCCAAGAGAAACAGGGAATGGAGAGCCATTATGTGAGGCATATTGCCAGTTCTTAAGCTCTATAATATAATTGGACGCGAGAGCGCAGCTATTTGCAACTTGAATTGTACTCAAAGGCGCTACAGGCAGGAGATAGAGTGTGAACGCAGCTATGAAACCACCCGTATCCGGATCAATCAAATTTCTTACAGGTCCGCTCACGGGTCAAACCTTTCCTATCAATAAGCCCATTACCACCATTGGACGAGAGGCCACCAATGACATCGTGGTTAAGGGGGATCAAAAAGTTTCCAGGTCACATGCCCGCATTATTTGGAATAACGGCATATGGAGCATTGAGAAGCTTTCACCGCAGAATACGTTGACCGTTAACCACCAACAGGTACAGCAGGCAACTATTACTGACGGGAATACCATTACCCTTGGGGACAATACCACGTTCCTCTTTCAAATTCGTGCGGGAGGACACGAAGCCGTTCAACCACCACCAGTTTTACCCCCATACCAACGACAAGCTTCCTCACCACAGTATGCTGTTCAGCCTCAACAGCAATTCCCCATGGCGCCGCCGCCACAGCAGTACCAACCCATGCCACCCCAACAGCAATTCCCCATATCGCCTCCACCCCAGCAGTACCAGCCCATGCCGCCCCAACAGCAATTCCCCATGGCGCCGCCACAGCAGTACCAACCCACGCCAGTTCAGCAGCAGCAAATCCCTGCCTATCACACAACCGGGCTAGCTGGACGGCCAGATGAAACACAAATCGCGGCTCCTAGTACGATAGGCATCCCTTCGCTCGAAGTGAGTAGCAATATTTTTGGTAGCAGGCAGACGTATCCTCTGACAAAAGAGGTCATCAATATTGGGCGCGATGCCAACAACGATATCATCATTCGAGATGGCGGTATCGTCTCGAATCAGCATATCCAGATAGTACACCAGGGCAACCAATTCGTGCTTATCCATCCCCACCCGGATAAACAACGCACGCTGAACGGGCTGTTGTACCAGGGTCGAAAAATACGCGGAGACGAGCCATTCCGCCATACACTTGCGCGAGGTGACATTTTCCGTATCGGTGATGAGAATGGCACACTCATCACACTTGCTTTCAACGATGGCACAGGTGTGCAAGAGGAGATGTTAGCTCCGGTGCAGCCAATCAAGCTGGGCGCTCCTGAACTCACAATTGGAAGAGTAGCGGGTAATACAGTAGTACTCAATCATCCGCAGGTCTCCGCACATCACGCACGCCTCGTGCGCGAAGGCGGTACATACCGCATACTCGACATGAACAGCACCAATCATGTCTACGTCAACTCCGAGATGACTACCAGCCATCTCCTCAAGTTAGGCGATGAAATCCGTATTGGGCCGTATAAGCTGGTCTACGATGCCAACCAGTTGACGCAGTACGACGAGAGTAACTTTATTCGTATTGACGCTCTCAACCTCAAAAAGGTCGGGAATAACAATGTCGTCTTGCTCAATGATCTCTCTCTCACCATCCCTCCTCGCAAATTCGTCGCGCTTGTAGGCGGTTCGGGTGCCGGTAAATCTACGCTCATGGACGCGCTGAACGGCTTACGGCCCGCGCAGGAGGGCAAAGTACTCTACAACGGGAAGGACTATTACCGCAACCTGGCCGCCTTTAGCTCGCAGCTAGGCTATGTGCCGCAAGATGATATCGTTCACCGCGACCTGACCGTTGAACGAGCGCTCTACTACGCTGCTAAACTACGCCTGCCCAGTGACTTCACAACAGCACAGATTAAGCAGCGAATCAAAGAGGTGCTAGAAGATGTGGAGCTGACAGCGCGACGCAAGCTACTGATCAAGAAACTCTCCGGGGGGCAGCGTAAGCGTGTGTCTATTGCTCTGGAATTGTTGGGAAATCCCAGTGTCTTCTTCCTGGATGAGCCAACATCGGGCCTTGATCCCGGTCTGGATCGTAAGATGATGTTCCTCTTGCGCAAACTGGCCGACAAGGGACATACGATTGTCCTGGTAACGCACGCCACCAACAATATCAACTCGTGTGACTATGTCTGCTTTCTCTGTCAGGGAGGTCGCCTTGCCTACTTTGGTCCGCCAGAGGAAGCAAAGGCCTATTTCGGCAAAACCGACTTTGCCGAAATATACAGTAGTTTGGAGCCGACCGAGGAGAACCGTAACATTCCTGTGGAGGCAGAGTCTCGCTTTAAGATCTCCAAGGAGTATCAGGAGTACGTGGTTGCTTCGCTTAAAAGCGGACCTGCAGAAAAGGCAGGTCTCAACGGGCAACCAAAGGTACAACAGGTGAAACGCACCAAGCGCGGCAATCCCTTGTCGCAGTTCATCCTGCTCTTCCAGCGCCAGATTGAGTTACTCAGAAACAACACGAGCAATCTCGTTCTCCTGCTTTTGCAGGCGCCTATCATCGGACTGCTCCTGATACTGTTGGTCAGAGCCGAGGTAGGAACGGGCATATTTGACGCAAACAAAGTTGTCCAATGCGCTCCGCAAATTTTCCAGACTACTGTCGCAACAAACCCTGGCGCCCCTGCTGGTTCTTCCCAACCTCTCGGTATTGACACGCATGGGAAAAGCGATTCGGTTGATTGTAACCGCATCATTACTTTTCTGAAAACTGACACCAACGGAAAAGCGTATGTCACCAAGAAAGAGAACGGGAACGACAGCACAGCCGTCAACAAAGCCTTGCAGGACTTTATTCTTCCAGGTGGAGGGGCCCTTAATGCCCAAAGAGCGCTCTTCATCGCCGCCTTTATCGCGGTGATGTTTGGATGCATTAATGGAGTTCGCGAGATTGTCAAAGAGAACGCTATCTACCGCCGTGAGCGCACCGTCAATCTTGGCATCATGCCTTACCTGCTCTCGAAGATGATCGTGTTGGGTGCAATATCCCTGATTCAGAGCGCCGAACTTCTCCTGATCATCCAACTATTCGAGCCCTTCCATCAAGGAATCTACTTACCAGTACTCCTGGAGAGCTATATCTCGTTAGCGCTGGCCGGATTGACAGGCATGATGATAGGATTGACGGCCTCGGCCTTCGCCGCTAATGAGGATAGTGCAACCAGCTTGCTCCCATTCATTCTCATTCCGCAGGTGATTTTCGCTGGCACCGAGATCCCACTCAAGGACTACGTCTTGCAGACTGCAGCGATGTTCTTCCCGACGCGCTGGGCTATGGTAGCTTTGGGCTCATCGTTGGGCATACACAGTGACAAAATAGGCGGAGACACATTGCTTGGCAGCAGCGCGAGCTATCAGGGGCAGCTCTTCTCAACCTTTAGTCAGACAGATTCCACCCATCGTTTGCTACTCGCCTGGGCTGCGATGGGAGTGATCATTCTGGTTCTTACAATCGTGGTCGGTATTGGCCTGAAGCGAAAGGATATACGAACGTAGGGATTTGGGAACACCCGTAGGGCTACGCCCAAATCCCGGCGCGGACGCTGCCTTCATCATCCCCCGGATGCGGCTGCCCCCCTAGCAAACTCATCTTTAATACTTCCGAAAAATAATGCAAGGGGGGCATTTTTTTCCATAAACAGCGAACAGTGAGGCAATTCATACAAAAAACGCTAACTAAATCATAGGCAATCTCTCCAAGTTCATCAATACTTAGGGGAGAAACAATGTAGGCAGATACGTTTTAATGCTACCAAAGGAGGGTATTATGTTTCGCCGTGTCGTGATCACAGGTTTGGGTGTACTGGCCTGTAATGGCATAGGGAAAGAAGATTTTTGGAGTGCTTGCGTTGCTGGCCGCTCTGGTATCCGGGGTATCACCCGCTTTGACGCCAGTCCGCTATCGTCACAGATTGCAGGGGAGATAGCGAACTTTGACCCTGAAGCGCTGGGTCTAACATCAGAAGAGTGCGTAAATATGGACCGTGGTACTCAATTTGCGGTCGCCGCATCTCATCTCGCTATGAAAGATGCAGGCATTCTTGATGCGTTGAGTGAAGAAGAACGCAACAATTCAGGTGTGTACATGGGAACAGCCATAGCCTCGATGGAAAATGGTGAGAAGCTTTTGGTCCAGCTCATGGGTCAAGATAAACAGCCTTCGAGTGACGAGATGAGCCATATGATCCCTGCTAGTTTACGCATGACGAATGCACCAGCCTGCGCAGTAGCAACACATCACCAATTTCACGGTCCATGCACGATCATAGCCACTGGCTGCTCTGCCGGAGCGGATGCCATAGGACAGGCATTCTGGGCCATCCAGGAGGGGCGAACCGACCGTATACTGGCGGGTGGGACTGATTCTGCCATTACTTACGCAGTGATGAGTGTTTTTTGCGTTCTGGGAGCTACGAGTACGCGTAATGACGATCCGCAACGGGCATCCCGCCCATATGACAAGGATCGAGACGGCTTTGTCATGGCAGAGGGAGCAGGCGTATTACTCCTGGAAGAACGAGACCTGGCGCTGGCACGCCATGCACACATCTACGCCGAGCTCATTGCTTTTAGCTCCAATATCAACGCATACCATATGACCTCCCTGCCAACTGATGGGGAACCGCTGCGACAACTCTTGTTGCAAGTGCTGGATGAGGCAGGGATTACGCCAGCACAACTCGACTATATCAATTCACATGGCAGTTCAACTCCTCCTAACGAGGCGGCGGAAACAAAGGCGTATAAAGCGGCCTTTGGTGAACAGGCACATCGTATTCCAATTAGCTCAACAAAATCGATGATTGGACATTCTCAGGGGGCGGCCAGTGCCATTGAAGCCGTTGCCACCGTACTTACCTTAGAACACCAGGTTATTCACCCAACGATTAACCAGGAACTTGCAGACCCAAGCTGCGATCTAGACTATGTGCCCAACGTAGCTCGTCCAGCTACTGTGAATGTGGCTCTAACCCATTCGAGTGGCTTTGGCGGCGTGAATAGTGCGCTCGTTCTCGTACGACCGGACTGGATTGATAGGCAATAGTACGGGAACCATTCAACAAAACTATTCAACAATCTTGTTCATGCATAACAGTTCATCAGGCATGGAAAGTGCCTTAGAGGTAAATAAGTATGGCGCATAAAACTAAGCGACGCGTGGTTATTACGGGGCTGGGTGCAATAACAGCCAATGGCATCGGCAAAGATGCCTTCTGGGAAGCAATAAGTAAAGGCATTTCTGGCATAAAGCCCATTCAACGCTTCTCCGCCGGCAATCTACCACTGCAGGTAGCTGGTGAAATCAACAATTTTTTAGCGAATGACTATATCGAGCGCAAGCTGGTAAACCGTACAGATCGCATGACCCATTTTGTTTTCGCCACCATCCAGGAGGCTCTACAAGATGCCGGCATCGCTTTGGCCCAGGAAAATCCACAACGTGTGGGAGCAGTGATAGCTAATACATTTGGTGGATTGGAATATGTAATTGAACAAATCCAAACAATATATGCACGAGGGCCACGCTTTGTGAGTGCGTATACAGCGATAGCCTGGCTTCAGGTCGCCAATATAGGACAAGCATCCATCCGTTATGGTATTCAAGGATATTGCAAAACACCGTTGAACGATACTGCTGGTGGACTGGATGGACTGGGAATAGCCTACCAGGCTATTCAGCGTGGGGCTGCAGACGTCATTATTACAGGGGGATGCGAGGCGCCCTTACAGCCTTTCCCACTCACCGTGTTAGCATACACCGCTCCTTGTGTCAAAGGTGATGATCCGAACTCCTACCGCCCATTTGATCGGCGAGCCGCAGGCTTAATCCTCGCTGAAGGAGCAGGGATGTGCATCCTGGAGGATTACGAACATGCACGCCAGCGTGGAGCCTCCATCTATGGGGAGATTGTTGGCTATGGACAGACCAATGATGCCAATGGTTTCACGCCTCCCTCATCCAGTGGCAAACAGTATGCTCGTTCCATGTGCCTTGCGATGCAGGAGGCTGGATTACGCACACAGGATATTGGCTACTTCAGCCTGGATGGACAGGCTATGCTTCCATCCGACGCTGGCGAGGCTGATGCGCTGCATAGAGCTTTCAGCACTGACGTTGAAGACCTCCCTGTGAGTGTCCCAAGAACGATGATAGGTCATAGCTATGCCGCCGCTGGAGTACTGGACACGATTACAGCGCTCCAGGCACTTCAGCATCGGGCCATCCCGCCAACAATCAACTGCGAGGAGCTAGAACCTGGTTATGGATTGAACTTAGTGCGAGACGAGACTCGCCCATTGTCTCAACCTGCAGTTCTCATTGGTGGTCGCGGCGCCGGTGGTATAAATGTTGTGCTGGCCGTGAAAAAAGTGTAGGCTTACCGATTTTCGCGCGAATCCTGGCCCTACTTCTTCCCCTATGAATATCGTCTACTTCAGTCAAAAAGGGTGGTTCCGTTGCAGAATACTTATACACTTCCTCCTGGCCCTAAAGGGCTGCCGTTCCTTGGCAATGTGTTTCAATTGAGACGAGATCAGCTCGGCTTCTTATTGTATGTTCAGCGGAGATATGGTCGGATGGCAACAATTTATATTGGAAGAACACCTGTCATCCTCTTGTTCCGACCTGAGCATGTCCGCTATGTTTTGACGGAAAATCCGCGCAATTTCACGAATCGGGAGGTTGCAGGTGGACTCGTCTTCGGCAAACTGCTTCTCTTTTCGTTGCTGGCGCGCACGTTCTCGAACAAAGTGGCTGAAGGTCTGCGCGAACTGGTGGGAGATTTTCTGCTGACGACCGATGGGAAGGATCATGATCGACAACGTCGCCTCCTCCAACCGGCTTTTTCCAGGCGGCGCGTCGAGTACTATACCGGCATGATTGTTCAATACACGCGAGAGGCAGTGGACAGATGGCAGCCTGGAATGGAAGTCGATCTCGCGAGCGAGATGCAAGCCCTCATCCTGCGCATGATCATCAAGATACTGGTCAATATCGATGTTCTCAAAGAGGAGACGAACATCGCTAAGACTATCGACGGCATGATCTCCAATCCGATCAGCGTGATTGAGGGACTTTTGAACCTGCCACTCGATCTTCCCTTCACCCCTTTCGGCAAACGCATGACCGCCACGCGCAAATGCGATGCGTTCATTAACGGTCTTATCGAGCGGCGGCTTGCCGATACTCACGATGTCGGGGATATCCTCTCGATCCTGCTTTCGGCTGAGGAAGAGAACGGCAACAAAATAACCAGAAAGGAGGCGCGAGATGCGCTCGTGTCGCTGATCGCCGCCGGTCATGAGACCTCGACCAACACACTGATCTGGACGATATACCTGCTCTCAGAGCATCCAGCGGTGTTCGAGAAGGTGCGAGCTGAACTACGGACTGTTCTGGGCGGGCGCGATCCCGACCTGAGCGATCTACCTCAATTGACCTACCTGGATCAGGTCATTAAAGAATCCATGCGCCTGTACCCCTCGGGATGGGTGCAAGGGCGCTGCGCGGTTGAAGATTTTGAGCTGGATGGCTACCGCTTTCCCGCCGGGACATTGCTCATGTTTAATCAATGGGTCCTGCATCGACACCCCGACCTCTGGGAGGACGCCAATATATTTCGTCCAGAGCGCTGGGACCCGCTCCAGAGCCAGAAAGCACTGAAATGGGCCTATTTCCCCTTTGGCGGCGGCTCACGTATGTGCGTGGGCAAGTCGCTGGCCCAGCTGGAACTGTTCCTGGTACTGCCCATGATCCTGCAGCGCTACTTCCCGCGTGTGCTGCCCGATCATGTCGTCGAGCCACTGCCGCTCATCACGCTGCGCTCAAAGTATGGGCTGCCCGTCAGACTGGAGCCTGTGAAAGACGCAATATCGAGAGCTTCTGATAGCACTGAGACGCGAAAAGATGTCAAGGGGTGTCCTTACGCTCACCACATAACCGGTTCCTGACAGATGTTCGATCAAAAGAAGAGAGGAGACACC